>Ga0213840_1001491_pt1 | contig 18215 bp, 17 predicted proteins | sample SWPATP22_FD_160132 | JGI IMG/M metagenome (GOLD analysis project Ga0213840, IMG submission 160132) | Coastal seawater microbial communities from Marineland, Florida, United States - SWPA TP2 #2 | ecosystem: Environmental > Aquatic > Marine > Coastal | place: USA: Florida | collected 2016-08-14 | reverse complement strand
TCACGTCTTACAAAAAGCGTCAGAAGTATACTGTTTTACCGACAATTTTCAACAGTACAACGCTTTTTGAAAGTTATTATGAAAATTTTCTGTTGCTATAACCGGAAAGGAGAGTGCACGCTTTTTTTGCTGCATGTACCATCATTAGCGGATAGGTCCTGCCATTAACTCTGCAATTCAATTTTTAACTTATTGTATTTTAGAGATAATTCCATCTAATTGTTCTAAATCACTAAAGCTTATAGTAAGTTTACCTTTGCCTTTCGCATTATGATCAATGCTTACTGGCGCACCTAAATTTTCTGAAAGTCGTGTCATAAGGTTTTCAACGTCAGGATCAACTTTCTTCTCAGGCTTCGGTTTTGCAGGCTCTAGTAGCTTTTTCACCAGCTTTTCAGTATCGCGTACCGTTAATCCTTTACCCGACACAACTTGTGCAGCTTCAGATTGTGTTTCGCCTTCAAGGGCTAACAACGCGCGTGCATGACCCATTTCAATGTCGCCATGCTCCACTAAAAGCTTAACGTCTTCGTTGAGATTATTGAGTCGCAGTAAGTTCGTTACGGTAGTACGTGACTTACCAACCGCTTCGGCAACTTCTTGGTGAGTAAGCGCGAATTCGTTCATTAAACGGTCTAACGCTTGTGCTTCTTCCATTGCGTTTAAATCTTCACGCTGAATATTTTCAATTAGCGCTATCGCAACGGCAGCTTCGTCAGGGACGTTTTTAATGATGCAAGGAACTTCATCTAACTGCGCAAGCTGAGATGCACGCCAGCGACGTTCGCCGGCAATAATTTCAAATCGATGTTCATCGACTTTTCGCACTACGATAGGCTGAATAACGCCTTGCGCACGAATGGAAGACGCTAATTCTTCTAACGCTTCTGGAGACATGTCTTTACGAGGTTGGTATTTCCCCGGCACTAAAAACTCAATGGGAAGCTTACTTAACTCGCCATTGGTTTGTACAACCTCGGCGCTATCTTGTTCGCGTTGAGCTGATGATTGGCTGGTTGCAAGTAGCGCATCTAAGCCGCGACCAAGGCCTCTTTTACGTGCTGACATAGTGTCCTCTATGGCATGTGCTGATATGTTTCAGCTTTTTAAGATTTAACTGGCTTTTGCCTGTGCAGGCGAAGATTTATCCCGGCGACGCAATATTTCGCCAGCCAATGCTAAGTAAGCTTTCGCGCCCGTTGATGACTTGTCGTAGTACATCGCTGGCGTACCAAAACTTGGCGCTTCTGCAAGACGCACGTTACGTGGGATAACCGTACGATAAACTTGCTCACCAAAATGGCGTTTCAATTGTTCAGAAACGTCGTTAGCTAGGCGATTTCGCGGGTCGTACATAGTACGCAATACGCCTTCAATCTTCAATTCAGGATTCACCACTGACGCCAATTTTTGAATGGTGTCCATCAGTGCTGTTAACCCTTCCAATGCATAGTATTCACACTGCATTGGCACCATGACAGAATCGGCTGCAGCAAGTGCGTTTACGGTAAGTTGGTTAAGCGAAGGTGGGCAGTCGATAAAAATAAAATCGTAGTAATCCATCACAGGCTTCAACGCATTGCGAAGGCGTACTTCACGGGCAAACATTTCCATCAGCTTAATTTCAGCTGCGGTTACATCGCCGTTTGCCGCAATAAGGTCATATTTTCCGCTTGTCGCTTTAACAATAACGTCATTGATAGGCTTTTCTTCAATAAGCAATTCGAACGCGGTTGCATCAACATCGTATTTATCTACGCCGCTCCCCATCGTTGCATTGCCCTGAGGGTCAAGATCGATAAGCAATACTTTGCGCTTAGTTGCTGCCATTGAGGCTGCAACATTCACTGCAGTCGTCGTTTTGCCAACACCACCTTTTTGATTCGCGATTGCGATTACCTTTGCCACGTTAGATCCTGTTATTTCTTTTTCAGCCAAACGAGATGTCTTTCACCTACAAGATTTGGCACAGTGAGGTTTTCCGTTTTACTCACATGAAAGTGATCACTCACTTCATCAATCTCTTCTTGAGGAAACTGACCTTTCAGCGCCAAAAACTGACCTTCTGAATCTACCAGATGCGCGCACCAGTGCAACATATCTTTTAGTGATGCGAAAGCGCGACTAAGTACAATATCGTACGGACGTTCGCCGTGATGCTCTTCCACACGGCTCTGTACAGGGGTTACATTGGTTAGTTTCAATGTGTGCACGCACTGTGTCATAAATCGAACGCGTTTACCTAATGAATCGAGAAGCGTAAACGATTTGTTTGGGAATGCTATAGCTAGTGGCATTCCTGGAAGTCCGGGACCCGTGCCAACATCAATAATGTTATCGCCAGAAAGGTGCGGCACAATGGCTAAAGAATCGAGAATATGTTTTACCATCATTTGCTTTGGATCGCGCACCGAGGTTAGGTTGTACGCTTTATTCCACTTATCAATCATTAACACGTAGTTAACCAACTGCTGTTGCTGTATGTCACTTAGTTCAAGTGATAGGGCATCAAGGCCCGAGGTTAATATGGCGTGCAATTCTTGTTGTATGCTCATTGATAAGTCTTTCTTTTATAGATGATATTTAACGCATTTCTGTACGTACGGGCGCACTTGCAAGATTTACTTGTCGAATATTTGGATTTGCGAATATAGGCTCTTCCAAGATCATTTGTAATGATACGCTAAGATCTTGGAAAAGCTAAGTGCTTGTGATGGTTGCCGGCGTCAAGTGCGTGTTTTACGCACTGATTTTTTCCTGCTTGCGCAACATACCGTGTTTTTTCAAGTAAACCAGAAGCAGAGAAATGGCGGCCGGTGTTATTCCCGATATACGAGATGCCTTGCCAATGGTCTCAGGTCGCGCTTCCGTAAGCTTCGCAATAACCTCATTCGACAGGCCTGATATTTTGCTAAAGTCCATATCAACAGGTAACAACGTGTTTTCATGGCGCTGTGTTTTGGCTATCTCGTCCATTTGACGCGCAATATATCCGGCATACTTAATTTGAATTTCAACTTGCTCTGCTGCGATCGGATCTTCTAATCCCGGACCTACGCTTTCAATTTCCATAAGCTGCGAATATGTCATTTCGGGACGACGAATTAACTCCTCAAGGGAATGTTCGCGGCTAACAGGATTTTTAAGCATGGTGTTAAGTTCAGGCGTCGCCGCGTGGTCTGGATGGATCCATTGACCTCGTAAGCGTTGAAGCTCACTTTCTACGGCTTCCATCTTGTCGTTGAACTTGGCCCAACGCGCATCATCAACTAAACCAATTTCACGGCCCATTGCCGTTAGGCGGCTGTCGGCATTGTCTTCACGCAATAACAAGCGGTATTCTGCACGGCTTGTAAACATACGATATGGCTCTTTGGTACCCATGGTAGCCAAATCGTCAATAAGTACGCCCACATACGCTTGGTCACGACGAAGAATTAATGGATCTTTTTGCTGAACTTGTAGAGCTGCATTTGCACCGGCCACCAAACCTTGTGCGCCAGCCTCTTCATAGCCCGTAGTACCGTTGATTTGCCCAGCAAAAAACAACCCTTCAATGAATTTTGTTTCCAGCGTTTGTTTTAAATCGCGAGGATCAAAGAAATCATACTCAATGGCATAACCAGGGCGCACTATGTGCGCATTTTCAAAACCTTTTATCGAACGCACTAAGTTCATTTGCACATCAAAAGGCAAACTTGTAGAGATCCCATTTGGATACACCTCAATGCTATTAAGGCCTTCAGGCTCAACAAAAATTTGGTGCGACGTTTTATCAGCAAAACGCGTGATCTTATCTTCAATACTGGGGCAGTAACGCGGGCCAATACCCTCGATAACACCGGTAAACATAGGAGAGCGATCGAGACCACCACGAATAATGTCATGCGTCTTTTCATTCGTATGCGTGATGTAGCATGGGATTTGCGTCGGATGCATTTCACGGTTGCCCATGAAAGAAAACACAGGTGTAGGATTATCTCCAGGCTGTGGCTGCATCACAGAAAAGTCCAATGAACGGGCATCTAATCGAGCTGGTGTTCCAGTTTTTAAACGATCAACGCGGAAGGGCAATGCGCGAAGTCTATCAGCAAGCGCGATAGAAGGCGGATCGCCTGCACGCCCGCCTTTATAATTCTCTAAACCGATATGAATAGTGCCACCAAGGAAAGTTCCCACCGTTAGCACTACGGTTTTGGCCTTAAATTTCAAGCCCATTTGCGTTACAACACCGCAGACACGGTCATTCTCAACAATAATATCATCAACGCTTTGTTGGAATAACGTCAGGTTTTCTTGGTTTTCAACAATTTCTTTAATCGCGTTTTTATAAAGTGTTCTGTCGGCTTGCGCTCGCGTAGCGCGAACAGCTGGGCCTTTGCTTGAGTTAAGTGTTCTAAACTGAATACCACCTTTATCGGTGGCAAGTGCCATTGCACCACCTAATGCATCGATCTCTTTAACAAGATGCCCTTTACCGATCCCACCAATAGCTGGGTTACAAGACATTTGCCCAATGGTTTCAATATTGTGAGTAAGCAATAATGTATTTGCTCCCATGCGCGCAGCCGCTAGTGCAGCCTCTGTACCTGCATGTCCACCACCTACCACGATGACATCATATGCTTCAGCATAAAACATGGATAACCTCACTTAAAACCAATACTCACTTAAAACCGATGCGTGTTTAGCTACTCAAAACTCGATTTAAACTAAAACACTTTAATCAGACTGTGCTGAAAAAAGGGCGCGTATTTTATCTGACTTATTGGACAAATAAAATGATTAAATTTTCCTCAAATGAGGTTTATTGAAAAGTGTGATCGAGAAATAAGATCTTAAGATCTCTTTTAGATCTGTTTATTTTTACTTTTATTAGGATCATCAAGATCTGTGGGTAACCGATCAAAGCGCATAAAGATCATCAAGTTATGCGATCAATAACATTGGGAAACACCGATCCATAACCCCCCTTCAAACTTGTGCATAAACCCCCTTTTTATCCACACCATGATTTCTGCAAAAAGTTATTCTTTTTTCGATCAAAGCTTATGCACAGTGGTTTGTAGGATCCTATCCACAGGCGTGATCAAGATGTGATCCAGTTGGGGATAAAATGTTTGCTAATTATGTATTGCGATCAGAAGATCCTGTAGGAATAAGCTTTATAACTCGATCTTGTTGTGGAGAAGATCTTTTCGAAAACCTGTGATTAGATCGCGTGATCGTGTTTTTATCAAACGATCACATTCTGTAACTTGTTGGAAAATTTTTTTCACTTATCAGCGTTAACATCATTTTTTTACATGAATACTGTCGGTTATTCCGCAGTCAGCGATAAAAACAGTGTCGTGACTGATTAACAAAATACCGCCTTTGTATTCTTTTATTGCACGTGCAAGTACTGTCTTCGCGTCGATATCAAGATGATTATCGGGTTCATCTAGTAATAAAAAAGGGCGCTGCCTTTGATTACTTACCACCAGCATCGCCAATACCATTTGTTGTCCGCCGCTTAACGTTTCAACAGATTGATTAGCCATATCGTTTCTAAGACCTGCGCTGGCCAACAGCGTTCTAGCATGACTTATTGACAAGATAGGGCATTGCTCGACGAGGTAATCCAGAACGGTTTGTTGAGTGTTAAGTAAGCAAAAATGCTGGTCGAGGTATGCTGTAACCGTGTTTATAGAAAGCTTTCCATATTTCGGTGGCAAGCTACCGCAAAGGGTTTTTAATAATGTTGATTTTCCGCTGCCATTAGTACCAGTTACATGAAGCTTCTCGCTTGCATTTATACGAAGAGAAAGCGGTTTCTGAGAACCAAATGTAAGTACAACGTTATCACATGAAAAAGCCGTCTTATTAACTATTTGGGTTGTACCATTACTGTGCGCGTCCAAATAAAACCGTAAGGGTTTGTTGGTAAGAGAAGAACTTGAATATTGCTTTGAAAGTTGGCGTGTTTGCTCATTGATTAGTGCGGCTCTTGTTCGTTCGTTTTTGCTTCTTGCTGAAGCGGCTTTTGTAGCATTATCGCGTTTTTTATCTAATAAAACTTTTGCTTGGCTTCCTTCTTTGCGTTGCTTGTTGCCGACGCTTGCTCTTTGTTGTGCTTTTTCGTAATTATGTTGCGCCTGTTTTTCTAAATGTTTCGTTTGTTGCATCAATACACCAAACTTTCTTTTCAAAGCGTCATGTTGTGCAGTTTTTTGCGCGATGTAGGCGTGATAGTTTCCACCGAAGATATGCAGTGTTTGATCAGCAACTTCCCATATTTCTTCCATGTCATTTAATAGCATTCGATCGTGGCTTACTAGCACTACAGCACCCTCATATTTGCTAATTTTATCTGCAAGCCACTGTTTACCGTGCAGGTCTAGGTGGTTCGATGGTTCATCCAAAATTAATAGTGCATGTTTGTTTTCAAAAAGCGTCAGCAATTTTAGCTTGCTGTATTCACCACCGCTTAGTTTGCTTACAGGCATGGTAGTGTCGTCAGGCAAGTTAATAGCGCGTAGCCTACTTACTACATCATGGTGTGCGTTCCAATTGTCGCCAATGACATCGAAAAGTACGGGTTCGCAATGTCCTAAAGCCACTCTATCAAGCGCATTTAGTACATCACTTACACCTAAAAGCTCAGCAATAGTTTGTGATTGAGATGGTAAAAAACGGTCTGGTATCTGTGAGAAATAGCCGATGTTAGGTGCACGTTGCACGTGCCCTTGTGTGGGCAGAATATCGCCGTACAGTAAAGCCGCAAGTAGCGATTTCCCAGCACCATTTTTGCCCACAATGCCAGTGCGTTTGTGGGTTAGGTTGACGGTAAGGTTTTTAAATAGCGTGCGGCCGTCATCAAGTTCATAGGTGAGTTGGTGTGCAGAAAGTAAAGGCATAGGTTGCTCCCGTTTGACAGGGGCAAGCGCAGCGAAACCTATTTGGCGTTTTTTGTGACAGCTGTGCGTGATATGTATAGCGTTTTCGGTCTAGTTTTTACCGTTTAGCTTTAAATCGCCTGGCTTTAAATACTGTTCCTAAGGCTGATGCAAATCAGTGTAAGAATAATGAAAAAGCGATTGGCGGTACACGAGTGACTGGCGATTATATGTAATTGCTATGTAATTACAGACACAAGCACAAAAGAGGCATTGATGGTGCGCCTACTAACCCTGTAGATCGAAAAAAGATAAAAGTATGATCTGCAGGTATTAGTTGTTCATGTTGGCGCAAACTCCAAGAAGTGAATGGCCATAAAGTAATCAAATAAAAGAAAGGCGTCAAGTCAGACGCCTTTATCTCATGTTTTTCTGAAGAAATTAACGCACTTGGTTTGGCTGATACCTAGGCTGTGATGCGGAGCTTTGCATATCTTCCTGATCAATGGTTAGTCCTTCTCGACGACTAGGACCTTGAAAGCGCACTTTGTATGTATCGTATTCTTTGATAGATTCAAAACAATAGCGACCAAGCGCATTCTCAAGTTCAGTAAGGTTATGATTTGTAATTAAAATACAATTTTTCTTGTTAACCAAACGCTGTCGTAACAAATTACCAAACCAGCTTTGAGCGTTTTTCTTAAGTGCTGATTCGTTAACGCATACTTCATCTAAAATAAGGAGATCTACGTCTAGTAATTCCTGATGTATTTCTCTAAAACGCTGGCTAGCATTGTCAGTCGCTGCAAAGTCGTAAGAAAAGTTTCGCATTTCTAGTAACGATGACAACTGACGATATAAAACTGTTATTTCGTATTGCTCTATCAATTGATGCGCAATAGCGCCTGCGATATGAGACTTGCCGCGACCGTAATCACCATAAAACAACATCATGTGCGAGCCGCTCTGGCGCCACGCAGGGTCATCGTGAGCTGCAATAAAAGATTGCGCAATAGATACTGCTTCAATGACATCGTCGCTATCTTCAACAAGATTAGCGAAGGTCCATTTAGGGTTTAGATCAGAACGGCCATGAATAGCTTCTACACGCGCTTTTTTGCTGCGCTGCTGCAGTTGCGATACTTCTTCATTCGCTTTCGCTTCGTATTGCTTACGAAGCGTTTTATAGTCGATGTATTCATCACCGGGATCGACGTTCTTTTTAAGTGCTTTTGCTAAATTGGCAATTTTGTCTGTTATACGATCCATAATGGCTTAACTCTTCTTTGACGAGGCGTACTTTTCCACCAGCTTTTTAGCATTATCATCTGCTTCAATGCCCGCTGCAACTTTCACTTGTTGTGATCCCACCACTTTTGTAGGTGTTGAACCAAAACCCGCTGCCAGCCTTTTTCGCTTGATGTTATTGGCAAATTTTTGGGTCCATTGAAACTCACTGAACACTGAACTTGGTCGTCCAAGCCAATAGGCAATAAATTCGCCTATATCGTTATCATCATAAGTTTTATCTATGATGCCAAGTAACGATGCCATTTCTTCAAAAAGTGCTTTATTTGGCTGCCAAGACGCCGACATTGCACTATGTCGTTGGTGAAGCTGTTCAAAATCTGATGCTGGCGCAGACATTAATGGTAGTAATAGCGTTTGGCCATTAATGGTGTGCTCAAGGTCAAGGTTCACCGGAATGGCGACTAAACCCACTTGCTCAAGCTGCTTTAACAGGCTGTTAATTTGGCGGCCACGCTGAAATGACGTCTCTTTGTTGTCACCATTAAGCAGCGATAACAGCTGCTTATAATCGATAGGGGAGGATGATGTTGTTGCACTATTAGCGCCTATGCGCAGTCCAAGCAAATACAACACGCGACATTCATTTGATAATGGCGATTGTAGTGCTGCAATTTCTGCTTGAGTAAGCGCATCTGTCATAACGAATTAGCCTGCCAACTGGGCATCAAACCATTCAACCGCGGCGTCTTCAGGAATTGGATGTTCCAACACATCAATGTAAAGAGCCTCAGCAACAAGCTTTCCGCCATTGTCAGTAATGTGTTTTTCCATTTCTTTTGCGCCAAAACAGAACGTGTCGTAGCTGGTGTCGCCTAGTCCAATAACATAAGCGTTAACACTGGATAAATCGCTTTGTGTAAGCTGCTGAGCAAAGGGTTGAATGTTATCTGGTAATTCGCCTGCACCATGTGTAGAAGTACACACAATCCATGGTGAGTCTGTTTTTATATCATCAAGGTTAGGCTCTGTGTGAATAGTGTGGGTGTGTCCGTTAGCGTCTAACCTTTCTGCAATGGCGTCTGCAACATATTCAGATGCACCTAACATGGTGCCAACGATAATCTCAAAATGCTTACTCATGAAATACGACTTCTTATTGTTATTTACCAATACAAAACGAGGAAAAAATCTTTCCAAGTAGATCATCAGAGGTGAACTCACCTGTGATTTCACACAACGCCTGATGCGCTAAACGTAACTCTTCTGCTAACAGTTCGCCCGCCATGGCATCATGCAACTGCTGTTCGCCTGTGCTTACAAAATTAAAGGCTTGATCAAGTGCGTCGATATGACGTCGTCTTGCAATAAACTGGCCTTCAGTAGTGGTATCAAAGCCCATAGTTTTAGCAAGGTGTGCCTTAAGCGTATCAACACCGTCGCCTTGCTTAGCTGATAAGTTTATTACTGAAATATCGCCGTGCTGTGTGCTTACACTACTTTGGCCAATATCTAATGTACTTAAATCGGCTTTATTGCGCACAACGGTTACCGGGATGCCTTTTGGCAAGCGGTCCATAAATTCAGGCCAGATATCGTAAGGGTTGATGACACTGGTTGCGGTAGAATCGACAACAAATAGTACATGGTCGGCTTCGTTTATGGCTTGCCATGCGCGTTCAATACCAATTTGTTCTACTTTATCAGGGCTTTCTCGTAAGCCAGCGGTGTCAATAATATGCACCGGCATACCGTCAATGTGAATATGCTCTTTCAGCACATCTCTTGTGGTGCCCGCTATGTCGGTTACAATTGCGCTGTCTCTGCCTGCAAGCGCATTCAGCAAGCTTGATTTACCTGCATTAGGTCTTCCTGCAATCACCACCTGCATACCTTCGCGCAAAAGCGTTCCTTGTTTCGCTTGTTCACGAACTTTGGTCAAGCTTTGCATAATTTCGCTTAGGTCACCCGACACTTTTCCGTCTGAAAGAAAGTCTATTTCTTCTTCTGGGAAATCAATAGCTGCTTCAACATACATGCGTAAATGTATTATTTGGTCGGAAAGCGTTTGAATTTGTGTGGAAAACTCTCCCTGCAAAGAACGTAGCGCGCTTCGCGCTGCCTGTTGCGAGCTTGCATCAATTAAATCGGCAATGGCTTCAGCTTGCGCCAGGTCTAGCTTGTCGTTAAGAAAAGCCTGTTCACTAAACTCACCCGGGTTAGCCAAACGGGCGTGGCCTGTAGATAACACCGCGTCAATCAGCATATCCATAACAACTTGGCCACCATGACCTTGTAGTTCAAGTACGTCTTCGCCGGTAAAGGAATTTGGGCCTTTAAAAAAAAGCGCAATACCTTGGTCGATAACCGTATTATTGCTATCTACAAACGGTGTATAGGTTGCTAATCGTGGCGTAAGCGAGCAGGGTACCAGTGCCTCGGCAATGGCTTTGGCTTTTGGGCCTGATACGCGAACAATGCCCACACCGCCACGACCTGGTGCCGTGGCTTGTGCAGTAATGGTATCAGTGGAAAGGGAGAGTGAATCCATAGTTAGTCGCGGAAGTTTTTAAATTGAAACGGTTGACCTAAATTAGACTCTTTTACCAAAGAGATGACTTGCTGAAGGTCGTCACGCTTTTTACCTGTCACGCGAAGTTCTTCGCCTTGTATTGCTGTTTGCACTTTAATTTTGGCGTCTTTTACAAGCTTCACAATTTTCTTCGCGGTAGGTTGTTCAATACCCTCTTTAAACGCAATAGTTTGACGGTATGTTTTGCCGTGGGCGTCGTAGGGTTTTACATCCATTGATGATGTATCTACGTTGCGTTTAGACATGGCAGTACGGAACATACTTTCCATTTGTTGAAGTTGGAATTCAGCTTCAGCTTTCATTACAACGGTTTTGTCTTTGTATTCAAAACTAGCGTCTATTCCGCGAAAATCGAAACGCGTAGACAATTCACGGCTAGCATTTTCAGTGGCGTTACGCACTTCTTCCATGTTGATTTCAGAAACAATATCAAATGATGGCACAGGTATAATCCTCGTAAGACAAAACAGCCCGCATAGGCGGGCTGTAAAATAAGTAATCAGCGCTTATTTTGCGTTGATGCCCCGCTTCTCCATTGAAGCATAAATCATCTTGGCTTGTATTAGTGTAATTACGTTACTTACTAGCCAGTATAGTACTAGTCCTGCAGGGAACCACAGGAAGAATACACTCATTGCTACCGGCATCCATTGCATTATTTTTTGCTGCATTGGGTCGGTAATGGTAGTTGGCTGCAGTTTCTGCAGAAGATACATACTGGCACCCGTTAAGATAGGTAGCACGAAGTATGGATCTTTAACCGATAAGTCGGTAATCCAAAGCGCGAAGTCAGCGTGACGTAGCTCTACACTTTCCATTAGCACCCAATAAAGCGCAAGGAAAATAGGCATTTGAAGTAGTAACGGTAAGCAACCACCCATTGGGTTTACTTTTTCTTTGCGGTAAAGCTCCATCATGGCTTGAGACATTTTTTGTCTGTCATCACCAAAACGGTCTTTTAGCTGCTGCATTTTAGGAGCAAGGTTACGCATGCGCGCCATTGACTCATACTGCTTCTTCGTTAGCCAGTACATTGCACCTTTAACCACAACCGTAATTAGAATGATAGCCACACCCCAGTTGTTCACTAGGCTGTGTAGGAAAGTAAGCAATGCGAACAACGACTGTGAGATCCACCATAAAATGCCGTAATCTACAGTTAGGTCTAAACCGCGCGCAATTTTAGCTAGCTTTTCTTGGTCTTTAGGACCCATGTAAAGCGTAGAGGCAATAGTTTTGGTTTCACCAGCATTAATGCTTTCTGAAGGTGATAGCACACCAATAACCGCATACTGGTTTTTCAAATTACGTGAATAAACCGTATTAGTCTGGTCTTGTGAAGGAACCCATGCAGACACGAAGTAGTGTTCAAGCATGCCAACCCAGCCTGCTTTGGTGGTTTCTCGCAGGTTCTCATCTTCAATTTCATCAAAAGAGTACTTCTGATATTTGTCATCTTCAGTTGAGAACGCTGCGCCACGGTATGTCGGCATAAACATGTTGCTGTCGTCTTCAAACTGCATCACTTGTTTAAGCTGTGCATATGGCTGAACGGTAGCTGTGTTTGTGCTGCCATTATTCACCGTATAGCTTACGTTTACGTCGTAACGGTCTTTGCTAAACGTGAAGGTTTTGGTAATAGACAGGCCTTGATTGTTTTTCCACGTAAGTGGAACCACTAACGTATCGCCAGACATTTCGTAAAACGTATTTTCTGCAGTGTAAACTGGACGGCCGCTGCTGCTTGCATCTGGGCCTTGGGCGCCAATCAAACCACTTTGTGCAACGTATAAACCGTTACCTGAGCGCAAAAGGCTGTAAGGTATATCTGAGCCTTGCTCTACTGGGAATTTTAAAAGGTCAGCAGAGATTACGTCGCCACCAAGAAGGTCGATGCGTAAATCCAGTGTATCGGTTTTTACTTCGATAATACGCTGAGTGTTTGTCGCAGACGCCATAGGTTGTGCTGCAGGCATACTGTCGCCACTCGGCACATCTTCATTGTTTGTATCATTAAATGACGGCACACCTTGAGGTGCTTCTTGCGACTGTTCTTGCACAACAGGCGTAACAGGCTGTGGCCCATATTCTTTTTGCCATTGTTGCCAAAGCAAAAAGCTAACTAGCGCGAGGCCAATTATCAGAAAACTACGTTGCGATTCCATAGAGGTCTCTTTATTTTGAGTGTTTATCTTGTTGTTTTTCCGGTACTGGATCGTATCCACCGGCATGCAAAGGGTGGCATTTTAATATGCGTTTAATAGATAACCAACCGCCTTTTACCAATCCATGTGTTTTTAATGCGTCTATAGCATACCAAGAACAAGAAGGATGGAAACGACAACGTTGTCCTAAAAGCGGTGAAATAAACCACTGGTAACCTTTAATAAAGATTAAAGGAACAATAATTAGGATTTGTTGCAGCGTTTGTTTAACTTTTTCCATAGCTTATCCAATGTTGCAAAAACTTCTTGGTTGCTAAGGTTATCTGCACCAGATTTACCAATGACGATGATATCAACGTTGGGTAAGTTATGCTGCTTATGCCTGAAACTTTCTCTGACTAATCGTTTTAAACGGTTTCTGTCGTGTGCTTTGCGAATACGTTTTTTGGCAAGCGTTATGCCCAAACGTGGAGATGCAAGAGAATTGTGTCGAGCTAAGATAGTAAAAGAGGGAGATACTGCTGGAGTTGCGTTATCAAACACATAGGTAAAGTGGGAGGGAGTTAACAGACGTAACTCCCTAGAAAACGTATTCTCGCCCACTTTGGCGTCTTTCTAATTAAGCTGAAAGACGAGCGCGGCCTTTTGCACGGCGAGCTGCTAGTACTTTACGACCATTTTTAGTCGCCATACGAGCACGAAAACCGTGAGAACGCTTGCGCTTAAGATTGCTCGGTTGAAATGTTCTTTTCATGACCAAAGTCTCACTTATATTTAGTTAAACATAGGCGTTTTTGGTAACACAGTGTGCCGTTGCCAGAACATTGTGGTGTTTTCACCAGAAAAGCCCATCGAAAAAGGACGCTGAATTCTAGAGATCTCGGGGCCTACTGTCAATGCAAATTCTTTCTTTTTGGACGAATAAGTGAACAAATTTTGTTGTTTTTTAAACAAATCCATTTATTGAGGTATATACGAGCTGTGAATAACGCATTTGAAACACTGATTTTATCCACAGTAGATTGTGAAAAACAATAAATACGTCGAAAAAATCAAGGTGATCTGCCTCATTTTTTAGTCTAATTTGCTTGGACGTTTTTCTTTGTTAGTGCGTATTGATCTAAAAGTAAATTCCAATAAATTCAATGAAGTATGAAAATGATCGTTCAGATCGATCAAGATCGCCATTTACATTTTGTTGATAACGTAAGATAATCCACAGCGAATAAAACGATAACTAATTTCTCGCAGTTACCCAACATTCCTTTTACGCTGTTTTCATATAGCGCGTTTTCTGCCTTCCTTATATCTACTTCGTTAAGTAGGTGGGCGTCTTGTTGGCTTTTCAAGCGAGTTACGGGAGCTAACAACGTACCATGTCACTGTGGAACCAATGCCTTGAAAGGTTGCGTCAAGAATTACCAACGCAGCAATTTAGTATGTGGATACGACCGCTTGTTTGTGAAGAACAAGAGGGTTTTGTTGCGCTTTACGCACCAAATCGTTTTGTACTTGATTGGGTAAGAGATAAGTACCTAGATAATATAACGGCATTACTACGTGAGTTTGCTGGCGCTGATGCACCGCAGTTGCGTCTTGAAGTAATGAGTCGCCAGCCTATTAATCGTGCGCCAAGTTCACTGATGCAGCCTTCTCAGAACCAAGGTACGCCTGCCTCAAATCATAACAGTCAGTTTTCAAGATCTGGTCAATCAGTGTCGAACCCGTCATCACTTGATACATTTCAGCAGACATCTACAAACAGTGCTCAATTAAACGAAAACCAAAGGTCTTCTGGGCATAACGGCACAACTGTGCAATCTGGTGGTGAGTCTCTATCACAGCCTTCTGGATACCAGCATCAAGGTGGAATATCCCAGAGCAAAGGGCAGGGAGCTGGTAACTACAATGCGCAAAATACCAGCGAAAATACAAGGCCGACGACTTCACCGAAGGTTATCCCTATACCTGAAGCAATGAAGCATAAAAGCAACATTAATCCGACTTATCAGTTTGATAATTTTGTAGAGGGTAAATCTAACCAGCTTGCACGCGCAGCTGCTACTCAAGTAGCAAACAACCCTGGCGGATCTTATAACCCTTTATTTATCTATGGCGGTACAGGTTTGGGTAAGACTCACCTTTTGCATGCGGTGGGTAATGGAATTGTAGCGAATAACGGCGACGCAAAAATCGTATACATGCATTCTGAGCGTTTCGTGCAGGATATGGTAAAGGCTCTTCAAAATAATGCGATTGAAGATTTTAAACGTTTTTATCGAAGTGTTGACGCTTTGCTTATCGATGATATCCAATTCTTTGCAAACAAAGAACGCTCGCAAGAAGAGTTTTTCCATACATTCAATGCTCTTCTTGAGGGTAACCAGCAGATCATTTTAACTTCTGATCGTTATCCAAAAGAGATCGACGGTGTTGAGGATCGCTTAAAATCACGTTTTGGATGGGGACTTACCATTGCCATCGAGCCGCCCGAGCTAGAAACCCGTGTAGCGATCCTTATGCGTAAGGCTGCAGAGAATCGTATTCACTTACCTAATGAAGTTGCATTCTTTATTGCTAAGCGTCTTCGCTCAAATGTTCGTGAACTTGAAGGCGCACTTAACCGCGTAATTGCTAATGCCAACTTCACTGGCCGACCTATTACCATCGATTTTGTACGTGAAGCACTTCGTGATTTGCTAGCGTTGCAAGAAAAGCTGGTAACAGTTGATAATATTCAGAAAACCGTAGCAGATTATTATAAGATTAAGGTTGCTGATATTTTATCGAAACGAAGAAGCCGCAGTGTTGCCAGACCGCGTCAAGTTGCTATGGCGCTGGCTAAAGAGCTCACTAACCATAGTTTACCAGAACTTGGTAATGCCTTTGGTGGGCGCGACCACACGACGGTTTTACACGCATGTCGAAAAATAGAGCAGCTAAGAGAAGAAAGTCATGATATAAAAGAGGACTATAAGAACCTCATTAGGACTTTATCTTCCTAACTAAACGACCCTAGAGGCGAGATAGCACTGCGATGAAATTTTCTATAAGCCGCGAACAGTTTTTACAACCTTTACAACTAGTGTCTGGTGCTGTGGAGCGCCGACATACTTTGCCAATATTGTCTAATGTACTTATTAAAGTAAGTGAAGACGCACTATGGCTAACCGGTACAGATTTAGAAGTAGAACTAATATCTAGTGTAAAGCTAGAAGGTGAATTCACTGAGGGTGAAATTACCGTCCCTGCCAAAAAGCTTTTCGATATAATTCGTGGTATTTCTGAAGGCACAGATATTCACTTCTCATTAGATGGAAGTAAAGCGCTTATAAGAGCAGGTCGCGGTCGTTATACGCTTTCAACGCTTTCAGCAAACGATTATCCGAATCTCGAAGATTGGGAAGGTGAAGTTGAGTTTGAGCTAACATGTAGTGATCTTAAACGCCTTATTGATTCAACCAGCTTCTCCATGGCGCAACAAGATGTACGTTACTACTTAAACGGTATGTCACTGGAAACTGAAGAAAATGTAATTCGTACTGTTGCCACCGACGGTCACCGCCTTGCACTTTGCCGTTTAAACTACGAAACGGCATTGCCGGCTCGCCAAGTTATTATTCCTCGAAAAGGTGTTCTTGAAATCTCAAGGTTAATCACTGAGGATGATAAATCGCTTAAAGTACAAATTGGTGCAAATCACTTACGTATCTTTTCAAACGATTTTATTTTTACGTCTAAGTTGGTTGATGGACGTTTTCCTGACTATCGTCGTGTACTTCCACAAAATGGTGATAAAGAAATTGTTGCCAGCAAAGCGGTGCTTAAAGATGCGTTTTCGCGCGCTGCTATCTTATCGAATGAAAAGTTTCGTGGCGTACGCTTAAACCTATCTTCAGGTGAATTAAAAATTACGGCGAACAACCCAGAGCAGGAAGAAGCTGAAGAAATCGTAGACGTACAGTATCAAGGCGACGATTTAGAAATAGGGTTCAATGTTGCTTATCTTATTGACGTTTTGAATTCGCTTGGCTCAGATAGTGTAAAAGTAAGTTTGTCAGATTCGAATGCAAGTGCTCTTATCGAAGACGACGCGGACGACTCTGCGCTTTACGTTATTATGCCTATGCGTTTATAGGCAATACACGCTAAAAAATTGTAGCGTTATTTTGATTTTATTTATTTTTTAGAAAAGCGATGGATGCAGGTGTGCAACATCGCTTTTTTATTTTTAGTGTATTTTTATGAAGCTTGATAGCTTACAGATAACAAAATTTAGAAACCTTACTTCAGTTGCGTTTTCACCTTCTCCATCATTAACCATTATCAAGGGTGTGAACGGAAGTGGAAAATCTTCGCTTATAGAAGCACTTCATTATCTAGGCTTTGGGCGCTCGTTTAGAACAAATAAACATGCATCGGTTATTCAACATGAAGCCAACGATTTTAGTGTTTTCGCATCATGCATTACTGAAGAAGGGGAAACACTGAAACTGGGTTTTATGCGAAGCAGGAATGACACGTTTACTTGCAGCATTAATGGTGAGCGTTCAAATAAGCTATCTGATTTAGTAAGCCTAGTGCCAATACAGCTCTTTACACCGCAGAGTACAGATCTCATTATCGGTTCACCTTCAGAAAGACGAAGGTTTTGTGATTGGGGATTGTTTCACGTGAAACATGAGTTTCAATCGCTCTCTAATCAGTATGCAAAGTTCCTTAAACATCGTAATGCTTTGTTAAAACAACAGTCTAATCTTGAAGCGCCAGAGAACCAGTATTGGGAATCTCGGTTTGCTGAATTAGGTGAAGCAATGACGCAGGTAAGGAACGAGTATGTTGAATCACTTAAACCTGTTTTTAAACATTACGCTAATGAATTTCTTCCAACTTTTGATGTTGAATTGAGTTACTATAAAGGATGGGAAAAAGATGTCTGTTTATCTGAAAGCCTAGTTAAAAAGCGCGAGTATGATGGTAAAATAGGACACACTTCTTCTGGGCCCCATAAGGCTGATTTACGCCTCAAAGTGAATGGTGTTAGTGCCCAGGAGCTTTTATCTAGAGGACAGCTTAGAATGGCTGTAGCGGCGTTACAGATGTCGCAAACTAAGTTGTTTAATGCGACTACACAACGGAAAAGTATTTTTCTACTAGACGATGTGGGCGCTGAACTTGATGCGGATAAAAGAGAACAATTTATAGATGGGTTGCTTGAAATGGATACTCAGGTTTTCGTTACTGCAATAGAATCTTCGCAACTCGGCTTTATAGAAAAATATAACGAAAAGAAAATGTTTCACGTGGAACATGGAAGCGTGAAAGAGGAGT
>Ga0213840_1001489_pt1 | contig 18243 bp, 13 predicted proteins | sample SWPATP22_FD_160132 | JGI IMG/M metagenome (GOLD analysis project Ga0213840, IMG submission 160132) | Coastal seawater microbial communities from Marineland, Florida, United States - SWPA TP2 #2 | ecosystem: Environmental > Aquatic > Marine > Coastal | place: USA: Florida | collected 2016-08-14 | reverse complement strand
CGGTCCCCCGAGCACGGACGGGCAAGAGCTACGCGCCCCAAGGCCCCAAGGAGGAGGCGGCTGCTGGACAGCTCATCATCCGGCTCACCGACCCCAGCCTGTCGAGCGCGGTCGAAGTGAACTGCCCCGGGGGGCACCGGGCACGCAAGGCGTTTTCTGGCGGAAAAGCCGTCCTGGAGGGCATTCCTGCAGAGAGGTGCGTGGCATCCTTCAAGGGCGGCACCCCGGCCCGCTTCGATGGGGTCTCGGGGGGACAGAGCTTCGTCTGCACGCTCACAGGCGTGATGGCGGACTGTTCGGAGTAGCGGCGCCTACTTCTTGTTCCAGGCCTTGTGCGCGTGGCCGGACCAGTCGGGGTAGACCGGCCCGTCCTGCCAGACCACCCGGTAGAGCTGGTAGGTGCCCAGCACGCGCTTGACGTAGTGGCGGGTCTCGCGAATGGGGATGGCCTCGATGTACTCGTCGGTGGGACGGCCGCCCCACTCCTTGGCCCACTTGCCCACATTGCCCTCGCCGGCGTTGTAGGCGGGCACGGCCAGGAAGCTGTTTCCGCCGAAGTAGCGGTGCAGATAGTCGAGGTACCACGAGCCGATGGCGAGGTTGGTCTCGGGGTCGGTGATGGTCTTCGAGTTGACCGAGATGCCCATCCGACCGGCCACATGGCGAGCGGTGGCGGGCATGAGCTGGCTGAGGCCGCGGGCGCCGGCCCAGCTCTTCGCGTCGGGGTTGAAGCTCGACTCCTCCCGCACCAGGGCGTGGAAGATGCGGATGTCGAAGTCGCGCTCCTCGCCCACCTTCTGGGCAAGGTCCCAGTAGCGGTTGGGGTAGGCCTCTCGCAGGATGCGGTCCCGGTCGGGCCCCAGCGTGGTGGGCGGTTGGTGGAGCAGGTACTTGTGGAGCTTGTCGTGGGCGTTGATGGGGTCGCGCAGGCCCTCGATGCCCTTGATGAAGGCATACTCGGAGGGGGTGAGGCTGTCGGTGTCGAGCGCGTCGAGCTCGTTGAGGGCCTCGCCGACCAGTCCGATGCGTACGAGCTGAGAGGCCCGCTGCACGGCTGGCTCGTCGTAGAAGGCCTGGGTGACGGTCCAGTCGCCGAGGGACCCCACCGGCTCGGGCCGCTGGATGGCCGCCACCCGCTCGGGGGCCAGCTCGAAGAGACGGGCCGATGCCAGCAGGCTGTAGAAGCGGGTGGGGTGCTGCTCGCAGAGGGCCATCAGCAGGTCGATGCCCTGCTTCTTGCGGACGGGGTCGGTGGTGAGCACCGTGGGGTTGGCGAAGTCTGGGTACAGGCGCCAGCGCGCGGCCCAGTACTTCGCCCCGGAGACATGGACGGGGTCGGAGGCATAGTCGACCGTGGCCACCATCTGCTCGGCCCAGCGAATCGCAGTGGCCGTGTCACCGGCCTGGTAGGCGGTCCAGGCGAGTCGCCAGAAGCCTTCGGCAGCCAGGTCGCCCTGGGGAATCTCGGTGACCTGACGCGTCCACAGATCGCGCGCCTTGACGTCATTTCCAGCAATCTGGAGGGCCACACCCGCGAGGGCGTAGCCATCGTCGGCCATCGTGTGCTCGGGGTAGAGCGCCGGAATCTTCTGGAAGGCGTTGGCCGCGGAGGTCCACTCCTTCTTGCGCTCGTGGGCCTTGCCGGCGACGTACAGAGCCTTGGCGCCACGGTCTTTGTCGATGCCGGCGCAGCGCGTTCCGGCGGGCACGAGCACACTGGCGGCCTTGGTGACGTTGTTGCGCTTGAAGTGGCTGCGGCCGTAGGTGTACCAGGCGATGCAGCTGGCCTCTGTGGGCTTGGAGAAGCGCGCCGCCTCCTTGTCGTAGAGCTGCGTGGCCGACTCGAAGCGCCAGCTGTACATCAGGCGCTCGGCCCGCATGGCGACCTCGAGGTCGGTGGCCCGGTACTTGGAGCTGGTGTAGTCGGCGGCGAGCGCCTTTTCGGCCTTTCGGCCCGCATTGGAAGTGGGGTAGTGGACCCAGAGCCGTCGCAGGTAGGGGTAGGCCGAGGGCGACCCGATGCCCTTGCGTAGAGCGAGGGCCCACAGGGCCATGTCGGAGCCATCCGAGGGGTCTTCGCGGTTGGCGAGTGCCTCCCAGGCAGCCGTGGCCTCCACCGTGGCACCGACCTTCTGGTGAGACTGAGCGGCCAGGATGCGGGCGCGGGGCCACAGCCGGCTGGACTCCGGAATGCCGTCGAGCAGGGGCAAGGCCTCGACGTGCCGGTCGTTGGCCATCAGCAGCTCGGCCTGGGTGAGGTCGCGGTAGTCGGGCGGTGGTCCCTCGGCCTTCGGGATGACCTCCAGCAGGTGAGCCACCTGGTCGCCCTTCTTTCGGCGCAGCGCGACCCACGCCCGAAGGAAGTCGCGGTCGGGGACCTGCACACCGTGAAGCTTGGAGTCGTCGAGCGCGGCGAGCAGCTTCTCGGCGGTGGCGTGGTCGCGCTTGGCGAGGGCTCTGGCCAGCTCGTCGCTCAGCGGGAGCAGCGGCTCCAGGAAGTCGGGGCCGAGGGTGGCGGTGGGCACCGGCGGGGGGAGGGGAGGCGCGGTGTCCTGGCCGATGGCGGGCTCGGCGTCGGGGTCGAGGTCGAGGGCCGTGGAGGGGCAGGCGACCAGGATGGACAGAGTCGCCAATGCCGCAGCGAGAGGACGCATGGGGGGTCCAGGGCGGGAGGTGACAGGCGGGGTGCGCCGCGGGCGGAGGGAAGCCTGCGGACAGACGGGTGGCTGCGCGGGAACGCGGCCAGCGGGGAGGGTCAGCGTAGTGTGAGGTCGCAACGGCCGCCAATTCTCGTCATCTTCTCGGGCGGGCCATCGAGCTTTCTCGCCTCAGGCGACCCCCCTGGGCTCCATCATCGCGAAGGCCACGCCGCCTCCGATGCCCATGAGGAAGGCCACTCCGATCACCACCCACTGCCGGCGCACCGAGCGGGGGTCGAGCACCGCGCCCATCCGCCTGCGGGTGGCCATGGTGAGGCGCAGCAGCACGAACACGAAGGCCAGCATCACGGCCGGCACCACCCACGCACCCATGGGCAGGCTGCCCCCGTAGACGGTCACCTCGAGGGTGTGCCGCGCGAACAGCATGCCCGAGACGAGGGCCAGGCCGCTGCCGCCCACACTCGGGGGAAAGCGAGTGGGCTGCAGGGGAGGGGACTCGGCGGTGGACTCGGTGTGGTCGTCGGGGGCGCTCACGGGGACCTCGCAGGAACCGCCGGCCTATTGCACCGGGCGACCGTCGACCAGGGAAGCGTGGTGGTGGGACTTCTGCACCCCGTCCGGCCCGCATCTACTCCCAGGTGTAGATGCCGCCGTCGATGTGGCCCACGAACGGCTCGCCTCGGGTGGGCTCGGCTTCTTCGAGCACCATGGTGCCGCCCAGGTAGGCCACGAAGTCGTACTCCAGGCCGAGCGCATCGTCGGAAATGAGCAGGTAGCCGGCGTTGTGGATAAGGTCCATCGACTTCGCCGAAGGCTCCACCTCCCCCTCCCAGATCTCGAAGTACAGCGTGTAGCGGGTGCCGCCAGCCACCTGTCCTTCGAGCACCACAAGGGCGGAGCCTCCGTCGCCGTTCTGGGCGATGGTGCCGCTCTGCTCGAAGACGAAGCTCTCGTCGCCCAGGGACAGGGTGAGGTCGAGCTCGCCGGTCTCCAGCACCGAGTAGAAGCCGCCGGTCGCCCACTCGGTGGAGAAGTCCGCGCTGTAGCTGCCCTCCTCGTCGGCGCAGGTCAGGGCCTCGCTGTCCCCCCGCAGTCGCTCGGGACCGTCGGAACGGGCGTCCTCGACGACCTCTCGTCGCTCCACCAGGGCCCGCTCCACGGCGTCCACGCTCCGCTCCCAGGTGCGCACGTCCCCCTCCGGCACATGGGGTCCGACCACGGCGGTCATCTCGTCGACCCGCGCAGCGAGGGCGTCCTCATCCCACACCGTATCCAGCAGCTCATCGAGGCGTGCCAGGTAGAGCGCCTGCCCCTCGGGGTGCTCGTAGATGCGACGGGCGAGGTGGCCTGTGGCGAAGACGCTGTTGTTGGGGGAGCCGAAGTCCCGCCAGTTGTCGCGGAGGATGTCGTCGGTGCCCCAGGGGATGAAGTGGAAGCGGTGTCCATCCATCGGGTCGGCGTAGATGTAGAAGTTGTTGGTGTTCGAGGCATAGCCGTCGCGGTGCCAGACCAGCACCTCCATCGCCCAGAAGGTGAGGTAGGCGTCGAGGTCGATGACGGCGTCGAGTTCGTCGAGGAGCACGTCGTCGTCGGCTTCGAGCGCGGCCACGAGGGCGTCCACCCGCGACCAGTCCTCCGACTCGTCGTTGGACTTGGGCTCCAGGGTGCCGATGCGCTCAGGGGTGAAGTCGGTGAGCGTGCCTTCGTAGAGGTCGCCGCTGCCGTCGCCGAAGGTGCGGGAGAGGAAGGCGGGCTTTACGGGCTCGATGTTGACGTAGACACCGAGGTCTTCGCCGTTGACCTCCATGGTGGCGAAGTTGCAGCGGGGGGCGTGTACGCCAGCGTCGTTGAACAGGCTGTAGCCGATGCACTGCCGGATGATGGCCTCGTCGGACACCGCGTTGTTGAGGGTCATGCGCTCCATGCCGCCGAAGTCGAGGTCGTCGTCGTACTCCACGAAGTCGAGCTTCAGCGATGGCCGCTCGGTGCTCAAGGAGCCGATGAAGCCCTTCTTTCGCACGTCGACGGGACGGAGCACCTCGCCGTCGATGGTGACGGTGCCCTCGAACCAGGTGTAGGGGCTGCCGAAGGGCTCCGACAGGCAGTCGCCGCTGAGGAGGTCGAGGAGGTTGCGAGTCTCCCAGCGCAGGCTCTCCCAGTCGTCGGGGTCGAGCTCCACGGACACGGCAAGTACGCGGTCGAGGGCGTAGACGGCGTCGGTGGGGTCGTCGTAGCCGTCGCCGGTGTCTGCGCTGTCCCCCGTGTCGGCTGGGCCGGTGTCTTCGGCAGGGTCGGGAGAGTCGGTGGACTTGCCCGGTCCGGCTGGGGCGCAGGCGGACAAGAGGGCCATGGACAGCAGGCATCGGGCAGGGCGCATGGGACCTCTTGGGGAACGGGAGCCTTGGACACGCGGGCATACCCGTTGTGAAACACATGGTCACATGCTGTTGACAATCCGGCAGAGCAGTGACGCAGAGCGGGGTCTGGTGGGACGGCAGCGACACGCTGGCGGACGGGGCTCCGCAGACGTGCGAGAACGCGTTCTCGTCCGACCGAACCGCAGGACCACCCGAAGCTGGACCCCACCATGCCCGCCTCTGTGCCCACGACCACACCCGTGCCCCATCGCTACAGCAACGTGCGCCTGCGGGACCTGTCCTGGAACTTCGTGATTCCCTTTGTGCTCGTGCATGTGGGTTGCTTCGCGGCCATCTGGACCGGCGTCCACGTCGAGACCCTCATCGCGGCCTTCGTGCTCTACGCGCTGCGCATGTTCGGCATCACGGCCGGCTATCACCGCCTCTACAGCCACCGCGCCTACCACATCCCCTCGAAGGCTCTGCGCTGCGTAATGTGGTTCCTCGCGACATCGTCGGCCCAGCGACATGTGCGCTGGTGGGCCTCTCACCACCGCAACCACCACCGCTACAGCGACACCCCGGCCGACCTGCACTCGCCCCGCCACACGGGCTTCTGGTCGCACATGGGCTGGCAGTACCACAAAGACGCCGCCCCTTGGGATCCCAACCTGCTCAAGGACTTCGACCGCACCTTTCCCGAGCTCAAGACCATCGACCCCTATGCGTGGGTGAGCCCGTTGGCGCTCGTGGCCCTGTGTACGGCCATCTGGGGCGCGGAGGGTGCGGCTGTGGTGTTCTGCTGGAGCACAGTTGCGAACTGGCACGTCACCTTCACCATCAACTCCATCAACCACATCTGGGGCACCCGGCCGTTCGAGACCACCGACGACAGCCGGAACAACGCGCTGCTGGCCATTCTCAGCTTTGGTGAGGGCTGGCACAACAACCACCACGCCTTTCAGGCCTCTTGTCGTCAGGGCCACACCTGGTGGCAGGTCGACATCACCTGGATGGTGCTCAAGCTCGGCGAGAAGCTCGGATTGGTGACGAAGATGAAGGTCCCGCCCGCCCGCGCCATGGCCCGCTGGCAGAGCTGAGCTCGTGCATCAAGCGGCGGCTTCCGACCCAACGCAGACCGGACCACACAGCACGAAGGTGGTGCCTTGTCCGCGCACGCTGGTGACCGTGAGGCTCCCGCCCTTGTCTTGAAGTGAGCTGCGGGCAGCGGCCAGACCGACCCCGCGTCCCGCCGCTTCGCCCACCGCGTCGCGGGTGGACAGGCCCTTGGCGAAGATGAGCTGCAGCACGTCGTTGTCGCTCGCATGTGCGGCCTGCTCCGCGGTCCAGCGACCCTCCGCCACGGCCTTGCTGCGCAGGCGCCTCAGGTCGACCCCGGCACCATTGTCCGAGACCTCGACGCGAAGGCGCTCGGCGCGGCTCACCCCGATGTCCACGCGCAACACCGCATCGGGGCTGGCCGCATGGGTGACTGCGTTGGTGAGCAGGTGGGTGAGAGCCTCGTCGACCAGCTCCGCCTCGTCCTCGTACAGGTCATCGCCATGAATGGCGACCTCGACGCAGCGGTCCTTCTGGTTGGCGAGGCGACCCGCGGCCTCGGCCTGATGGGCCAGCACATCCGCTGCCGGCCGGGCTGTGAGCGCCCGCATCCGCTCCGCGGTCTGGCAGTCCACCTGGGCCATGAGCGTGCGGAAGGAATCGCGGTCGACCACCACCTGCTTCGCCGCCTCGCGCAAGCCGAGCACATCGGCCACGTCGGCGGCCTGCTCGGAGAAGCGGGCGCGCACGGCGGAGAGGGACGGGCGCTCCCCGTCCTGAATGGCGTCCTCGATGGCGTGGATGTCGGCGGCCACCTGGTGAAAGGCGAAGATGCGGGAGATGCCCTTGAGGGTGTGGAGCGGACGCACATGTTCGGGGCCAGCGGTGTCGCCGCACAGGTCGAACAGTCCCTCGGTCTCTCGGCGGAAGCGTTCGAAAGCCGCCGGAGAGCGGGCCGCCATGCTCAGGCGGTCGATGCGGGCCTTGGCAGACTGCTGCTCAGCCTCCGCGCGGGCCGTGTCGGTACGGTCGCTGACCTGCACCAGAACACGCGACAGTTCACCATCTTCACCGGTGACCGGTCGGAAGGAGGCCTCCAGCGAGCGGTCACCCACCTTGAAGCGGCTGGGCAGCATGGCCACCGTCTCGTCGAAGGGACTCCAGAAGCTGTCATCCCAGAGCAGCTCGCGAACCATGCGGGTGGTGGAGTCGGCGATTCCGGCGTAGCGACCCAGCAGCGTCTCGATGTCACCGACCTTCTCGGAGCCACGCAGCACACGGCCGAGGGCCTCGGACCGTGCACCCGACAAGGCCCCGGAGCGGTCGAAGGAGACCAGGCCGACCTCCAGCGCAGCAAGCAGAGCCACCTGGTCTGCCCGTGCGGCCTCCACCTCATCGAGTGCGGAGGCCAGCTCGGCGGTGCGGTCGGCCACGGTCTGTTCGAGGCCTTCGTTGAGCCCGGTGACCTCGTCCTGCTTGCGCCCCCCCAGTGCCGCGAAGCCGCCGAGAAAGAGGGGGGCCGACAGAATGATCCAGATGAGCGGGTCGCCCGTGACGGCCGCCAGGGCCCCGTCGTAGCCGCCCTGGGCCGCCCGGATCCCGACGGCCATCACTGGAAAACACACCCCGAATGCCGCGCCGTAGGCAGCCCAGACACGGGTCGCAGTCGACAACATTTCCACCTCCATCGCGTCGGGGAACGGATCGGAGGCGACCGAGGTGAGGGACGAGCGCCGATTTAATACTGGCCGAGAATGGTGACTATCACGCAACCCAGGGCAAACCCGTACGGGGGTCGGGACATCCGATATCACATATCGATGTAGTCTTGCCGCAGGGGAGGGAATCATGCCCACCATGCTCGCGCCGCTCGTGCTCATCGCCGCCACCGCGATGGCCGATGCCACCCGCCACATCCAGCCGGACTCGCTGCGCGTCGGGGGCGGACTGCCCCTCACACTCGGGCCTTCCACCACGGACTTCGGCAACCAATACGGTGTGGTCGACGGTCGGGCCTACGAAGCGGTGCTGCACACCACCGATCTCCGCCTGCCCCTCCAGTTTCCATCCGGCCTGCGCTGGGAGCCCGAAGGCGGGCTGTTCTTCGCCAACGACGGCGAGGAGCGCATCCACTCCCTCAAGGGCGTGTCCCACCTGTCCAAGCACTGGACCGTCGGACGCAAGGGCAGCGCCCACGCTGGCGGCTCGCTCGGGGGCATCCACACGGCCGACTGGTACGACTCCGACGGCTGGATGGACTGGCTGTTCGGTGGCTTCATCGGCGGGGAGGTGTGGGTGGTCGACAACCTCTCCCTGTCGCTGGAAGGCGGCCTGCTCGCCGTGTCGACCCCCGGCAGCGACCAGCGCATGCTTGCGCTCAACACCCAGGGCAAGTTCATCGCCCGGGTGTGGTTCAACTGAGCCCCAACCCGACAACGACCTCTACTGCACCATCTTGAACTCGATGCGCCGGTTCCTCGCCCGCCCTTCCCGGGTGCCGTTGTCGCCCACTGGCCTCGACTCACCGTAGCCCTTGGCGGCCAGCCGGTCGCCGGCCACCCCGCTGTCCACCAGGTAGGCACGCACCGCCTCCGCCCGGGCCTGTGACAGCGCGAGGTTGGCGGCGTCGGCGCCCTGACTGTCGGTGTGGCCCTGGATCTCGAGCCGCACGTCGGTGTACTCGCGCAGGGTGGCCACCGCCTTGTCCAGCACCGCATGCGATCTCCGGTCGAGCGCGGCGCTGCCGGTCTCGAAGTACACCCCCTCGATTGTGCCCACGAAGGCCTTGACCTCCTCGGGCACACAGCCGTCGTGGTCGGCGAGGCCCGGCACGTCAGGGCAGGCGTCGGTCGGGTCGGCCACACCATCCCCATCGCGGTCGGCGCATCCGGCGTGCGCGGCCTGCCCCGGGGTGTCGGGACACGCGTCGTCGGCGTCGAGCACGCCGTCCTTGTCGCGGTCGAGCACTGGACAGCCGCCGCTGTCGGTCGGCCCCTCCTCGTTCGGGCAGCGGTCGTCGTCGTCGAGGAGTCCGTCGCCGTCGGTGTCCTTGGGGGCAGGGGGTGGGGGCGCCGGGTCACCCTTCCACAAGTCCACCCCAAGTCGGAGCTCCACCAGAGGGTTGCCGAATTTCGTGGCGCCGTCGGTGGTGGCCAGCCGTCCTTCCACCCGCCAGGTCGCCGACTCGGCGAACCGCCGTCGGTAGCCGATGCCCACGCGCGCGATGGGGTCGATGTCGGCGCCGGGGGCGCTGGTGAGCATCGTGTAGGAGCCCAGGCCACCGAGCAGGAATGGTGCGGCCCTCTTGTCGTCGTTCAGGTGCCACACGGCGTCGGCGTCGACCTGCAGGGCGAACCAGCGCAGATCTGTGGTGGTGCCAAGGGGGACGCCCGAAGCCCCGAGCTCGAGTCCCAGGCGCGGACTCGCCGCATAGCCGAGACGTGCGCCGAAGTGGGCGAAGGGACCGCTGGACAACGCGATGTCGTGATCTGGCCGGTGGCTGGGGAAGTCCCACACGCCCAGCGGGATGGTGGTACCGAGGTGAGCGCCGCCATAGAGCTGACGGTCGGGCCAGGCCGCGGCAGCAGGGGCGGAGACACCCAGGAGCAGGCCGACAAGGCAGGCCTTCGAGGCCGGAGCAGCAGACATTCGGTCACCGATAGAAGAAGGTTCTCCCACTGGATACTCGCCGCTACTCACCGTCCTCTATGGATATGGGTGTATTTGTATTCTGCCGGTAAGGGGTGGGACTGTATGGCAGGAGAAAGGGGGGGATTCAAGTGACATATGGACGCATATGGGTGGACAGAGCGGACATATGGGGCAGGGATGGAGCGGAAGCGGCCGGAGGCCGGCCCCGTAGGGGCCAAGCGGCCCTGGGGTGCCCGGAGCTTGCGAGGGCACGCCAGGTTCTCGGCCGCGCGCTGCAGCGAGAGCCCGTTCGACCGGAGGGAGAGCCCCCCCCAGAAATGAATGCGCCCCGAGTCGAGCGACCCGGGGCTGCGGTAGTGGCGCCCCCGACAGGATTCGAACCTGTGGCCTACCGCTTAGGAGGCGGTTGCTCTATCCAACTGAGCTACGGAGGCAGGTGGCTGCAGGACTGGCCTGCGGACCGCGCTCGTGTACCGGCCCGAGACGCACCCGGCAACTGGCGAGGCCTTTCGTTATACTCGGGCCGGTGACTGGCGAAGTCGCCGAGGTCTGCCTTTCTTGGAGAGTCCGATGGCCCCACACGCTCCTGCCCTCACGCGCCCCGCTGGATACCGTCTCGCGGCCGTGACCGGCTTGCTCGCGCTGTCGGCCTGCCGCAGTGACATCAACATCGTCACCAAGCAGCCCACCGAAGAAGAAGAGCCCGTCGAGGTGGTCGAGTTCACCAACGACTGGGGACAGTGGCTGAGCATGGATGTGCTGCCCGACGGCCGCCCCATCGCCGCCTTCTACGACAACACCGAGGGCGCGGTGGGCTTCGCGATTGCCGAGATCGACGCCGACGGCACCGTGACCTGGACCTACGAGGAGCCCGACGGCTACCCCGATGCCGGCGGCCTCGACCCGGGTGACCGCGGCAAGTACGTCGACATGGCCGTTGCCCCGAACGGCGATGTCTGGCTCGCCTACCAGGACCTCCAGAACGAGAACCTGCGCTACGCGCGCCGCTACTTCCTGTCGGGCATCTGGGAGAACGGCGTGGCCGACGGTGGCAGCGGACCGGAGACGGCATCGGGCTACTTCGCCACCATCGCGCTCGACAGCGCAGGCAACCCCGTGGTCGCCCACCACGACCAGGGCAGCGGCGAGCTCCGGGTGGCCCACTGGCAGGGCGTGGCCTTCTCGGGCGCGGTGCTGGATGCCGGCGATGCGCCTGAAGTAGAAGAAGGCGCCGACCCGATTGCCGCGGATGTGGGCGAATTCCCGAGCCTGCAGATCGTGAACGGCGTCGAGTACATCGCCTATTACGACAAGGCCAACGGCGACCTCAAGCTCGCCCGCGGCACCTCCGGCGCCTACACCGTGGAGGTGGTGGCAGACGAGGGCGATGTGGGTGCCTGGGTCGACCTCACCATCGACAACGGCACGATGCACATGGCCTACCACGACGTGGGCAACCAGGACCTCCTCTACACCGTGGGCGAGCCCGGCAGCTTCTCCACCGAGGTGGTCGACGACGACGAGTATGTGGGCGCCGACACCGACGTGCTGATCGTGTCGGGCAGCCCACGCATCGCCTACTTCGACGGCCACAACAACGACATGAAGGTGGCCTCCCGCGTGGGCGACGGCTGGGACCTCGCCACCGTGGCGGGCGACTCGGGCGCACTGGGCTTCTTCAACGAGCTCATCGAGGTGGGCGGGCGCGTGTACGCCGGCTGCTACGACTACTCGGAGCGCACTGTCTGGTTCTCGGTTCTGAACTGAGATGAGCCTCGTACTGCTCCTGCTCGCCTGGGTTGGCGCCTGGGCCGGCACGCTACAGGTTGAAGTCCTCGACATCGGGCAAGGTGACGCGATTCTGCTCACCTCGCCCGCCGGCAAGCATGTGCTCATCGATGGCGGCACCGGCCGCCGCAACATGGTGCGCATCCTGCAGAACCGTCAGATCGAGTCCATCGACCTGATGGTGAACACCCATGCCCACGCCGACCACATCGGCGGCCTCGACGAGGTTCTCGCCAACTACCCCGTCAAGGCCTACGTCGACTCGGGGATGCCCCACACCACCGAGGCCTACCGCAAGGTCATCGACCTCGTGGAGAGCAAGGGAGTGCCCTACAAGGCGGTGCGTGCGGGCCAGGTGTTTCGGCTCGACGACGGCATCAAGATCGAGGTGCTGGGCCCGGAAGAACCGCTGCTCACCGGCACCCGCTCCGACCTCAACTCCAACTCCGTCATCACGCGCATCACCCACAAGAAGGTGTGCTTTCTGCTGATGGGCGACGCCGAGCTGGAGACCGAACACCGCGTGCTGGAGCACGGCATCGAACCCTGCGAGGTGCTCAAGGTGGCCCACCACGGGTCTCGCTACGCGTCCAGCAAGAAGTTCCTCGCCGCAGTGCAGCCCGAGTGGGCGGCCATCAGCGTGGGGCGAAACAACCGCTACAAGCACCCTGCCCCCGAGGCGGTTCGCCGGCTCGAAAAGGCTGGGGCCAAGGTGCTGCGCACCGACCAGATGGGTCGCATCCTGTTCGAGTCCAACGGCCGCAAGGTCGAAGTCTTCGTGTCGCGGCTATCCGACGAGGTCACGCTGCCCCCCGGGGTCACCCAGAAGAAGGCTCCGAGGGTCGAAGAAGGGGCCCCACCGCTCGTGAACCGCAAGAAGGGCGAGGGCCACCTGGCCGACCACATGGGCGGCATGCCAAAGCTCGACAAGCTCAACCCGCCCGACAAGCCTGGTGAGGGAGCCAAGGCGATGCGCGACAAGGTGGCCGCTGCACAAGCCGCAAAGACCGCGGCTGGCACCGTGCCCGACGGCAAGATCGATCTCAACACGGCCACGGCGGAAGAGCTCACCGCCATTCCGGGTATCGGCCCCGCGAAGGCTGCCGCCATCGTCGCGCACCGCGATGCGAAGGGGCCCTTCACGAGCATTCACGACCTTGACGCCGTGCCCGGCATCGGTCCCGCCACGCTCAAGCAGCTCGAAGCCCACGCCGCGGTGGCCACACCCGCCCCCTGACACTGGAGCCCACGATGCCCGCCCCCCGCATAGTCGTCGACCGAATTGAAGGCGACGTCGCTGTTCTGGAGGTCGGCGGGCGTACCGTCGACGTGCCCGCCAGCCTGCTCCCGGAGGGCGCCCGCGAAGGCAGCGAGCTCCAGCTCACCATGGTCGCCTCGTCCGGCGACGACCTGAAGGCCCGGCTCGACCGCATGCAGTCCAGCAGCGGCATCAGCGACGACTTCACGCTGTAGGAACCGTCCTTCGACCCCTCTCAAGGAGACCGGCATGTCCCTGCTCTCGCGCTTTGCAGGCCTCGCCCTGTCGTTGGCAGTCGCCCTTGCGCCCTTGTCGGCCTGGGCCGGCATCAACGTGAACACCGCCTCCGCCGCCGAGCTGGAGTCGCTGCCCGGCATCGGTCCGTCCAAGGCTGCGGCCATCGTTCAGTACCGCACCGACAACGGCCCCTTCACCTCGGTCGATGCGCTCACCAACGTGCCCGGAATCGGCGCGAAGACGGTGGAGTCGCTGCGCTCGGAGGCCGAGGTGGGCGACGGCAGCACGGTGGCCAAGGGGGCGCCGTCGTCGTCTGGTTCGGCCTCTTCCTCGGCCTCGAATGCGGTGAACATCAACACCGCCTCCGCGGGTCAGCTCGACAGCCTGCCGGGCATCGGTCCCTCCAAGGCGGCTGCCATCGTGGCCGACCGCGACGCCAACGGTCCCTTCTCGTCGTGCGACGAGCTGAGTCGGGTCACCGGTGTAGGCGCCAAGACCGTGGCCACGCTCAAGCCCTCCTGCAAGACCAGCGACTGAGCCCGCATCACGGCTGGGCGGCGATGGCCTCCCACGCCGACTCGGCCTGTTCCTGGGCGGATGCGCGCTCCACCTTCATGCCCATGTTGGTGTCGTAGCGCACGTTCTTGCCCTTCTTTCGATGCTGGCGGGTCCACGCGCCAAATGCGGGACCGGGCGGCACGAGGTGGTGGGGCTTCTTGCCGATGAGGTCGGTGCGGCCCCACGCCCGCAGGGCCTCGCGCACATGGGGGGCCTCCTCGCGCTTCCAGTAGAACAGCAGGGCGCGCTGGCGGGAGCGCTCGCGGTCGCCCTTGGCCACATAGACGGGCTCACGGGTCTGGGGGTCCATGCCGGTGACGTACATGGCGGTGGCGAGCGTGGACGGTGTGGGCATGAACATCTGCACCTGCCGCGGACGCAGGCCCTCCTTCTTCATGTAGAGGGCGAGGTCGATGCAGGCCTCGGGGCCCGTGCCGGGATGGGCGCATTGGAAGTAGGGGACGACGAATTGCTTGCGTCCGGCGGCCTTGTTCGCGGCCTTGAAGCGCTCCATGAAGGCCGAGAAGTGCTCGATGGCGGGCTTCTTCATCTTCGCGAGGGCATCAGGGCTGGCGTGCTCCGGGGCCACGCTGAGCTGACCGGGCGTGTGGTGCAGGGCGAGCTCCTCCACGAACTCGTCGTCGAGGGACGCGAGGTCGTAGCGGATGCCCGAGTTGACGAAGACGTGCTTGATGCCGGGCAGCTCGCGCACCTCCCGCAGCAGCTCGAGGTAGGGCTTGTGGTCGGTGCCGTAGAACTTGCAGCGCTTCGGGTGCAGGCAGGACACCCGCCGGCAGACCTTGTTGGCCGCTTCGTCCTGGCAGTTCATGTGGAACATGTTGGCGGTGGGGCCGCCGAGGTCGGAGATGGTGCCCTTGAAGTCCTTGCGCTTGCCCATCTTCTTCACCTCCCGCACGACGCTTTCGTGGCTCCGTGAGGTGACGTCCTTGCCCTGGTGGATGGTGAGGGCGCAGAAGGCACAGCCCCCGGAGCAGCCTCGGTTGACTGTGACGCTGCCCTGGATGCTGCGCAGAGCGGGGATGGGCTGCCGGTAGCAAGGATGGGGGCGGTACTGGTAGGGCAGCTCGTGAAGGCGGTCGAGCTCGGCCGTCTCGAGCGGCGCGGCCGGGGGATTCTGGACGACCCAGCGGCTTCCGTGTTGCTGCACCAGCACGCGACCACAGTGGGGATTGGACTCCCGGTACATGTGGGACGTGAGCTGGTTGAAGGAAGCCGGGTCGCGCTTGCACTCGGCGAGGGACGGGACCTCGATGACGTTGTCGCCTTCGGGCCGGGGGTCCTTCATGCCGAGGGGGTAGGACACGCCCGGAATGCCGCGGCACTGCCGGATGTCGTCGCCAGCCGCCAGCCTGCGGGCGATGTCGATGATGGCCCGCTCGCCCATACCGTAGACGAGCAGGTCGGCCTTGGCCTCGAGCAGCATGGAGCCGCGGATCTTGTCCTGCCAGAAGTCGAAGTGGGCGAAGCGCCGCAAGCTGGCTTCGATGCCGCCGGCGATGACCGGAACGCCCTTGAAGGCCTGCTTGCAGAGGGCGGTGTAGGGAATCGTGGCGCGGTCGGGGCGGCGGCCGGGCTCACCCCCGGGACTGTAGGCGTCGTCGGTGCGGATGCGCCTGGAGGCCGTGTACTTGTTGACCATGGAGTCCATGTTCCCGGCGGTGACGCCAAAGAACAGACGCGGTCGCCCGAGGATGCGCAGCGATTCCACATCGCGCCAGTCGGGCTGGGCAATCACCCCGACCGAGTAGCCGTGGGCTTCGAGCCAGCGCCCGACCGCAGCCACGCCCCAGGCGGGGTGGTCGACGTAGGCGTCGCCGGTGACGAGCACGACATCGAGCTGTCCGCCGGCTTCTTCGGCGGTCATCGGCAGGAAGCGGCGGTGCTTGGGGCGGGACATGGTGCGGTCCGGGCGGGGGTCGACGCACGCAATACCCCACAATGCCGGGTCTGCCCCGTGGGCCGCGATTCAGGCTACGTCGGGCGGCGTGGAGGTGGTGATGGGTAGTCGCGCGCAGCTCGCAGGTGTGTTGACCGGTGTGGTGCTCACGTTGCTGGTCGGCGCGGGCGTGCGCACGGCGATGGTGTCGTCGCGGCAGGTGGCGCCGGATGGTCCGCCTTCGCCGGTCGACGCCCAGAAGGCCGCCGAGCTGGTGAGCCAGGCCATCACCTTTCCGACGGTGAGCGGAGCGGGGGACAGCTCCGAGGCCTTCCGCGCGTTCGGGGCGTGGGTGGACGAGCGCTTCCCGGCCTTTGTGGCCGCGGCGCCGGTGGTGGCCCTCGATCTGCGGCTCGACGGGGAGCGAGTGGGGACACATGCCCGCCTGCAGGTGTGGCAGGGGACCGATCCCGGGCTGGAGCCTGTGCTCCTCTTGGCCCACCAAGACGTTGTTCCCGTGGAGGACGGCACCACCGAAGACTGGAGCTACCCGCCCTTTTCCGGGGCCGTCGCACCCTGCGGCGACTGGCCCGGAGACTGCGTGTGGGGCCGGGGCGCCATCGACATGAAGCTCACCCTGGTGGGACTGGCCGCCGCTGCCGACGAGCTGGCCAGCTCCGGCTGGCAGCCCCGGCGCACCCTCTACTTCTGGTTCTCCGATGACGAGGAGGTAGGAGGCGCGGCCAGCCAGGCACTCAATGCCCGACTGTCCGCCGATGACGTGCGCTTTCACTACGTCATCGACGAGGGGCTGGTCGTCACCGATGGGCTCGTGCCCGGCCTGTCGCAACCCGCGGCGCTCGTGGGCATTGCCGAAAAGGGCTACCTGAGTGCCGAGATCATCGCGTCAGGCGAGATGGGACACAGCTCGATGCCCCCTCCGAGAACAGCCGTGGGGGCGCTGTCTCGGGCGATGGCCAGCATCGAGGCAAGCCCCTTTCCCGCCGCCTTCGACGGGCCGGCTGAGCAGATGTTCGCGCACGTCGGGCCGGAGATGAAGATGCCGGAGAAGGCCGTCTTCGCGAACACCTGGCTGCTGGGAGACATCGTGCTGGGTCAGCTCACAGCGGCCCGCACCACCAACGCCCTCGTGCGCACCACCCAGGCCGCCACCCAGCTCTCCGGCAGTCCCAAGGACAACGTGCTCCCCCAGCAAGCCCGCGGCGTGGTCAACCTGCGCCTGCATCCAAGAGACAGCATGGACGGCGCCCTCGCCCACCTGCGGGAGTCCGTGGCGCAGACGGGCGAAGCGGTGGAGGTGCGTCCCCTCGAGGGTGCAGGCAACACCGACCCCTCGCCCGTGAGCCCGGTCGACCACGACGGATACCACACTCTCGCCAGCAGCGTCCGGCGGCAGCTTCCCGAAGCCATCGTCGCACCGGGCATGTTCATCGCCGCCACCGACTCGAGGCACCTGATCGACCGCAGCGACGCCATCTACCGCTTCACCCCGGTGCGCATGACGCCCGAGGATGTGGGCCGGGCCCACGGCACCGACGAGCGGGTGCGGGTGGACGACCTGGGGTGGGGCTTCGCGGTCCTGCGCGATGTGGTCCGCGAGTCGGGCGGGCGCTGAGATGGGCTGGGACCGCACCGCCCTGCAGACCTTCCCATCGACCGAGGTCACCCACCTGCACCTGCTGCGGCACGGCAAAGCCGACACGGGTGGGCAGCGGCGTTGCTACGGCCATGCCGACCTGCCGCTGTCCAAGGAAGGGCGGTCCCAGACCCGCGCCATCTCAGAGTGGGCGGTCAGCCACCTGCCTGGAATCGACGGCATCCTCAGCTCCGACCTGGGCCGGGCCCAGAGGATGGCGGAAGCGCTGTCGGAGGCCACGGGTGCGCCGCTGATTGTCGACCCAGGCCTGCGCGAGCAGCACATGGGCGAGTGGGAGGGCCGCACCTGGGCCGAGCTCACCGCCGCGGATGTGCAGGGCGTGCGCCGCTACTGGACCGACTACGCCTCGATGCGCCCCCCCGGCGGCGAGAACCTACAGGAGCTGTCGGACCGCGTGGCCGACTGCATGGCCCACCACTGGCACCGGCTGCGAGGCGGGCGGTGGGTGGTGGCCAGCCATGTGGGCGTCATTCGCGTGGTCTTGTGCCGCATGCTCGGCCTCCCCACCTCCGAGGCCCTGCGCTTCGCCCCGGTGCCCGGCTCCCACACCTGGCTCCAGCTCGCCCAGGCCGGCGCGGTGGTGCAGGCGATGGGAGAGCGCCCCCTGGCGTCTGACCCCGGCATCGTCGGGGCAGCCCATGGACGGGTGGAGCCCAAGCGCGAGGGCGGGCTGCGCATCGCGCTGTGTGGCAGCGCGGGGACTGGCAAAACGACCCTGGCGAAGGCACTCTCACAGAGACTGGGTGTACCCTACGTGCCGGAGGGGATGCGGGAACGCCTGGAGGACGGTCTGGACTTTCACACGCTCGCGCCGGGAGAGTTCCGGCGGCTGGTGCTGTCTGTCTGGCGCGAGCAGTGCGCACGCGAGGATGAAGCCATGGCGCGTGCGGGGGGCTTCGTGGCCGACCGCAGCCCGTGGGACCACGCCGCCTTCTGGCTCCAGTACGGGCTGGTCCATGAGGTGGGCGACCTGGAAGCCTTGTTCGACGAGGCCCGCGCCCGCACGGCCCGCCTCGACCGCCTCGTGGTGCTGCCTTGGGGGGCGATACCCCTGGTGGACGATGGTGTGCGCTCTCCAGATCGATGGCTTCAACGGCGCT
>Ga0213840_1001480_pt1 | contig 18391 bp, 13 predicted proteins | sample SWPATP22_FD_160132 | JGI IMG/M metagenome (GOLD analysis project Ga0213840, IMG submission 160132) | Coastal seawater microbial communities from Marineland, Florida, United States - SWPA TP2 #2 | ecosystem: Environmental > Aquatic > Marine > Coastal | place: USA: Florida | collected 2016-08-14 | reverse complement strand
CTTATACCGGTTGTGATGGCCTCTGCGAATGAAGATATGCCGCTGGTATATCCTGGCGACAATGACATAGAAGCTGCCTTGGTCTCGCACGCCACTCGCTATCCCGCCTTCGACTTACTGTCGGTTTACGAACATTTAGCAGGTAATAAAAAACTGGCAAAAGGGCAGCCCTTTAGCCCTATTGGAAAAGCCGACACGCCAGCGGGCTGGGACGACATTATTGGCCAAGAGCAAGCCAAACGCGCGCTGATGATTGCAGCCACTGGGTCACATAACCTACTGATGGTAGGCCCACCCGGAACGGGAAAAAGCCTATTAGCAAGCAGAATGCTTTCGCTATTACCAGACATGACCGAAGAAGAAGCTTTAGAAGTGGCCGCCATTCACTCAGTAAAAGGCGAGCGCCTGTATGCTGAGCAATTTTTAAAGCGCCATTTGCGCTCTCCACATCACACTAGCTCTGCGGTCGCATTAACTGGCGGGGGCTCACACCCCGTACCGGGAGAAATATCTCTAGCGCACAACGGCATTTTATTTTTAGATGAACTTCCTGAATTCGGTCGAAAGGCACTAGATGTGTTGCGAGAGCCTTTAGAAACAGGCGATGTACACTTATCTAGGGCATCGGGTAGCGCCACTTATCCTGCCAATTTTCAGCTTATAGCAGCCATGAACCCAAGCCCCACTGGAGACATAGACGATAACCGGCTAACACCTCAGCAGCAGCTAAATTACTTAAACCGATTATCTGGGCCACTTCTTGACAGAATTGACATTCAAGTAGAGGTACCACGTTTGCCCGATTATGATTTACCAGAGCGTGCCAACAAACCTGACGACACGCTGTATGAAACCAAAAAAGCCATTGAAGCTGCACGGCACACACAGCTTGTGCGTCAGGGTAAACCAAACGGCGCATTGCACGCGGGTGAACTGGCCGATATCTGCAAGCTATCGACAGCTGATTTGCAGTTCTTGCAAGCGGCCGCAAAACAACTAAATCTCTCTATGCGCGTATTTCATCGCACGTTAAAAGTGGCACGCACTATTGCCGATTTACAAAACCAAAAGGTAGTAAGTCGTGCCAATATTGCAGAAGCGCTAGGTTACAGAGCGCTAGATAACCTTATTAAGCAGCTCAGTAACTAAGCAAGGGAGCCATTAGATATTGCAATAATCAGACGCCCACTAGTACTTGGCATTTAGCTCCATAAACGCATGGATAAGTGGCTCGTTTTGCTTGTCTTGCAAACAACATAAACCAAGCGCATAAGGCTCGATGTCATCTACCTGAATTTGCGTTACCGCATTGGCCATACTGGAGTGATCTAGCACCACTTTGGGCACAAAGCCCACTCCACACTCGAGCGCCACCATACTTACAATAGCCTCGTTACCGCCCACGTAGGCATACACATTAGGGCGAATACTGTGCTCAGCGAACCAGTGGTATGCAGTGCGACGTGTAGGACCGGTTTCAGGCATGATCACTTGGTGTTTTGTCCAATCAATCTGGCTAAGCTGAGTTAGCCGCCATTCTTTAGGCGCAATGAGCACCAAAGGTACATTATCTAGTGCCGCAAAATGCAGGTCGGTAGGCATGTCTGGGGTATAGATAGCAATTGATAAGTCGCACTGCTTACCCTTCACTTTCTCAATAGCAAGCGCAGGGTCGCCAGTAATTAGACGAATATCAACGCCAGGGTGTTGCTGTCTAAATATGCGCAGCATGGCGGGTAAGTGACTTTGGCTCGCGGTGACCGAGCAAAACACACTTAGCTCTCCCTGAAGTGCGTCGTAATCTTCTTTTAAATCAACTTTTAGCTGCTGCCAGTCTTGCAGCGCCTGCTTTGAAAAGGCCAAGAGTTTGTGACCGCTGTGGGTTAGTGCAACCTTGCGATTATCACGCTTAAACAGGGTACAACCCAATTCATCTTCTAGGCGCTGAATAACACGGCTTAGCGTAGACGGCGACACGTACATCGCCTCAGCGGTAACACCAAAGTGCAAGCTGGTAGCTAAGTGGTTAAACAGCTGAAGGCTTCTAAAGTCCATAACATTTCACTTTTCGCAACATTATCTTGCAAATATATCATTTTCCAAAACAAAAGAAATCTTTTAGTCTCAATATCAAGTCGTCATAGACGAGGTCTATCAACGCTAAACATGGCGTTTGATACTGACAAAAATGAATGTTGTTCGGAAATTTTTATGGCTAATTATTTCAACACCCTATCACTTCGCCAGCAGTTAGATCAGCTAGGCCGCTGCCGTTTTATGGCACGCGAAGAATTTGCTGACGGTTGTCAGAGCTTAAAAGGCAAGAAAATTGTCGTTGTTGGCTGCGGTGCGCAGGGCCTTAATCAAGGCTTGAATATGCGTGACTCAGGGTTAGATGTTTCTTATGCGCTGCGTCAGGCAGCCATTGATGAACAACGTGACTCTTTCAAACGCGCTAGCAGCAATGGTTTCACCGTTGGTACCTATCAGGAACTTATCCCTGATGCAGATGTTGTTTACAACCTTACTCCCGATAAGCAGCACGCAAGCGTAGTAGAAGCGGTGATGCCGCTAATGAAAGAAGGTGCAACATTGAGCTACTCGCACGGCTTCAACATTGTTGAAGAAGGTCAACAAATTCGCAGCGATATTACGGTAATCATGTGCGCACCTAAGAGCCCTGGCTCTGAAGTACGCGAAGAATACAAGCGTGGTTTTGGTGTTCCAACACTGATTGCTGTGCATCCAGAGAACGACCCTGAGGGTAAAGGTTGGGAGCAAGCTAAAGCGCTTGCGAGTGCCACCGGCGGCGATCGCGCTGGCGTTCTAGAGTCTTCTTTTGTAGCAGAAGTTAAATCTGACCTTATGGGCGAGCAAACCATTTTGTGCGGCATGCAGCAAGTTGCGGCAGTGCTAGCATTTGAAAAAATGGTCGATGATGGCATTGACCCAGGTTATGCAGGTGCGCTCATTCAGTACGGCTTAGAAGCTATTACCGAAGCACTTAAGATTGGTGGCGTAACCAACATGATGGATCGCCTATCTAACCCTGCAAAGCTGAAAGCCTTTGAGCTTTCTGAGCAACTAACAGATTTGCTTCGTCCTCTATTTGAAAAGCACCAAGACGACATTATCAGCGGCGAATTTTCTCGCACTATGATGGAAGACTGGGCTAATGGTGACGCAAACTTACTTAAGTGGCGTGAAGAAACCGGTGAAACCGCGTTTGAAAATGCACCTGCTTATGAAGGCGAAATTAGCGAACAAGAATTCTTTGACCACGGCATCCTTCTAGTTGCCATGATCAAATGCGGTGTAGAGGTTGCCTTCGACGTAATGGTTGAAGCGGGCATACTGCCTGAGTCTGCTTACTATGAGTCTTTGCACGAAACACCGCTTATTTCTAACACAATTTCGCGTAAGCGTTTGTATGAAATGAATGTCGTAATTTCTGATACCGCAGAATATGGAAACTATCTATTTGCGAATGCCGCTATTCCAATTTTGCGTGAAAAATTTATGCCTACTATCGACACCAGTGTTATCGGTAAGGGTTTGCCAGCTACTTCTAACCAAGTAGAAAACAAACGCCTTGTTGAAGTAAATGACGCAATTCGCTCACACGGAGTGGAATCAGTAGGTCAAACCTTGCGCGGCTACATGACTGACATGAAAGCCATAGTAGTGTAAGAGCAGGGATAGGACAGTTTCTGTCGTTAGGTGCTTAACTAAGCCCTTTTGCCCGACCATTTTGGTCGGGCTTTTTTATGCCCGTTATTCGGCGATCTCGCGAACTTTTTCAGCAAAGCGCACTGATGCATACGCCAAACCGAAGAACACCAAAAAGCCTAAGCCAATTGGCATTAATGTGCCTGACAAAAAGCTATCTACAAATAGCGCAATTGGCACAGAGAACAAGCTCGAAAACGACCCAATAATAGCAGCACCAAGGCCCGCCATTTCGCCTAACGGTTGCATGGCCATGGCATTTAAATTACCAAACAGAATACCTACAAAGAAAAAGCCTATAAACATTACTGATACAGTTAAAACAATAGGTGGCAAACCGTTATAAGCGTACAGTAAGCCTACATATACCAAAGCAAACATGTTTACGCCTTTTAATGCAAAGCGACACAGTTTTCGCATACCAAAGCGCATCACCATTCTGCCATTAAAGTAAGACGCCAAACCTATAGAAAAGGCTAATATGGCAAAGATGTAGGGAAACCACTCGCCCATATCGTAGTACACGGTAAAGATGGTTTGTGATGCACTTAAGTACGCAAGGAAAGCACCAAATATACACCCCATAGCGAAGGTGTAGCCCATAACCGCAGGGTGCGTGAGAATAAACTTAGAAGAAGCAAAAAATGCTTCCCATGAGAAAGCTTTTCGCTTTGCGCGAGGTAGGGTTTCGCCTTGGCGCGAGAAAAACCACAGGCCCGACATAGTAGCCACCGCCAAGAACAACGTGAAAATATGGAACCACGAAAACCAATCCATCACCGTTTGGCCAATAATTGGCGCTAGCATGGGCACTAAAATAAACACCATCATAATGAAAGACATGACGCGGGCCATCGCATCGCCAACGTACAGGTCGCGAATAATGGCCATTGACGCGATACGCGGCCCAGATACACCAAACGCTTGAATAATCCGTCCAAGTAGCATCACTTCTAAGTTTGTCGCCATCATGCAGACAAAGGTGCCTAGTGCATAAATGCACAGCCCAACTAAAATGGTTAATCTACGCCCGCGACTATCACTAAAGGGGCCAAAAAACATTTGTCCAAATGCCATACCCACAAAGAACACCGTAACAATAAGATGTGTTTCGCTGGGGTTTGCCACATTTAATGCATCACCAATTTGAATCAGTGCAGGCAACATGGCATCAATACTTAGCGCGACAAGCGACGTCATTGTGGCCATTAGGGCAACAAATTCAAACAGCCCTAACGGGGGCTTGGTTACAACTGCCGTATCTTTCGATACGTTCTGTGTTGACTGCGGCATAAAATCTCGAAATTGAATGATAGTAAGGTAAGAAAAAAGCGCGTATGCACGCGCTTTGTATTGTTATAGTTTAACCTAGTTACGGTCAAAAAGCCGCCAACTTTCACTTTGACTGTCGCGAAAACTAGTGGCTTTAACGGTTTAATTACTCACTCTGCGCTTGTGAAGCTACATTCGCCTTTACCATTTTATTGTCTTTCAGGTATTTGCTTAGGAAAGCATCCATTTCGGCGAAAAAGCGGTGTCTATTTCGTTGAATAGACAAGGAGTGGTCGCCACTTTCCAACTCAACATAAGTGAATGTTTTATCATAGTCCTCAAGCTCGTCAGCCATGTAACGGCTATGTAGCGGCCTTACCACGCGATCTTCTTCACCGTGCACGAGCAGAACGGGTGTCTTAATACCTTCAGCGTTGTAGTACGGAGAACGCGCTTCAAGGTCGTCGTAGTCATCACCTATTTGATTTTTAACAAACTCATTGTTTAAGAATCTTCGTGAGTGCATAACAATGTGTTTGAGCGAGCTAACGCCGGCAAAACTCACCGCACACTTAAATAAATTAGGGGTCTTAACCGTTGCCATTAAAGCAGCGTAGCCGCCGTAGCTTGCACCAACAATACACATGTTGTCTTGTTCAGCGTGCCCTTTATCAACCATCCACTGAGCTGCATCAGTAATATCGTCTTGCATAGCCAGCCCCCAGCCTTTCATTTGGCTTTGCGCAAAGCTATACCCATAACCTCGTGAACCGCGGAAGTTGGGACGTAAAACTGCATAGCCTTTGTGAGTAAAATAGGCTGTCCAATAGTCAAAGCCACTGAAGTCACGTGCGCCAGGGCCGCCATGAGGGTGGATAATAGTAGGGAATGGGCCATCTCCCTTGGGCAAGGTCAGATAGGCTTCAATTTTCACACCATCTCTTGCCTCAAATTCAATTAGCTTATGTTTAGACAGTGAAGCGGCATCAATTAACGGGTATTGCTGGAAAAGAAAATCAAGCGTGCCTTTTTCACGGTTACCGATTAAATAAATACCTGGAAGTACATCAGACTCTGAATAAACAAGGTAGGTTTGTTCGTCAGCACTAAAGCTCACTAACGTGTTGTGATAATCAGGTAACCCCTTATCGATACCATTTTGTAAACCTACGTAACGCTCGTCCCAATAATGCCGACCGTCATGCCTAACACCAATGGCGTCATTAGACGCAGGAGAATAAATTAGACTGCCATCAACGTCGTAACCCTCATCAGAAAACACTTCCGTGTGTTCGTTGGTGCGAAGGTTAAGCGTAAATAGCGCTTTGTAGTCGCCCTTATAACCACGGTAATAAAGAATATTGGGGTCTTTAGCAAAACCAAGTGGATAAGCGCCCTTTTCAGTCATGGTGTTGTATTCAAACAGTGTACGCCAGCCATCACCTTCTTTCAGAAACACCTTGCGTTCGCCGCTTTCAAAATCAAGCGATACACCAACGCGCACGTTGTGTTGCCTGTCAGTGATCCAGTCTCTGATTTTCTTTTTACCGCGCTCAATACGCGACACACTGCCGCTTTTTACGTTAACTTTGTACACTGACGGCAAGCCCAATACTTCTGCATCAAGCGCAATTAAAATGTGATCGGGATCGTCATCCATCCAGTCTATTACGTCGTCGTGAAACTGGGGAATGTGACGAGGATTGCCTGCGCGTTTCTTAATACGCTCCCAGTTAATTAAGTTAAAGGCACCTTTTCCACTACCATCGAATTTAATACTCAACAATCGCGTATCGTGTACTTTTGTTGTGCCTCTACGGGTTTCATAACGCGCGCTTACAATTAATCGCTCGCTGTTAACCCATCTGTACCACTGTATTTTTACGCGCTCGTTGTCTGATTGCAGCAAAAAATGCTTCTTACCTTTTACCAGATCGTAGGTGGCCAGCATGGCAATAGCGTTTTCACCATCCGAATTTTGCACAAACGCTATTTTCTCACCGTCAGGAGAAAGCGCAGGTGTCCAATAGGCGGGAAGTGCACTGAAAGCTTTATAACTTGGGGTAGCCTCAGCTTGCTGTGCTGAAACGTTGGCAGAAAATACCAGCACCACAGCAGCCATCAACCACGTAGGGAGGGAGAGTTTATATTGCATAACAATCCTTGTTTCTTTTTCATTATTTTATTTACCGAGGGAACTTAGCGCGTTGCTACACCTCGTACTACTGCGCGCAGTATACAAGCACTCTATACAAAGTCCAAAATTTGAACGCTTTACCGCTCAGACCGTACAATACGACAATAAAGTTGATCTCTCCTTTAACGGCGTAAATACAAAGAGTTGTTGTGGTATGATTAACCTAATACGCAACATGGATTTCACCAGTAACACGGTATGCAATACTTACTCGCATTACCTTTAAGGATTTCGTCGTTTCATGCCATTCAACTGCAATGACATTGCCGGTCACATGCTTAGGTTTTTATATCAAGCCTTGAATTCCCTTCAACGGTTATCATCAACATGCGCTCTCGTTACTCGAATACAGGCTTTACGTGTTGTCTTCGCGTTTTTTTCCTGCTTTTTAGCTATCCCATTAAGCCATGCAGAATCAAATATCACCTATCAAATTGAAGGGGTAGAGAAAGATGTGCTGCGCAACAATATTCGTATTCACTTGGCAAATTTAAGCGTTGAAACAGCCTTGTTGAGCGATCCTTATTGGCAAGATGAAGTAGCAGAGACAGTCGCTACTGCTGTTCAGCCTTTCGGCTATTACAACAGTGAGACCATCGTTACCCCAACCGATGACAAGGTGGTTGTAAAGGTAGCCTTAAACGCACCATTAACCGTAAATAAAGTTACACGGGAGATAATTGGTGCCGGGCGCGATGACGAAGCCTTTAGAACACGCTTTAACAGTTTTCAGTTAAAGCAAGGCGACGTGCTTAACCAGCGCGTTTATGAAGCATTCAAGTCTTCCATGTTTAATTATGCATTGTCTAACGGCTACTTTGATTACTTCTGGCAGGCCACCCGTTTGGACTTAGTTAGGGAAGAAAAGCAAGCAAACATACTGTTAATAGCACAAAGCGGCCCGCAGTATCAGTTTGGTGAATTAACGTTTATTGGTGAAGACAAAGCGCGCGCCATCATTGAGCGGCTGAAACCATTTCAAACTGGCGACGCGTATTCTTCGGCAGCATTGGCAGACTTCAATCGCAGCTTAAACCAATCAGGTTATTTCACCAGAGTAATTGCGCGCCCAGTGGTGAGCGAAGCTGATGGCTTACTAGTACCTATTGAAGTGTCGTTACTCCACCGACCCACCGACGCCTTTAATACCGCAATTGGCGCTGCAACCGATACTGGGCCGCGTATACGCTTGGGCTGGGAACGTCCTTGGGTTAATAGCCGCGGTCACTCAATTTCATCTGACATTTTCATTTCTGCACCGGAGCAATCGGTGACGGCAGATTACCGTATTCCAATGAAAAATATCACCAACGATTACGCCAGTATTGAAGCCGGTTACCAATTTATCGAATACAGTAATACCTCGTTTGAAAGTGAAACTTTGTCGCTTGCCGTGCACCGATATTGGCAGGACAACAACTCTCCGTGGCAGCACGACGGCTCTATTACTTATTTGCGGGAAACTTATGATCAAGGTGATTTAACCACGAATACCACATCACTGGTGCTACCTGGCTATTCCATTTCCTATCGCCAAAAAGATAACGAGCTTAATATCGATAATGGCAGCTATTTACAGCTACTGTCGCAAGTAGGTCGTGAGGGAGTAGGCTCGGATATCGACTTTGCTAAAGTGGTAGCAGAAGCAACGATCATAAGAACCTTTAACAACGTCCACCGTATTACGGTTCGCGGTGAACTAGGCGCCATTGACACTAATCGCTTTGACGAAGTGCCGACATCACTGCGCTTTTATGCTGGTGGTGACCGCAGTGTAAGGGGCTTCGATTTTCGAGAAATTTCCCCTACCGCTGAAGTACTCGACCCAGAAACCGGCGAGCCGATTATAGATTCAATTGGCGGTAAATACCTTGCAACCACCAGCGTTGAGTATGCCTATCGCTTTGCTGATAGCTGGCGCGCCGCCGCATTTATAGACGCTGGCACAGCGACCAACGATATTAGCACTACACTCACATACAGTATCGGGCCCGGCATTCACTGGCTTTCACCCATCGGCCCTGTTCGATTTTATATTGCTAGAGGCTTCGCTCCTGAGGAAAAAACATGGCAACTTCATATTATGTTGGGGCCTGAGCTATGAAAAAACGTACTGTATCGACGCTACTTTTATCACCTGTTCTTATTGTTGTTGCTATTTACGCATTGTTGATTAGCCCATTAGGCGGTCCGACAGCAAAGTTACTTGCCAACGCATTTGTAAAACCACTTCATATTGACAACATTGAAGGTAGCTTTGCTGATACGTTAGACATTAGCGGCCTATCGTGGAAAGACGAACAATGGGAAGTATCTGTTGCAGAGATTTATGCCGATATAACATGGCGATGCGTTTTTGAACCACGGGTTTGCATCAACGCACTGTCGGTCACGAACGCGACGATCACTCAGATAGCTACAGCTCCAGACAATAAAGAAGAAGAGGTAGCAAACGCGTCTTTTGCCTTACCTTTACCAATAGAAGTAGAAACGCTCTCGCTCAACAGCGTGCAGATAAACTTATTAACGGCAAAGGTGGGTATTGGTGCGCTACAGCTCGATGATGTTGACGCCGCTAAAGCTATCGCTTTGGAGCGTTTTACTGCAAAGAACATTGCTATTACTCTGCCACAACAGGCTAATGAAGATGAAACTCAGCAGAGGGTAGAAGAAGACGCCAGTTCATCTATTCCAACGTCGTATTCATTAGCGTATACCGCGCCATCGCTGCCCACAGTAACAACACCCATTCCGGTATCGGTGGGCACGTTCAGTGTGGAAGCGTTTTCGTTTTCACAAGGCACCACAAAAGAGAAATTAGCGTTAATATCACTTACTAATACCCGCTTTAAAGGCTCGCAGATAGGCATCGACGATATTAACATCGTTCATGAACAGGGGACGCTTGAAGGCCTGTTTTCAGCTAATTTGAGTAACAACTTCCCACTGTCGGCAAACATTGAAATTAACAGCAATATAGATAAGCAGCCTCAAACCATTATTGCCAACGTCAAAGGAGCAATGAACGAGCTTGAAGTGACACTTGAAGCCACCGGCGCGGTGTCGATGGACGCAACGCTATCAACAAACATTTTAAATGATGCTCTGCCCATAGCCTTTTCGGCACAATGGCAAGAGCAAGCTATACCTCTAGTGACTGATGCAACACTGCATCAAGGTGCGCTAACCCTTAACGGCGAAATGGGCGACTATATCCTTGAAGGTAACGGCGCAGCCACGCTTCCCGATATTGGAAAAGTGCCTGTCTCGCTTGATGTGGTGCTGAAAAAGAACAATATTTTTGTAAATGAAGCGAATGTAAAAGCACTTAATGGAAGCCTTAAAAATAACGGTACGTTATACCTTAACGACGTTATAGCGTGGGAAGGAAAAACCACGCTTTCCAACGTATCAGCGGAACGCTTTAGTGAATATGCGCCAAGCAATATTAACGGCGATGTAGAGAGCATACTGCAATATTCAAAGGATAACGGCTTACATATAAGCCTTCGCGACCTCAATGTCTCTGGTGAGCTGCAGGGCAAGCGAGCAGAGGTAAAAGGAAATGCGGTATACGCTGGGCCAAGTGACTTAATTGTTACAAACATCACTGTTAAACAAGAGTCTAACGCCATAAAAGCAGTTGCTCAGGTACTGAATAAAAGACATTTGAACGCGGATGTTGCTATTAATGTTGATCAAATTGAACACCTTTTCCCAGATGTATCAGGAAAAATAAGCGGCAATATTACAGCCGCAGGCCCGTGGCAGAACCCTAATGCGAAAGGGGCGATTCAACTGTCAGATGTCACCGTAAGTGCGGCAATATCGCCCGAGGCAGCACAACAAGGTGCAGTCAATGGCAGTATCAATTTTTCCGGTGCGTATACCGAGCATACCGCTTCAGTTGATCTTCGCCTGCCCGCACACACGCTTAAAGCAGACGTAAAGGGGTCGTGGTCGAATAACCATTGGAACGGAAAAATTAGTGACACCTCGCTGAAGTTGTCCAACATGTACTGGACACTTTCAAATGCCTTTGCCGTAGATATCGGAGCACAACCGTTAACGGCAAAAGTTGGACAGCACTGCTGGACGTCACGAAGAGACGGTGAGTTATGCGTTTCAAACATAAACTACCAAGACAATCGAGCAAAATGGGATGTTTATGCCAACGCACTGCCGATAGGCCTGTGGGCAAATGAATTCGCTCCGCACCTAGTGTCTGCGCCATCTAATGCTGCACTAACACTAAAATCACAAGGGCAATATGCACCAAACGACCCTATTGACGCGACGTTTACAGCGTCGCTTAGCCCAGCGCCTTGGCAACTTGGTGAAGAACGCCCCCTTTCACTTACCATTAACTCTGTAGAAACCACCGGTAAATTCAAGCAGGGTAAGCTTGAGGCCACATCCCTTATTTCAAGTGAAGAAATGGGCGATGCTACGCTAAGCATTGCTACACGACCTTTCAGCGATCAAAAGCCCCTTGAAGGCATGTTGTCATTAAAACAGCTTGATGTCGCTCCGTTAAAACCCCTGTCCCCTGCAATCCGAACTCTGACAGGTGTGTTAAATGGCGATATTGAATTAGGTGGTTATTTAGATGATCCTGCGCTTACCGGCGAACTCACCATTTCTGAAGGCGCCATTGATATTCAGGATACCCCCGTTACGCTGGCTAATTGGAATCAGTCGATAGTATTGAATAATCAAACGGCCACGCTCGATGGCTCGTTCGTTTTGGGCGGTGGACAAGGAGAGCTGCAGGGCAACCTTGACTGGTCGTCCAACCCCAGTGCTAATTTCACATTAAAAGGCGATAGATTTGAAATTCGTCAGCCCAATATACGCTTAAAAGTGTCACCCAATATCGATATTGCCGCCACCAAAGAAAAGGTTGATGTTACAGGTGAAGTGAATATTCCTTGGGCACGCATAGAAATAGAATCTTTACCGGAAACTGCGGTATCACCGTCTAAAGATGTGCACCTTCGCGGCGAGCCAGAAAAAGAGGAGCCACTTGATATCGTACACGCCTCTGTAATGGTTAACATCGATAAGGCCAAAACCCAAGATGTTAAACTTGAAGCGTTCGGTCTAACCGCAAGCTTACATGGCGGCATTCGCGTAAACACTCAGCCGGCGCTGGTGGGTTATGGCGACCTGCAAATTTTAAACGGTCGCTATAATGCCTATGGTCAGCAGCTTATTATTCAAACCGGAGAAGTGCAGTTTAACGGGCCTATCGATCAGCCCCTTCTGCTTGTTGAAGCGATAAGAGACCCCACAAAGACGGACGACGATGTGGTTGCAGGCATTCGTATTGATGGCGCAGCAGATGCTCCAAGCATAAATCTATTCAGTGAACCGGCAATGGATCAGCAAGGCGTGTTGTCGTATTTGCTTACCGGAAGCGGCCCCAACTCGGGCACACAAGATCCCAACTATGCAGCACTTTTACTTGGGTTTGGTTTATCGAATACAAAAACCCTTACCGGTCAGGTAGGTAGCGCTTTGGGTATTGACGACTTTAGTTTAAGCACAAACGAAAATCGCTTGTCGGTGACAGGGCAAATTAATGAACGCTTGTCAGTAGAGTACAACGTGGATGTGGGTTTAAGTAATAACGATGCTAACGCCACACTAAGACGCCGTCAGCTGCCACCAGATTTAGCCTTAAAGTATCAGCTGTTACCCAGCTTATATTTAGAGGCTATTCAAACCACACTTGAAGATCAGTCTGAGTTTGCCCTCGATTTGTATTACGAGTTCTTCCTTGGTGATAACCGTAAGTCATTACAAAGCGATGAAGCAAACGATGCGTCTGATACAGAGTCAACAGATAACTAGCGACGATTGGCCGCATCGTCGGCCATGCTTTGTAATGCCGCTAATTGCTTTTCAAATCGTTTCTGCCGTCTGTGCGCCCACACACCCCAAACAATGATAATGACACTTGCGACGGGGAAGGCAATCATAATTGTCTCCCACTTTTCCGGAGTAAGTACACCCGCTAAATGACGCTCTAACACAAATAATGGCAAAATGATAAACGCAGGCCACGCTGAGTGTTTGGTGATAAACGCGATACGAATGTTGTTTTTTATTTGATGCGTAAATTGCTTTAGATGGTCTAGCGTATGGGAGTCTTTTGTAAAAGCGGCAACGCGCCTTAACCAAAGCTGATACATCAATAAAGGCAGTGCCGTTATCACCATAAACGCACACAACGCCTTGGCCGCAAACGTCATCTCGCCCCAGGCTAGATACATTAAGTAAAACGGCGGGAGCAGCAGTATTAAATCAATCAATATATAAAAGCGCTGCTTTACACGCTCGCTATTAAAGCTTTTCTTTACCTCTGATACATCAATGGTGTTTGTTGGCTGTGTTTGCCACAGATCAGATAGCGCATCACCACCTTGCTGGTTATTTTTATCACTGTGCATGGTGTTCCTCCTGCATCACTGCGTGTTTTGCGCGCTTTAATATTACGCCAACATGATTTTTTGTCAGGCCGCACACGTCGGCAATTTCGTCGTAGCTTAAGCCTTCTAAAGAAAGGGTTAATACCTGTCTAGATTGCAAGGGAAGCGCGCGGACGGCTTTCAGTAAACGCGCTAGAGACTGCTGCTGACTTGAAACGGCTTCTGGTGAATGTTGACTGCTGATGTAACCATCGCTACCAAGCTCTTCACTTTCGTAGCGGTGCGTGTCGACGCGCTTAACCTGACTGGCCACATGGGTAACCGCACGATTGTGAGCAATTTTAAGAATATACGTTTTCACACTGCTGTCGCCTTTAAACCGCGATAGCCCTTGCCAAACTGCAATGGCAATTTCCTGTAGCAGTTCTTGCTGCATGGCTTCATTAGCTTCATAGCTGTTCGCTACACGACTAAGCAATGCGCCATATTGCGAGAATACCTTTTCGAACCCTTGCCCCAAACTTGCCAACCTATTCTTAAAATACCGTTTAATTATTAGGGTGTTACCCCGCTGTAACTTATACAGTCTGCCGCTTTAAAATTTTATTACAGCTTTTTTTCGAAATTTATTTGAGAGGCGCTGTAATTTTTTTAAACAGCAGCAGACTAGATAGTATGAAAGCCAAGACAGCTACCAACACATTAAAGGAGAGCATTATGTCAACGTTAAGCCTTGTACTATTGATCAGCGGTATTACGTCTATTGCCTTGATAGCGTGCTATCTAGATGCCAAATTTCAATGGCGATTGAATGATTGGATGAATGGAAAGTGTAGTAACCCATTTATTGCCAGCAACGCGTCGCTACACGCAGAGCAGTTAAAGCAAAAAGACCAGCAAATAAAAACGTTAATGGAGCGCGTAGAAACCCTTGAAGCCATTGTTACCGAGCCCGCTTACGAATTAAATAAGAAAATTAACGCGCTTCGCTAGTGCGCGTTAATCGAAGGGGACAGCGCCCTGTGTTTTAATTTGGTGCTGACGGACGACGCATAAAGTAGGGTACCTTACCCATGGCAATGGCGTTGCCCACCAGCACCACAATAACACCTACAACCGAGAGTAAGGTCCACTGGTAGCCTTCAAAAAACGTGGATATGACAAGCGCCACCATAGGGTAAACCAGTACCACATAGGCCGCTTTGTCTGCCCCCATTTGCTTGAGCAACTTCATGTATGCGCCAAACGCGAAAACCGAGCCAAATAGTGCCAAATAGATTAGCGATAGATAAAAACTACTGCTGGTGGGAATAACAATATGGCCGGGGGTTAACAGCGAAGTAATAAACAATAGCACCATGGCATAAGACATAGCATAAAAATTCATTTGAATAACAGGCGTACCAGACGTAAGAATACGCTCAGAGATCACGTTACCTACCGAGGCACAAAAGAAGCTCACAAAAGCAATACCAAGACCTAACGCCAACGCCGCATCCATAGACACTTTAGAAAATTCGGGTACAAACAAACACACAATGCCTGTTAAACCAAACGTTGCACCAATTACCACCTCTTTACGGATAGGCTCTTTTAACCACCAGCGTCTTAGCACCACATTAATGTAAATGATGCATGAGCTCATTAGTGCAAGTAGCGCACTAATAATATGCGCCTGCGCCATATACAGCAGCGTGTAATTCAAACTGTAAAGGAACAATCCTACACCCGCCATTTTAACGTGAATGTGAGTAGGAAGGGCCAGTGGTAAACGTTTAAGCAAGCAGTAGGCGCCTAAGCACAGCGAGGCAAGTAAATAGCGCAGTGCGATAGCAAAGGTCTCAGAAGTATGTCCAATCTGATAAGTAATGGCAATCCATGTAGATCCCCAAATTAAGCAGCAAAGAGTAAACAGCGTGGCGTTATTCATATCGCTTTGTCCGCATCAGAAATAAATGCCTTTAACTGCGCTAGCGTTGTATCCAAAAGCGTTTGCCTAGCTTTAATTCCAACCCAAGCATTGTGGGGTGATACAAGCAAGTTGGGTAAGTTCGCTTTTATTAAAATATGATCAAGAGGTGGCGGCTCTACCGACAGAACATCGAGTCCTGCTCCACCAATTTCCTGATTTTCTAGTGCGTTTAATAATGCTCTCTCGTCAATGAGCCCACCGCGGGCAGTATTGATAAGAAAAGCACTTGGTTTCATGAGCGAAAGTGCTTTTTCATCTATCAGCTGTTTAGTGTCATTTGTTAGCGGGCAGTGCAGTGTTACTACGTCTGCTTGTGGAAGTAGCGATGCGAGCGATGGACGCGTGTCATTTTTTTTACCGGGTCTCGCGGCAATAGATACCTGCATACCGAGCGCTTTTAGCAATACTTCAACGCGCTTGCCAAGCTCACCATGACCAACAATAACAGCATGCTTATCGGCAAGCTCGACGACAGCGTGAGATGATAAACAGAAGTGAGATGATGCTGACCATTTTCCTGCACGCACATCATCTTGATACTGCACAAATCGCGTAGCCAAGTTAAGTAGCAGTGTAAGGGTATGCTGCGCTACACTGTCGGTACCATAGGCAGTTACATTACGCACTTGAATACCGTTAGCCTTGCAGTAGTCTAGGTCGATATTATTCATACCGGTGGCGGTTACCCCAATATATTGCAAAGCACTAGCCTCGCGAAGCATGTCAGCGTTAAGTACGACCTTATTAACTAATATTGCCGTTGCATGCTTTATCCGCTCTGCCACTTCTTCTGGCAGCGTGTGATCGAAAAGGGTTATTTTCGCGCCAATATTGTCAAGCTCACTGCTAGCTAAAGCGCGCGTATCTAGTGAGGCTAAGCCCAATGTTTCAGCATCAAGAAAAACAATACGATGTAGGCTCACAATGCCTCACTTATCGTCTCAAGAGCCGCCCTAATTTTTACTGGGATAGGGATCGCTTTATCTGATTTCCTGTCGACAAAAACGTGAACAAACTGGCCATGGGCAACACGGCGTTTTGTTTCCCCTGCAAAAACTGACAAACCGTAGGTAACTGAACTTCTACCTATCTTAATAACGCGTAGGCCGACGTAAATATCTTCTGGATACGCTGCAGGCGCAATGTATTGGCATTGACTACTTACGACATACGCCACTGATTGGCTCTGATGTATATCCAAACCGCCTTCTTCAATAAGGAAGCGATTCACCGCGGTGTCGAAGAAGCCATAATACACCACATTGTTAATGTGGCCGTACGCATCATTGTCTTGCCAGCGGCTAGCAAGCGTTACGTTATAGGGATAATCGGCAAGTGTAGGCGTTATATCAGTCATGCTCGTCCTTTATTAAATGGCGAAATGGGTATGTTTAATACAGCACCATATCGTCTCGATGCACTGCAACGTCGGCAGTTTCATAACCTAACACACTGGCAATGTCTTTCGACTTTTTCCCTTTTATAAGTAATAAATCTTTTGCGTTATACAGGCTAAGCCCCTTTGCAACAACGCTGCCATTGCACATCACATCCACGGCATCACCTTGCTCAAATTGTCCGTGAATATCGGTGATACCCGACGGTAGCAAAGAAGCGCCTTTTTCAATCAACGCTTTTTTTGCGCCATCGTCAATTTCAACAGCACCCGCCGTTTTAAGCGTGTGCGTAAGCCATAAACGCCTAGCATTCGATGGCGTGCTGTTAGCCCTAAATAACGTCCCCGGGACCTTGCCTTCTAGCAATGCATCGAAGGTTTCACCTTTCCTTCCATTGACAATAAGCGTTTGAATACCGCTATTAATGCATTTGTCAGCCGCTTCAATTTTTGTGCGCATACCACCAGTACCTACAGACGAGCCGGCGCCGCCAGCAAGTGCATAAATGCTTGCGTCTATATTCTCTAATTCAGGGATTAACGTTGCGTTTGCATCTTTACGAGGATCAGCCGTGTACAGCCCATCAATATCAGAACAGATAATGAGCGTATCGGCTTGCGCAACCAGCGCGGTGTAAGCCCCTAAATTATCGTTGTCACCCACTTTTAGTTCGTTCACTGCAACAGTGTCGTTTTCGTTAACGATAGGCAACGCGTGGTGTTTGAGTATCTCCCGCAGTGTGTTCTTAATATTTACGTATCGAGTTCGGTCGCGGAGATCATCTGCCGTAAGCAGTACCTGTGCACAGGGAAAATCAAAAAAGCGCTGCCAGTTGGCCATCATTAAGGTTTGACCAATGGCCGCCATCGCTTGTTTTTCAGCAATAGAGGCGTTGTGACGCACTTGTACTTTACTACGACCTGCCGCAACGCTGCCTGAAGAGACTAAGATAACTTCTTTTCCAGCTTCTCGGCTTGCGGTGATAAAACGGGCTAATGCCAAGAGAAAACGGCCACTGCACTCATTACCCTCGGGCGCAATAAGGGCACTTCCAACTTTAACGACAGCACGCTGCCAAGTGAAACGATTCATAATGGGAGATAAAAAGGAAACAAGAGCTCAAGAATACGACAGTTAGGCAGGTAAGCAAAACGTTCTGTTACAGAATTTTTGCGTTAAAACATAATTAGTTTACGGTCAAAAACTGGATTCATTTAGGAAGGTCGATATACTAGTTGCTGTTATTTTATAACAACTCCAACTTACAAGTTGCAAGGATCCTGCATGAGCACCGCAAAACGACACTTATTCTGGCTTGCGCCAGTGTTGTCTATGCTGATTTCTCTTCCAAGTGCAAACGCCGCTATTAAACAAACTAAAGGCGACTTTG
>Ga0213840_1001468_pt1 | contig 18572 bp, 14 predicted proteins | sample SWPATP22_FD_160132 | JGI IMG/M metagenome (GOLD analysis project Ga0213840, IMG submission 160132) | Coastal seawater microbial communities from Marineland, Florida, United States - SWPA TP2 #2 | ecosystem: Environmental > Aquatic > Marine > Coastal | place: USA: Florida | collected 2016-08-14 | reverse complement strand
ATAGTAATCGCTTTTTGTGCCGTTAAGCTCAGCTCTCTGCCGGGTAGAAAATGTTTAACCAACGCCAGTGCATCATCTCCCCGTTCACACAGCGGCGGTACATTAATCTCAATGACATTTAAACGATAAAACAAGTCTTCACGAAAGTGCCCCTGCGCAATGTCGTTAGCTAAATCGGCATTTGTTGCCGAAATGATTCGCACATGCGTACGCTGGGTTTTCACTGAGCCAAGCTTCTCGAATTCTCCGGTTTGCAAAACACGTAGCAGTTTAATTTGACCCGAAAGCGGTAAATTACCAATCTCATCTAAAAATAACGTGCCGCCGTTAGCGGCCTCGAATCGGCCTATCCGACTTTTATTCGCGCTAGTAAATGCCCCAGCTTCGGCACCAAATAGTTCGGCTTCAATAAGATCTTGCGGTAATGCACCCGCATTTACCTTGATAAAAGGCGCTTGGTTTAGTGGCGACTGACACTGTATAAGTTCAGCTATTTTCTCTTTTCCGCTGCCATTAGGCCCAGTTATGAGCACAGGAACATCAGACTTAGCAACTTGCAACGCCATGTCTACAACACGCTGCATGGTCGCACTCTCGTAAATTAAACCAACGTTTTCTGCAGCCTGCTTTGCACTTCCAAATGTTTGGGTGTGTTGCTGCAACGTTTTGTTTTTGATGTTGGCTTCACCCAGCGCAATAAGGTTATTTACCGTTGTAACGAGCTTTGTGTCGTCCCATGGCTTAGGAATATAGTCAGCGGCCCCCGCTTTAACCAATGACACCGCTTGCTCAAGCTCTGTCCATGCCGTTATCAAAATGATAGGAAGTAGCGGGTTCAGGTTACGAAGGTCATTAAAGAGCGCTCTCCCCTCTTCTCCTGAAGTGGTGTCGGCACTAAAGTTCATATCCTGAATAACCAGTGCTATCGATTGATAGTTAACAATTTGAAGTGCTTCTTGAGGAGAAGTGGCGGTGACAATGTGATATCCATGGATCTCCAGTAGCAGTGACAAGGCTTCAAGAACCGCCGTATTGTCATCCACTATCAAAATCTTCGTCATTGAATTGTGTATCCGTATTATTATTTTTTGATATTTTCCTGCGCAAGCAACAGCAACAATGCCCACTGCACCTAACCATTAACTGTAGTAGGCACCAGTGAGCATGAATGTATGGTAAGCGCGTTTAGCTTATATACTTCGCGTCGCTATGCTTGGAGATATATTTGCAGCGCGTATTGCTGGCACAACAACGGCCAATAGGCTAATGACCAATATGAACAATGCCGTTGCGATAACGTATTGCATTTCAAGGGCTTCTATTGAATAGGCCTGCATAAGTAAACGTCCCAAAAACGTAGCCGCTATACCACCAACTATTAATCCTACAGTACATATCATGGCGTTTTCTACTAAGAAGTATCGCACAATGGCAGATTTTCTTGCGCCAAGCGCTCTGCGCGTTCCAATTTGTTTCGTGCGTTTACTGATATTAAATTGAGTAAGCCCAAAAATACCAAGTGCAGTTACCAGCACCAAAATAACAACCAACACAATAAGCATACGCATCATAAGAACGTCGGTAGAATCGTAAGCATCTTTACTTTCATCAAGGCCGTCAACGTTAATGATCACACGCTTGTTATAGGCGTTAAGCATGGTGTCCTCAATTTCGGACATAATTTTTGCACGCTCATTAGCCTGTGTTCTTACCAAATAATGCTGATAATTTTGTGCATTAACAAAGGGAATAATACCAGTAGTATTGCTGTCATCAGCACGTGGCCATGCGCTTTCCATTAGCTCTACAACGCCAATTATCTCTAACGGCCTGCTGTTTACATATAAGGTACGACCTAGCGCAGATTCATCATCAAACATGCTTTTTGCAAGTGCTTTCGAAATGATGATGGTATTTGGTCCTTCGTCATGAAAATTATCGGTGATCATGACTTCTTCGGGTCTAAAGTTGCGCCCCTCAACCAGTTTCACCCCCATGGTATCTAACGTATTCTCGTCGCCATAAAAGTACATCAATCTCCCTTGCCGAGATTCTTCTGGATGCGGCTTTAGCCTTACTGACGTTGAAGAGCCACCGCCTGACAGAGGTACCGCTTGCGTAATGGTAGCGTTAATAACCCCAGGGATGTTTCGAATAAGCGTTTCATCACGTTCGGCTTGTTGCTTCAAATCGACGTCTTTGCCAAAAGTCATCACCGTAAAACTGAAAATCTCTTGTTGCGGATAGCCTGTATCTTCACGTAAGTAAGACAAGTTGTCGTTTATCATAAACGCAGCGTTGCTCACAATAGCGGTAGTTAGTGCAATTTGTAAAAACAGTAAAATGGCACCAACTTTCGAGCGCAAAATTGCACTAAATATGGGTTTAATATCTAACATAGTGCGCCCTCCTATTGGCTTTTAAGATAAATAGCTGGCTGTGTTTTACACACTAACCATGCGGGGTAAAGACCGGCAATAAAGCTTGCAATAAGTGATATTGCAGGTGCTGCCAGTAACATCGACCAATCCATTGTGGCTAATGCATTGTAGTAGCTATTGGTGGTTCTCACGCCCCATAAACCAAGCTGTGCAACGACAATGCCCAATAAACCACCTGCAAGGCCGATAACAGATACTTCAACAATATGCTGTAAAAATATTTGTCGCTTGCTTGCACCAAGTGCACGCCTTACACCAACTTCAGGTGCACGCTTCAAAAACTTAGCTAACAGAAGGCCTAGAATGTTGGCAACACATACCATTAAGAACATAAAGCTCAGTGCTACAAGAATTCGATTGTCTTCCGACACCACTTCGTTGTATTCCATCCATTCGTTTACGTTTCGCAGACCGTATTCGAATGTTTCACGCTGAAAACGTCCACGCGCATTTTGATCTTCCATGTAGGCCATCAAAAAGTTGCCATAAGCTTCTTTTTGCGCTTCGTTTTCAAGCAGTACCCAAAACTGTGTCCACAGTTGTTCAGACGTGAGCAAGTCTTGATAACCACGCAACGCTTGATGCTTCCAACCGTTCATATTGCCCCATGTTCCCACTTCCTCTAGGGGTGCAATGGAAAACGGAATGTAAATAGATTCCGCCGAATTAAAGGCGCCATTATTTACGTCATAATATTTAACATGGTGCTCCCAGTACTCGGTTACGCCCACTATGCGATAGCTTTTGTTATCGAGGTAAATTTCTTTACCAACAGAATTTTCACCATTGAAGAAGCGGTCGTTAATTTCTTTGGTAATAACGGCAACGTAAGGTTTATTGTCCTGATCGTTGCGCGACCAAGCCTCACCATAAATAAAAGGACGCTCAAAGATTTGAAAGAATTCAGTATTTACCAGCCTTGCAGGCTCCATGCGTGGTTTTACATCTGGCGTATTAAGGTGCACAGAAAAGCCCGTGCGAAAGCTTGGACTGCTAAGCACATCAATATCTGCATTATAAAGATTGACGGAATCTTGATAGCTTAGCTGGTTTGGCAAATTATCCTTTGAATGCCATTCATGTCCGTCGTCCATCACTTGCAACTGCGGATAATGAATGTTGCTACTTTTGTGGGGAATGGGGTCCATCGACATCATGTGATAAACCGACAAACTCGTCATAGTAATACCAATGCCTATGGCAATGGCAAACACCATTAAAGAGCTGATAACTGGGGTGCTCTTTACACTGCGCCAGCTTAAATCGATATAGTGAAGTAGCATATTACACCTCTGCGGTTTTAAGCGGTGCGTTAGCACGTTCAATATCAGCATCAGGTTTACCTTGATAGAGCGTGAAGTCAGCTAATTGGCCATCAACAACCTGAATGTTACGCGGTGCTCTGCGTGCTAGCTCAGGGTCGTGCGTTACCATAACAATGGTAGCGCCGTTTCTATTAATTTCCTCAAGTAACTCCATGACCTGACGTGCCATAAGTGTATCTAGGTTACCCGTAGGCTCGTCGGCCAATAAGAAACGTGGGTTACCCGCAAGGGCTCTTGCAATAGCAACACGCTGCTGCTGACCACCTGACAATTGCTGAGGTAAATGCTTTGCACGACTTGCTAGCCCAACCTGTTCCAAGCATTCATCAATTCGGCGCTTGCGTTCTTTTGCACTTACACCACGATAACGCAACGGCACTTCGACGTTTTCAAAAATGTTCAAATCGGGGATAAGGTTAAAACCTTGGAAAATAAATCCAATTTTCTGGTTTCTTAGGTCGGCGCGCTGATTATCAGAAAGCCCTCCTACATCAATACCGTCTAGCGTGTATTGACCCGATGTAAAGGGTTCAAGCAGCCCCGCCATATTCAAAAATGTGGTTTTACCCGACCCAGACGGGCCTGTTACCGCAATAAATTCGCCTTCGTTTACTTCTAATGAAAAGTCTCTCAATGCGTGAGTTTGTACACTGTCCGTTTGATACACTTTACTGATATTTTGCATTTTCAACATTTTAATATTCCTTATCTAAGTAACACCGAAGGCGCTTGTTTGAATTTGTCGTAGTTAGAAGTAATGATTTGGTCGCCTTCTTGAAGGCCTTGAAGAATTTCAACTTCACGCATACTGGTAACACCAATTTGAATGGGTACACGTTGAGCAAGGTCGCCGCGCACCACATAGGCCATATTGCCACCGGCTTGCAAAAAGCTGCCTCGATTCACTTTAAGTACGTTAGTTTTGTTCTCTAGCAGAATACGTGCAGAAACCTGTTGATTTTGACGAATAGACTGAACGCTGTTTTCAGGAAAACGCACGCGGGCAGTAACTTCACGGTCAACCACTTCAGGTGAAATGGACACTAGCTTTCCAAGTACGCTTTGATTGCCCACGGTAAGCTCAACATCCATACCAATGCCCAGTTCGCTCGCATAGCTTTCTGCAACGCCTAATTGCGCTTCATAAGCCGTTAAATCGACAAGGGTCATGAGAAGTTCATTTTTTGCTACCAGCGCATTAGGTTGAATTAGTACGTTCCCCACAATTCCCGACACACTCGCTTTTATTCTTAAGTTGGCCAGCTGCCTTTCTAACTCCTCTACAATGAGCACTTGTCTTGCCACTTTTTCCTCACTGGTTTTAAGTTCAAAAGCCAGTGTGTCTGCGGCGAGCTCAATTTCACCCATTGCGTGCTTATGAGTGACTTTAGCTCTTGCTAAATCGTCTTGCGCTTTTTCATAGTCAATCTGACTAATAAGATGATCTTCAATAGAAATAGCAGCCCGCTTGTCTTCACGGATAGCCGCATCTAGCTCTACCTTTGCTAAATCTGCCTGCTTGTTGAGTAACAATGTCTGCCTTCTTACATCAAGCTTTTGTCTTGCTAAGTCGCTTTTTAAGCTAGCCAGAACAAGTTGCTCTTGCTTAAGCGTGTTTTGTAATTCCGGAGAATCAACAATGGCTACGGTATCGCCCGCTTCAATAAAGTCACCAGGCATAACATTCAACAGAACATAGCCTTGCTCAGGGCTGTACACTTGCGGCGCATTGGCAGCAATAATTTTACCTGTGGTGATGATGTCGCGAACAAGATCGCCTTTTTGAACCGTATGTACTTTTAATGCGTCCTTGGCTAAGGAAACGTCCGCTGAAGGGCTGGTGGCTGCGTAATACCCCAAACTACTGACGATAACGCCAGCAGCAAGCATAAGTAACCATCGCTTTTTATTGGTCTTAGGTGCAACTTGTACGTCTTGTTTACTGGTATCTTGAATCATTGAGTATCCCTACTTCCTGTAGTTTCTATGTTGGCAAGCACCACGCCTAATAAAACAACAGACAAAGGGAGGCCAATAAAGTGAAACAACATCATTTTAAAACTCCTTTGAATTGTTAGTCCGTCGCAGACTTTCTTTCGTTATATAGGAAGTAATACCAATAACGTGCCAACACATAACACATTGTTTTAAATAATTTTATCTACAAGCATTTACAGAAAAGTGTCCGAAGCGGACACATTGCACTGTCCGTACAAATAGGCGGACGCGAAAAATAATGAAGTGTAGAAAGACAAAAAGAGCGCAATGCGCTCTTTTTAGTTAGTTTAAATATGAATGTAATTTAGGTGAAAAGCTTCATAAACCAGCCTTTTTGAAGGTCTTCTTCACAGGTTTTAAGCTGTGTGGCATAGCGTAAAGAGCGAGCTTTCACCTTTGATGCGACTTTCTTTAACCAAGGCTTTTTATCGTAACTGCGGCGCTTAAAACCGCCCCAACCTTCATGGTAATTTAAGTATTGTGCGTAAGCATCCCATTTAGACACGCCATTCACTTTCTGAGACTTATAGATAAACCACCCCATAAAGTCGATGGCATCGTCGAAATCGTCACGATCTGCTCCACTGTTACCTGACTCGCGAATATAGTCAGCCCACGTCGGTGTTTTTGCTTGAGAATAACCATAGGCAGAACTTACGCGTCCCCATGGAATGAGCCCAAAAAACACATAATCACGAGGCGGAAGCGCATCATGTCTAAACGAACTTTCTTGATACATCATGGCCATTGGCACGTGAATGGGCACTCCCCATTTATCTCTCGCATCAGCAGCAGCATCATACCAATCGTCCTTTTCGTAGAAGATTTCGCATAAATTACTTATATCTTTAGGAGGCGTAGTTGCACACCCCGCGATAAGTAGTGGAAAAAGAACGATGAAAGTTGATAAAAAAATAACCAGTTTTTTGAACTTTTGGTTCATAGCTTGTCTTAATTAATGTTCTAGTAAAATGTGTGTTTCCCTGGAACCCTTCTATGCCTGACCCTTGTCAGGCATTTTTTTTGCCTGCGGTTCAGCAAAATAATCACTTATGAATGTATCAAAGTCTTTACTATCAGCGGCTTCAATGTCTTTCTGTGCGGCAAATGAAGCCTCTGCCTGCTGTGCGAAACCTTTTTCATCGGTAAACGTGTAAGCAAACTGTTTCATTTCCTGTTGATACTGTCTGGCAAGCTCAAGACCCAGAACGCCGTTGTCTTTATCACTTTCTAGTAAAAGGTTAAGCAATTTACCCGAAGGCGTTAAGTCAGGGTTACTCACTTTTTCAAATTCTGTGGCTACCGCTTGAGAGTAACGATCAGTATCGTTTGCTTTATCAAGCACCATTGCCGCCTGACTAAAGTACCCAAACAAGGTATCGCACCATTGTGGCAGCGAAATGTCAGTACCATTATTCGACAACATAAGCTCAGGGTTTCTTCCCTCAAGCACAACCTTGTTCATATTTTCTTTTGCTTCATTAAGCTGCGCTTCGTCAAGCTCAGCACTAGGCATAAGTAAACATGAAAGTAAAAATACATCTAGAAAATCAAACTGCGTTTGTGAAATCCCAATGGACGAGAAAGGATTTACATCTAATGCACGCACTTCAATGTAGTTAATGCCGCGACGCACAAGCGCATCAGTGGGCTTCTCCATTGAATGAGTAGGCTGCTTTGGACGTATTGGTGAATAAAGCTCGTTTTCAATTTGAATAATATTACGGTTAAGCTGCTGATAGTTGCCCTCTTCGCCTGAGGCAAAACTACTAAAACGTGTAGACGGCGTTGTCATTGCACTTCTTAGTAAACGAACATAGTTATCAAGCTCGTTGTAGCAAATTTTTAGCGATGACTGTTCGGCACTGGTATAACCCAAATCGCTCATACGCAGTGAAGTTGCATATGGCATATAAACCGTGCCTTTCCCAACTTTTTTAAACGGAAGCGCGTGCTGCTTTCTGGTTAAAAACGAACCGCAGAGCGCAGGCGATGCACCGAAAAGAAAAGGTATAAGCCAACAGAATCGACGGTAGTTTCGAATAAGCCCAAAGTAGTCTGCTGATGTTTGCTCTTGTGAGTGCGTTTTACCGTTAAGCGATGCCCAAAGCGACCAGAAACTCTCAGGTAATGAGAAGTTGAAATGAACACCGGCAATCGCTTGCATCATACTGCCGTAACGGTTCTTTAAACCAATGCGGTATACGCGCTTCATTTTACCCACGTTTGACTCGCCAAAGTACGCAATAGGAATATGCGCTTCATCGTCTATAAAGCATGGCATACTCAATGGCCAAATCTGTTCATCGCCAATATTATCGATAACGTATTTGTGAATGTCTTTTAACTGCGCAACCGTGGTTGAAGAACGGTTTTCAGGTGGCGTAATGAATTCCAGTAACGACTCAGAAAAGTCAGTGGTAATGGATTCGTGTGTAAGTGCCGAGCCTAACGGTTGTGGATGTGGTGTTTGCGCCAGCGTGCCGTTGGGGTTAATTCGCAGTGCTTCTCGTTCAACACCGCGCTTGATATCTTTAAGCGAAGATAAAAACTCTGAAGACTGAAGCGCTTCAATGCGCGCTTCAAAACGGGATGAGTTTGCAGTCAAAATGATGGTCCGTTATGTCATTATTGCCCCCAGTTATGGGGGGCAATAGTGTAAATTCAACAAAAATCAATCTATCAGTTTAACGCTTCTCGGGTATTGCTCTCTACTGATAACTCGATAATTGGCATTGATAACGCGTTTAACTGAGGCAAAATTTTCGCTTTATCGCCCACTACAATAATTTGCATCTGCTCGATATTCAAATATTGCTTAGCTAACGCATCAATTGTGTCTTTATCAATGTTGTTGATAATGTCTAACTGCTCAGCGCGGTAGCCTTTCTCTAAGTCGTAACTTAAGAGCTGGCGTAGGAAACGTGCCTTACTGGTTGGCGTTTCAAACTCTAACGCATCACTTAACGTGTACGCATTACGCATAAACTGAAGCTCTTCTTCTGTTACGCCTTCCGTTCTGTACAACTGAATTTCTCTTAAAATTTCAGCAATACCTTCAGCGGTATTGTCGGCCGTCAAATCGGTACTGACCTCGAACCACCCCAATGTTTTACCGCCAATAAAGCCACTATTTGCGCCATAAGTAATGCCTTTATCTTCACGCAAATTCAAATTGATACGGCTGTTAAACGCACCACCTAGAGGAAAGTTCATCAGGCGCGTTTTAAAGTGATCGCCTGTGGCGTCAAACGGCAAACTTCTGTCGACGATATACACAACAGACTGCACGGCCTCAGGGCTGTCTACCAAATAAATGGTATTTTCATTGTATTCAGGAAATGCACTGTACTCATTAAAGTCGTAATCATTACCACGCCAGTCTCCGATAAAGTCTAAGTTTTCTAGCATCGCGTCTTTAGGCAAATTACCTACTACAACAATGCTTGCTTTAGACGGAGAATAGTACGTTTGATAATAGGCCTTCACATCATTAAGTGTAATAGCATTAATAGTATCAATGGTTCCTGCGTCAGGCAGGCTCACGCGGTTTTCAGCACCAAACAAAATAAGGTCTCGTGCGCGTCTTGCAATACTTGACGGTGTTTTCGCTTGCTGTTGCAGCCCTTGTAGCACACGCTCTTTCATTCTATCGAAATCGGCCTGTGTAAAAGCAGGGTTGAACAACTTCTCTTTTAACAAATCAAGCGTGGCGTCTAGGTGCTTGGTCAGTGTTGACACATACACTTGCGAGTAGCGCCCACCAGTACTAAAGCTTATTGAGCTGCCAAGCTTTGCTAACGTATTCGCCAGTTCTTCATTGGAATAATTCTTCGTGGTTTCATTCATCAGCAACGCAGTTAAATATGCGGTTCCTGCTTTTTCTTTGGTATCAAGCAGCATGCCACCATCTAAGCCTATCGTCATTGTGATGGTTGGCGTTTCATTGCTGGTAACGCCAAGTACTTCAATACTATTCCCAAGCTTAGCTTCCCAGTAATCTGGTACTTCAACAACAGGAGCAGCCTCTGCTTGTGGTATTACACTTCGGTCAAAACTAGACGGCGCACTGACAAACGTTTCTTCTGCCAAAGCAGCATCAGTAGTTGGCTCAGGAATATCGCGTACAGGGCGTTCAAATGTTGGCTCGGCGGCGGCTAGTTGTGGCTGTCCTTTCGGCACAATACTTAAAACTACGCGGTTTGCGTCTTTTATATATTGTTTATAGACACGCATTACATCTTGTTCGGTAACGGCGTTGTAACGAGCAATGTCTTCGGCAATAAGGTCGGGAGTTTGGTGGAAAGTTTCACCGGCTGCCAACGCTGACACTTTTCCTGATACGCTCTGTAACCCAAACACCGTACGCGCCTCAATTTGCCCTTTGGTGCGCGCTAAGTCATCTGGCGTTACGCCGCGTTTTTCGAATTCGGTGAGCGTGTCGGCTAATACCTTTTCAAGCGTTGCAAGTGACTGCACTTTCGCTGGATTCGCCAGTGCCAGAAGCTGGAATTCGCAGGCGAGTTCACGACAAGGATGTGACACTACAGCCTGAACCGCTAAGCCTTCTTTGACTAAATTTTTATAGAATAATGATGTTTTACCGCCCCCTAAAATATCAGACAGCACATCTAAAGGCGCTTCATCTTCATGTCTTGCGTAAACTGTAGGATAGGTGATTTGTAATAAGGGGAGGTGCACCTTATCTTCTAAGGTCATATAGCGAGTTTCTGGCAGTGTAACTAATTCAGGCTCAGGCTCTTCAACGACCGGCCCCGCAGGGATGTCACCAAAATATTTTTTCACCCATGCTTTGGTTTTCGCAACGTCTATGTCACCACCAATGGTGAGTACTGCATTATTAGGGCCATACCAACGCTTAAAGAAAGCTTTTAAATCGTTTACATCAACGCGGTCTAAATCTTCAACGTAACCTATGGTTAACCATGAGTAAGGATGACCTTCAGGGAAAAGGGCTTCACCGTTGAGTTCGAAGCGCAATCCATAAGGCTGATTATCAACACGCTGTGCGCGTTCATTTTTTACGGTTTCACGCTGATTCTCAAATTTCTCCTGATCAACAGCTTCCAACAAATAGCCCATTCGGTCTGACTCAAGCCATAACACTTTTTCCAACTGGTTGGCGGGTACTGTTTCAAAATAGTTTGTTCTATCGGTATTAGTTGTGCCGTTTAGATTACCACCTGATTCGGTAATCACTTTAAAGTGTTGTTCATCAGCTACGTGTTTTGAACCTTGGAACATCATGTGCTCGAAAAAATGAGCAAAGCCAGATTTGCCGACTTCTTCTCTTGCTGATCCTACGTGGTAAGTGACATCTACATGAACTAAAGGATCTGAATGATCTTCGTGGAGAATAACCGTTAAGCCATTCTCAAGTTCGTATTTTTCATACTCAATTGAGACAGTATTGGTATTTGGTGGCGCGTCATACTGTGCGCGTTGACAACCTGAAACAATCACTACACTGAATATTACAGCAAGTGTACGAAGGGTCAGTTTTCCTGACATGACTTTTCCTTTCTTGTTCGACACATCTAAAGATATGTGAAGGTAACAACCATACTAATTTTCTGAAGATTACCAGACTTTTAAACGGTTTACTTGGTCTGACTTTACTAACATTGTATTAATTTGTGTAATTCTGAAATACACTGTAAGAATACAATCTACATATCAATATTGTTATGCCAATTGAATTCGTTGAGTTGCTGCAATTGGCTGACAAGCAAAGCTTGTTTGCACAGGTAAACTAGCTAACAAAGCGGTTAAAAGGAAAGTTTCATGGAACAGTCGACAACAATACTCGATATTGACTTTGGCATGTCACAGCTAAGTGGCAATAAAACACTGCTGTTTACGTTACTTGGTAAATTTACCGAAGAATATCGTACCATTGATGCCGACATTCAAGCTCACGTTGAAAAAGGTGAGTTTACCGAAGCTTACTCGCTTGTTCACACGCTAAAAGGGGTCACTGGTAACCTCGGTTTATTTGCACTGCACAATGTGAGCAAGCCAATTGAAGCAAGCTTAAGAAACGATCAGCGTATTCCAGATAGCTATTCAGCATTTATACAGTGTGTGAATGACACTATGGATGCCGTAGATGCGTTAATCGCTGAGCCTGCCGTCGATGAAGTAACTAGCTCATCGCCCAACAGTGCGGCTGCAGAACAGGCGAAAGTCCAATTGCTATCAGCATTAAAAGCTAGCGAGTTTATATCACAAGAAAGGCTAGATGCGTGGCTTGTAAGCCTGGCGTTAGGTCAAGAAAAACAAGCTGCTATTGTAGATGCAGTTGATGAACTCGATTATGAAACCGCCATCGCAGAACTTGAAAATAGCTAGTGCACGCCATACCCATACTTTACAGCAGCAGTGACCTTCTTGTTGTAAACAAACCATCGGGTATCGGCATGCACGATACCCCTCTTGATGATGCTTCCTCTGCACCCCAAAAACCTTTAGCGGCTAACAGCAATGCTATGGCAAGTGCTGAAGACAACGCAGGTGGTGCAGTTCACAAAGGCTTAGCTACACAAAGAAAAGTCATTCCCGGCATAGTTTCGCTGCTAAAAGCACAGTTAGGTCTATCGCAACTGCATTTGTGCCATCGACTGGACACAGGCACATCTGGCTGTCTGTGTTTAGCCACAAATGAAAGTATGGCCGCTGAAATAGGTGCATTATTTAAAACCAGAGCAGTAAGTAAGTACTACCTTGCATTAAGTAATAGCAAGCCTAAAAAAAAGCAAGGAACACTGATAGGTGATATGAAAAACCGACGTAGTGGGCAGCGTATTTTACTTAAAACTACAGAGAATCCAGCCATTACACAGTTTTTCAGCGTTTCATCAAAACCCGGTGTTAGAGGGTTTGTTGTAAAACCCCATACAGGTAAAACTCACCAAATACGAGTCGCACTGAAAAGCATTGGTGCTCCTATAAGCGGCGACACACTGTATGGCGGGGAAAAAGCTGAGCGCCTAAACCTTCACGCTTGGCAACTAACGCTTCCTCTTCACAGTGAATCACTTGTAGTTACAGCTCCCATTAACACCACAGTGGCTTTATTTGAAGAAGAGGCATTTACGCTGTGTGACTATAAGGACGGTTTTGCCGACCCAGAGATCCAAGACTGGGTTGCAACATTGCAGCCACCTGACGATTTTCCTTGGCCTAACTTACCGAAGCGATTTGGTGCTGAGAGTAAAGCCACGATAAAGGAACGTTCTTAGTGTCAATTGTTCATATTGTCGGTGGAGGTGCCATTGGCTCACTGTTGGCCGCCGGCGCACAGAAACATGGCGTAACGTATAGGCAATACCCTCGCACGATTGAAAGCTGCCCGTCTATCGCTTATTGGGTACATGGCGAGGAAATAACGCTAAATAAGCCTTACATGACGCCTTCTGTATTGAATACTGAAGATGTATTGGTAATTCCTTTAAAAGTATATCAGCTCTCAAAAGCACTCCATTATTGGCAGCCCTATCTGGCGAACAAACCCACTGTTGTGCTGTTACACAACGGTATGGGTGGCGCTGAAGTTGCCTGTGAACTGCTTGGCTCTGACTATCCACTGCTGCTTGCAACAACAAGCCATGGTGCATTAAAACGCCAAACTAGTGAATCGACGGTAAATGTTGAATACACCGGTAAAGGCGCAACGCAGATTGGCTTGCACAGTTCGTTTTCAATCGGGCTTACCGATAAGCTACAAAACGCGATAGCGCTACTTACCAAGGTTTTACCCCCTGTTGACTATTGTGAAAACATGGAAGAAGCACTGTGGGCTAAACTTTCCATCAACGCAGTAATTAACCCGCTTACTGCACTTCACAATATGCAAAATAAAGGCATATTGAATTCAGTTTATGACGAGCAACGACAGGCTATATGTGCAGAGTTCGTCGCCACAGCCAACGCATATGGTTTTAACTTTAACGAACAGCTAGTGCAAGAACGCGTAGAGACAGTAGCGCGTGCTACTGGAGAAAACTATTCGAGCATGCATCAAGATATTGTTAATCAGCGAAAAAGCGAAATAGACGCTATCAACGGATATATTGTGAAAAAAGCCAAAGCGAAGGGGATAGCGGTTCCCATGAATGCCTCCCTTTGGGCGCAAATAAACAACCTTGAACAAAAGCATGGAAAAAACTAAGCGCTGTATATGAAGCGTAGTGTTTTGAAAATTAAGTAAGTAACGACCTACAGAAAACAAAAAAAGGCGAGATATTCTCGCCTTTTTTATGTTTCTTCAAATCAGAGAGGTTTTATTACTCTTCTGACTCAGACGCCTCTTTCGACACTTGAGGTTTCATGTGTGGGAACAAGATAACGTCTTTAATGGTTGAGCTGTCGGTAAACAACATCGCCAAACGGTCGATACCGATACCCTCACCCGCTGTTGGCGGTAAGCCGTATTCAAGCGCGCGAATGTAGTCGTCGTCGAAGTGCATTGCTTCGTCGTCACCTGCGTCTTTCTCTTCAACCTGCTTAGCAAAACGCTCTGCTTGGTCTTCAGGATCATTAAGCTCGCTAAACCCGTTAGCAAGTTCACGACCACCAACGAAGAACTCGAAACGATCTGTAATGAATGGGTTATTGTCGTTTCTACGTGCAAGCGGTGATACTTCCCACGGATATTCAGTGATAAACGTAGGCTGCATTAGCTGCTCTTCTGCTGTAGCTTCGAAGATTTCGCAAAGGTATTTACCCGCACCCCAAATACCGTCGACTTCAGGCTCTTTAATATGAAGCTGTTTTGCCATTGCTTTAAGCGCATCTAGGTTTGCTTCTGGGTCGCGGATCGCAGCTTCATTGGCTTCTGGCCAGTATTTAAGGATTGCTTCACCCATACTTAAACGGTCGAACGGCTTACCGAAGTCATATTCTACTTCGCTTGTTACGTTGCCATCAGCATCTTTCGTGGTGTTGGTGATTTTAGTGGTACCTAAAATATCTTGCGCCAGCGTGCGCAGCATATCTTCCGTTAGGTTCATCAAATCGTTGTAGTCTGCGTACGCTTGGTAGAACTCAAGCATGGTAAACTCTGGGTTATGACGTGTTGATAGACCTTCGTTACGGAAGTTACGGTTAATTTCGAACACGCGCTCAAAGCCACCTACAACCAAACGCTTAAGATAAAGCTCTGGCGCAATACGAAGATACATGTCGATATCAAGCGCATTGTGGTGAGTAACGAATGGCTTTGCAGTCGCACCACCTGGAATAACCTGCAGCATTGGCGTTTCTACTTCTAAATAGTCACGCTCGGTAAGGTACTTACGAATACCGTTTACAATCTTACTTCTGATCATAAAGGTTTTACGCGTTTGCTCGCTGGTGATCAGGTCAACATAACGCTGGCGATATTTGGTTTCTTGGTCGCTAAGACCATGGAACTTTTCAGGTAGCGGACGAAGTGCTTTAGTTAGCAGTTCATATTGCTCCATGTTCACGTAAAGGTCGCCTTTACCTGATTTATGAAGCGCACCTGCAACACCAATGATATCACCGATGTCTAACGCCCCGTATTTTGCTTTAAGGTCTTTCTGTGTGTCTTTATCTGCATAAGCTTGAATACGACCGGTCATGTCTTGTAGCAACAAGAAAGGTCCGCGCTTAGCCATAATACGACCAGCGATGCTTACCTTGTTATCTTGCTCCTGCAGGGTCTCTTTGTCGAATTCACCGAACTTAGCTTGAAGTTCATCAGCATAGTTTTCACGACGGAAGCTGTTTGGGAAGCCGTTAGCACGGCACTGCTCGCGAATAGCGCTCAATTTAGCACGGCGCTCTGCAATCAATTTGTTATCGTCTGTTTGTTGGTCAGTCATAACCTTTCACTTCGTTGTTCGGTTTACAGCCCAGATTTTAGGCTAGCTTCAATAAATTTGTCCAAGTCGCCATCAAGAACGGCTTGAGTATTACGTGTTTCCACGCCTGTGCGTAAATCTTTAATGCGAGAATCATCTAATACGTAAGAGCGTATTTGACTACCCCAGCCTATATCTGACTTACTGTCTTCCATCGCTTGCTTTTCGGCGTTTTGTTTTTGCAGCTCAAACTCATATAGCTTAGCTTTCAGCTGCTTCATCGCCTGATCTTTATTCTTGTGCTGTGAGCGGTCATTTTGACACTGCACCACAATACCCGTTGGTTCGTGCGTAATGCGTACCGCAGAATCCGTTCGGTTAACGTGCTGACCACCTGCGCCTGATGCACGGTAGGTGTCGATACGTAGATCTGATGGATTAATGTCGATATCAATATCGTCATCAATCTCAGGGTACACGAATGCGGAAGAAAATGACGTATGTCGGCGGTTTCCAGAATCGAAAGGTGACTTTCTTACTAGGCGGTGTACGCCTGTTTCAGTTCGAAGCCACCCGAAGGCATATTCACCTTCAAGACGTAGCGTCGCACTCTTAATACCAGCCACTTCACCTTCAGACACTTCAATAAGTTCAGTCTTAAAGCCATGGGCCTCGCCCCAGCGCAGATACATGCGTAGCAACATATTTGCCCAGTCTTGTGCTTCAGTACCACCTGAACCAGACTGAATATCAATGTAACAATCGTTAGTATCATTTGGCCCTGAGAACATACGTCGAAACTCTAATGTTTCTAGTTGTTCAACAAGCCCTTTCAACTCAGCTTCAGCCTCATTGAACGTATCTTCATCTTCCGCTTCAACGGCTAGTTCAACTAGCCCTTCAACGTCTTCTGCACCTTGTTCTAAGCGCTGAATTGTCTCGACAATTTGCTCAAGCGCTACTTTTTCTTTACCGAGTGCTTGTGCTCTGTCTGGCTCGTTCCAAACATCTGGGCTTTCTAACTCTCGGCTAACTTCTTCTAAACGCTCTGACTTTGCATCAAAGTCAAAGATACCCCCTAAGCGCATCGGTGCGCTCGCGGATATCTTTTATCGCATTGGTAACGGGGTTTATTTCAAACATAGACCGCTTAATTCATAAATTTCAAGACCGCGGATAGTACCGAATTTAAGGAAATTTTGATAGGGGTTGGCGCAAATATTGCCATCTTGTTTTTGCATGTATTAGATACGTTTTCGTTGAACGATAGGAATGGGTCGATAAACGGCTTTCGTACTGACTTGGTTCCAGCAAAAGCGTTCATATACATAGAGTTGCAATCGCGTTTCCTTGCACCTTATTAAATTATCAGTGCTTTTTTTGCACCAGAATGGATCACAATGTCACTCAACAACTTATCTTCGGCCGTTATAGGCATCCTATTTGGATTACTTTTTCTTGCTATCGGCCCCATGGTGGACTGCAGCGATTTAGCAGGCTCAGCCATGAGTCTTCAATGCCCCGATGGCGCACCTGTCTCGTTTATTTGGCCAGGGCTTTCAGTGCTTGTTGCCAGTGTTGGCATAGGGGCTTGGCTTTACAGAAATAGAAAAAGTAAAGAGTATTAGAGAAACCGTTACGCTAACGACTTCTCAATTCCCTTTAGTAAAACGACGTACCATCTGTGCCGCTTTAAGCAACGAAATTGTTAAACGGCACGGGCAAAATCTCTTCAAGAAGATACATCTTTCGGATCCCCTCTAAATTACCTAAATAAATTGGCATCTTAGGATCATAAAATTCAGATATTACCTGCAGGCACAACGCACACGGCGGAACGGGATCGTCCTGGTCGGCAACAACGATAAGGTATTCCATATCCTGCTTGCCTACTGCTGCTACCCCGCTCCATATAGCGTTGCGTTCAGCACATATTGTTGCGCCGTAACTGGCGTTCTCAACGTTACAGCCGTAAAAAACCTGATCTACACCTTTAAATTTTACTGCTGCACCTACTTTAAAATGAGAATACGGAGAATAAGAGTTTTCTCGAGCCGCTAACGCGTTTTCGTATGCGTCCACAACGTCTTGACGTAAATTTTCAAGCAATTTTCTGTACCACTTTTCAAAAGGGGGAATGAAGATTAATGACTATTGGTACGTTGTGCAACTAAAAATTGACCACTTGGACAACAACTGACCAAGAATGCCCCCTTGACCTTTTTTTATTTAAGCTTACACTTGTTCGCTCATTTGGCGTACACATGTACGCTCAAATGAAATTTTTCATCTAAATCACTCAAGGTCAATAAACTAAGTGAAATCGTTCCTTTCAAAAATCAGCCAATCTCTTTTCCACCATTCAACGTGGAAAGGCTATTGGGAGCCTGCGGTGCAATGGTTCTTACCAGCGTGGCGAGATGGCTTTTATCGCGCACGCGTGATCAGCATAAAGCAGATAAATGCCAATACACTTAACATAACGCTATCAACTGAAGATAAGTGGCCGGTACACCAGGCAGGTCAGCACTTAGCCCTAACTGTTGATGTGCATGGAAAACTCACAACCCGTGTGTTCACTATTGCATCAGGTGCGCGTAGGCATAGTACAGATAATGAAATTCGATTGGTGTTACGCGTCAAGGAAAATGGCGCACTTACCCCCTACCTTCGCTCATTGAAAACAAACCAGTGGATAAACATTTCAGCGCCTAAGGGCAGCTTTCAGCTTCCAACTGATAAACCTGTGTTAATGGTGGCTGGCGGGTCTGGCATCACGCCTTTTATCGCTATGCTTGAAGATTATCTTGCCCTGCAAGATACAACGGCCTCTCCTCTTCCAGACATTCATTTGCTGCATTACGCAAAGCAAGATGAACATTTACTGCTAGATGAACTGTCGAAAATAGCGTCAGCAGTATCCAATTTTTCTTTTCGTATATTAACAAGGGAAAGAGATG
>Ga0213840_1001464_pt1 | contig 18607 bp, 13 predicted proteins | sample SWPATP22_FD_160132 | JGI IMG/M metagenome (GOLD analysis project Ga0213840, IMG submission 160132) | Coastal seawater microbial communities from Marineland, Florida, United States - SWPA TP2 #2 | ecosystem: Environmental > Aquatic > Marine > Coastal | place: USA: Florida | collected 2016-08-14 | reverse complement strand
GGCGAAATACGGGACGAGCAGCTTCCAGGACTGGTAGCGGACGTCCTCGGCAACGGTCCGCCTGGCGGACCACAGGTAGCCCGACAGGACAAAGAAGATGCTCACATAACCGTTGATGGGATATTGCGTCCACGTATGGCCGGCGACGACGGAGGCCAGTCCCGCCAGCCTCACGATGTCGATCTGGAGGGACCGCCGCGGAAGAGTCGTCACCGCCGACGTCAGCTGCAAGGTCATCTGTGCCCCCAAGCTCCAGAGGAAAAGGGCACCAATAGTCTGTTTCAACCGACGCCCTGAACCGGAATGCTAGCAGGCGTTAGGGCTCCGGCACGCTACGGGGTGTGTCCCGCAGGCTCTGACTCAAGGTTTTCCAAATCCCGGGCGGCGGCGGTGATGTTCCGGGACATGGCCGGAAAAATGACGCTGTGGAACGGGAGCACCGCGAGCCAGTACAGGCGGCCGCTGAGGCCCTTGGGGAAGAAGATGGCGCGCTGGCGGTAGCGGCTGCCCGTGCCGTCGGGCTCTACGGAAAGTTCCAGCCACGCCCGGCCGGGGGCCCGCATTTCGGCCCGCAGCCGGAGCATCCGTCCACGGTCGATCCGCTCGACGCGCCACCAGTCCACCACCTCGCCCTCCGCCAGCAGATGCGGGTGCCGGCGGCCGCGCAGAAGCCCCGCGCCGCCGGTGAGCTTGTCCAGCCAGCCGCGCACCTGCCAGGCCAACGGCAGCGAGTACCAGCCGTTCCGGCCGCCGATTCCTTCGATGACGGTCCATACGTGCTTGGGGTCCACGTCGCTCGGGAAGCTGCGCTCGTCCATGTACACCGTGTGGCCGGACCATTCCGGGTCGCTCGGCAGCGGATCGGCGTCGACGCCGGCGCTGGCCCATGTGGTCTCCACCTGGCCGTCGCGTTCCTTGCCCAGGGCGAGGGCCACAGCCCGCCGGTAGGGGGTCAGGCCGCCCTCCGGAACAGGGATGTACGCATCGATGTCATGCTCCCGGGTGACGGCGTCGTGCTGGAGCGATTCGACCAGGGGCAGGGACATGGAGAGCGGGATCGGGGTGGTCAGCGCCACCCACATGCCGGCCAGCCTGGGGGCGGGCACCGGCAGTGCCAGGACCACCCGGTGCGGCAGGCCCGCCTCGGCGGCGTATTCCTTCATCATTCCCGCGTAGCTGAGCACCTGGCGGCAGCCGATGTCGAACGTGCGGTTGATGCTTCCCTCCAGCGACGCCGCGGCCACGAGGTAGTACAGGACGTCGCGGACGGCGATCGCCTCGATCTTGTTGCGCACCCAGCTCGGCGCGGGCATCAGCGGGAGCGTCTCGGACAGGTGCCGGATCATTTCGAACGACGCCGAGCCTGAACCGATGACGACGCCGGCCTGGAAGACCACTGCGTCCACCGGGCTGTCCAGGAAGACTTTCCCCACGGCCTCGCGGGAGCGCATATGGGTGGACAGCTTGGCGCCGGCCGGGTGCAGGCCTCCGAGGTACACAATCCGGTCCACCCCGGCCGCGGCCGCCGCCCCGGCGGCCGTCGCGGCCATCGCCTTTTCCTTGGCCTCGAAGCCGGACCCGGCCGCCATGGAATGGACCAGGTAGTACAGGACGTCGACGCCGTCGAGCGCCGCGCGCAGTGCCTCGCCGTCGTCGAGGCTGCTGTGGACCACCTCGACGTCGTTCAGCCACGGCACGCCGGCGATCTTGGCCGGCGTCCGGACCAGGACCTTGACCCTGTGCCCGGCTTCCAGGAGCCGGGGGACCAGGCGTCCGCCGATGTAGCCGGTGGCCCCGGTGACCAGCACCGTCTTGGGATCCGCTGCTTTGGGGGTGCCGTTCATGGTGGCTCCTTTGTCATTGCGCATATAAGCCATTCGGAGTGCCGGCCGCCGCGGACTGCCGGGACCGGCCCATGCTGCCAGCTTAGCCCCGCGGGCCAGAGCGTCCCGGGCTCCGCGGTAGGCTTGGAAGACCCGGGATTCTCGCGAATTTCGGGTATTCGTGTTGCCTGCATTTCCGTGATCACTTCAGGAGCTTCAGTCATGAGCCTCAACGGCCCCTCTCTCACCGGTCTGCGCCGCGTCCTCGCCGAGGACCGAAACTACGCCCGCGTCCGGGCTGAGGCCTCCCGGGGATTCGCCGCCCGCAGCGAGGACTACCAGATCAGCGCGCCGGCCGGCATGCGGTCCACGTTGCTCGCTGAAATGGCGGACGGGCTTTTGACTCTCGCAGCGAACAAAACCGGCGCAGCGAACGAAACCGGCACCTCCAACGACGGCGGGGCCGGAGGCGCCGGCCCGGCGCCGGTGGTCCTGGCCGTCACGGCCACCGGCCGCGAGGCCGAGGACCTGACCGAGGCCCTGCGCGCCTTCCTGCCGTCAGACGCGGTGGCCGAGTTCCCCAGCTGGGAGACCCTGCCGCATGAGCGGCTCTCCCCGCGCTCTGACACCGTCGGCCGGCGGCTTTCCGTGCTCCGGCGGCTCGCGCACCCCGAATCGTCCACCGCCGGTGCGTTGCGCGTCGTGGTGGCCCCCGTGCGCGCCGTCGTGCAGCCAATCGTCGCGGGCCTGGGCGAACTCGTGCCCGTGACCCTCAAGGTGGGCCAGGAGGCCCCCTTCAGCAGTGTCGTGAAGAGCCTCGCCGACGCCGCCTACGCCCGGGTGGACATGGTGACCCGCCGCGGCGAGTTCGCCGTCCGCGGCGGCATGCTGGACGTCTTCCCGCCCACCGAGGACCACCCCATCCGGGTCGAGTTCTTCGGCGACGAGGTGGACCAGATGCGCTGGTTCGCCGTCGCCGACCAGCGCTCGCTGACTGCGCCCGGCCTGCACCACCCCACCGAACTCCACGCCCCGCCGTGCCGCGAAATCCTGATCACCCCCTCGGTCATGTCCCGCGCGGCGACCCTGAAATCCCAGCTCCCGGCCGCCGCGGACATGCTGGAGAAAATCGCCGGCGGCATCGCCGTCGAAGGCATGGAATCGCTGGCACCTGTGCTCGTGGACGCCATGGTGCCGTTCCTGGACCAGCTCCCGGCAGGTTCCATCTCGGTGGTGATCGAGCCGGAGAAGGTCCGCACCCGGGCCCACGACCTCGCCGCCACGAACGAGGAATTCCTCGAGGCGGCCTGGTCCACGGCGTCCGACGGCGGTACGGCTCCGTTGGATTTGAGCTCCGCGGCGTCCGAAGCCCTGCACTCGGCCAGCTTCCGGTCGCTGACCGAAACCCGCGCCGCCGCCCTGGAACACGGCGTCTCGTGGTGGTCCGTCACGTCGCTGGCCAGCGACGAAGAGCTGCTGCCCGACGTCGACGTCCTGAACCTGCACGCCCGGGAACCCCGCGGCTACCAGGGCGACGTGGCCGAAATGATGGACTTCATCGGTTCCCGCGTCCGGGACCAGTGGCGGATCGTGGTGGTCACCGAGGGGCCCGGACCGGCGCAGCGGCTCGCGGAGCTCTTCCACGACAACGACATCCCCTGCGCGCGGGTGGAAAGCCTCGAGGCGGATCCGCAGCCAGGGCTGATCGAGGTGACCACCGCCGCCGTCGGCCGCGGCTTTGTCCTGGAACCGCTGAAGCTGGCGCTGCTGACCGAGGCTGACCTGCTCGGGCGGACCTCCGCAGGGTCCACCAAGGACATGCGCCGGATGCCGTCCAAGCGGCGGAACGCCGTCGATCCGCTCCAGCTCGTGGCCGGCGACTCCGTGGTGCATGAACAGCACGGCATCGGACGGTTCGTGGAGCTCATCCAGCGCAAAGTCGCCGGCGGCGGGGACGGCGTGCGCGAATACCTGGTCCTGGAATACGCCCCGTCCAAGCGCGGAGCCCCGGGCGACCGGCTGTTTGTGCCCACCGACCAGCTGGACCAGGTCACCCGGTACGTCGGCGGGGACACCCCGGCCCTAAGCAAGATGGGCGGCGCGGACTGGGCCAGCACCAAGTCCAAGGCCCGCAAGGCCGTCAAGGAGATCGCCGGGGAACTGATCCGGCTGTACTCGGCCCGGATGGCATCCCGAGGCCACGCGTTCGCCCCGGACACCCCGTGGCAGCGGGAACTCGAGGAAGCCTTCCCGTATGTGGAGACCCCGGACCAGCTGACCACCATCAACGAGGTCAAGGCCGACATGGAACGTGAGATTCCCATGGACCGGCTCATTTCCGGCGACGTCGGATACGGCAAGACCGAGATCGCCGTGCGGGCGGCGTTCAAGGCGGTCCAGGACGGAAAGCAGGTGGCGGTGCTCGTGCCCACCACCCTGCTGGCCCAGCAGCACTACGAGACGTTCACCGAACGGTTTTCCGGCTTCCCGCTCGTCGTCAAGCCGCTGTCCCGCTTCCAGAGCGGCAAGGAGGCCAAGGAAACCGCCGACGGCGTCAAGAGCGGCTCCGTGGACGTCGTGATCGGCACACACCGGCTCCTGTCCAAGGACTTCGGCTTCAAGGACCTCGGCCTGGTGATCGTGGACGAGGAGCAGCGCTTCGGTGTCGAACACAAAGAGGCGCTGAAGAAGATGCGCACCAACGTGGACGTCCTGGCCATGAGCGCCACCCCGATTCCCCGGACCCTGGAGATGTCCCTGACCGGGATCCGCGAAACGTCCACACTGGCCACGCCGCCGGAGGAACGCCACCCCGTCCTGACGTATGTGGGCCCGTACACGGACAAGCAGACCTCCGCCGCGATCCGCCGTGAGCTCATGCGCGAAGGACAGGTGTTCTTCGTCCACAACCGGGTGTCCACGATCGACCGCACCGCGGCCAAGATCCGCGAACTGGTCCCGGAAGCCCGGGTGGAGGTGGCGCACGGGCAGATGTCCGAGAGCCGGCTGGAACAGATCATCGTGGACTTCTGGGAAAAGCGCTTCGATGTCCTGGTCTGCACCACCATCATCGAGACCGGCCTGGACATCTCCAACGCCAACACCCTGATCGTGGACGGCGCGGACAAATACGGCCTCTCCCAGCTGCATCAGCTCCGCGGCCGTGTGGGCCGCGGCCGGGAACGCGCCTACGCCTACTTCCTCTACCCCTCGGAAAAGCCGCTCGGCGAGGTGGCGCTGGAACGGCTCAAGGCCGTCGCGACGCACAACGAGCTCGGCGCCGGCATGCAGCTGGCCATGAAGGACCTGGAGATCCGCGGCGCCGGCAACCTGCTCGGCGGCGAACAGTCCGGCCACATCCAGGGCGTGGGCTTCGACCTCTACATCCGGCTGGTGGGCGAGGCTGTGGCCGAATACCGGGGCGAGGCCGAGGAGAAGGCCGCCGAGATGAAGATCGAGCTGCCGGTCAACGCGCACCTCCCGCACGACTACGTGCCGGGCGAACGGCTGCGCCTCGAGGCCTACCGGAAGCTGGCCTCAGCGATCACCTACGAGGCGATCGACGAGGTCCTCGCCGAGCTGGTGGACCGCTACGGCGAACTGCCGCTGCCCGCAACCAACCTGATCGACGTCGCCCGGTTCCGGGTGGGTGCCCGCGAGGCCGGGCTGTCCGACGTCGCGCTGCAGGGCAACTTCATCAAGTTCTCCCCGGCGCAGCTGCCCGAGTCCAAGCTCATGCGCCTCACCCGGATGTACCCCGGCGCGCAGGCGAAGCCGGCCCTGGACGCGGTGCTCATCCCGAAGCCGAAGACGGCCAGGATCGGCGGCCGGGACCTGCAGGACGCCGAGATCCTCGAGTGGGCCAACGGCGTCATCCGCAACATCTTCTCCGACACTCCTGCAGCTGCAACACCGGCGGTGAAATAAAGAATGATGGGTGGACATCACGCCGCGTCGGGAGCCGCGGCGTGGGTAGCTATTGCCTCGACCGGCCCGTACGCGCTCGGCTGGTACCCGCTGGATCCAACCGGGATCGTGATCGGCGCCATGGCGACGGCGGGGACCGCGCTGGTCTGCGACTGGGACCACCGCGCCAGCACGGTGGCGCACGCGCTGCCGCCGCTGTCCAACCTGGTGGCACGCGGCATTGAGAACGTCAGCGGGGGCCACCGGCAGGGCACGCATTCGGTGCTGGGCGCGGCGTTCTTCGTGCTGCTGGCCACGATCGCGGGGCAGTTGCAGGTGCAGACCCGGTGGGGACTGCTGTCCGTCGGGGCCGGCCTGCTGTGCATGTTCATGATCAACATCGCCGCGAAGGCCCTCAAACTCTTCCCGAAGTACGGCTGGATCAGCAACTGGGTCTTCGCGCTGGTCATGGCAGGCCTGGTGACGTGGTTTGCGCCCCATCAGTGGACCTGGCTGCCCGTCTCGATGCTCACCGGCGTGCTGGTGCATATCGTGGGGGACATGATCACCACCGGGGGCGTGCCGCTGCTCTGGCCGCTCGTGATCAAGCCGCCAAAGGCCCTGCGGAAACTGCCGCTGCTCAAAAACGTCTGGAAGGCCAACGGGGCGTTCTCCATCCCGCTGCTGGGCCGCGCCGGCTCGCGGCGGGAATGGTTTGTCCTCATCCCCGTGAGCGGCTACGCCATGGTGGGGATGTTCGGCGCGGGACTGGCCGTGGCCAAGGCGCACTTCCCGGCAGCCCTTGCCTTCGGCGCAGGGCTGGTCAGGAGCCTCTTCGCGCTGCTGCCCGGGTAGGTTGCCTCCTTAAATGACTGAAGCTCCGGAAATATCCGGAGCTTCAGTCATTTAAGGAAAGGAAGGCTTAGTTTTCGCCGGCCGAATCCGAGCGGCCCAGAAGCGTCTGCGGGATCCAGAACGCGGCGGCGAAGAGAACCAGGCAGACCGCCATCGGCCACGGGTTGTCCAGCGTGAGGAAAGACAGCGAGTAGATCGCCCCCAGGAACAGGACCATCATCGGCACGAACAGTGCGATGCTGGATCCGAGGCTGTTCTCGACCCGCCGGGACTCAGTGGTGTTGCTGGACATTCGTTCCTCCTCGGCCCCTGGGGGCTCAATACTGTGGGCGCTGCCGGCACGGCTCAGTACGCGGACGAACCTTGTTCGCCCTTGACGATCGCGATGCCGGAGCTGGCGCCAATACGTGTTGCACCTGCAGCAATCATAGCCTGTGCGTCAGCCAGGGAACGCACGCCGCCGGAGGCCTTGACCCCCAGGTCAGGGCCCACCGTGCGGCGCATGAGGGCGACATCCTCTGCCGTGGCCCCGCCGCCGTTGAAGCCTGTGGAGGTCTTCACGAAGTCCGCCCCGGCCTCTACCGCAGCCTGGCAGGCGAGCACCTTCTGGTCATCGCTCAGCAGCGCCGTTTCGATGATGACCTTCAGGATGGCTTCGCCTTCGTGGACGGCCTCGGCGACGGCGGCGATGTCATCGACCAGAGCGCCCTTATCATTGGCGCGGGCCGCGGCGATGTTGATGACCATGTCCACTTCTTCGGCCCCGTCCAGGACAGCGCCGCGGGCCTCGAAGGCCTTGACGTCGCTCGGGGTGGCGCCCAGCGGGAATCCTACGACGGAGCATGTCAGCACGCCGGAGCCCTTCAACGCTTTCTTGACGGTCTTGACCCACACCGGGTTCACGCAGACCGACTTGAAATGGTACTCGGCGGCCTCGGCGCAGACCTTGAGGATCTCCGCCTCGCTGGCCTCGGGCTTGAGCAGGGTGTGGTCGATGTAGGAGGCGATGTCCGGTGTGCCCCCGGTGGCGGCTTCGTGGCTCATGGTGGTCCCTTTCCTGGCGGGCCTCGGGACGCGGCGGTCCCTTCCCGGGCCTTGTGGGCCTGCGGGCCCTGGCGGCGCCGCTTGATTCGCGGCTTATCAGGTGACCATCTTGCCATAGGAACGTGCCCGGCGGATGCCTCCGCCGGGCACGTTCCGGCATGCTTAGGCGGCCGCGGCCAGGGGCCGTGCCATGGTGGCCTGCAGCAGCTGGGAGGCGCACACCGATGCGGCGGAACCGGACGCGACAAGCAGCCCCAGCCGGACGCCGTCGTAGGCTGCGGCGTCGCCGATCGCCCAGATGCCCGGCACGGAGGTGCGGAAGTCCTGGCCAATGACAATCCCGCCGCGGGGCGCGGTGGTGAGCCCGGCCGTTGCGGCCAGTTCGTCGCGGGCAATGCGCTCCTCGGCGAGGATCACGAGGTCGCCGCTCATGCTGGAGCCGTCCTCGAAGACGATGCCCGACGCCGGCAGCACGGACCCGGCGAGCGTCGGAACGACGGCGGCGGGACGGACGGTGGTGCGGACCGGGCGGACGCCGCGGGACCGGAGGACGGCCTCGGCCTGGCCAGCGGCCGAGCCCGTGCCGACCAGGATGCCCAGGGGACGCCGGCCCAGGACCCGGGTGACGTCCTTGACGGCCTCGCCCAGCCGGGCGGCGTCGTCGATCGTGGAGTAGCTCAGGCACCGTGCTGCGCCTTCCACGGGCGCCTCGGCGGGGGCGGACCCGGTGGCGATGACGAGCTCGTCGTAGGCGAATTCCATGCCGTCGGCGGTGGTGATGCGGCGGTTCTCCGCGTCGATGTAGCTGGCGGGCTGGCCGAAGCGGACAGACACTTGGGGCAGGACGGCGAGCTCCAGCAGTTCCGCGGGCGCGTCGTCGCGGTTGCTGAGGACCGTGATGGCGCCGGCAAACGGGGTCCGGGTGAGCTGGCGGACAAGGGCCTGGGCGGCCGGGCCGGCGCCGGCGATGACGATCCTGGGCCGGGCGGCCGTGATGGCTGTCGTCGGAGCGGCGGTGCCGGGGGCGGCTGATGTCGAGGACGACGTGGTGGGAGACAATGCCGGAGCGGACATGTTCAGGCCCTTTCGCTGGGGTGGCCATCGTGTGGCCGGTGTGCTTGATGAACCCAGCGTAGGCGGCCGATTTTTCCGGGGTGTTTCCCGGGCGTTGCCGCTTTTGTCCTGTCTGTTCGCCAGTATTTACCGGCCGGTAATGCCGTGCGTCACACCCCGGCGTGGAACCTCCGGGCCGCCGGCCCTAGACCCGGATCCGGTAGCCGCGCTTCACGACGGTTTCGACGAGCCGGGTGTCCGGCAGGGCGGACCGCAGCCGGCTGACGGTCATGTCGAGGGCGTGCACGGAACCGCGCAGTTCCAGCAGGTCCGAGAGGGCTTCCCGGGACAGCACGGCCCCGCCGGCGCCGATCAGGGCGCGCAGCAGCAGCAGGGGAGCCGGTGCCATGTCGACCGGCTCGCCGTTGATGCGCAGCGAACGGCCGCGCAGCTCGATGCTGCCGGCGACGGTGTCCAGCCGGCGGACGTGGTTGAGCGCCAGGTGCTCGCAGACCAGCCGGATCAGGGCGCCCATCCGGAACCGTTCCGGGATCAGCGGGTGGAGTCCGGCGTCAAGCAGCGGCTGGGCGGTGATGGGCCCGACGACGGCGGTCGCCACGGTGGTCTTCAGGCTCTCGACGAGCTGCTTGTAGACGCCCATCTCGTGCGCCGTGCTCCACATCGCATCGACGGCGGGGGCACTCGTGAAGGTCAGGACATCCAGGTTGCCGCTGACTGCTGCCTCGATGAGCTTGGGCAGCCGGTCGGCGCCGTCAGGCTTGACCCAGCGGTACGGGGTGACCGTCAGGACAGTGGCGCCGGACATGCGCAGCCGCTCGAGCTGCCGGACATCGGTATAGCCGTGCAGCTGCACCGCGACCGTCTTGCCCCGCACACCCTCGGCCAGGAGCATGTCCACGAGTGTGGAGGTGGTTTCGTCGCTGCTGATCCCGACGTCGGCGAGGCCGGCCGCGCGGACAGCGCCGCGGGCCTTGGGTCCGCGGACGAACATGCGGGTGGCGGAGAGGGTCTCGAGCAGCTGCTCGCCAATGCCGAAGGTGTCCGCGGCCTCGCACCAGCGCCGCATGCCGTACGCGGTGGTGGCGATGCAGAGATCGGGCCGGGCGTCGATGATCGCCCGGGTGTCCTCGATCAGGCTCTGGTCCTCCCGGACCGGGGCGATCTTTAGCGCCGGGGCGTGGAGCACCTCCGCACCGCGGCGCTCCAGGGCCTCGATGAGGTCCTGGGAGCGGCGGTGCGACGTGACGCCGATCCGGAAGCCGTCCAGGGGCAGGTCCTTCTCGGACCCGTCCTCGGCTGGTTCCGGGGCGGGGGTTCCGGGTGACACGGGGGACAGGGGTGTGGGGGGTGCGCCGGGCTCCGGGAAGGCTGCGGCGACGGCGTTCAGTGCGCTCATGACAATCCTTATGCTTCCATCAGTGATGCGGCGAGGCGGTCGAGTTCGGCCGTGGCCTCGGCGGAGCCGCGGTTGGCCTCGGCCACCCGGACAACCTCACCGATCACCAGGACGGCAGGGTTGCTGCAGCCGGCGGCTGCCGAGGTGATGGTGCCCAGCTCGGCGATCGTGGTGCGCTGGCCGGGGCGGTAGCCGCGTTCGACGACGGCCATCGGCATGTCGGCCCGCATCCCGGCCCGGCGGAGCCCGGCGGCGAGGTGGTGCAGGGTGCCGATGCCCATCAGGACCACGATGGTTCCGCCGAGTCCGGCCAGGTGCGTCAGTTCGTTCTCGGTCAGCGGGGCGTGGCCGGAGACGACGGTGAACATGTGGCTGACCTCGCGGTGCGTGACCGGAATACCGGCGGCCGCGGGCACCGAGATGGCACTCGTGACTCCGGACACCACGCGGACCGGAACGCCGGCAGCGACGCAGGACGCGACTTCCTCGCCGCCGCGCCCGAAGACGTAGGGGTCCCCGCCCTTGAGGCGGACCACGTTGTTGCCGGCCAGTGCGCTTTCGACCATGAGCTTTTCGATGTCGGCCTGGCTGACCTTGTGGTGGCCCGGCTTCTTGCCCACGTCCACGAGCTCCGCCGAGGTCAGGGACGGCAGCTCCTGGTACGGGGCGAGCCGGTCATAGAACACGACGTCGGCGTCCCGCAGTGCCGCCACGGCGGCGACGGTGAGCAGCTCGGTGGTCCCGGGGCCGCCGCCGACCAGCGTGACGTGTCCCGCCGGGCCGGCCGCCGGCTCGGCTGCCACCGGAATGCCGATGGCACGGCACCGGTCCAGGAGGGCTTCCCAGCCGGGCTGGCCGTCCTCGACTGCCGCCACCAGGAAGGGGCGTTCGGGCAGCGGGCCGTCAAGGCTGGCGCCATGCGGGGTGCTGAGGCGGTACACGACGGCGCCGGCTGCTTCGTAGCGCCGCACGGCCTGGCGTGCGGCGTGGTCGGCGCCGGTGACCAGGACTTCGCGTCCGGTGAGGTCAATGGTGAGCTGCATGGCTATACCTCGTTCTCGTCAAGCAGTTCAGGGGTGGCGGCGCGGACCGGGATGGAAGAACCGATCAGGACTGGTTGCTGGCCGGCCAGCGCCTTCTCCTCCGCCGTGGCGGGGCGCATCTGGCCGCGCTCGTCGGGGACGAAGGTGATGGAATCGTCCTTCTGGTCGGGGGCGTTGACGAAGGAGCGGAAACGGCGCAGCCGCTCGGGATCCTTCAGGGTGTCGGCCCACTCGTCGACGTAGGTGTCAACGTGCTTGGCCATGGCGGCCTCGAGGTCCTCGGCGATGCCCAGGGTGTCGTGCACCACCACGTCCTCGACGTGCTTGATGCCGCCGTCGAGCTCTTCCTGCCAGCGCGCGGTGCGCTGCAGGCGGTCGGCGGTGCGGATGTAGTACATGAAGTAGCGGTCGATGTACTTGATGAGGGTTTCGTCGTCGAGGTCCTTGGCAAGCAGCTGGGCGTGCGCCGGGGTGGCCCCGCCGTTGCCGCCGACGTACAGGTTCCAGCCGTCCGCGGTGGCGATCACGCCGACGTCCTTGCCACGGGCCTCGGCGCATTCGCGGGCACAGCCGGAGACGCCCATCTTCAGCTTGTGCGGGCTGCGGAGGCCGCGGTAGCGCAGCTCCAGCTGGATGGCCATGGCCACCGAGTCCTGGACCCCGAAGCGGCACCACGTGGAGCCGACGCAGGATTTCACGGTCCGCAGGCTCTTGCCGTAGGCCTGGCCGGATTCGAACCCGGCGTCCACGAGTACCTTCCAGATTTCCGGAAGCTGCTCCAGCCGGGCGCCGAACATGTCGATCCGCTGACCGCCGGTGATCTTGGTGTAGAGGCCGTACTGCTCGGCGACCGCGGCGATCACGCCGAGTTTCTTCGGGGTGATCTCGCCGCCGGCGATGCGCGGGACCACCGAGTAGGTGCCGTCCTTCTGCATGTTGGCCAGGGCGCGGTCGTTGGTGTCCTGCAGGGTGCCGCGGCCGGCGTCGAGGACGTAGGCGCTGTTCTGGCTGGCCAGGATGTTGGCGATGGTCGGCTTGCAGATGTCGCAGCCGTCTCCGGTGCCGTACTTGGCCATGATCTCCTCGAAGGAGGTCAGTTCCAGGACACGGATGGCGTCGAAGAGTTCCTGGCGGGACAGTTCGATGTGCTCGCACAGTGCCTTCGAGACCTCGACGCCGGACTTGGTGAGTTCGCTTTCGAGCAGCTTCTTGAGCATCGGCACGCAGGAACCGCAGCTGGTTCCGGCGCGGGTGCAGCCCTTGAGCTCGCCGAGTTCCTGGACGGGCGCGTTGCCGTCGCAGGCGCCGCAGCCGTTGACGGTGTCGCGGATGGTTCCGGCCGTCACATTGTTGCAGGAACACAGGATGGCGTCGTCCGGCAGTTCAGCGTTCAGGACTCCGTCCCCGGCGTCGCCGCCGCCGGCCGCGGTGAGGTAGGCGCCGGGTTCGGCGGCAAGTTCGCGGCCCAGCATGGGGCGCAGGGACGTGTAGGGGGCGGCGTCGCCGACGAAGATGCCGCCGAGGAGCGTCTTGGCGTCGTCGGTGGTGACGATCTTCTGATAGACGCCGCGGGCGGGGTCGGCGTAGACGATCTCGAGGGCGTGTTCCGTGCGGGCGAACGCGTCGCCGAAACTCGCGACGTCGACGCCGGAAAGCTTGAGCTTGGTGGCCGTGTCGAAGCCGGGGAAGGTGGCGTCGCCGCCGTGCAACCGGTCCGCCACGATTTCGGCCATGGTGTTGGCCGGGGCCACGAGGCCCAGGCACATGCCGCCGAAGTTGGCGACCTCGCCGATGGCCCAGATGCCGGGTACCTCCGTGGAGCAGTCGTCGGAGATGACGACGCCGCCGCGCTGGCCGAGCTGGAACTGCTGCTCCTCACCTTCCGCGGCCCGGAACAGCTCATCGCGGGGCCGCACGCCGATCGCAACGATCACGATGTCGGCGTCGACCACACGGCCGTCGGCCATGAGGACGCCGGTGACCTGGCCGTCGTCGTCGGACAGGACCTCGGAGGGGAACACGCCGCCGTGGACGGTGAAGCCCTTGGCCTCGATGAGCCGGCCGAGCGCCTGTCCGGCGCCCTGGTCCAGCTGGGTGTTCATGAGCCAGGGGGAGCCGTTGATGACGATCGGGGTGGCCCCGAGCTGCTCGGTGCCGGCCGCCGACTCGAGGCCCAGCAGGCCGCCGCCGATCGTGACCGCGTTGACCTTGCGGCCAAGCTTTTCGGTGAGGTCCGCGATCGCCTTGTTAATGGACCAGACGTCCTCAAGGGTGCGGTACACGTGGGTGAGCTCTGCGCCCGGGATGGGCAGGCGGGCCGCGTCCGAGCCCGTCGCGACGACCAGCTCGTCATACGGGTACACGGTTCCCGCCGCGGTGGTGACCGACTTGCCGGCGGCGTCGATGCTGATGACGCGCTCGCCGGTCTTCAGGTTCAGTGCCTCGTGGTCCCACATGGAGGCGCTGCCCAGCGTGAGATCGACGTCGCTGTCCGTGAGCGCCTTGCTCAGCGCGACGCGGTCATAGGGGAGGTGGGCTTCCTCGGTGAGGACTGTTACGTGCCAGCCGTCGAGTCCGCGGGCGTGCATGGCATCGGCGAAACGGTGCGCCGCAGGGCCGCCGCCGGCCACCACAATGCGGCGCGGGGCGGCGCTGGCTGCGCCCTGGTTCGGGTGGCTTGAGGGGTGTCCGGTCACGGTGGGCCTTTCGCAGGGCCGCAGACGGTGCTCTGCAGCTTGTCGTTCCAGACTAGGCAAAGGGAATTTCGCTTCAGTTTCCCTTATGTTTCGTGATCTTAACTTCTGCATCACGAATGCATTTCCGGCCGTGTGAGCACTCTTTTACGCGTTGGACACATCCGGCGCGCCCGGATGAAACACCGCGGACCTAGCTTGAATATGTGGCCGCAGCAGCGGTTGAGCCCGCATGGGATGTATCAGAGAGGGGCCGGGATGACCGCCGTACTTGAAACCGCCGTACTTCACGACATTGAGGACCAGGCCGCAGCAGGCTGGCACCGTGTGTGCGCCGTCGCGGACCTGGAACCGGGCTGGGGCGAGGCCGCACTGATTTCCGGACGCCAGATCGCATTGTTCCGCACCCTGACCGGTGAGGTTTTCGCCGTCGCCCAGGAAGACCCGGCCACCGGAGCGCACGTGATGGCCCGGGGCATCACCGGTTCCCGCGGCTCGCGCCCGACCATCGCCTCGCCCCTGCACAAGGAGGTCTACGACCTCGAAACCGGGGAGTGCCTCGTCAACCCGGAACTGAGCCTGCCGTCCTACCGCACCCGGATTGTGGACGGGTACATCGACGTCGAGGTCAGCTAGGGGCCAGCTATCCGCTAGAGGCCGCTAGAGTCCGAGCGCCTCGCGGACGTCCGCGAGGACGCTGTCCAGCGCGGCGCGGGCCTCGGTCCGGGCCTCCGGCAGTTCGGCGGCCGAATCGACGCTCCGGATGACCTCGAGGTAGCACTTGAGCTTCGGTTCCGTTCCGCTGGGGCGGATGATGACGCGGCTGAGGTCCTTCGTCAGGTACAGCAGGCCTTCGGTGGGCGGGAGGTTCTCGCTGCCCACAGCCAGGTCGGTAACGGTCTCGACGCCGGATCCGCCGAACGACTCAGGCGGGCTGACCCGCAGCCGGTTCATCATCGCGTCCAGCAGGCCGAGGTCCGCGACCCGGATGCTGAGCTGATCGCTCGCGTGCAGTCCGTGCACGAGATAGAGCTCGTCCAGGGTGTCAAAGATGGTCTTGCCCTCGGCCTTTGCTGCCGCCGCGAACTCGGCGATAAGGACCGCGGCCGAAATTCCGTCCTTGTCACGCACCAGCGACGGGGCGACGCAATAACCCAACGCCTCCTCGTAGCCGTAAACCAGCCCGGGGACGCGCGCGATCCACTTGAAGCCGGTCAGGGTTTCCTCGTGGGCATAGCCTGCCGCCGCCGCAATCCGCGCCAGCAGCCGGGAGGACACGATCGAGTTGGCGAACACGCCGGCCGGTGCTTCGCCGCCGGCGGCCAGCCGCGCCACGATATGGGCACCCAGCAGGGCTCCGACCTCGTCGCCGCGCAGCATGCGCCACGCGCCGGTGGCCGGGTCCTTGGCCGCCACGGCTGCCCGGTCGGCGTCGGGATCGTTGGCGATCACGATGTCGGCGTCCTCGCGGGCCGCCGTCTCGAGGGCCAGGTCCAGGGCTCCGGGCTCTTCGGGATTCGGGAAGTTCACCGTGGGGAAGTCCGGGTCCGGCGCTGCCTGTTCCGTGACGAGCGTGACGTCGGCGAAACCTGCCGCGTTCAGCACGGCCACCGCCGTTTCCCCGCCCACGCCGTGCATGGGGGTCAGGACGATCTTCAGCCCGCGGGCCGGGAAGTGTTCCGGCGCCGCCAGGGCCGCGACGGCGTTCTGGTAGTCGGTGGCGATGGAGGGCTCCAGCACGGTCCAGCCGTCCGCCGCCAGGACAATGGAATCCAAGGCGCCGACGGCGTCGATCCTCGCCGCAATCAGGGCGTCGTACGGCGCCACGATCTGGGCGCCGCGGCCGCTCTCCTCGACGGCATGGCGGCCGAGGTACACCTTGTAGCCGTTGTCCTGCGGCGGATTGTGGCTGGCGGTGACCATGACGCCGCCGTCGCAGTCCAGCGCCCGCACCGCGTAGGCGAGCAGCGGGGTGGGCAGCGCGGCCGGCAGCAGGAAGGTTTCGACTCCGGCAGCGGTGAGGATTGCAGCGGTTTCCTCGGCGAAAATATCGGAGTTGTAGCGGGCGTCGAAGCCCACGACGGCGCGTGGCCGGGTGCCGGGGGAGGCCTGCGCGACCGCGTTGGTGAGGAACGCGGTGAAGCCGGCAGCGGCGCGGCGCACCACCATCCGGTTCATCCGGTTCGGGCCCGGGCCGAGGGCTGCCCGCAGTCCGGCGGTGCCGAACTGCAGGGTGCCGCTGAAGCTGTCGGCCAGCTCCTGGCAGGCTGCCGCGACGCCGGACTCGGCGAGGCGGATCAGCTCGGACAGGGCGGAGGCAGTGGCGGGGTCCGGGTCCTGGTCTGCCCAGTCGCGGGCACCGCTCAGGAGACGGGCGAGTTCGGCATCAGAAGACGTCATAGGAACCAAACTATCGCCAATCGCGTGCGATTCCGCCCCGGCGATCCAGAGTTGGGGTTTCAGTTGCATCACGTCCGGGCCGAACGCCGGATACAGGCGGGGCCTTGACACCCAAATTTCCGGACACGTAGCGTCTGGAATATGAAGATGGGCCGCGGGGTGGAGTGGGCGGTGCACAGTTGCGTCAACATGGCGTGGACACCGCCGGGTGAGCCGGTGAACAGCGCCCGGCTCGCGGAGTTCTACAAGCTGCCCGCCGCCTACCTCAACAAGCAGTTCCAGTCGCTGGTCCGGGCCGGGGTGCTGGAGTCGGTCTCGGGGCCGCACGGCGGATTCCTGCTGGCGCGCAGGCCGGAAAACATCACCGTGCTGGACATCGTCCTGGCGCTGGAGGGTCAGGACCCGGCCTTCCGGTGTGAGGCGATCCTCGGGAACGTCCCGGAGCCGGTCCGGCAGGAGAATTTCGCCCGGACGTGCCTAATTTCCCAGACCATGCGCCAGGCCGAGCTTGCCTGGCGGCAGGCGCTGGCCCGCCAAAGCATCGCCGGGATCGCGGACTCGATGGAGCGGCGGTTCCCGGCGGACAAGGTAAAGGTCCTGGACTACCTGGCGGCGGAATAGCCGTAGCCGGCAGCCCAGGACCTGACGAAGGACCTCACGAAGGACCCGACCGGCAGTCTCAGGGCAGCGGTCAGAGCTTGGCGATGATCTCCGCGAGCAGCTTGGAAATGCGCGGTCCCGCGGCCTGGCCGGCCTCAAGGACCTCCTCGTGGCTCAGCGGCACCGGGCTGATCCCGGCCGCGAGGTTGGTCACGAGCGAGATCCCGAAGACCTCCATGCCGGCGTGACGGCCGGCGATGGCCTCCAGTGCGGTGGACATGCCGACCAGGGAGGCTCCGATCCGCTTGGCGTACTGCACCTCGGCGGGGGTTTCGTAGTGCGGCCCCGTGAACTGGGCGTACACGCCCTCTTCCAGCGAGGGATCCACCTCGCGGGCCAGCCCGCGGATGCGGCTGGAGTACAGGTCCGTCAGGTCCACGAATGTGGCGCCTTCCAGCGGTGAGGTGGCGGTGAGGTTGATGTGGTCGCTGATCAGCACCGGGGTGCCCGGCGTCCAGTTCTCGTTGAGGCCGCCGCAGCCGTTGGTGAGTACCAGGGTCTTGCAGCCGGCGGCCGCGGCGGTGCGCACGCCGTGGACCACGGAGCGGACGCCCTTGCCCTCGTAGTAGTGCGTGCGCGCGCCCAGGACCAGCGCCCGCTTGCCCTCCTTGGTCAGCACCGAGCGGATGGTGCCCACGTGCCCCACCACGGACGGCGCGGTGAAACCGGGGATTTCGCTGGCGGACAGGGTGGCGGTGGTCTCGCCGATCAGCTCGGCCGCGTCACCCCAGCCCGATCCGAGGACCAGCGCGACGTCGTGGGAGTCGATGCCCGTCTCTTCGGCGATGTAGTTGGCGGCGTCTCGTGCGGCGTCGAAGGGGTCCGCGTTCAGGAATTCTGTATAACTCACTGGTACAAGTTATCGCGTGCCGGGCCTGCTGCCCAGCACCTGGACGGCCCGGGTACTGCGGCGGGCGGCCGGACCCGCGGCAGCCCGGATTCTTGGTGGCTCCGGTTCGGATGGTGGACAATGGTTGATTGTGACTACGCATCCTGACTTCAGCTCACCCCGTATCGCAATTCTCGGCGGAGGACCTGGTGGCTACGAAGCCGCCATGGTTGCCGCCTCGCTGGGGGCGCAAGTCACCATCATCGAGCGTGCGGGGCTCGGCGGATCCGCGGTGCTGACCGACGTCGTGCCGTCCAAAACCCTGATCGCGACGGCAGACCTGATGACCCGCGTCGGCGAGGCCGGCGAGCTCGGCGTTAAATTCGACCTCGACGGCGGCGACTGCTCCCCGACGATGCGCGCGGACCTCAAGCACATCAACGACCGCCTGCTGCGGCTGGCACGCAAGCAGTCGGAGGACATCCAGGCCGGGCTGGAACACCAGAACGTCCGCATCCTGATCGGCTCCGGCAGGCTGCTGGACAACCACACCATCGAGGTCCTCACCTCCGAGGGCACCGAAACGGTGGAGGCCGACACCATCCTGCTGGCGGTCGGCGCCCACCCGCGCGAGCTGCCCACCGCCCGCCCGGACGGTGAGCGCATCCTCAACTGGGCCCAGATCTACAACATGGACGAACTCCCCGAAGAACTCATCGTGGTGGGTTCCGGCGTCACGGGCGCGGAATTCGCCTCGGCCTACAACGGTCTGGGTTCCAAGGTCACCCTGATTTCCAGCCGCGACCGCGTCCTGCCGGGCTCGGACACCGACGCCGCCGAGGTCCTCGAGGGCGTCTTCGAGCGCCGCGGCCTGAAGGTGCTCT
>Ga0213840_1001462_pt1 | contig 18619 bp, 16 predicted proteins | sample SWPATP22_FD_160132 | JGI IMG/M metagenome (GOLD analysis project Ga0213840, IMG submission 160132) | Coastal seawater microbial communities from Marineland, Florida, United States - SWPA TP2 #2 | ecosystem: Environmental > Aquatic > Marine > Coastal | place: USA: Florida | collected 2016-08-14 | reverse complement strand
CACCGGGCTGTGCAGGAAGTGCAGGTGCAGCCGGCGGGAGGCCTTGAGCTCGGAGAGGTCCTCGGGCTGTTCGGCGATCCAGTTGGTGAGCGTGCCCACCATGGTCTTGGTCTGGTTGTTGCTCTGGATCTGCCGGTCGGATTCGGCGTCGAACTCGAAGTCCTCGGCGTAGAGGATGATGTCGACGTCCTTGGAGTGGGAGAGTTCGCGCAGCTCCAGCGGCGTGAACTTCACCTGGGCCGGCCCGCGGCGGCCGAACACGTGGACGTCCGTGACGGGCGAGGACTTCAGCCCGGCGTAGACGTTGTCCGGAATTTCGGAGACCAGGAGGTCATCGGCGTGCTTGGAAAGCATCCGGGCCACGTCCAGGGCCACGTTGCCGTTGCCGATCACGGCGATTTCCTTGGCCTCCAGGGGCCAGTCGCGGGACACGTCCGGGTGGCCGTCGTACCAGGAGACGAAGTCGGCGCCGCCGTAGGATCCCTCGAGTTCGATGCCGGGAATGTTCAGGTCCGCATCCTTGATGGCGCCGGTGGCGAAGATGACGGCGTCGTAGTGGGTGCGGAGGTCCTCGATGGACAGGTCCGTGCCGTAGTCCACGTTGCCGAAGAAGCGGATGTCGCCGCGGTCCAGGACCTTGTGCAGGGCGTTGACGATGCCCTTGATGCGGGGGTGGTCGGGGGCCACGCCGTAGCGGATCAGGCCGTAGGGTGCCGGGTAGCGGTCGAAGAGGTCGATGCTGACAGTGAGCTCGCCGCTCTTGACGGCCTCGCTCTTGGTCAGGATGTCCGCGGCGTAGACGCCGGCGGGGCCGGAACCGACGACGGCGACGCGCAGCGGGCGGGCGGCGGTTCCTACAGGGGTGTTCGTTGACACGGCTGTGTTCCTTTTTCTTCTGCATCCGTTGCTCCACAACGGCCCTTCTGAGGCTTGATAACGGCAGTTGTGGAGCAATCGACGGGTTTTACGGGGTCAGTACTCGGGTCTTGGCGGGGCGCGGCGTGTTCGGGGTGGTGGTGCTGAAGTCCGCGGTCTTGAAGTGCGACGGCGCGAACGGGCTGACGCGGACGACGTCGCCAATCACGATCACGGCCGGGTTCGCGACACCGGCGGCCTCGGCCTGGTCCGCGATGGTCCCGAGCGTCCCGATGGTCACCCGCTGGTCGGGCAGGTATCCATTCTCTACGATGCCAACCGGCGTGCCTGCTGGCAAACCGGCGCGGGCCAGCGAGGCCGTGGATTCGCGGAGCTGGCCCACGCCCATGAGCAGGATCACCGTGTGGTCGGCGCGGGCCGGGACCTCGGAGAGCTCCTCGTGGCCGGTGACCACGCTGAAGCCCTTGGCGAGCCCGCGGTGCGTGACGGGGATGCCGGCGGCGGCGGGGACGGAAATCGCGGAGGTGACGCCGGGGACCACTTCAACGTCCACGCCGTGCTGCCGGCAGAACTCGGCTTCCTCGCCGCCCCGGCCCAGGACGTACGGGTCCCCGCCCTTGAGCCGGACCACGCGGTGGCCCTGCAGGGCCTCGTCGACCAGGATCCGGTTGATCTCGGACTGCGGGACGGGGTGGTGGCCGGGGGTCTTGCCCACCTCGATCACCCGGACGTCGGGCGCGAGTTCGGCCAGGAGTTCGCGCGGGCCGAGGCGGTCCGCGACCACGACGTCGGCCTGGCCCAGGAGCCGCCGGCCGCGGACCGTGATGAGTCCGGTGTCGCCGGGGCCGCCGCCCACGAGGGCCACGGAGCCGGCTCCGGCGGCGGGCCGCTGGCGGCGCAGCGGCAGGTCGCCGGTTTCCAGGGCGGTGGCGACGGCGTCGCGCAGGGCCATGGCGCGGCGCGGATCGCCCCCGGCGTTGACGGCGATCTTGACGTCGTCGACAACCGCGACGGCGGGCGTCCAGGCGGCGGAGGATTCGTGGTCGGAGGCGTTGACGCACCAGATGCGCTGCGCCTCGGCGTCGGCGGCCACCTGCGCGTCCACGGCGGCGTCGCCGGTGGCTGTCTGGACGAACCAGACGGCATCGACGTCGGACGCACGGTACGGGCGGGGCTCCCAGGCGAGGAGGCCGGCGTCGGCGAGGTCGGCCAGCGCAGGGCAGGCAACCGGGGCCACAACGGTGACGCGGGCGCCGGCGTCGAGCAGTCCCTTGGCGCGCCGCGCGGCCACGGTTCCGCCGCCAACCACCAGCACGGGACGGCCGAGGAGGCGCAGCGCCGTGGGGTAAATGTCCTGAATTGCCATGCATCGACGATAGGGCGGCGTCACATAGCGGAACAACGGTGCGGAAACACCAGTTCACGCAAGGTAACGCCGCGTCACATAGTTGAAGAGCTTACGGGCGCGGCCCTGGGGCTGCCCGGGGGCCGCTGTACTTACTTCACCGCAATGAGCTCGATGAGTTTGATGTCCGGGTCCTTGGCCAGCAGGGCGGGACCGTGTTCGCCGAGGGCCGCGGGGATGGCCCCGTTGAGGTGAGCCTGCCGGTCCTCCTCGGTATCGAAAGTGTCGAAAATGCCGAAGGTGCTCTCGTTGACCCGGAATGCGTACCAGGTCCGGGTGCCGGGCTCGTTGAGCACAATCTCGCGGCCGCCGTTGAGGAAGTCCCAGACATCCTGCTCCTTCCCCTGCTTGGCCTCGACCAGGGCCAGCACGCCAAATTTTGCTGCCACAGCGACCTCCTTGAATCAGACTTGGATTCAGTCTTGGAACCAGTCTTGGAATGGGCCGCAGACCGGCCTATAGGCGCGAGTGTAGGCCCGTGCCCGTGCCCCGGCAAGGAGCCGCGGAAAAAGCAACGCGGGGTCACTTGCGGCCCGTTAACCCGAAGGTTATGGACCGTAAGTGACCCCGCGTTGTTTTGGAAGGGGGTTGATTTGAGGGGCGGCTGCGGCTAGCGGGTGCTGCCGGCGAGGAGGCCCCTGCGGCGAAGGAGCCGCTTTTCGATCGGGGCGAAGACGAGCAGTTCTATCAGGATGCCGACGGCGAGGATCAGCAGGATCGCCGACATCACGATGGTCATGTCGGACAGGACACGGCCCTGGTCCAGCATGGAGCCCAGGCCGAAGCCGATGGTGCCGCCGACGGCGATGATTTCCGCGGCCATCAGCGAGCGCCAGGAGAACGCCCATCCCTGTTTGAGGCCGCCGAGATACCCGGGCAGGGCCGCCGGCAGGATGATCTGCAGGGCAAGTTGAAGCCGGGAGGCACCCAGGACTTTTCCGACGCTGCGGTACTGCGGCGGAATCTGGTCCACACCGGAGATCAGGCCGTTGATGATCGAGGGGATGGCGCCCATGAACACCACGAAATACACCGTGGCGTCGGTGAGGCCGAACCAGAGGATGGCCGCGGGCACCCAGGCCACCGATGGCAGCACCTGCAGCCCGGAGATCAGCGGCCCGAAGGCGCGGCGCAGCGGTGCCACTTGCGCCAGCAGGAGGCCCACCGGCGTCGCGATGACCACGCTGATCAGGAAGCCGACGACGCCGCGCTGCAGCGAGGTCCAGACGGCCTCCTGCAGCTTGCCCTCACCCCACAGGGTTCCGATCTGGCCGAGGACGTCCAGCGGGCCGGGCACGATGTCGCGCCGTTTGAAGCCCAGGGACACGTACAACTGCCAGAGGATGACCAGCACCGCCAGCGCAGCCACCGGCAGGAGGATACGGCTCCAGTCGATGCGGGCCTTGCGGATGGAGTCTGACTGGAGGGAATCGAGGCCCGCTTCGAGCTCGCGGAGGTCTTCCTTGCCGCTGGAAGACCGGGTCAGTGCGGCGTGTACTTTGCGGGTCTCTACAGGGGCTTCCGCTACGGGGAGTTGGTTACTTGGCATGACGGCGGATCTCCTCGCGTAGCCGGGCGGTGATTTCACCGGTGAGCTGGCCGGCCAGTCCGGCGTCGGTACGGTGTTCTTCGCTGACGTGCCATTCCTGGACCACGCGCCCGGGCCGGGAGGAGAGCAGCAGCACGCGCTGGCCCAGCCGGACGGCCTCGCGGACGTTGTGGGTGACAAACACGATGGTGCGGCCGGTTTCCTTCCAGATGCGCTCCAGCTCGTCATGGAGGAGATCGCGCGTGATCGCATCCAGGGCCGCGAAGGGCTCGTCCATCAGCAGCAGCTGCCGGTCCTGGGCCAGGGAACGGGCCAGGGCCACGCGCTGGCGCATCCCGCCGGACAGTTCGTGGGGCCGCTTGTCCCCCGCGCCGCCCAGGTGTACGAGGTCCAGCAGCTCCCCCGCCCGGACCCGGCGGTCGGATTTTCCGACGCCGCGCAGTTTCAAGGCCAGCTCGATGTTTTCCCGGGCGGTCAGCCACGGGAACAGGGCCGAGTCCTGGAACATGAAGGCTGCGCCGTCGCTGGGCACCTCCAGGGCGCCCGACGTCGGGGCCTCCAGTCCCGCCATGATGTTGAGCAGAGTGGACTTGCCGCAGCCGGACGCACCGAGCAGGGCAACGAATTCGCCCTGCTCGATGGTGGCGTTGACGTCGTCCAGCACCGGGGCGCCGCTGCCGAAGCGCTTGCCCAGGTTTTCCAGTACGACTGGCATGGTCAGGTCCTTACTGTTGTGGCGGATGACTGGAGGCCAAGGATCTAGTCCTTGCCGAGTCCTTCGGCGGAGATCTTCTTGCCGGCCGCACCCTCGCCCAGGACACTGTTGAGCGCCGTGAGGTCGAAGATGCCGCTGATGTCGGCCTGTTTGGTGGTGCCGGCGTCGACGCCGTCCTGGAGCAGTTTCTTGTAGGTCCCGGCGAGCGGGTCGACCGTGAAGACAATGTTCTTCAGGGAACGGTCGATGACGTCGGCCGGCAGTGCCGATCCGGACGCTGCCTTAAGCGCACCATTGAGGACCGTGGCTTTCTCCGCCGCGGGCGCCGCGTTGAGCCAGTCCACGGATTCGGCGTGTCCCTTCAGGAGCGCCTGCACGGTGGCGGGGTGCTCGGCCGCGAACTTCTTGTTGACGATCAGGACGGTGGTGATGAACTCGCCTTTGTCCCACAGGTCCTTCTCGTCCACCAGGACCTTCGCGCCGGCCTGGAGGACCAGGCGGGAGGCCCAGGGCTCCGCCAGCCACGCGCCGTCGAGCTTGCCGTCCTGGAACAGCTTGAGGGTCTGGGCGCTCTCGGTGGGGTTGATCGCGACGTCGCCGCCGCCGTCGGTGGAGGTCTTGAACCCCTGCTTGCCGAGCCAGGCGCGCAGGGCCACGTCCTGGGTGCCGCCGAGCTGCGGGGACGCGAGCGTCTTGCCCTTGAGGTCGGCGGCCGAATTGATGCCGGGCTTGACCACCAGCTGCGCACCGCCTGCCGCGGCGCCGGCGATGATGCTGATGGACTGGCCGTTGCTCTTGACGTAGGAGTTGATGGCCGGGTTGGGGCCGATGTAGGTGGCGTCGATCGCGCCGGCGTTGAGCGCCTCGATCGCGGCGGGCCCGGCGTTGAAGACCTGCGTGCTGAGCTTGGTCGCCCCGAGTTCCTTGGCGATGAGCCCCTGGCTGACGCCGGCCAGGGCCGGAGCGTGGGTGATGTTGCCGAAGTAGCCGAGCCGCAGCTCGGCGGCCGGGGTGGTGTCCGCGGCGGCCGCCGCCGGGGCGGTTTCCGGGCCGCGGGAGAGCGTGGAGGCGACGGCGGCGCCGGCGCCGATCAGGAGCACAAGCCCGGCGGCCAGTGCGATCTCCAGGGTGCGCTTGCGCTTGGGTTTGCCGGTCTCGCCAGCGACGATCCGGGTGGTACCGGGCTGGCCGCCCGGCTGCGGGCCGGGAGTGGGGTTTTCGGGGGTGCGTGACATGGGTGAAGTCCTGTTCTGGGGTGTGCGCGGAAAGGCCGGGCTGGGTGGTCAGCGCCGGCGACATCGCCCCTGGAAGTCCCTGCGGGGGAGGCCGGGGAACCGTTCCTTCGTCTTCATTCATTCACCATAGGGAGAGTCATATTCGCGGTTCAACGGCCCGGAAACCGGGGGTCACGCGGGTTAACGCAACGTCACATTCGGCCTCAAAAGACGGCAGCTTGTTTCCCGGCCCACGGCATATGGCGCCGGGCCGGGAAACAAGCTGCGCCCGTGTAACAGGTGGCCTAGATCGAGTAGCGCTCGTCCTCGTGGTCGCCCGGGTGGTCGTTGACCAGGCCCGCCGCGAGGGTGTTGCCGTCGAGCGGGTCGATCACCAGGAACGCCCCGGTGCGGCGGTGGTGCAGGTAATTCTCCAGCGGAAGCGGGGCGGCAAGCCGAAGCTGCGCATGCCCGATGTCGTTCAGCTCCAGGGTGGAGGTGGGCTCCAGCTGGAAGCTGGCGAGGTCCAGTTTGCCCGTCACGTTCCGGACCAGGGCCTGGACCGTGCGGGTGCCGTGCTTGACCAGCACCTTGGCGCCCTCGCGGAGCGGCTTGGGCGAGAGCCAGCACAGGGCGGCGTAGACGTCCGCGCTGCTCTCGCGCACGGTCCCCGCCGCCGCGATGGTGTCCCCGCGGGCGACGTCGAACTCATCGGCCAGGCGCAGCGCCACGGACTGCGGGGCGGCCGCCTCGGCGAGTTCGCGGCCGGCGAAGTCGATTCCGATGACGGTGGTGGTACGCGGGGCCTGGCCGGGCGTCAGGACGCTGACCTGGTCCCCCACCTTCACGGAGCCCTCGGTGATCTGGCCGGCGTAGGCGCGGTAGTCGCGGTACGCCTCGGGATCCAGGCCGGCGGCGACGGCGTCGGGAGCCAGTGCGCCCTGCGGCCGGACCACCAGCTGGACCGGGAAGCGGAAGCTTTCCAGGTGGCTTTCGAGTTCGTCGGCGGCCGGCAGGGTCTCCAGGACCTCCAGCAGGGCCGGGCCGTCGTACCAGGGGGTGCGGTCCGAGCGGTCCACGACGTTGTCGCCGTCGAGCGCGGAAACCGGGACCACCAGCAGATCGGTGATGCCATCGGATCCGAGCCCGAGCTCGCGCCCGACCTGCTGGACGTCCGCCTCGATCTCGCGGAACACGTCCTCGCTGAAGTCCACGAGGTCGATCTTGTTCACCGCGACGATCACGTGTGCCACACGCAGCAGCTGCAGTACGGACAGGTGCCGGCGGGTCTGCTCCAGGACACCCTTGCGGGCGTCGATGAGCACGACGACGGCGTCCGCGGTGGACGCGCCGGTCACCGTGTTCTTGGTGTACTGCACGTGCCCCGGGCAGTCCGCGAGGATGAAGCTGCGGCGGTCCGTGGCGAAGTAGCGGTAAGCGACGTCGATGGTGATGCCCTGCTCGCGCTCGGCACGCAGGCCGTCGGTCAGCAGGGCGAGGTCGATCCCACCAGCCGAACCCCCGAAGCCGCGGTCCGCGGAGGTGCGGGCGACGGCGTCGAGCTGGTCGGCGAGGATCGCCTTCGAGTCGTGCAGGAGCCGGCCCACCAGGGTGGACTTGCCGTCATCGACGGAGCCGGCGGTGGCGAAGCGGAACAGTGAGGCGTGGGCCAGGGGTGCCTCGTCAAGAAGGGCAGCCGCGCGGGCGGTGTCGATGTCAGTGCTCATTAGAAATAGCCGTCCTTCTTGCGGTCTTCCATGGCGGCCTCGGAGATGCGGTCATCGGCCCGGGTGGCGCCACGTTCGGTGATGGTGGACGCGGCAACCTCAATGACGACGTCGCGCACGGTGGCGGCCGCCGATTCCACGGCGCCGGTGCAGGACATGTCACCGACAGTCCTGTACCGGACCGTCTTGGTGATGACTTCCTCGTGGTCGCGCGGCTGGGAGACCTTGCCCACGGCGCGCCACATGCCGTCGCGGGCGAAGACCTCGCGCTCGTGGGCGTAGTACAGGCCCGGCAGCTCGATGTTCTCGCGCTCGATGTAGCGCCACACGTCCAGTTCGGTCCAGTTGCTGATCGGGAAGGCCCGGACGTGCTGGCCCACGGTGTGCCGGCCGTTGTACAGGTTCCACAGCTCGGGGCGCTGGTTGCGGGGGTCCCACTGGCCGAACTCGTCGCGCAGGCTCAGGATCCGCTCCTTGGCCCGGGCCTTGTCCTCGTCCCGGCGGCCGCCGCCGAACACGGCGTCGAACTTGTTGCGCTGGATCGCATCCAGCAGCGGGACGGTCTGCAGCGGGTTGCGGGTGCCGTCCGCTCGCTCGGCCAGTTCACCGGAATCGATGAAGTCCTGGACGGAGCCGACGACGAGCTTGAGGCCCAGCCGCTCCACCGTGCGGTCGCGGAACTCGATGACCTCCGGGAAGTTGTGGCCGGTATCGACGTGCAGCACCGGGAAGGGCACCTTGCCGGGCCAGAACGCCTTGGTGGCCAGGTGCAGCATCACCACGGAGTCCTTGCCGCCGGAGAACAGCAGCGCCGGCTTCTCAAACTCGGCAACGACCTCGCGGATGATGTGGATAGCCTCGGACTCAAGGGTGTCCAGGCTGGAAAGGCGTGTGGAAACGGGAGCGTCGGTCACTTGTGTGGGCTCCTCAGTCAGGAAAGTGCTCATACGTGTAGTCCGCATTCTGTCTTGTCGGTTCCTGCCCAGCGGCCGGCGCGGGGATCATCGCCGGGCGCTACCTTGCGGGTGCAGGGCTGGCAGCCAATGGACGGGTAGCCCTGTGAAAGCAGCGGGTTGACGGGAAGGAGGTTGTCGTCGGAGTACTGCACCAGCTGGTCGAACGTCCAGGCGGCCACCGGGTTGACCTTGACCAGGCCGTTGGCCTCGTCCCAGGCGATCAGCGGCGTGTTGGTGCGGGTGGGGGCCTCGTCGCGGCGGACTCCGGTGAACCAGAGCTCGTAGCCGGCAAGGGTGCGGCGCAGCGGCGCCACCTTGCGCAGGGCGCAGCACTGGGCGGGGTCGCGGGCGAAGAGGTCCTTGCCCAGGAGCCGGTCCTGCTGCTCCACGGTGTTCTCCGGCAGGACGTCGACGACGTTGACGCGCAGGTTGGCTGCGACCTCGTCGCGCGTCGCGTAGGTCTCCGGGAAGTGGTAGCCGGTTTCGAGGAAGAGAACGTCGACGCCGGGGAGCTGGTCCGCGACGAGCGCCGGCAGGACGGCGTCCGCCATGGAGCAGGCGACGGCAACCGCGGGAAGCTCGAAATTGCGGACCACCCAGGCGATGACGTCCCGGGCCGGGGCGTCCCAGCCGAGTTCGGCGGCGCCGGCCTCGGCGAGGGCCTTGAGCTCCTCATGGGTGCGCAGTGCTTCGGTCACTGCAGATCACCCTCTTCCGCGGCGAACGCCCACTCGGCGAAGCTCTGGCCTTCGGAGCGGTCCGCGACGAACTTCCGGACCACGCGCTCGACGTAGTCGGGCAGCTCGCCGGCCGTGACCTTGAGGCCGCGGACGGTGCGGCCGAGGCCTGCCTCCTCGCGGTTGTTGGACGCCAGCCCGCCGCCGAGGTGGACCTGGAAGCCCGGGGTGGGGTCGCCGTCGGGCGTGGGCAGCATCATGCCCTTGAGGCCGATGTCCGCGGTCTGGATCCGGGCGCAGGAGTTGGGGCAGCCGTTGATGTGCAGGGACAGCGCCTGGGGCAGCTGCTTGCTCTCGGCGAGGTCGGCGAGGCGGCGCTCCAGTTCGGCGACAGCGGTAGCGGCCGTGACCTTCGTTTCCACGATGGCGAGCTTGCAGAACTCGATGCCGGTGCAGGCGATGGTGCCGCGGCGGAACACGGACGGCCGGGCGGACAGGCCCAGGGCGTCGAGCTCGGCCACGAGCGGTTCGACCTCGTCCTTGGGCACGTCGAGGACCACGAGCTTCTGGTGCGGGGTGGTGCGCAGGCGCTGTGAGCCGCGGGCTTCCAGGGTGGACGCGAGCTTGACGAGCTGGCTGCCGGAGAGCCGGCCGGCCAGCGGGGTGGCGCCGATGAAGAACTTGCCGTCCTTCTGCTCGTGCACGCCGATGTGGTCGCCGGGCGTGGACGGCTTGGGCGCGGCGGGGCCGTCGCTGAGTTTGTACCCGAGGTATTCGTCCTCGAGGACCTGGCGGAACTTCTCCGGGCCCCAGTCGGCCAGCAGGAACTTCAGGCGGGCCTTGGTGCGCATGCGCCGGTAGCCGTAGTCGCGGAAGATGCTGGTTACGCCGAGCCAGACGTCGGCGGCCTGGTCCGGCCGGACAAAGGCGCCAAGCCGCTTGCCCAGCATCGGGTTGGTGGAGAGCGCGCCGCCCACCCAGAGGTCGTAGCCGATGCCGAGTTCGGGGTGGACCAGACCCACCAGGGCGACGTCGTTGATCTCGTGCACCACGTCCTGGCTGGGGTGGCCGGTGATGGCGGTCTTGAATTTGCGTGGCAGGTTCGCGAGCTCGGGGTCGCCGATGAAGCGTTCGGCGAGTTCCTGGATCAGGGGCGTGGGATCAATGATCTCGTCCTTGGCGATGCCCGCCACCGGGGAGCCGAGGATCACGCGGGGCACGTCGCCGCAGGCCTCCGTGGTTGACAGCCCCACGCCTTCGAGCCGGCGCCAGATTTCGGGCATGTCTTCCACCCGGATCCAGTGCAGCTGGATGTTCTGGCGGTCCGTGAGGTCGGCCGAGTCGCGGGCGAAGTCCACGGAGATCTGGCCGATGACGCGCAGCTGCTCGGTGGTGAGCGCGCCGCCGTCGATCCGGACACGGAGCATGAAGTATTTGTCTTCGAGTTCGTGCGGCTCAAGCGTGGCCGTCTTGCCGCCGTCGATCCCGGGTTTGCGCTGGGTGTAGAGGCCCCACCAGCGGAAGCGGCCGTGCAGGTCCGTGCCGTCGATCGAATCGAAGCCGTGCTTGGCGTAGACGGACTCGATGCGCTCGCGAACGTTGAGGCCGTTGTCTTCCTGCTTCCACGTTTCGTTGGCGTTCAGTGGCGCGGTGCCGTCCACCTTCCACTGCCCGTGCGGCTTCGCGGCGGGACGGGAAGGGCGCTTGGCGCGGCCGGCGGCAGCCTCGTCCGTAGACGCTCCGGCTAGAGCTGTATCAGTCATGCATCGACTGTAGGGGTGGCCGTAATGCCGTCACAAAGGGTCAGAAACGAAGAGTCACCTAGGGAAACATTTCGTCACGAACCGCCGCAAGCCCTTGAACAAGCCGGGCGCCTGTGCATCGGCCGGGACGGTCAGGCCCGGGCTTGAGAGGCTGCGGCGAGAGCGGAATCGTAGCGTTCCAGGGCAAGTTCGGCAAGGACCGGCGAGGGCAGGAGCGGCGCCGTCACGAGGTCCGCTCCGGCCTTGGCCAGCTGGTCATGGAAGAAGCCGGGCGCCAGGAGATAGGAGGCGATGACCACGCGTCCGCCGAGGTCCACCGCTCCGGCCGACTCCCCCGCGCCGGCGCCTCCGGAGGCCTCCTCGCGGAGCATGGCGACGGCGTCGGGAACCGATGGCTTGGCGGAGGCGCCGTAGGCGGCCACGATCCGGTTTGACCGCAAGGCACGGAGCTGGTCTGCCAGTTCTTCGACATTCCGTGCGGCGTTGGGGTCCGAGGAACCGGCGGCGGCGAGGATCACGGCGTCGTTGTCCGTTACGCCGGCCTCGCGCAGGCGCTGGTCGAGCAGCGCCGCGAGCCGCGGATCCGGCCCCAGCGGCGCGGCGGCAAGAGTGTCCGGCCGGCTCTTGACGGCCCGGGCGATGTCCACCTTGACGTGGTAACCGACGCTGAGCAGCAGCGGAACCACGACGGCGGTCTCCCCCGCCGGGAGCCCCGCCACGACGGCCGGCAGGTCCGGATCCTGCACGTCGACGTAGGCCTCGCGGACATCCAGTCCGGGACGGAGCCCGGCGATGCCGTCCCGGAGCGCGTTGACCTCGGAGGCTCCGAGCGGGCTGGACGTGCCGTGGGCGCAGGCGATCAGGATGGGGCTATTCATAGCCGTTAGCGTAACCTTGGAGCCGCCCTATCCGCCCCCTTGTTATCGACCGGGACGCTTCGTGACCTTCTCCTTCAGCATTGTCCTGGTCTGGCTTGACCTCGCCGGTGTCTTCTTCTTTGCGGTCTCCGGCTCGCTGCTCGCGGCGCGGAAGCAGTTCGACATCATCGGCTCGTTGCTCCTGGCCTCGATGGTGAGCCTTGGCGGGGGCGTCATCCGCGACATCATCATCAACGCCGGCCCGCCCGCGGCCTTCGTCAACCCTGCGTATCTGGCGCCTCCCCTGCTTGCCACGGTGCTGGTGTACTTCCTGTTTTCCAGTGTCCAGCGCTTCACTTCGCTGCTGGTCCTGTTCGACGCCGGCGGGCTGGCCCTGTTCTGCATCACCGGCACACTGAAGGCCCTGGCCGCCGGGATGAACCCCGTGGCCGCTGTCCTGCTCGGTGTCACGACGGCGGTGGGCGGCGGCCTGCTGCGTGACATCACGGCCAACGAGGTGCCGCAGCTCTTCGACCCCAGGGATCTCTACGCGCTGCCGGCGTTCGCGGGGGCTGCGTCGACCGTGATCCTGTCCCTCACGGGGACCTTCACGGCGGTGACAGCCTCCGCCGTCGCCGCGGGCGTCTTCGCATTCCGGGTCACGGCCTGGCGGCGTCACTGGTACGTTCCGCTGGCGGTCCGCGGCTGGCACCGGCTTGGCGTAGGCACGGCGGAAAACGACGGCTAGGGATTGGCTAGGATAAGACCATGACTGACATGTTCCTCGAGAAATTCCGCGCGCTTGTCCCGAAGTATCTCGAAGACGAATGGCAGGAAGAAGATGGCCTCCAGGCCGACGAACTCGACGCCGCCCTCGCCGAACACCAGTTCGAGATCCCCTTGGTGCTGCGGGAGTTCTACCTGGCCGTCGGCGGCTGCGAGGACCTCATGGAGGCCTACCACTACTTCTGGGACCCCGAAGAGCTCGAAGTTGATGATGAGGGCTTCCTCATGTTCCTCGAGGACGAGGAAGAGCAGTTCACCTGGGGCTTCCGCGTGGGGGACCTCAGCGTTCCGGATCCGATTGTGTACCGCCGCAACAACGCCCGCGGCCAGTGGAAGAGCGAGGAAGGGACCTTCTCGGAATTCGTCTTCGACATGTTCGAGTGGGCCTTCAACGACGACGACGAGGACTAGGCAGGTCCGCTACATAGGCGTAGGCCGGTGTTCCTGCCGTCCGGGGGCCCATTGGCACGGACACGCCGCCGCCCGGCCTGGGAATCCTCAGCTGGGGCCTCAAAGTAGCCCCGGACGGCGGCCCGCGACCGCTCGTCAGGAATGGAAGCAGCCCATGTGCCCCCGACCGCAGCCGCGACCTGGCCGTCACGGCTGATACCCGCCCCGACGCCACATCTCCAGCACCGCGAGGACCTGGGCAAGCATCCGCTCGGGGTGGTGGACGACGAGGTCGTAGCCGAACCTGAGAACCAGGTAGCCTCCGACGAGGCTTGCGTTGTTCCGCCCCCGGTCCTTCTTCACCTGCAGGGGCTCCAAATGCGATTCGCCATCCGTTTCCACCACGAGAATGTCCTCAACGAGGAAGTCCACCTCGCCCACCCCGGGAATCTCCAGATGCCGTCGGACATGCAGCCCGGCGCGGTAGAAGGCGGTGTTGGTCAGGACTTCCAGGAGCGAATCGGCCCGGGGAATGACCAGGTCCAGCACCGACCTGGCGCGGCCGTTGCGGTTGCCCGCAAGTTTGCTGCGGAGGAAGGCAAGGCTGATGTCCCCGCGGCCCACCGCACACTGGACCATGACAAGCGCTTCCAATTCCGGCAGACAATGGAGTGCATGGATCAGGACGTCGGCGAGTCCGGCCACGGGCAGCCACGGGTGCCGGGGATGCCGGCAACGGCCATGTGCCACAGCGCCGGGCGGCGCCGCCCGGTGCCCAAGACACAGATGCATAGACTGGGCCGGCACCAAGGTCCACAAGCCGTAGGCCGGAGCGGCCGACAGGCAGGTCAGCAACCCCTTCAGTTCGCGCGCCGCCCGGTAGGCGCCGGAATCCCGCGGCAGTCCATAGTGGCCTCGGCGGATCCTCACCATAGTGCCGTCGGCCAAGGCCGTGGCTATTCGGTGGCGGCTGAATCCAGCCCGGCCGAGGTCGGCCGCGGTGGCCGTTCCGCCCCGAGAAGCAAGATAAATGGCAACATTCATTCCGCCAATGTGCCCTGCCGGGGATCCGTTGAGCCCGCACCGGTTGCGCCATGTGGAAAACCTCGGGCCGGACAACCAGTGCCGGGGCACTTTGACGCCGACTCGCCGGGGAAACAGCTTGATAGCGGCCTGCAGCGCGGCAAAGTGGCCCCGCACGGCCGTGTCCACGCCCATCGCAGCCAGATCCGCCTTGGGACAAGCCGGATAGGGGCCCGCAGCGTCTCAAGGTGCCCCCGGAGGGCTTCAACCCAAGCCGCGAAAACCTGTGACAAAAGATTTACAAAAACCCTAGACAGTATTACAAATCTGTCATAGTCTCTTTCTTGGGTTCACCAAATGCCTCCGGTGGATCTGATGCGAACGGAGAAATGGCCCCGGTTCGGCACAACGGAAGACTCGAACGTTGTGAGGAACCGGGGCCATTCCGTTTAAGAATCGGCAAGCCGGCAGGACCGGCGGCGTCGACCGGCAGCGCGGACCGGCGTCGGCGGCGGAGATTCGCCTTAGCTGCTGCGGTCCACTACCGCGTGGGCGAAGCTGGTCAGCGAGGCCTTGACGACGCCCTCGGGCAGCGGAGCAAGGGCGGCAATGGCCTCATCGGCCCACGCGCGCGCGACCACCCAGGACTCCGCGGTGACAGGGTGTTCCCGGAGACCGGCCACGGCGGCGGCCAGGGCCTCGTCCGAGCTGAGGTCGCCGTCGATCAGCTTCAACAGTTCGACGGCAGACTGGTCGCCGTCGCGGGCGGCGCTGCGCAGCAGCAGGACGGGCAGGGTAGGCACGCCTTCGCGCAGGTCGGTTCCCGGAGACTTGCCGGACTTGACCTTGATCCCCGTGACGTCAATGACGTCGTCGGCGAGCTGGAAGGCCACGCCCACCTTCTCGCCGTATTCGACCAGGAGGGTCTCGTAGGCCTCGTCGGCGCCGGAGAAGATGGCGCCGAGCTGGCCGGAGGCCGCCACGAGCGAGCCCGTCTTGTCCGCGATGACGGAGAGGTAGTGCGCCAGGGGGTCCTCGTCCGGCCGGGGACCGACCGTCTCGTGCAACTGGCCCAGGCAGAGCCGCTCGAAGGTCCGCGCCTGGATGCCCAGCGCACGGGACCCGAGTTCGGAGACGAGGATGGAGGCGCGGGCAAAGATGAGGTCGCCGGTCAGCACGGCGACGGAGTTGCCCCAGACCTCGTGCGCCGTGGGCGCGCCGCGGCGGAACGGCGCGGAGTCCATGACGTCGTCGTGGTACAGGGTAGCGAGGTGCGTCAGCTCGACGACGACGGCGGCCTGCACCACCGCGGGCAGGGAGGCGTCGCCGAGGTGGGCGCACAGCAGGGTCAGGAGCGGGCGGATGCGCTTGCCGCCGGCTTCCACGAGGTGACGCGACGTTGCGTCAGCCAGCGGATCGGAGTTGGCAATGGCTTCGCGCAGCTTCTTCTCGACCCGTGCCAGGTTCGTGGTGATTGCGGGGCCCAGTTCGGGGTCGCCCGCAATGGCCGCGAAACCTGCCGGCAGTTGGAGGCCGGTAGCGATGGCCGTGGTGTTGAGGCTGGGTTCAGAGCTCGGCAGGCCGTGTCCGGCGTGCGTCCAGCTTTGGTCTGCAGAGTTGGTCACGGGTTAACCCTAACTTTTTGTTGCGGAAACCGCGGAGTTGGCGCCGGAGTGCGGAACGCTGTCCGTGGTGGGCGTGGCCTGGTTGGATGTGGCGGGAACGAGGGCTTCCAGGACCCGGATGACCCGGTCCTCGAAGCCCTTGGCGGCAGGATCGGTCAGATTGGCCAGCATCCGCACCACAAAACGCATGAGCACCGGGATGGGCATGCCCGTCCGGAGGGCCAGTTTCATCACGGCCGGCTTGCCGATCAGCGCGGCGAAGGCCCGGCCCAGCGTGAAGTGTGAACCCCACTGCTCCTGCACGTAGCCGGCGTACCGCCCAAGGTGCGCATCGGCGTCGGCCTCGCTCCAGCCCGCGGAGGCAGACCGGGCGGCGGCGTCGGCAATGAACTCGGCCGCGAAGCGGGCGGACTCCATGGCGTAGGAGATGCCTTCGCCGTTGAACGGGGACACCATGCCCCCGGCGTCGCCGAGCAGGAGCAGGCCCGGGGAGTAGTGCGGTGTGCGGTTGAAGCCCATGGGCAGCGCGGCGCCGCGGATCTCGCCCACCTGGTTGTCCGGGGTGAAGCCCCACTCGGCCGGCATGCCGGCGGTCCATTCGCGCAGCACCTGTTTGTAGTCCAGCTTGCCGAAGTCCTTCGAGGAGTTCAGGATGCCCAGGCCCACGTTGGAGGTGCCGTCGCCGACACCGAACACCCAGCCGTAGCCGGGCAGGAGCTTGCCGTCGCGGCCGGGAAGCTCGAGCCAGCCTTCCATCCAGTCGTCGTTGTGCCGCGGCGAGGTGAAGTAGGTCCGCACGGCCACGCCGAGCGGCCGGTCGTCGCGTTTGCTGATGCCCACCGAGACGGCGGTGCGCGTCGAGTTGCCGTCCGCGGCGAGCACGACGTCGGCGGTGAAGTCGCGTGTTTCGCCCGTCTTCCGCCCGGCGTCATCCAGCAGTGCGGCGCGGACGCCCGTGACGCGGCCGTTTTCGGCGCGCAGGGCTTCGGTGACGCTGTGGCGCTCCAGCACGACGGCGCCCGCGGCCTGGGCGTGGCGGGCCAGCTGCTCATCGAAGCCGAGGCGGGTCCGGATCAGTCCGTACTGCGGGAAGTCGGCGACCTCCGGCCACGGCAGTTCGATCGTGCGGCCGCCGGCGATCAGGCGCAGGCCCTTGTTCCGCCGCCAGCCCTCGGTTTCGGGATGCGGGAGTCCCAGCTTCTGGATCTCCCGGACCGCACGCGGAGTGAGTCCGTCGCCGCAGACCTTCTCGCGGGGAAAGCTGGTTTTCTCCAGGACCGTGACGTCAATGCCGGCTTTGGCGAGGTAGTAGGCGGCGGTGGATCCGGCCGGGCCCGCTCCGACGATCAGTACATTCACGACGCGGATCGGCTAACGCCCGGGCCGGGTGATGTTGCGGCGCAGCTTCGCCACGGGTCCGGTGTGGTTTGCCAGTGCGGCCGCGCCCGCAGCCGGGTCCGTCGCGGGCCCGGCCGGCTTCTGGGCACGGTGCACGGCGACGATGCCGCCGCTGAGGTTGCGGTAGGTCACCGATTCCCAGCCCGCCTCCTGCAGCCACGCGGCCAGGTGGTCCTGGTCCGGCCAGGCGCGGATTGACTCGGCGAGGTAGACGTAGGCGTCCGGGTTGGATGAGACCTTGACGGCGATGGCCGGCAGGGCGCGCATGAGGTATTCGGTGTACATGGTGCGCCAGAGCGGCACGACCGGCTGGGAGAACTCCGCGATGACCAGGCGGCCGCCGGGCTTGGTGACCCGGAGCATCTCGGCCAGGGCCTTCTTGGGCTCGTTGACGTTGCGCAGGCCGAAGGAGATGGTGCTGGCGTCAAAGGTGTTGTCCGCGAACGGCAGGCGGGTGGCATCACCGGCGATGAAGTCGATGTCCGGACGGCGGCGCTTGCCGACCTTGAGCATGCCAAGGGAGAAATCGCAGGCGATGACGTTGATGCCGGCGTCGGCGTACGGCTCGCTGGAGGTGCCCGTGCCGGCGGCGAGGTCCAGCACGCGCTGGCCCGCCGTTACGCCCACGGCCTCCACCACGACCTTGCGCCAGCGGCGCGTCTGCCCCATCGACAGGACATCGTTGACGACGTCGTATTTGGGGGCGACGTCGTCAAACATCGTGGCTACTTCGTCCGGACGCTTATCCAAGGATGCTCGGTTCACCATGACATTGTCTCAAATGATCGGCTCCCCCACGAACGGGCCCTGAACAGGGAGTCCTCGCACCGAAAGTCACTGTCCCCCACTGAATCTGGGCAGTGAAACGCAGTAGTAGTGTTATGCCATCATGACGAGCACGTTCCGCACCTTGACAGTCCCCCTCGATGCCGAAACTTTCCCCGGGGGCCTGCCGTCGTTTCTGGTGCGGGACGATGTCCTCTGCTGGACGCGCCGCGAGGCCGGGCTCGTGGGCTTCGGCGAGATCGCCCGGTTCACCGCCACCGGCCCCGAGCGGTTCCTGGAAGCCGACATCTGGTGGCGCCATCTGGTCCTGGAGGCGGACATCGAGGACGCGGTGGACTGTCCCGGCACCGGCCCGGTCGCTTTCGGCTCCTTCGCCTTTTCCAAAGTTTCCGCCCACGAGTCCCGCCTGCTGGTCCCCGAAATCGTCGTGGGTCTCCGCGACGGCCAGGCCTGGCTGACCCAGCTCACGCTCGACGACGGCGAACTCACCGAAGCGGGCGCCCGCGCCGCCCTGGATCACTGGCTTGGCAGCGGTGCTAGCGCCAGCACCGGTTCCGCCAGCACCGGCGCCCACGGCACCGGCACCCAAGGCACCCCGACGGACGACCCGGCGCCGGGAGCCGGCGCCGTGGCGTCCGACCCGGCGCCGGGCTCCACAGCGCCCGGTGGCGCCGTCGTCCGTCCTTCGCCGTTGGCTGCCGGCGCGACGCTGCACACCGGCTCGCTCAGCGAGGAAGACTGGATGGCCGCCGTCGCCGCCGGGGTCCAGGAGATCCGCACCGGGGCCCTCGAGAAGCTGGTGCTGGCCCGCGACGTCGTCGCCACCGTCCCCACCGGCGTCAATGCCGCCCAGGTGCTGCGCGAGCTGTCCG
>Ga0213840_1001455_pt1 | contig 18688 bp, 13 predicted proteins | sample SWPATP22_FD_160132 | JGI IMG/M metagenome (GOLD analysis project Ga0213840, IMG submission 160132) | Coastal seawater microbial communities from Marineland, Florida, United States - SWPA TP2 #2 | ecosystem: Environmental > Aquatic > Marine > Coastal | place: USA: Florida | collected 2016-08-14 | reverse complement strand
AAATGGCAGACTTACTCGACTCAACGCACGGCTACAGCGCGGCAGAAAGCGCTGAAGAAGCCGATGTTATTTTGCTTAACACGTGCTCTATTCGCGAAAAAGCACAAGAAAAAGTGTTTCACCAACTTGGTCGTTGGAAAACCCTTAAGCAGGATAAGCCAGAGCTTATTATCGGTGTGGGTGGCTGTGTTGCCTCACAAGAAGGCGATACCATTCGTCAGCGCGCGCCGTTTGTAGACCTTGTTTTTGGCCCACAAACGCTTCACCGCTTACCTGAAATGATTAACGAACTTCAAGGCGGCGCAAAGTCAGTCATTGATGTGAGCTTCCCAGAAATTGAAAAGTTCGACCGCTTACCCGAGCCTCGCGCTGAAGGGCCAACGGCGTTTGTTTCTATTATGGAAGGTTGCTCGAAATACTGCACATTCTGCGTAGTTCCGTACACGCGTGGTGAAGAAGTAAGCCGCCCGGTTGATGACGTGTTACTTGAAATTGCGCAACTTGCAGGGCAAGGCGTTCGCGAAGTTAACTTACTAGGCCAAAACGTAAACGCGTTTCGTGGTGAGCACTTCGACGGCACCATTTGTCGTTTCTCAGAGCTTTTAGAGCTTGTTGCCGCTATCGATGGTATTGACCGTATTCGTTACACCACGTCACACCCAGTAGAATTTACTGACGACATTATTGAAGCGTACGCCTCTATTCCTGAGCTTGTAGACCACTTACACCTTCCAATTCAAAGCGGTTCAGATCGCGTTTTGAACTTGATGAAGCGTGGTCACACGGCGTTAGAATATAAATCTAAAATGCGTAAGCTTAAGAAGATTCGCCCAAACATTAGTTTGTCGAGTGACTTCATTATTGGTTTCCCTGGCGAAACTGACGCCGACTTTGAAGCTACCATGGATTTAATTCAGGCCGTAGATTACGACCTTAGCTTCAGCTTCATTTACAGTGCACGTCCAGGTACGCCTGCAGCCGATGCAGTAGATGATGTAAGCGAAGAAACCAAGAAGCAACGCCTTCACCTTCTTCAACAGCGTATTACTCAGCAAGCACTGCGCATTGCACGCCACATGGTGGGTACAGAGCAGCGTATTTTGGTTGAAGGCCCGTCTAAGAAAAACCCGATGGAGCTTTCAGGCCGTACTGAAAACAACCGCGTGGTTAACTTTGAAGGCACGCCAGACATGATTGGTGAGTTTGTTGATGTGAACATTACCGATGTTTTCACCAACTCATTGCGTGGTGAAGTTGTGCGTAGAGAAAGCGAAATGGGCTTGCGTGTTGCCGTTTCGCCCCAATCTATCATGGCAAAGCATCAGGCAGATTTGCCGGATGAACTTGGCGTGGGTCAATTTAACCCAGCCTAACAACACGTTTTACTTTTTATAAAAGCGAGGAATAAAGTAGCTTGAGTACTTTGGTTAGTAATGAATTTGATTTAGAACCGGCAGATACCAAACGTTTGTCCAGTTTATGTGGCCCTTTTGATGACAACATCAAGCAAATAGAACGCAGATTAGGGGTAGAGATTACCTACCGCAATAATGCATTTAAGGTACTAGGCGAGCCACAGCAAATAAAAAGCGCCAGCGAGCTACTGAAGCTACTTTATATCGAAACACAGCCTGTTAAAGGCCGTGTTCCCGAGCTTGAAGCAGAACAAGTTCACCTTGCTATTCAAGAAGCCCGCGTTATTGAGAAAGACGCAACAGGCGGCTATGGCAAAGAAGTAAACATCAAAACCAAACGTGGCGTTATTAAGCCGCGTAATCCAAACCAAGCGCAATACGTGGCAAACATTGTTAACCACGACATTACATTTGGTATTGGCCCTGCTGGTACGGGTAAAACTTACCTAGCCGTTGCCGCTGCAGTTGATGCCTTAGAACGTCAAGAAATTCGCCGAATATTGCTTACCCGCCCAGCGGTTGAAGCAGGCGAAAAGCTTGGTTTCTTACCTGGCGATTTATCTCAAAAAGTGGACCCATACTTACGCCCGCTTTACGATGCCCTATTTGAAATGTTGGGTTTCGAAAAAGTAGAAAAGCTTATGGAGCGCAACGTTATTGAAGTAGCGCCATTAGCGTATATGCGTGGTAGAACGCTTAACGACGCCTTTATTATTTTGGATGAAAGCCAAAACACCACGGTTGAACAAATGAAGATGTTCTTAACCCGTATTGGCTTTAATTCGAAAGCGGTTATCACCGGGGATATCACTCAGGTAGATTTACCGCGCGGTGCTAAGTCAGGGCTACGCCACGCTATTGAGGTATTAAGCGAAGTGGATGATATTTCGTTTAACTTCTTTAACGCAGAAGACGTAGTACGTCACCCTGTTGTAGCGCGTATTGTGCGTGCCTATGAAGTTCACGATGCTGAACAAGAACGTTTGCGTAAAGAGCGTAAGGAAGAAGCGCTTCGACTACAGCGCGAGCAAGCAGCCAGCGACGCACAAAGTAGTAATAGCACTAGCAGTAATGCTAGTAACAGCGATAACACCCCATCGTGAGCGCCATTATTGACTATCAGCAAGCGTTTGAGGGCGACAACGCCATTTTAGCTGCAATCCCCTCACCCGCTGACCTTGAAACTTGGGCTAACGCAGTACTTGCTTGTGAAGGGCTTGAGCATCAAGAGGTTACCATTCGTTTTACCGATGAAAGCGAAAGCCAGAGCCTAAACAACGAATATCGCGGAAAAGACAAACCCACCAATGTGCTGTCGTTTCCGTTTGAAGCACCGCCTGGCATTGAAATGAATCTGCTGGGCGACCTTATTATTTGTGCTCCTGTTATCAGCCGTGAAGCTGCCGAGCAGAATAAAAAAGTGCAGCATCATTACGCCCATATGACGGTACACGGCATCTTGCATTTGTTAGGCTACGACCATATTGACGATGCAGAGGCCGAGGAAATGGAAAGCAAAGAAATTGCTATTCTTGCGGGCTTAGATATTGAGAATCCCTACGAAGCATAGGCAGCGCAATTCGTTTAGAAAGAAAGCTGAATATACTTTACTGAAGAGGCGTTACAATGCTTTATAAGTGTATGTAACACCTATCTTTTTATACTTAACAACAATAAATCATTGACGACCAGCAAGAAGCATTTTAACGTTGGCGTTGAACTAACAATTAAACGGACATTATGAGCGACGATAATCCTCACTCTACCAACGGCTCATCAGGCAAGAGTTGGTTAGATAAACTAAAAAATTCAATTTCTGGCGAGCCGAGAAGTAAAGAAGAGTTGGTATCAGTAATCACTGATGCCGAGCAAAACGAAATCATCGACCCACAAACCCGCGAAATGATTGAAGGGGTAATTGGGGTAAACGAAATGCGAGTAAGGGATATTATGATCCCTCGCGCTCAAATGACCACCATAGACGTAGAGCAAAAGGTAGAAGAGTTTTTACCTGTAATGCTTGAGTCTGCTCACTCCCGTTTTCCTGTAATTAGCGAAGACAAAGACCACATTGAAGGCATATTGCTAGCAAAAGATTTACTGTCCTTTGCGTTTAATGCCGAAAAAGAATTCAACCTTCGCGATATTCTTCGCCCTGCTGTGATTGTGCCAGAGAGCAAGCGTGTAGACGTCTTATTAAAAGAGTTTCGCCAGCAGCGCTACCACATGGCAATTGTTGTTGATGAGTACGGCGGTGTATCTGGCCTGGTTACCATTGAAGATATCTTAGAGATCATCGTGGGTGAAATTGAAGACGAGTACGATACCGAAGAAGACGGTACAGACGATATTCGCCCGTTGAACAAATCGACCTACACGGTAAAAGCACTGACGCCTGTTGATGACTTTAACGAGTTTTTCGAAACAACGTTTAGTGAAGAAGAAGCCGACACCATAGGTGGTATTGTTTTAAAAGCATTTGGCCACATGCCAGAGACCAACGACGAAATTGTGATAAACGATATTCAGTTTAAAGTGACAAACTCAGACAAGCGTCGCTTAATTCAGCTAAAAGTGTCGGTACCGTCACTCGAGTAAAGTAAGTAAAACCAAGTTACTAATACAGGTGCTGAAAGGCACCTGTACTGTTTTAAGCAGTTTTTATCGTTTAAGAACACTCTTTACAACGCTGGCTTTCGGCTATCGCTGCAGCAGCTTAAACTCATTAAACATACGGTAAGTCGCTCACCATCATGTTAAAACGCATTTCTTCAGGTTTTTTATCTCACCGCTTTTCACGCTTCTTACCGCACCTATTACTTGTTATGAGTGGTGCAAGTTTAACCCTTGCTTTTGCGCCCTTTAACTTGTGGCTTATTACCATACCTGCTCTTGCGCTGGCTTTTCGTCAAATTATAAAACTGAAGCACAAGCCTTTTTTAACCGGCTGGCTATTTGGCGCAGGCTGGTTTGGTGCTGGCGTAAGTTGGGTGCATGTGAGTATTGCCGACTTCGGCGGTCTGCCGCTTATAGCATCTATCGGTTTAATGGCACTGTTGTGCGGCTACCTTGCACTGTACCCCGCGCTTGCTATTAAATTTACTGCGAAATACTTTCCAACAAGGCTTTGGCCAATGGCGCTGCCCTTTTTCTGGGTGGTAGCAGAATGGTTGCGAAGCTGGATGCTGTCTGGCTTTCCATGGCTTTCGCTTGGGTACAGCCAGCTTGATAGCCCACTAGCTGGGTTTGCCCCAATTATTGGCGAAACCGGCATTACCGCACTGTTAGTGTTAAGTGCGGCGCTGCTAGCACTAATAAATAATAAACGTACGGTGTTTAACGCCGCATTAGTTGTTAGCTGCTTATTTGTAAGTGGTTACATGCTTTCGCAGCACACGTGGGTGAAGCCAAAACAGACCTACAGTGTGGGGATGGCACAAGGCAATATTGCGCAGAGTCTACGTTGGGTTCCCGAGCAAGACGAACCCACTATGCAAACTTACTGGTCGCTTACTGAAGGGCTTTGGAGCAATGATTTAGTTGTATGGCCTGAGGCAGCCGTTCCAAAATTGGAACCGCTTGCTCAGCCATTTTTAGCCAAAGTGAACGAGCGCGCATTTAACGAAAGCACGGCGCTTATTACCGGCATTGTGAACTACAACTGGGAAACCGACGAAGCGTGGAATAACCTAATTGTGTTGGGGAAACGTAATGAAGATGCTGCGTATCCTGACTATCAGTACTTTCACAACAACCGCTTTGCTAAACATCATCTTCTGCCTGTAGGAGAGTTTGTTCCCTTTGAAGACTGGCTTCGCCCGCTTGCCCCTTTGTTCGATTTACCCATGTCGAGCTTTTCAAGAGGCGGTTTTCAGCAACCTAATTTAGAAGCAAACGGCATTAAGTTGGCGCCGGCCATATGTTTTGAAATTGCGTTTCCAAGACAGGTAATGGCTAACGTGCATGCGGATACCGATATGATCATTACCGTAAGTAATGATGCATGGTTTGGTCGTTCACATGGCCCTGCGCAGCATTTACAGATTGCACAAATGCGTGCACTGGAAATGGGGCGCCCTGTGCTGCGTGCAACCAATAATGGTATTACTGCGTTTATTGACCATAAAGGTAAGATAAATGCCGTGCTGCCTCAATTTGAAGCGGCGAGCATTACCGCACCGGTTATTGCAACCGTTGGCTTTACACCCTACTACCACCTACAAGACTTAGGCGTTTGGTTTCTGGTTATCCTGCTACTCATTGGTGCTGTGGTAGTTAAAAGACGAGGTTAGTATTTAGCCTCGTCTCAAGATATGAGCATCCAAAGCAACTATTAACTTCATAGACAAAACGTTTCTAGCGCATAAAAGATAAATTACGCGTAGAGAAGTTAGCTAAATTCGGAAAAACATCTAGCAATTGGCTATCCGTTAGTCCAAACCATGCGCCCAACGTGGCGGCGTATTGGTCTACCGCAATGGTGGGTAGCAACCTGCCGTCACCAATATCCTGATTACCATTTAGCATTAGCTCTGGCACTTCGCCATATACATCGGCACCATTTACTGCACCGCCAAGCACAATTTGATGACCGCCCCAACCATGGTCGGTGCCATCACCATTACTTGTCATTGTTCTACCAAAATCTGATGCAGTGAACGTAGTAACGGCATCCGCTACACCCAGCTCTTGAGTTGCGCTGTAGAACGCCGCTAAGCCTTCTGCTAACTCGGTTAGCAAACGTGGATGGTCAGCGTTTTGGTTGTCGTGTGTGTCCCACCCTCCCATTGCAACGTAAAAGACTTGCCGTGGCTGATCTAGAGTTTGTTGCGTAGCTATCATTCTTGCCACGCCTTCCATTTGCGCACCGAAGCGCGATGCTGGAAATTCGGTTTGTAACTCATCAACTGTTGCTAATGCACTGTTAACCAAAGAGCCAGTTCTTCGAGTACGCTGCACAATATCACTAAACGCTTGCTGAAAGCGGTTAGACGCACCACCGTTAATAGTATCGTAAAAGGCCGCATTAGCTTGTTGCCAAGACACATCTGTATTAATTCCTACCATTTCTTCAGCGCCGTTTGGCCCTAAAGCAAATGGCAGCACGTTGCGCCCCGTTTGCCATAAGTTGCCACCAGCCATTGATAAGTTCATAGACAAGGGATGCCCTGAGTCATAAATCAAGTCGGCCATTCTGCCCGCCCACCCAGTCAGTGCAACGTTTTGTGGGTCTGCAGTTTGCCAATGATTTTGCTGGTCACTATGAGAGAATAACTGCGGAGGTAATACAGCTTGACCCGATAACACCTGACTAACCGTTACAGGCTGAATAAGAGGCCCCATATTAGACACAAATGCGGCATGCCCGTTTGCGTAAACGTTAGATAAACTTGCAAGCGATGGATGCAACCCAAGTGAGGAATATTGCGCTGAACGGGTAGTTATAGGCAATGTTTCTTCAAGGGCTACTGCTAAGTTTTGGCGCGTATTTTCATAAGCGCTATAAGCAGCCGACTCTGTTGGTACAAGCATGTTGAGGCTGTCGTTACCGCCAAGTAAAAACACGCACACCAACGCTTTGTAATCGTTAAACGGTTGGGTTTGAGACATGGCCTGTACTAAAGAAAATTGTGAAGACACACCATACAGTGAGCTAGCACCGACGGCTGAAGCGATTCCTTTTTTCAAAAATGTACGTCTATTCATCATTGTGCTCCAAGCCTAAGGTTGAACGGCAAATTCAGGGGAAATAGTGGCGAGATACACTAAGTTTGCGTATTTCATCCAAGCGACTTCTGCCCCCGACCAGTGCTCGGCGGCGCTGTTTAACGCCAGCCGCGTTTCATCATTCATTTGCCCTGCGAACAACACTAGATTTATATATTCGATAATGGCTTCATCGCTTTGAAGTGCTACCAATTCGTCGAAATTAACGATGCCAACATCATCTTCTACTATCTCGTCGCCCCGTAAATTATTAAACCACGCCATGTAGAACATATAATTGATATAGCGCGTCACGCTAATCTCATTTTCTAACTGAAACTCGGGCGAGATTAGGCCGCTATCGCGAATGTCGCCCGGCAGGCTGTAGTCAGGGCGATAAAAATTAAATACGCTAGTCGAGCCCAGTGGAGAAAGCCCTAAATTATATTCAACAAACTCATGGCCCATGCCGTTGTCCCGTGCACCTGAGTTAAATGCACGCATGGTATGCGCTAACCTAAGTAACGGCATACGCAGCTTTCCAGTTTGTCGAGCGCTTAGCGTGACTGCTTCTTCATCGAGCAAAATGGCCTGAACAACCGCTTGCAAGTCGCCTCTTACGCCATCGCCATTATCATTAAAAACTTGCGATACCCGCGCAACATACTGTGGCGACGGATTACTACTTACAAGCCTTTGTATTAGCTGTTTTGAAATAAATGGGCCAACATTAGGATGATGAAATAAGTTATCTAACGCTTGGCTTAAGTCTTGTTCTGCACTTTGACCTGCAGGCAACACAGTGCCGTTTAACAGTACTTTCTCACCATCATCATGAAAGGCGTTGGCCGACATCGGCGTTAAACTATCGTAGTGCCATTCCCACCAATGTGATTTGCCAGCAAAGTGCCAACCTGTAAATACATGGGCAAACCCTTCAATCTCATCTTGGCCATAGGTAGCAATTGTATTGCCCGCTGCATCACGTTTTGCGGTGCCGTCGGGGTTAAGTTCAACCAAGCCAATGGTAAATAGCTGCATCACTTCTCTGGCGAAGTTTTCATCTGGTCGTATATTTCGCTCATCATCGGGCCGTTCATTACCCAGCATGCTCAAATACATACCCATCATCGGGTTAAGGGTAACTTCTTCCAAAAGGGTTCTGAAATTACCGAAACTGTTTCGTACCAAAACATCGTAGTAGTTGGCGACACCGAGTGGGTCAACCAACAAACGATCGTCTTTGGTCGACACAACGAAGATTTGTGATAGTGCAAAGGCTACACGCTGACGAAGCTGGTCATCGCTGTTGACTACCCTGTCCCACCATGACTCAACCCAATGCTGTGAATACATTTCATCGGCGGCATATTTGGTACTAAGCAATGGCAAGTGTAGTGATGCAGGCGTATTAAATTGCTCGGCTAGCCAAGTTTGCCTGTCTATGTTGGCGGCATACTCAATACTTTGTAGCGTTGGACCAAACGTAGACTGCATTAAAAATAACGCAGCGCTTTCCTGCCCCATGGGTGTTGGCTCATCTTCGGGCGGAGGCGGTGCTTCGGGTGGGGGCGTTTCAGGTGGCGCTTGTGGTGGTGTTTCAGGCGGCGGTGTTTCAGGTGGTGCTGGGGAAGGTGAAACCGGTGTTGCACCGTCTCCTTCTATGGGAGTTTGTGGTGACGCGCTGTCACCAGAACCACCACAGGCAGTTAGAAACAAACAAAAAAGGAAGATATAGAGTGCTCTCATAACCCTTGCCTACGATGATTTACACCATTTAAGTGTATATCACGCGTGCAACATTTGGTTATTGCACGCGTGCTTTAGGTATAAAATCACTGACCACCGGCAGCCTGTATTGCCGTTAGCGCTATAGTAAACACAATGTCATCAACCAGCGCGCCGCGGCTTAAGTCGTTAACCGGCTTACGCATGCCTTGAAGCATTGGGCCAATGCACACTAAGTCAAAACTGCGCTGTACTGCTTTGTAAGTGGTGTTTCCAGTATTAAGGTCTGGGAACACAAACACGTTTGCCTTGCCTGCAACAGGGCTATTTGGCGCCTTACTTCGCCCTACACTCTCAATGGCAGCCGCATCGTATTGAAGTGGTCCATCAATGAGTAAGTCAGGGCGCAATGACTGTGCAATTTTGGTTGCTTCTCGCACTTTTTCCACATCGCTGCCCGCGCCTGAAGTACCGGTACTGTAGCTGATCATTGCCACGCGAGGCTCTATGCCGAACATTTGAGCAGAAGTAGCCGATTGGATAGCAATGTCGGCAAGCTGCTGTGCATTAGGGTCTGGGTTAATAGCACAATCGCCATATACCAACACTTGATCAGGCAGCAGCATAAAGAACACAGACGAAACGAGTGATGCATTTTCTGCGGTTTTTATAAGCTGTAATGCTGGGCGAATAGTATTGGCCGTGGTATTAACCGCGCCTGACACTAAGCCGTCTACGTGGTCTTGCTGAAGCATCATGGTGCCAAGCGTTACGTTATCGCTCAACAACTCGTTAGCAACAACCTCGGTTACGCCTTTATGGCCGCGCAGTGCTACTAAACCTTCAACATAGTCTTGTTTAATGTTGCTCGGCGATAATATTTCAACGCCGTCACCAAGCACTACACCCTGCTGTTCTGCTACGCGTCTTATCTCAGTCTCGTCACCCAGTAAAACCGGGCGCGCTAAACCACGCTTTGCACAAATTGACGCGGCCACAACTGTGCGTGGTTCGTTACCTTCAGGAAGCACAATGCGCTTGTTAACCTGTCTTGCACGATTAGTCAGGTAAAAGCGAAACGCTGAAGGTGACAGCTTTCTCTGTCGTGATACTTTTTCAGTGAGCGAGGTTACCCACTTTGCATCTAAGCTTTCGGCAGTATGTACCATTACCTTTTCTATACGATTGCTATCGTCAACCGGCACTTCTTGGTTAAACGCCTGCAGGTTTTGTGCTGTTTGCCATGTATTCGTATTTACCAGCATCACCGGCAAGCCTGTTTCCATTGCTTGGCTGCACAGCGCCATAATGTTCTCATCTGGCTCGTAGCCACCAGTCAGTAATAGCGCACCTAGCTTGGTACCATTTAATGCGGCAAGACAGCACGATACGAATACGTCACCGCGGTCGCCAGACATTACAAGCAATGCCCCTGGTTTTAGGGTATGAGTCATGTTGTGAATTTCACGGGCACAAAATGAAACGCTGCTTAATCTGCGCTCTGCCATTTCCCCTTCATTTAACAAGGTAGCATTTAAATGTTTTGCCACGTCGGTTGCCCGTGGCGACACTAAATCGGCGCTCCAGTCTATGGTGCCTAATAAGCTTAAGCCTTTCTTGAAGATTGGAAGGTCACGCAGTGCTTGTGTGCGAGCTTCGTCGTGCTCAGGCGCTTCAATGGCACCAATATCGGCACGTAAACGCCCATGCTCATCAAAAGGCGCATTAACTTTGTTGAATATGCAGCCAACTACTTTTTGGCTTTTATGGCCGCCGTAAGTATCAACCACAATTTCTAGACGGTGATTAATGTCGGTTACCGAGTCGTTTCCAGGCACAGCAACAAATACAATATCAGCGTCTAATGCTCTGCTGATCTCTAGGTTTAAACGCTCAGCATAGGGATGGTGTCGTGTGGTAACTAGGCCTTCAATCACCGTAACGGCTTCATGCTCACTGTTATCTTCAAAACGCTCGATAATTTCTTCTAACAACTCATCTGTGCTGTCGTTACTGATCATGCGCTCTACATAATCTAGCGTAAACGGAGAAATAGGTGACACGCTGGCGTGGTGTGAAATGATGGCCGTTGAACGTTCTTCACCATTATCACCTCTTCGAGGCTGTGCGACTGGCTTAAAAAAATTGAGCTTAATGCCTTGCTCTTCAATAGCGCGAACAAGACCCATGCTGACAGTAGTAAGGCCCACACTGGTGCCCACAGGGATCAACATTATTTTGCGAGACATAAATGCTCCTGATATAGCGCCTTATTGCAAAGGCACTGGTTCAAAACTAATTAAAAACCTGATGCAAACTTAGGCTGGCTAATGCAAGCCTAAGCAAACTGTGCGGCTTGTGCTGCAATAACCCACTCTTCATTGGTAGGCACAACTAGCACTTTGGTGCTTGATGATGGTGCACTTATTTCGCCCGCGTTTCCAAATCGCGCATCAAGGTTTCTCTGCTCATCAATTGCTACACCAAAATGCTTGAAATAGCCCATAGTGGTTTCGCGGATCAGTGACGAGTTTTCGCCAATTCCGCCGGTAAACACAATGGCATCTAGGGTTGGTACGGCAATCATGTAGCCCGATATGTATTTGGCCAAGCGATAACAGAAAATTTCAATGGCAAGTAACGCACCTTCATGCCCGTTAAGTGCAGCTTCTTCCAATGTTCTACAGTCGTTACTTAACTCGGAGATACCCAATAGACCAGATTGCTTATTCAGCAGGTCGTTTATTTCTTCTGCCGTTTTACCAAGCTTTTGTTGCAATGTTCCAGGAAGACTTGGGTCTAAGTCACCACATCGGGTACCCATCACTAACCCCTCAAGCGGTGTAAAGCCTAGGCTGGTGTCTACTGCTTGACCTTTTTCGATGGCTGATACGCTACAGCCATTGCCAAGGTGTGCACTAATGATGCTTGTGTCTTCTACCGATTTATTTAGTTGAGCAGCGGTACTGTCTAAAATAAATTTATGGCTAGTACCGTGGAATCCGTAGCGACGGATACCATGTTCTTTATAAAGCGGCATTGGAAGCGCATAAACAAAGGCTTTCTTAGGCATGGTTTGGAAAAATGACGTATCGAATACTGCAACATGCGGTAAATTCGGGTAGGCCTCTTGAGCAGTAGTAATGCCTTTCAAGTTTGCCATGTTGTGAAGCGGCGCCATGCTGGCATATTCTTCAATGGCAGCCAGAACGGTTTCATCTACCAATGCTGCTTGTTTAAATTTCTCGCCACCATGCACCACACGGTGACCAATAGCGATTGGCACAACACCAGTTTGCGCAATTACCGACTGAATAGCATTCAACGCTTCTGTGTGACCCGCTTTCTCGGGCAATGCTAACGTATTTTTTTTGCCGTCTATCTTATACGACAAGCTAGCGTCTTGGTTGCCTAGGCTCTCTGCAATTCCTGATAGCCCTGCTTCACCAGTTTCAGCATTAATAATGGCAAACTTCACAGAAGAGCTGCCGCAATTTAAAACAATAACGTCTTTTTTCATTTGGCTTTCAAATTAAAAGTGGTGGGTCAAACAATGAATTTGAATTGTAGCATTTATAAACAAAAAGGTTGGTTAACGTTATGCTAAATCTTTTATAAAAAACATCGCATTCACTTGTTTTTCAAAGGGTCTTTTAGGTTTTTCTATTTACTTCAACAGGCCTTAACTTTCCCATGAAAAAGGGCTTTGGAAACCCTTTTTGGATGGGATTAACGAACACAAAAACAAAAATTTTAAAAATTTTTTTGTTTTTGGTGTTGAAAAGTATTTGGCCTATCCCTACATAGTATTTGTCGGCGCTGAAAGGTCAGGTCGACACAAACGCCGCCGAATTGTCGGGGCACATTGATTTAAACATATTGCTTTATTTTGAGGATATGACTATGCGTACTATCGATCTATCTCCACTTTACCGTTCATTCATCGGTTCAGACCACCTTGCTTCTCTTATTGACGCGGCTTCGCGCTCTGAGAAACAAAGCGCTTACCCTCCGTACAACATCGAGCTTTTAGGCGACGATAAATATCGCGTAACCATGGCGATTGCAGGTTTCAGTAAAGACGACGTTTCAATTCAGGTTGAAGAGAACACCCTGACTATTACTGGCACTAAAAAAACGGAAGAGAAAGAGAGTAACGAACGTAAGTTCTTACACAAAGGTATTTCTGAGCGCAATTTTGAGCGTAAATTCCAACTTGGCGACCATGTGAAAGTATTGGCAGCTGATATGGAAAATGGCCTTCTACATATCGATATGGAGCGAGTCATTCCAGAAGCGAAAAAACCACGTCAAATTGAAATTGGCTCTCGACTTATCGAAAACTAATCAATCAATTTCATAACTTCTTGGTTTGTTTCCCATTTTTTGCGGCGCCTTTTGGCGCCGTTTTTTATATTGGTCAGGGCGCACAGTTTAAGTCAATTTTAGATTGTTCGTCTGCAACAGGAAAACATTGACCCGACGGCAAAGCGTCAGGCGTATATCTTTCGAGCTCAGGGTCGTAAAGCCCCTCTTTTAAGAATGCCACTAAATCGTCAATTTCTTCTTCATTTAAATTCAATGGTACAAATCGTTCGTCCAGTAGACTATTGGACAAGCGTTTTTGCGGTACTGCAGCATTCTTATACACCACAATCTGCCTTATACTTGTAAAACTGCCACCGTGCCCAAACACATCAGAATCTTTTAAATTGTAGAGCTGCGGTATTTTAAATTTATAGTTATCTTCCTCTCGACCTGTAAATCCTCCTCTTCCTTTCGCATCGTTTTCTGTAACCACGCCAGTTATGCTAGGGTCTGATGTATCAAGGTCCGCAAACCCAATAGCCATAAATACTTCATCGCTGATTGCCCCTAATTTGGAGCTTAACGCAGGCCCGGTATGACAGCTTACGCAGCCTGCTTTACCAAAGAAGAGTATGCCGCCACGCTTTTCTTGATCAGTAAGTGCTGCATCTTCTCCCCGTAACCAACGCTGAAAAGGTGCTTGGTTTGCGAGAACTGTTCGCTCGTAGGCAGCAATTGCTTTCCCCATATTTTCAAGCACATCATTCCCCCCGTCTGGATAAGCTGCTTCATATAAGAGCTGATACTCCATATTTTGCTGCACAAAAGAGTTATTGAATGTGTTTAACCTATGCACTTTTGTACCTGCTACAGCTTGGGTTTCCAACCCCGCCAGACCACGAACATTCTCGAACTTAGGTGTACCTTGTGTTGCTAAAATATTAGCCGGTAACTCTGCGTTGATTAACCCACCATCCTGATTACCAAACTGACCATTCCAAAGCATAACCTCTTGAAATGCCGTATTTAATATACTTGGTGATGTTAACGGTTGAACATCAGGAACAAGGCTGGGGTTATCACTTAGTTTATCAAAGCCAGCTGCCAAGACACGCAGTTCTCCCGCAACGCCAAAGCCCGTTCCCCCTTCCCCAATGCCCTGAACAACACCGGATTTGAAACCAGCAGCAGCGTGGTGACAACTTGCACATGACCACGTATTAGCTCGTTCCGCATTGACGCCGTCAGTAGCAACCGCTGTCTCATGAAAAAGCATCATTCCTAGCTGTACTTTCTCAGCAGTAATTGGATTATTTGGATCGGCAGGAATATTCGCAAAATCTGAAGAATGAGGAAGCACTAATCCTTCGACTCCTCCGTCTAATGATTCATTCAGGGTATCCATTAGCTGTACAGACAGAGAACTTTCTACAAGAACTGGCTCTTCCTCGCTTTCAGCGCCGCATCCTACTAGAATAATTGCACTTATAAGGAATGATGCATATTGGACATTAGAATTTAACTTCATGACGTTACCTCTGTTTCAAACTAGTCACATCAAAATTCTCAAAGCATCAAGGGCAAAACATGACGATGGTGCCGGCTGAAAACACATATTAAAATTTATTAATATTAAAATAGCCTAGCACTTCATGGAAAGCCAATTGTAACGACTGAACTTTAGTAGGAATAATGTCACCTTGCGATACTGCATCAAATATCGACATCACTATCGCAAAGCTAGTTAATTTAACTCATGGACTTGTGAGGGAAATGGCATAGCTTGCTTTGCCTGCCTCACCTGAAGAGAACGTGCCTGAAATACACTTGTTGGAAAGCTCCCCCGTGGAGGCCGACATTATTGCTTGAAAAGAACTAGTAGCCACACCCGTATCGAAAATACCTTCGTGTTTAAAAGTGACTGTCCCCCTCAAGCCATTTATTACACCTACGAATGATTCAAAACCAACAAATGAAGCTTTAGTTGGAGTTTCATATGCCATGATATACTCAATACTCGACTCACCGACCATATCACCAGCGTATGTTTGTTTTACGGAAGCGCGGGTTAGCTTTGCACCTCCAGATTTTTCAGATACCGTATCCTCTTCCCAGCCCACGATAGAAAAATCACCTCTGCATTCCATACTATTTCCTCCAACGCTTTTTTAGGATGCTAACGTGGTTAATAAATAGTGCAAAGTAATAAAAGTGTAACAGAGTGTTAAGTTGTGCTTTTAATCAAGAGTGAAGTTCGAGATGGCTCTTCTCAATACGGTATTGTTTTCTTTCATTGACTGAGATAGTTTAGAAAGTGACTCAGCTAACTCAACCTCGTGTTTAGCTGCTGATTCTACATCGACGATATCTTTTGCAACTTCTCTCGTTGTCACTGACTGCTGTTCTGCCGCCGCAGACATATTGTTTGCCATCGCTTCTAATTGAGATGCTGCATCTTTTACCTTTTTAGCCGTTTCTCTTCCATCACCTGTGACTTCCACTGAGTTTTTCACCGCAATCGCGTTTTTATTTATATCCTCCACCACGACCATACTCGCTTGCTGAAGCGATGCAAGTAGCGAAGATATCTGATCCGACGCGTTACGGCTGCTCTGTGCTAGCTTTCTCACTTCATCAGCAACAACGGCGAAACCACGACCATGCTCACCCGCTCGGGCTGCTTCTATCGCAGCATTCAAAGCCAGTAAATTAGTTTGGTCTGACAGAGCATTAATGGTTTCTAATATGCCGCTAATTTCTGTTACCTGTTTCTCCATATCAGCAGCATTATTTTCAACGGAACTCATGTCCTCTTCTAATTGCTTCATCTCCCTTCTGATTGACTCATTTATCTCGAATGCTGTGTTTGATAACGTGTCTAAGGATTGACTGGCAGATAATGTGTCAAATGCCGATTTTGCAATTTCATCACTCGTCACTGATACCTCCTCTAGGGCAGATGCAATATTCAGCGAGCGTTGCTGCGTATCGCCTGCATCTACAACCATTTCGGCGCAGGACTCCTCTAGCTCTGATGACAAACGAGTACTTGCCTCAATTGATTGCTCTAAGCCACGGATAAGATCTTTCAGAGCCAGTATCGTTTTATTAATTGCGCGAGAGACCGAGCCTAGCTCATTTCTTGCTTGTGAGCTGACGTCTACTGTTAAATCACCGTTATCCGCTATGTTGTGTAGGTTTTGGATAAGGCGACGTAACTGCGTACTGAGGATATAAAGGAGCGAACGATAAATAAGTGCAACAACCGAAACACCGACAATAATAATTAAAACAGTAACGGTAAGTGCAAGAACAGCAGAATCGTGCATGGCACGGGCTTCTTGCGCTACTTTCTGCCAAATATCATCAAGTATGCCTTTCACGCCCTTTATTTGCGAAGTTGCAGCGCCAAACCAATTATCGTTTGAAGGAAGTGAGTTAAAATCTATACTTTCTGATTCTAGTGATACAAGTGTGCGCGTTATTAAAGCGGCCTCTTGTGATGACATGACATCATTAAACACAGCAAAATTGTCTGGGGGTAAACTGTTTTTCAATTTGCCTGAAATGTATTCCACTTCCTGCTTGTATTTTGCAAGCTGGCTCTTAACCAAACTATTGGCACTTTTTCGTGCAATCACACCATTTACTTTCCCTCTTTGCTGTCCCAAGCGCTCTTTTAGTTGGGCAAGTAAAATAGCGTTAGCCAGTGATTCCTTTGATGCAAGGTTATTAACATAGATTGTGAGTGAATTTGCAGCGTTGAGCGCCGCAGCATTCAGTGAACTATAAAAAGAAAATGCTCTCCCGCCACTACCACTGTCGACCTCACGCCTTAAAGCATCCTTACCCGCTAAATATTCTTTTAAAGCAAGTAAAATGCGACTCACTTTTTCCCCATAGACTGCGTTTTCGGATAGCAAAGATTCAAGTTTTCGTTGCGCCTCGTCTGCGTTTTTTCTTTGAGCTTTTACTTTGTCAAATGCTGCATCGCTAGGATTACCAAGATAGCCAGCTGTTAGCCCTCGCTCAACTGCGTGATGATGTGCTATTGCCTCAACAGACGCGATAAGGTTAATCATTTCAACGTCGCTACTTGCCGCACTTGTATCTGAAAGAGAACGGCTAACATCTTTAAATGCAAGAAAAGCAACGCTGATAAGAAGAATTGAAGCACCGCAGATGGTTAGCTGGAAAATTGATAATCGTTGTAGCACGCGCAAGATCGAACTCCGTGTATATGATGTACTATTGAAAGAAAATACATGACCTCCTGTTGCAAACAACTGAAAGGCGCCTTTTTCCAGTATAGAAAACAATCAAATAAGCGCAAATAACGATAATTCGCTCGTTACTCATAATTAACTTGGTATCGTGCAAACAAAAAAGCCGAGCAAGTGCTCGGCTTTCCAATATGGGTATATCAAAACATAGCTTAGATATATTCGACCTCAATGATTTCCACTTCAACCGCGCCTGCTGGCGTTTGAATGGTTACCATATCGTCAAGCTCTTTACCAATAAGGCCGCGAGCAATAGGTGAATTCACAGAGATAAGGTTGTTTTTAATATCTGCTTCATCGTCGCCCACTATGCGGTAGGTAGTTTCTTCATCGGTATCAACATTTAAAATGGTCACAGTAGTACCGAAAATAACCTTTCCAGTGTTGTCCATTTTAGTGACATCGATGATTTGCGCATTCGACAGCTTGCCTTCGATATCTTGAATACGACCTTCACAAAAGCTTTGCTGCTCGCGGGCTGCGTGATATTCGGCATTCTCTTTCAAGTCGCCATGCTCTCGTGCTTCCGCAATTGATTCGATAATACGCGGACGGGTTTTGGTTTTAAGCTCGTTTAGTTCGTCACGCAGCATTTGAGCGCCACGCGCTGTCATTGGATACTGACTCATGAATACAGTCTCGCCTAGCTAGTAATTTAAAACAGAAAAGTGCGCCGTGAAGGCGCACTTTTTATTCGTTCACACAAATGTAATACAGTAAGGATACCTCGTATCCCAACTTATGTCATTAGTGTTTAATTCTAGCGTGCAGTTCTTGAACTGATGCCACTTTATTGCGGTCATCAGCAGACTTAGCTCGAATTGTTGCAAACGCAGCGTTCATTGTTGTTGTGTAGGTTACTTTGTTAAGTAACGCTTCACGACGAATGTACACCGAGTCGGTAATGGCTTGGCGACCTTCCGTTGTGTTAACCAAGTAGGCATATTCACCATTTTTGATTGCATCAACAATGTTAGGACGACCTTCCGACATTTTGTTAACTACCGTGCTCATAATGCCTGCATCATAAAGCTCGGTCGCGGTGCCGCGCGTTGCTTCAATCTTAAAGCCCGCTTCAACAAGCGCCTTTGCCAGTTCAATCATACGAGGCTTGTCGTTGTCACGTACCGAGATAAGTGCTTTGCCTTCTTTAGGAAGCGGTGCACCTGCGCCTAAGTTCGCTTTAGCGTACGCTTCTTCAAACGTATCGCCTACACCCATAACCTCGCCCGTAGAGCGCATTTCTGG
>Ga0213840_1001453_pt1 | contig 18716 bp, 8 predicted proteins | sample SWPATP22_FD_160132 | JGI IMG/M metagenome (GOLD analysis project Ga0213840, IMG submission 160132) | Coastal seawater microbial communities from Marineland, Florida, United States - SWPA TP2 #2 | ecosystem: Environmental > Aquatic > Marine > Coastal | place: USA: Florida | collected 2016-08-14 | reverse complement strand
CCCGGTCGTGGAGACCTGTGCGTGGAAGCCACCACCGGATGGTGAGACCGACCGAAAGACGCGCTCTGGGACCGGATTCGGACCATCTCGGCGAGCCACGCACCGCTCGTGACCGATGCGGGCTAGACGCGTCGCGAGCGCGTGGTGGGCTTGACACCCACTGCGCTCCGGGTGCTCGACCAGGCGCTGCAGGCGACCGGTGAGCGGTCGAAGCCCCTCCCTCGCGGGCGACTGTCGGAAGCGCTTCAAGAATGCGCGCAAAGCGATGGGCTACGAGCACACCATCACGCTCCGAGGTCTCGGCCACTGTCACGCGACCTGGTCTGCGCAAGGCACCCGGGACGCCGCCGCGACGCGGGCCGCCCTGGGACACTCCGACTCGCAGACCACACAGCGCTACCTCTCCGCGACTCTGGCACGGACTGCCTCCGCTGCATCAGCGGTCGAGTCCGCACTCGGAGCTGTCGCCGATGCGGCCAGTGTGACGGCTGGGGTGACGGTCAAGGGTCACGATGATCTGTCACGGTCGGCCGTGACACGCCCCTCAATGAAGGACCTCGCCGCTGCCAAAACAGCGGCGAGGTCAGTGTTGTCAGTAAGTCGGGGAGACAGGATTCGACCCCGTTGTGGAGCAATGCGACCCTCTGCCGTACGGCTCCGCCTGCCCGCAGTGGGTCCGCCCGCTTCCCGTGCGCCCGTCGCGGACTGCGTCCACGCCGGTGCAGCTTCGCCTCCTGTCCCCCCTTCCCACGCACGACAGAGCCCCCGCCGCTACGCGACGAGGGCCATGTCATGCGAGTCGGGGAGACAGGATTCGCCACTCCGTCGGCCCGCCCAGCGGGCGGCCCTCCTCCGGGCCGGGGTTCCGCCTACCGGCCTCCGGCCGGTGCGCCGTGCCCGTCAAGTCCGGGGACCTGACGGTGCCCGCCTGCGGGCGGGTAGCCCGCAGGCTCGCAGCGCTCGCGCCGGCTCCACCCTTCGAATCCTGTCCCTTCAGCCCGCAGGCGGGCTTCCGGGCTCCGCACGCCCTTCCGGCGTGCTCCGCTCCCCAACTCTCCACTACGAAGCCCCCGCCGCTTTCGCGACGAGGGCTTCTATGTTCCGAGTCGGGGAGACAGGATTCGAACCTGCGACCCTCTGCTCCCAAAGCAACTCCGGGAGGCGTATGAGCACGCAGAACGCTGTGAGGACTGTGCTTCTCGGATTCTCGAGCTCGTCTGGTTGTGCCCTGATTTCGACTCGTACTGTCACGATGAGTGTCACGATTCGAGCGGTGAGGGAGCGGCTTGATGCCTAGGTGATTGCGACGGAGAGGAGCCCTGAGCGCTTGCCTGGCCTCCCCGGTTTGGCCTACCAGGCCTGTGCGAACCTGACGCTCCGAATGCCGCTCACCATCCGAGCGACCGCGCTGTGCGGAACTGTGTCTGGGCTCCCCAGGGGAGCCTCTGGGGTCCGGAGTGTGCGATCCAGGTGTCCACAAAAACCTCTGGGGCATCCCAAGCGAGCCGGTCGACTGTCCACTGACCGGGCATTGGCGCAGACTCGGCTGTGGCTCAAAGCGAACCCTGTGTCCCCTACAGAGTCGGCTCCTGCGTCGGTCTCGGCAGTGGCAAGGGCTCCCCTTGCACCTCGCTTCTGCACGCGGCTGGCTGCACGCTGGTGGGCGTCCGCCGCCCGCTGCCCTCCGTTGTGGCGCACTCGGCCCCACAGGAAGCTCGGGTCGACGCGAACGAGGCCCCGAGCCTTCAATGCCGGTCCCTCCCGGTGAGCACGTGTTCCCAGGCATCGGCACGGTCGGCCACCTCCTGCACCAATTGGCTCCGGGCCTCGGTATCGAGATCGCCCAGCAGAACGTGGATGCCAAAGACCAGCCCGTCCCGATGATGCACCCCGAGGTAGCCCAGGCTGAGTCTACCGGTCTGTTCGAGGGCCCACTTGCGCACCGCGCCTTCGTGTGGGCGATCGCCCCAGACCTCGTGTTGATCGAGCTCGTCGAGGCGGGCGACTGTGCCCAGGATGCGCACGCCGCCCTTGTAGGCGTAGAGTCGAAGCTGGTGGGCGCGCTCTCCAGTTCGAACCCGCAGGCTGGCCTTGTATTGGGAGGACCAGCTCAGCCCGTCGAGATCGAGCTGGGCGAAGGCATCCTGCCAGAGCTCTCGCGCTCTGGGCTCGGGGACTGGAGGTGTCCCGCCCAGGGCACCTCGGAGTTTGCCCAAGTCGAGGGCATCGATTCCCTCCTCCGGCGTGGGCACGAGCACTCGCAAGATGCGCTCGGTACGCCAGCTGCGTTCCACCATGCGGCGACGCTGTCCGCCGGTGAAGCCCTCCCCCTCGGGCACCGGGGGAGCGGTGACGGTGATTACATAGCGGCCGAGACCTGGGTCATGCTCCCACTCCAGGACATGCAGCTTGTCGCCGCGGTGCAGGGTGGACCGCCGCACAGGACGGCTGCGGGTGGGGGCTATCTGCCAGCCCTCTGCACGCAGCGACATCTGGAATCGGGTGTTCCAGGCCTCGTAGTGGGCAGCGATGGCGGCGCTCTCAGCGGCGGACACGGCCACGAGAGCGCGTCGCCGCTCGGGGAGGTGGCGGGGTCGGTAGGGGTCGAGGACTTCGGCCTTGCAGCGCACGCTGGTGGCGCCCACGACGAACTCCTGGTTCTCGTGGCGGGCACTCGCGAGCGGTGAGTCCATGAGTACCTCGGCCCGGCGTTGGCGCTCGATGACGCGTTCCACCTGCCCCCGCTCCAGAGAGGCGACGAGGTGGGGGTAGCCGACCTCCAGTCGCGCCTCAACCGGGGATTCTTCGCGCCTCAGGCGGCGCTCGATGCGGCTGAAGTAGCGGTCCACGCGCCCCACCCGCTGCTCAAGGTCGCCGGAGGTCCACGCGACGCCGTAGTGCAGGACCCTATCGCAGAAGAGGTGGAGGTCGACGCCCTCCTTGAGGGTGTCCGTGCAGACGATGACCCTCGGCAATGACGGGGTGCGGAACTGTCGGGTGGCGACCAGGTGTGCGCCAGATCCGCCGGTGACACCCATGACCGCGCTGGGGTTGTAGAGTTGGTGCCAGCTCTCCTTTCTGGCCAGCTCTGCCCAGCTGGCGCCCGCTCCCTCCAGGCATCCGTCCACGATGAGCCGGAGGTGGGTCAGCCAGTCCCGGAGCTCCCCGCGGAGCCGGGCAGACGCGGGATCCGGGCCCTCCAAGTGGTTCAGGAAGGCCCAGGCCAGGGCGTTGGGCTCGTTTTCGACGGACTCGTCGGCGAAGTAGAGGTCGAGCACGGCGTCTGTGAGGCGGAGGGACTGGCCAAGCAAGGAGCGGGCCACCTGGCGCTTGCAGAGGGACTCGGCGAGAGCGTTGCCCTGGAGCTGCTCGGGACGGGCGGCCGGCAGGGCCAGGGGTCCCTCGGGAAACCGGTGGTCCCAGGCGCCCCACAGGGTGGTGGCGGTGATGAGCTGGGGGTCAGGTCGGGGGGCGTCGGCGGGCCGGCTCTGTTCAAGGTGGTCGGGCAGGGCAGCTTCGACGGCGGTGACCCAATCGCCGGCGTTGCGGCGGTCCAGGCCCAGCAGCTCGGGGTGGCGACGGAGCAGGTGCACGGTAAGGTAGCGCAGGCGCTCGGCCCTGTGCTGACGGCGCCGTTTGCCAGAGCTATTAGAGGCGTGGGTCCAGCTCTCGGCCCACAGCTCGTCTGGAATGCGGGCGGCGAGCGCCGAGGGATCGACACCACCCGCCCGGCACACTCGAGGGAGCCAAGCGTCCTCGAAGAACAGCACGTTGCGGCCACTGTCCCGGAAGGTCTGCCGGTAGCGGAAGAGCCAACCCTTGCTGGCCATGGCGCGACGGAATGGGTTGTCGCCGGACTTGGCGTCGAAGACCTCAGGGTCTTCGACGTTCTCGGCGTCGTCCATGGCAACGCTGTTCCCCTCCCAGTCCAGCTCCACCCGCCAGACACGCCGCACCCGGGCCTCAAGCTCATGAAGATACCGGCGCATGAGGCGGTCGCGTAGGGTGGCCACAGTGCTCACTCGGCGGGTGAACACGAGGAACTTCTCGCCGCCGGGCTGATGGGCGTCCCCGAAGGCCAGGGGCGCGATGCGGTCGACGACCGAAGACACCTTGGGGTGAGGCAAGGGCCGTTCGAAGCGAGCCTCGAAGTCTCTGCTCAGGGACTCGACGAAGCCGGTGTCCGGGGCCTCGCGGTCTCGGTGGCGGCTGCCCTGGTCCCGGTGCCAGTCGCCGCTTGCCTCGTCCTCTCCCGGCTCTTCGTCCCCCTCGAGCTTGGCGGGCAGCGTGCGCCTCAGGGAGCCCGAGAGGCTCTCAAAGGACGAGAGGAAGCCGATGCGGTAGCGGTTGGAGCGGCCGGCCAACAGCTCAACAAGGCCCTTCTGCACGAGACCCATGGCCAGGCTGCCCAACACGCCCAACTCGCCCTCGCGGACGCCCCAAGCCTCAGTGTCGTGGCGGCGGTACTCGGCTTTACCGACCGTGACCTGCTGGAAACGGGTCCGATACCGACGGGAGCGGCGCACCAGGAAGGGGGTGAGCGCCTTCTGGAGGGCGGGCAGGTCTTGGGCTAGGCGCGGGTCGAGTACCTGGCCAGCGCGTGGGTAGTGATTGAGGATGGTGGGCAGGTCGCCTGGGCCGCCGTGAGCAGGGGTTGCACTCAGAAACAGCCAGCGGGCGGCCTGCCCCCTCAGGGCCCTGTGGAGCACCGAGTTGGATTGGTTGTTCGGATGGCGTAGACACTGGGACTCGTCAATGATCACGAGGTCGTAGTAGGACCTGCCGCCGCCCAGGGCCGCGAGTCTGCGATTCAGCGCATCGGCGAAGCAGAGGTTGAGCTGGCGGGAGGCGGTGTCTCGATGCAGACTCTCGGGGCGCTCGACCTCGAAGAGCCCCCAGCTGCGTAGGCGGCGCTTGGTGCGGGCCCAGAGGGCGTCGAGATCACCAAGGTCGTTGCGGGTCAGATAGACCGGTCGGGTGAAGCTCGTGTGGCGCAGGAAGGCGGCGACCCGGCGGGGGATACCCAAGGAGGCACACCACCCCCGCAGGTTGTTGAAGCGTCGGGGAGCGTGCAGGGGCTGCCCGAAGAGCACGGACGCGGCCCGGTCGTCTCCCAGGCCCTGGTGACGGCGGTAGTTGGAGGCGAAGAAGCGGCGGTAGTCGTCGTGCCACTTGACCTGAAGGTTCTCCCGCGGGCTGATGAAGAGCACCCGGGCATCGGGCTTCTCATTCCAGAGCACCGCTGCGAGGCCGAGGGCTTGGTAGGTCTTGCCCATGCCCACCTCGTCGGCCAGCACGGCGTAGGGGCGCTCGACCAGGATGTCGTAGAGCGCGGCGATTCCCTCAAGCTGCATCTGGGCCATGGAGTCGCTGTCGGGCTTGTCGGCCACGGTGAGGTCCAGCAATTCGCCCACGTCTTCGGGTCGGATGGGGGAAGTGAAGGGCCTCACCGCGTTGCCTTCGTGGCGCCGTTGGCATCAAGCTGAGCCAGGCGGTCCTCGAACCAGGCCAGCATCTGGGGTGCCCGGAAGGCCCCCCCACCGAGCTCCTGGGCGAGCAGGCTCAGGGTGCGGTCCCGGGCTCTGCGGGAGAGCGCCTCAAGGCGGGCCACGAGTTTGGGCTCCAGCAGCTCCGACCAGGCGTCGACTACGCCCCAGAGCTCGCGCAGCACGAGGTAGCGCACCATGGGGGCGTCGACCCCGCGGTCGGCCAGCCAAGCCAGGGACATGACACTATCGGGACGGCCCACAAGGTGGGCTCGCTGGAGGCTGGGGTTTGGGGCGAGGTCGTCCAGGCGCGTCCGGAGCCCGCGCATGGCGCGGTAGAGCTCATAGAGGTTGACGGCGTCGAAGGCCGCGCAGTCTTCCGCTTGCTCCTCGTCTTCCCCGTCACCTTCGCCGGGCCCACCTCCACCTCCAATGTCCCACGTGGGCGCCCGGCCCTGCCAGCTCGCGAGGATCTGGTTGGCGGTCAAGGGGCGGCCGTAGCTGCGGGCGCTGTAGTCCAGGTGCAGCTCCACGATAGGGCCGGTCCAGGACTCTTGACCGGCGGGCCCCCTCCAACGCACGGTGAACTCGGCGCCCCGGGGGGGCGGACTGCCAAGGTGCTCGCCGGTGCCGTCGTGGAGTTCGAGCTCGGCGCAACCGGGCAGCACGAGCAGCGCGTCCTTCTGCTGGGGGCCGGCGTCCAGCCACCAGCGCCATGTGGCGCTGCGCCAGTCCCAGGCCACGATGATTGCGATGGGAACAGGCTCTGGACCTTCTTCCTCGCCCACGGCCTTGAGGGCCAGTGCGTCGTCGGGCAGCACATCGCCCTCTGGCAGCCAGCTCCCGTCGTGCTCGGTGACCAGCATCGCCTCCACGTTGCCCCCGGCCCCCTTCAGGCCGTTGGCCGTGAAGTTGCAGGAGCCTACCGCGGTCCAGCCGCCCTTCTTGCCGTGGAGGATCCTGTAGGCCTTCATGTGCCAGAAGCGGCTGCCGTCGTCCTCCTTGAGCATCTGGAGCTCGACCCGCTTGGGTAGGGCGCCAGCCTGGTCCACGTCGAGACCCACCCCGCGCCCGTCGGCTCGCTTTGCCGGCACCAGCACCGTGGTCTTTGCGTTGAAGGCCTTCACGTTGTCGGCCACGTTGCCCCAGAAGGGGCTGTAGGCCCAGAGTTCCTTGGGGCGACGGCTGCGCCCGAAGCGTAGGTAGTCGGCCAGGCCGGCCCGGTGCACCACCGAGCTGTAGAGACGGTGGTGGAGCGTTCCGGTCCAGGCTTGGTTGCCGTCATCGTGGAAGCGACGACGAGAGGGCATGCGGGCCAGCACCGTCCGGATCCGGTCCACTGCGTTTCGCCGACCAGCCTGGGCGTCGCCGAGGGCGCCATGGTCCTCAAGCCAGGCCAGCAGCGCGTCGAGCTCGCCATGGCTCCTCTGGCGCCTGGTGTGGATCCAGGTCTCACCGAAGCCCTCCACGTTGCGGCCCCAGCCCGAGAGCGTGAGGTTGGCCGAGGACACCGCCAGGTAGACCCAATCCACACCTTCGAGATCAATGCCGGCGAGCACCACGAGCTTGGGGTGGAAGAAGCGGCCGCGCACGGGGACGGGGCGGGCCTCGTAGCGGAAGCGGTGTCCAATGCGGGGTTTGGTGGCCGGGTCGTAGAAGACCGTGCACGGCACTTCGCCAAGGCGCTGGTGGACCCCGGCGCGACGGGCGTCGCTGGTGGAGGCATCGACTCCGAGGCAGGCTGCAAGGACGTGCTCCTCAAGGAACGGCGTGTTCAGGGTGAAGGTGGTGAGAACGACGCCTTCGAGCTGATCGAAGCCGGCGGCCGCGCGCTCGATGCGTGCCCGGATGGTGGTGGGTGCTGTCATGGGGAGACCGCCTGAGGGGCAGACAGGTCTGGGGTGGGGTGGCCCAGTTCCCGAAGCTGAAGGGCGATGCTTTGAAGGGGGGCCAGGTAGTAGTCGTTGCGCCAGCCGATGCCCGGGAGGAGCTCGGTGGCCTCGGGCGCGGCCGCGTCGAGCTCGCTGCGTACAAGGCCCTGGTCCTCCCAAACCCAGGCGGCCCGCCCCCGGTCCTTGCTGACCTTGCGGTGTAGCTCCAGGACCGAACGGGTGAGTGCGAGGTGTCCGCTGGTGTCGAGCTCCTCTACGATGCGCTCCTGCCGGGTGCTGGCGGCTCTACTGCGGTAGTGGCCGGAGCTACCGAAGGCGATGCGAGCAGCCTCGAGTGCGCCCAGGTCAACGTCGAGGGTAGGGGCGACCATCTCCAGACGCTGGCCCTTCTGGGCACAGAGCCACAGGAAGATCGACTCTAGGACACTCAGAAGATTCTCGCAGCGCACCACGTCTTGAAGGACGGTGGCGTGGATCGGGAGCTGGGTCCGTGCCTGTGTGAGCACCGCGCGGTGGTTGAGTCCCTCGGCGTCGAGCAGGAGGGCCGCCAGGGCGGCGTTGAGGGGATAGCTGGCGACCAGGCGGTCGTGGAGGTGGGCGGCCAAAGGCACACGGGTCCACGTGCCGGCCAGGGCCTTCACCACGGCGTGGTTGCCATGGGTAGGGAGTGGGATCACAGGCATGTCAGCGTCGAGCGCCTGCTTGGCGAGGGTGCAGAAGCTCTGCTGAGCACGGGGCGTCCAGGCTGTGTGGGCCGTGCTTTCCGCGAAGGTAGCGGTCGACAGCCGCATCAGATCATCGCTCAGCAGGCCGGCTCGGGATGCGGCGCCCCGGTACAGCCCCCACAGTCCGTTGGCCTTCTGTCCCCCCAGAAGATGCCAGCTCGGCTCAACTATCGAGATGCAGGGTGCGTCGGCCCGACGGGCCCGTGCGCGTCGGGCACCGGGCAAGGGCCAGTCGCCCTCGCGCTGCACGATGGTGCGGGCGAAGGCCTGCTCTACGAGCAGGAAGAAGTCGTCGACACGGCCAGCGTGCTCGGGGTGAGTGGGCTCGTAGAGCTCCCAAAGGCGGAAGGCCTCCACTAGGATCTGGAAGCCGCGTAGGCTGGTGGTCTGCTCGGTGAGGTGGGGCACCAGGTCCCGGCCCCGGTCGGCCCAGATGGCGAGCAGGCCCATGGCGTCGGCGCGAGTCGTACTGCCGACAAGTTTGTCATCGAATGAGGAGAGGAAGAAGGACAGTGGAGTTTCGCGAGGAGGAGGGGGAGGGCGGCACAGGATGGCAGTGCCGAGGAGTCCTGGTGTCCGAGTTGCGGGTGGTCTTTGGCTAGGGGTGTGGGCTGCCTACGGCGCTGCGGATCACCTCGTGTGAGGGCCGTTTCGAGTCATGCATCTGCTGCCAGCCGCCCGCACCCGGCGGCACAGAGCGCATCGAGGTCCACTCGTTGTGTCCACCCAGGCGGGGCCTGCCCACAGGAGCTGAACATTCCACGCTGCACACGTGAGGGCTCACAGGCATGCAAGGCTCACCAGTTCTTGGACCACGCCGGGTAGATCATGCCCGATGCGGAATGCCGATACGAGGTGCCAGGCGTCGTCGTCGAGGTCCTCGAGGTAGTCCCGAGCGGCGGCCCCAGCCACTCGGTCGAGCTCTTCGAGGTCGTCATGGGCGAGAGGCCTCTCAAGCACGAGCAGCGCGGAGCCCCCTTCCCCGGCTTGCTTCGTCCAGCTCACGGAGACCAAGCCCGACGGAAGCCCATCGCTGACGACCTCCGCGGTGCGCCCCTCCGCACGGAGCTGCGCCGCCAGCGCCCGCGCGGCGAGCAGGAGGCGCTCGGTCGAGCCCGCCAGGAGCCAGTCGGCAGGAGGCTTGCCGTGGAGGAGAGCTTGCAGGACGTACTTCGCGAGGGTTCGGTCGAGCAGCGAGTGGTCGCGCTGGTTCTCGTACCGACGCAGGCAGGAGTAGCAGCTGGCGGTGCACGAGCAGTCCAGAAGCAGGCAGGCTTCAGCGAGCAGTCGCACTGTGCTGGGGGACCGAGGATCTCCGCTGCCCCTCGCTCCCAGCTCATCGCTGTATCCGGCCCCTCCGGGCACTCTGTCGTAGAGATAAATGTCAACGAGCTGATCCTGCTCGTCCCCGCCTTTCGGCCATCGGTGTCCTGCCCCCAGCTCACCACGACCCAGGCGAAGCACTCGCTCCGCGCCTGCGATGAGGATGGTCTGGGTGAGGCTCTCGAGCGCAGCCTTGGCCTCTGGGCTCGTCGAGCGGAGAGGCACACCGGCCGCGCCGACCTCAAGCTGTAGAAGGCAAACGTCAGTCTTCAGAGAGTGGCCGAGAGTGCGGCCGATGGTCGCCACGCGACCCGTGCACTTCAGCGCTTGGCCAGCCTCCTTCGGCGCGTTGTGTGGATAGTCGTGTGGGGACTGTGTCCGCCAGCTCGACGAAGGAGTAGCGCGTAGGCTCTCGATACGACCACACCCGGTGCAGTAGGCATAGCCGCTGTCACTCGCACCCAGGTTGAGGTGGACGAGCTCTGCACGCCAGCCCGCGGTGACGCGGACTCGGTTGCCCCAAGCGCTGGGGACATGGCGGCTGACGTTAGGCTCATTGTCCGGGGGCTTCGGCGCGACCAGGCGTGCAGGCGTAGGGTAGGCGAGTGCCTCTTTGGTGCCGGTCTCCCTGTCCGGGTCCACGTGGAGAAAGCCGGTCGGCCGGAACCAGAGGCGCACCGGCACCTCGGCGTCGCAGATCGGACAGGGCTTCTTCTTGAGAACCTTCGCCGCGTCGTCGACACCCACCACACCGATGTCGTCCTTTGTGAGCGCCTCTCCGTCGACTTGCTCCGTGTAGTGACCGCACGCCGAGCAGTAGAGGTAGACCCGGGCTGCCTGGTACGCTGCTCTCCGCTCCTTCTGGCGGTACGATCGGTCGAAGATTGCACCCACGTGCCAGCGCTGGTTGTCAACATAGACCTCACGGCCTGGTGCGTACTGAGACAGGGCCTGCTCCAACCCCTGCGAGACCGTGTAGAGGGCGCGCTGACGCTCCGCGGCTGTGTCCCTGTCGTCCTTGTCGAGGATGTGTAGTGCCGTGACCTCTGTGGGGAATGCGTACGAGGGCAAGACACCCTCGTCGATTAGCAGGCGCAGGAGGCTGTCTCGCTCACTGCGGAGCCGCCCTGCCGGACGCGAAGCACCAGCCTCCCGCCCCAGAGAGGCTGTGTGCTCCGCACTTGTGTCGGCTGCGTTGTCGCGCCCTTCGGTCGAACCCATTGTGTCGGTGGCTTCTTCCGTTTGAGAAAAGGTCGAATTGTCAGCCTGTTCTGCGGCGCTTAGCCGGCCGCGCTCCTCGTTGGCCCCGGAGTCCTCGCCGCTGCCGTCCTCCGGGCGCACGACCTGGACACCCGTCGGGGGCGGGAACGTGTGCACTGCAACGGACCACCACTTCTCGAACGCCGAGAAGGCCGTCGTAAGGTGCAAAGGTCGGTCGCCGAGCTGTCGGACCACAGCCTCCTCATCGACCTCGGTGGCCATCCTCTGGTCCTGCCCGACGGCACCGAGCGCCCGTGCATACACCAGTGTTCTTCCGTCTTCTCGGCGGACGCGGACAAGCTCGACCTCGTTCGTCGCCGGGGCAACGAACAGCAGGGCGACCCGCTGACCGTCGAGGTCACCGATGCCGAGGGTGACCGCTCCTTGAAGCGTCGAGTCGGCAGTCAGCGAGAGCCTCGCTCGCGGCCGGTTCTTGGCACGCGGGCTCCACTCGCTCCAGGACTCTCCGGGTCCGAGCAGGGGGCCTCGGGTGTTCCGCCACCACTGGTCGACGTTGTTGGGAACGGCATCGGGCACTGCCGCACCGGATCGGTCGTCCACGCCGACGACTAGCACTCCTCCGCTCGTGTTTCGGAGGGACACCAGCGCCTTCGCGACGTGCCATCGGTAGTCGGAATCCCTGCTCTTGGCGAGCCGATGAGGACTGTCCTTGGAGGGGACGATGGTGGCCTTGAGCTCGAGCCAGTCCGTCTCGGGTGCAGGGGTTGACCCCTTGCCGAAGAACCGGAGCAACGGACGCACTCTCCCGCCTGTCATCTGGAGCAACCGCATCGCAAGGACCTGGCCGTTGAGCGCACCGCTGCCTCGCCGCCGGTTCTCGTCGGTCACGGCTGCTCGGACCCTCTCGGTGAGGCGCCGTGGGAGCGGCGCGTCTCCCGGTCGACCGAGGAAGGCGCTGCGCTGTTCCTCCTCCATCCCGCTCGCCGCGAACCGCAGCAGCCGCCGAGTCTTGGCTGTGTCCTCGGCGAGCCTGGCTCCGAAGCGCTCGAGGCCGTCAAGGCAGACCATTGCCGACGGATCTAGGAAGCTGTCGATGGAGCCGAGGACCTCGAAGAGCTGCGGAGAATGGAGAGGGTCCGCCTCTGCCAGCTGCTCATGAGCGTACGCCTGGACAAGCGCTGCCGCCGCGTGTCTGCGCGCCACCTGTTCGTTGCCGAGTGCGAGCCGGGGATCGTCAATCGGGTCGGTAAGCACCACCTGGGGACGCTCGAACGCGTGGATGTCGTGGCCGCCAGTGTTCGCCCAGGCGATGACCGTTGCGACGCCATCGCCACGGCGACCGGCACGGCCGGAGCGCTGCTGGTAGTTGTCGCGGCGGGGCGGCATGTTGCGGAGGGCCACCCCCGACAGGCTGCCGATGTCGATGCCGACCTCCATCGTGGTGGTGGCAGACAACACGTCTACGGCGGGACGCTTCTTTCCGCGGTGGTCCGTGCCGACGTAGACATCCTGGAAGAGGAGTTCGTGCAGCTCTGCTGGTGAGAACGCCTCGCCCCTGGGAGCGTCGCCGACCTGTGCGGTGTGCTCGGCTGCCACCGGTACGATTGGCTTGATCCCAGCCAGCAGGAGATCGATTGCGGGCTGACGGAGGTGCCCCTTTCGTCTACGGAACCATTCCTGCCGGCGCACGACGGCGTCGTCCGTTTCGGCACCAGGGTGCTTGAGCTGACGAGAGATCTCGTCGAGGACTAGGGGGAGAGGGCTGGCGGCCTCCGTGCCACATTGGGCGCAGTGGGTGGTGCCGTCCGTGTCTTGAGCCAAGATTGGCACGTGTGGGCCGATAGTGCCACAGGTGGAGCACATTGCCCAGGCTGGCTCACCGGTCTCCAGAGTTGGGACCAGCGGATCGGGAATCCAGAGCGTGACCTTGTCTCCACAAAGGAAGCCCTCAGTTGTTGTTAAGAGCCTCTTGAGACCCTGGTGGACGGCCTTGACCCGCGCTGAGGACAGCGGCTTGAGCGCCGCCTCGAGACGGTCGCGAAGTCGGTTTTTGCCTGACTTGAGCGTCTTCACCGGCTTGACTGCACCTTGGTCGCCAACCCAGGTGTCGAACCGGAGCGTCTTGCAGTTGACACCGTGTGCGGAGGCGACGATCCAGAGCCATCGAGCGACAAGCGCGTCGCAGGACGCGTTCGATGGCTCCACGGTTCCCGACGTGGCACCCGTTGGCAGAGAACGCAGCTGCTCTCGGACACAGTCACGGACTTCGTCCTGAACTTCATCGGCCGGACGGAGCTGTCCCAGTGCCAGCGAGGCGAGGGTAGACGCTCGATTCAGTGCTGACACCCGTGAGCTGCCTGGTCTTGCTGCTCCATCTGGTGCAACCTTGAGCCAGGTTCCCGTCGCCGCCGCATACGGCAACGCTGCCCATGCCTCGACGAGCGGGGCATCTGAGCCAAGGAAGCGCCAGACGTTCTTTGCCTTGGGCCTTTCAAGGGACACGAGGCGCTGTGCCGCCGCTCGTGCGGAGTCAAGGTTCCCCTCCCCTTCTTGCTCGCCGGCACTGGCTGGCACCCGGAGCGGTCGACCAGTGAGGGTCTCTCCGACGAGTAGAGCATGGCGCACGTGGCGCAGGCAGAGCTCCCCTTCGATGCCGGGGATCCCCTCCAGCCACTGCCAGCCCAGCAGCAGCAGCGACCGGGCCGCGTCTCTTGCTGCGTAGCTATTGAGGAAGGTGGAGAGCTGGGCAGCCTTCTGTCGAGAGTCGGAGAACACGAGGGTCTTGCGCCCCTGGAGTGGTGCGAACCGCAGGCGTCGCTCGCGCGCTGCGCCTGAGTCTCCCTTGTCTCGGGCTGGCTGGGCCTGGAGCTGCGCGGCGATGAGGGCCGCGAGCGGCTGGCTTCCCTTCGTGACGTGGTCCATGACTGTAGACGAGCGTGTACCCTTGGCCCCGCAGCAGGCGCAGGACGCGTGCTGGCCGTTCCGAAGGCGCTTGTCGCGGGCCGCGTGGTCCAAGTCCTCGCTCGCGCCACGCGCGCCGAAAACAAAGGTCCGCTCGCGCTTGCCGAACACTCTGCGCCGCAGGGAGCCTGGTACACAGGACAGTCGTCCAGTGAGCGGGTCCAGCTCCAGAGGCTGTGCAACCGCACCGGCCTTGGCCACATCAGCCGAGGTTCGGGGCAAGTACAGGTCGAGAGGCTCGAGGGGGGGCCCGGGCGAGCCGTCGGCCTCCCGAGGCTCGCCAGGCTCGCCCCACAAGTAGCCTCCCCCGGTAGCAGCAGCCGCTTCCGCTCCCCGCTCCTTGAGCTGTTCGGAAGTCGCGGGGGTGTATGCACGCAGGTAGGCCGAGCCACAGTCGCGGCAGGTGAAGAGAGGCAGAACCCGCCCACCGCAGGAGCAGGTCGTCCCGGGATCGTGCCCGTAGAGCTTCCCGGCAAGCCCCCCACGCTCCGCTTCCGTGAGCGCAGTGCACCGACGGCTCGTGCAGATCCACAGTCCGGGCAGTCCCCGGAAGAAGGCGTGGAGCCTTGCTGGGAGGAGAGCGTTGCCCTTGGCGTCCCGTGCGGCAGTTGCGAGGCTGAGAAGTGCCGTCAGCGCACGCTCCCTCTTCTCAGCCTCAAATTCGCAGTCGGAGTCGTCTGGCTTGAGCAGCTCTACGAGCGGGGCTCCGGGGAAGCCTGCGGGTGGACGCTGTGAGACTGGACGGGGCCCGGTCGGCTGTCCGTCTAGCTTCGCCTCCCGCTCTTCGGGTGCTCCTTGTCGGGGCATGGCCACAAAGCGAAGGCGCTGGAGGCTCGCGAGGGGGGTCAGCGCGGAGTGGAGGGCCTCTTCTAGTGCTCCCGGCTCAACGGCGAAGCGCTCAATCATGTCGTCCTTGGCGTTCTGGTCACTGGACCACGCCCCGGCGAGCTCAAGCACCGGCTGGACAGCGAGGGCACGCCTGCGCCGGTGGTGTTCGGCCGAGGCCGCCGGCTCACGCTCTGCCTCGAAGGCGCCCACGTCGACCGCCGCAAGCGCGTTCAGCTCGGCCATAGTTACGGGTGCGTCTTGGTCGGAGAGCACCATGGCGCCCTGGAGGGGCACGAAGTCTGTGGAGCTCTTGCCGGTCAGCTGGGCGGCGAAGTGGGACGCCGCCCGTGGGGTACTGAAGCTAGCGCTGGTGAGGATGACCTGCACCCGCTTGGGCTCGAGGCCCAGGCGCTGGGTGAGCCTGCGGAGGAGCAAGGCGACCTCCGCGCCGGTGGTCCCGCGGTAGAGGTGGCCCTCGTCCACCACCAACAAAAGACTCTCTCCAGGGTTGTCTCGGTAGTAGGCCGCCGTTTGCTCGAAGATGCCCCGCTCAAGGGGACGCATCAGCATGTACTCAAGCATCGAGTAGTTGGTGACGAGCACGTCCGGCGAAGCGTCATGAGTCTCGTGGCGCGAGTAGTGCTCGGCGTCTCTGAGCTGGGTGACGAGCCGGTTCGGCTCGTTGTTGTTTTTCATCCACCAGGGGCCCGGGAGGTTGTCCCTCTTCCACCAGTCCGGATACCCCTCGTTCAGGAAGTAGCTGCCAAGGTCTGGCTTGGCCGGCCACTTTCCAAGGCGGTGAAGGTCCCGGTAGAGGTGCAGCGCGGGCTTGAGCTCTTGGTCGAGGTCTCGCTCAGTAGCTCCGTTCCTGAGCTGCTCTTCAGCCAGCAAGACCTTGCGCTGGATGTCGAGGAAGAAGGTCTCGAACGTCTTGACCCGGTCTCTGCGCCCTTCAGCAACGGGCGGTGCAAAGGCGAGCTTCTGGCGGCTCGGGCTCTTCCACTTGATGCGCCCGGTCTGGGCGCTCCGTAGGATCCGGCCAAGGGCGTCACGCTTGGGGTGCTCTCGGAGCCCGGGGAAGGTCGCCCGCCCGGTATAGCGGCCGAAACGGATGGGCCGACCTGTCTTCCAGTCATCCAGAAACAGGCTCACAAGCCGCTCGTCTCCCAGCCACCCGCGAAGGCGCCCGAGCTGGTCGTTGACCAGGGCGTTCATTGGGTACAGTACGAGTGCGCGGACGCCTCGCTGCGCCCACCTCCTTCGGCCCGCTGTCGTGCCGTGAACACCCGCCTCGTAGGCCTGCTGCGACAGCTGAGCGATCATCGGCAACAGGAAGCACTCTGTCTTGCCCGAGCCGGTGCCGGTGGTGACAACCAGGCTCTTGCGCCGCCCGCGGTGGTCGCGATGGGTGCCTAGGGCGTGCTGCACGGCGTCGAGCTGGTGCTTGTACGGAGGGTTGAAGACGCGACGCTGAAGCTCCACGCCGTGCCGTCCGGTCCCCGGCTGCGCGAGGACCTTGAGGGCCTTGCGCGCGCCCTCGGGGAGCGAGGCATCAGCGCCAGTCGCAAACAGGTCTCCCTCGGTGCGGTACTGGGGGAGGACCTCCACGAACGGCACCTGCGCCACCACGCCCCACTTCTCGAGGAGAGAGCGTCGCTGCTTGAGCAGGCCCTCATCTCTGATGTGGTAGGCGGACTCGAGGTACTCGATGAGGGCAGCGCGTAGCTGCTCGATGGTCTGTGTGAGGGTGGGTGCAGACACGCCTGCTCTCGTTCAAGAGGATGAAGACACGATCAGCCTGGCTCAACAGCTCATGTGTTGGACGTGAGCCGATACCAGGGAGTGAGGATGGAGCGGACAGCCTCAAGCTTTGGCTCTTGGAGTAGCCAGCTCCACGGACGGTGGGACTCTCGGTAGCCGAGCAAATCGAGCTGGCGGCCGAGCCAAGCTGGCGCAGCGACGCCGAGCTTCAGCTGAACGTACTGGCGGGCGGTGCGGTGTCTGATGAGGGTCGCGCGGGCGCCACGACGGCTCGGGCTGTCATGGCAGGCGAGGTGCGCGAGCCAGGCCCGCTCGTGGGTCGAGGTTCCAGGCAGAGCTGCCGCGACGCGCTCGGTCGCCAGGTCAAGTGCTCGTCGGAGTTCACCCTTTGGGCCCAGCTCCACCAGGCGCCACTCGGCGCCGCCCCATTGCTTGGGCACTCGGGCAACCCAGAGACCCTGGCCGAGCTCCTCAAGCGCGTCGGTCCAGCTCTCGCTGTACTTCCCTGGGGGTACTTCGGCCTGCAGGAACTCTCGGTCGTCGGCCTGTGCTCCTGTGGGGAGAGCGTGCTCCATGAGACCTTGGAGAACCCGCCGGACCCGCGCGGGCGTGTGTATGCTCGGGCGGGCAACCCAGGTGTCGCCGTCGACGACCAGGAGGCCGTCGGGAACCGTTGACGTCTGGAGCCAGCGCCTGTGGTAGCGCGCGTAGACTGCGCCGCGCCTCGAGGCTCGTCGCTGTTCAAGCGGGGAGATCCCGGCGAGGAGGAATTCGTCGTCGCGGCGGCTTGACCGGACGGCCACCATCGGCAGGGGCGCGATCCAGCGACCCGTCTGCTCCGAGCTGTCTCCGGCCACCTCCAGTACGTCTCGGTCTCCGATAAGGCTCTCAAGGGCTAGCTGTCCGAGCTTGCGCCCGTTCTCCTGGCTTGGCGCGATTCCAAGAGCGGCCTCCATGCCCACACGCGTCAGGGTCCCCCACCTCTGGGGACGACCGAGGGCAAGGAGGCGACGCTGCGCAGCGGAGGCGACTGCGAGCCGCAGCTCGTCGATGAAACGGGTCCAGCGTCGGCCGTGCTGCTGGACGGCCGGTCTACCCTCGTGGAAGCGTGCAGGCCTGAGCATCGCGGCGGCAGCGGTGATGGGCTCAATGGTGGCCTTCATGACAGATCCCTCCAATGGGCAGCGAGGCGGCACAGGACGGCGACGGTGACGAGGGTCTGGCTCGGCTCCCGGATCCGATGGAGCAAGGGACCAGGTAGGTCCAGCGGCAGCGGGCCAGGGTGGGTCATGCAAACGGGCAGCAGGCTTGCGATGTCGTCGTTGTGGACGGCTGCCCGCAGCCCGAGCCGAGCGGCGACCTCTCGAAGCTCGTGTGCAACCTCGCGGGCCCTGATGTCGGCGGCAGCCTCCATTGCTCCGAACAGACCCCTCGGTTCGCTGTGGGGTGCGAACCACCGGAGTGCTCGTAGCGAATCCCGAAGCCAGAACTGCGGACTCAAGACCTTGCTCTGGAGCCGGCCGACGTAGTCCTGTCTTGAGTGTGGTTGCCGCCAGAAGAAGAGGTCCTCTTCCAGGTTCCAGAGGGTCTGCGCTCTGGGACCTCTGACGACCTGGGCGAGCAGGAGCCCCCGCGCCAGCCTACCAGGCAGGCCGGGAAGAGCCGCTGCGACGACGACTTCTTCGGCTGGGGCGTCCTCAGTGAGGTCTGGCTGTTGACGCGCCAGGTTCTGACGGGCTGCGGTCCGCTGCCAGCAAGGCCACCTCTCATTGATGCCTTCCAGGAGGTATCCCGAGACCACCGGGACCTCTTCTCCTGGCCCGAGCTCGCGGGCGAGCCAGGGACGGGCAGTAGGAGCCCACCAGCGCGGTGTGCTGGGTTCTACTCGCGCCATTGATGTCCCACGTTCGTCGTCCTGCTGCACCCGTCCGCTCTCGCCCACTGTGAACTTCTCATGTCTCGGGAGGTTCAGTGCTCGGAGGCGAAGCAGCAGGAGGACGAGCCTCTGAATGTCGTCGAGATCCGTGAGGCTCTGGCGAGGAGCAATGAACAGCTCATTGTAAACAACCGTCGCGACTGCAGGCGGGGCCGGGCTGTCGGCTTGCGTTAGGGGCCGGGGGGCGATTCCCTCATGGGCGAGGTCTCGGAGCAGCCGGAGCGCGCCATCCCAGTCTGTCGGGCCGCTTAGGCTTGCTATACGGTGCAAGATCTTGGCGGCGGTGGCATTGGAGTCGAAGCGGCCGAGTTCGTTCACAAAGAAGACCTCGAGCAGGTAGGAGAGCGCGCCCTGTGCAAGCTCCTGGGGCTCCCCTGCGTCATCGCAGCTTGCGCGTTCGATTCGCCACCAGTCCCCACGAAGCTGCTCAGTTGGGAGGAGGCCTGCCACGACCGCCGCCTTGGCGAGCCTTCTTCCCTGACCTCGGTCGAGTGACCAGCACGCCTCTAGTAGCGGTTCGCAGGGAAGCTGACCGATTCAGGCAGCGTGCACAATCGGGCTGTCGGGATTGGCGGCGACGTCG
>Ga0213840_1001452_pt1 | contig 18765 bp, 18 predicted proteins | sample SWPATP22_FD_160132 | JGI IMG/M metagenome (GOLD analysis project Ga0213840, IMG submission 160132) | Coastal seawater microbial communities from Marineland, Florida, United States - SWPA TP2 #2 | ecosystem: Environmental > Aquatic > Marine > Coastal | place: USA: Florida | collected 2016-08-14 | reverse complement strand
TGAAATTGCCGGTACAGCGGGTGTAAGCCTAGATGGTTACTCGGTGATTGCTTATAACGGCAACGGCGGTAGTGCGTACAAGACAATTGCTTTAGGTGGAACCCTTGCAAATCAGAGCAGCGGCTTCGGTGTACTGAGTTTCAGTGCTTCTTCATTACAAAATGGTGGGCCAGACGGTTTAGCATTGGTTGATGCTTCTGGAAGCGTTGTGCAGTTTATCAGTTATGAAGGCACGTTTACGGCTACTGATGGCGCTGCTGCTGGAATGCAGTCGGAAGATATTGGTGTTAGTGAGACAACATCTACGCCTACTGGTTTCTCTCTGCAACTAACAGGCTTAGGTGCCGAGTATTCACAGTTTTACTGGGTATCACCATCACAGGCTTCTCCTGGTCAAATTAATGCTGGTCAAAGCTTTTCAGGTGCTCCTGCAAATGAAGCGCCTGTAGCAAGCTTTATTGCAAATTGTGATGGGCTAAGCTGCAGCTTTGACGCCAGCGCTAGTTCAGATAGTGATGGCAGCATTGCGCAATACAGCTGGCAGTTTGGTGATGGACGTACAGCACTATCTAGTACGGTACAAAACAGCTATTCACAAGATGGTGCTTATACTGTAACCCTAACGGTTGAAGATGATCAGGGCGCTCAAAGCTCAACAAGTCAGACCGTAGTTGTTGAAGCGCCAGTGGTGGTTGTGCCTTGGATTAATGAGTTCCATTACGATAATAAAGGAACCGATCGAAACGAATTCGTTGAAGTAGCGGGTAGCGCAGGTACTGATCTATCTGGTTGGTCTTTAGTGGCCTACAACGGAGGCAACGGTCAGCTGTATAAAACAGTAAACTTGTCAGGCGTAATATCTAATCAGCAAAATGGGTTTGGTACACGTAGCTTCACGTTTAGTGGACTACAAAATGGTGGCCCAGACGGTATTGCTCTAGTAGACAATACAGGTACTACCGTATTGTTTATTAGCTATGAAGGTACGTTTACTGCTTCTAACGGACCTGCAGCAGGTATACGCTCTACAAGTGTTGGCGTATCAGAGAATGGCTCTACAAATAGAAATCATTCTTTGCAGTTAGGTGGTGTAGGTCAGCAATACAGTGACTTTACATGGCAATCAGCGAGACAAAGCACGTCTAATGCTGTGAATACGAACCAAGCATTCTAGTGTCATTAAATGCTGGCGGCATCTGCAGTCAGCATTTAAAACTAAATACCACACCCAGCCCACTGCCTTTCATAAGCGGGTCGTGAACGAACCATATCTTACCATCGTGAAGCTTCACAATAGCCGACACCAACGACAGACCAAGCCCGTTTCCTTTGCTAGTACGGCTGCCATCAGCGCGATAAAAGCGACGCTCTAAGCTTTCAATTTCCTGTTCACCCACACCAATGCCTGCGTCGTTAACCGCCAAAATAATATGTGATGGCGTTTGCGTTAACTCAACGTTGACGATTCCGTTGATAGGTGAGTATTTAATGGCGTTATCAAGAACATTGGCAACAGCTTGAAATAGCAGGTTTGGGTCGCCGAATATCTCTATCGCTTGTAAATTGCTGGAGAGCGCAATATGTCTTTCTTCTGCAAGTGGCTGATAGAGGTCTACTACGTCGTCTACGATAGAGGTTAAATCAGTTTCGCAAAAACCTTCTTTTTTGTTGGTGGTCTCTAGCCCACTTATACGTAACAGGCTGTTGAACATATTCAACAAATTATCGGCTTCATGGGTGGTTTCCTCACGAAGCTTTTCATCCTGAATTTTCTCAAGTGTATTGCGAAGGCGAGACAAGGGCGTTCTGAGGTCGTGGGCAATACTGTCGGTTACGCTTTTTATGTTGTTTACCGAGCTTTCTATGGTGTCTAGCATTTGGTTGAAAACGTAGGATAGACTGCTTAAATCGTCCCAATTGCTATCTATTTCTAATCGCTCTTCTAAACTACCGGTTTTAATAATTTTGTCTGCGGTTTGTGACATCCTGTTTATTCGGTTTACCACGTAAACGGCAATGGCAAAACTTAGGATACTGAGCATGCAAAGCAACACCACAATAATCCAGCTAAATGTTTTTCCAAACCATTGTGCACTGTACAGGTCGTCAATACCTCTGCCTACATGTAACACAAAGTCACCAAGCTGAACTTCGCGCAGTAAGGCTTGGCGAAGCGTACTCCTTTCTAGGGTCGTTTGTCTGGTTATGACCAGTTCATACGTAGTGAATGAATCAGATCCGTGTTTGGCAATTACCATAGGAATACTGGCAAGATTTCCTGTAATCACTTCCTCATCTTTTGACAATACAACGAAGGCACGAGAGGTTTCGAACTGTGAGAGGCCAGACTGGGCGTTAACAGAAGGTGAGGTGAAAGCACCGCTTTCAATTGCACTGACAACGGCGTTGATGCCAAGTGATTTATAAAGGGTAGTCAGTGATTCTACTTTGGCGTTAACAGCTGCGTTAGATTCAGTGATAAAAATATCGCTGCTAGTTAGACGCCAAAAATAGACAATCAGAACTATCGCTATACTCGCAAGAGAAGTAAGCAGCGCGCCTACGCGAAAGCTAGAGCTTCGCGTAAAGTCGCGTATTGCTATCATGCAAGACTATCCGCTATTCGGTATCCAGTGCCTCGAACGGTTTCAATAAGTGGTACATTGAATGCCTTGTCTACTTTTTGACGAAGACGGCTGATATGTACGTCGATAACGTTGGTTTGTGGATCGAAGTGATAATTCCAAACCTGCTCTAACAACATGCTACGCGTTACTACCTTGCCTTTGTGACGCAATAAACACTCAAGTAGCTGGAATTCTTTCGACTGTAGATCGATTTCAGTTTCACCGCGCATTACTTTCCGGTTGACCAAATCCAGTGTAAGGTCACCCACTTTGATCAGCGTTTTATCTTCGCTCTCGCGAGCTCGGCCAGCCAGCCCTTCTATGCGAGCGAGTAGCTCCTCGAATGCAAATGGCTTAGTTAAATAATCGTTTGCGCCGGTTCGCAGACCTTTCACCTTGTCTTCAACTTGGCTTTTGGCGCTTAGCAATAATACGGGGGTTGTATTGCCATTTTCGCGAAGTTTCTCAAGCACTGTAAAGCCATCAAGCTCTGGCAGCATGACATCAAGTATCACGGCGTCGAGTTCGTTAGAAACAGCCTCGCGATAGCCTGCGGCACCGTCGCCAACAGTAATACACTCATGCCCTTCCCCTAATAAACCATCGGTTATATGCGAGGCAACTTTTGGATCATCTTCAACGAGTAGCACTTTCATTTTAACACTTCTTTTTTCAGTATTACCTGCCTGAGATCATGCGTTTACTGTCGCCCTATGCTTAGAAATAGCTACGCTGCACGAGCAACTTGCAAAACCCCTTATTCAAGCGTCACACGCTTCACTGTTTAATTACGTGGTTTTTGGCTAAAAACGATCACTTTCTCGAACAGTGAGTATCACTCAATCGCGCTGAAAACGAATGTCAGGGTTGTAAGGTGTAAAGTGCTGTACATCACCGCGTTCACATTTTTGCTGAACTTCATGCCAATATTCTGGCGTCATCAGGTCGCCGTGTAACGACTTGAGAATATCTTTGAATTTGCGCTTCCCAACAATGAAATGCTCAAACTGCTCTGGGAAGACATCATTTGGTGCTACAGACAGTGTATCTATGGCGTATGGGTCGTCTGATTTTGGCAATGATCTGAAGTTTCGCTCATGCATCAAACATATTTCATCATAGTCATAGAAAATCACACGACCATGCCGTGTAATGCCAAAGTTTTTATGTAGCATATCGCCGGGAAAGATATTCGCCATGGCAATCTGTTTAATGCACAAGCCAAGTTCATCGAGTGCGCGTGTTATTTTGTCTTCATCGGTCTCTGACTGTAGATACAAATTAAGCGGCGTCATTTTACGCTCTATGTACAAATGCTTAATGATAAGCTCCGTCTCGGTAAACTCTAGACTTGATGCGCATGTCTCTTTCAACTCATCGATAAGTTCGGGCTCAATTCTGTCTAAGGGGAAACGAAAATTCACATACTCGTGGGTATCCGCCATTCGCCCAACGCGGTCTGACATTTTTACAAGTTTGTAGCACTCTTTAACGTGTTCTCGAGTAATTTTTTTACTCTCCGCAAATTCGTCTTTAATGATTTTAAATACCACACCATAAGAAGGCAGGTGGAACACCATCATTACAAGGCCACGAATACCTGGCGCTGCTTCGAACTTGTCGTCCGACTCGTCCATATGCATTAGAAAGTTTCGATAAAATACGGTCTTACCATGCTTGTAATGGCCCATTGCCATGTACAGTTCAAAGTGTTTTTTATTCGGTAGTAGCTCTTGCAGAAAGGCGGCAACTTCTGCAGGGTTTTGCGTATCTGCCATAAAGTAGCTGCGTGCGAAGCCGAAAATGACGCTTAAATCTTTTCTATCAGTAAGCAGAGCATCCACAAACATATGTGGCTCGTTGTAACGACGCATTGCAATAACAAAAGGAAGAGTCTCATCAGGCATGCAAATACGGCCAATCAAGTATGCCGCTTTACCTCTGAAAAAGGTGGGCTTCAGTATTTCAACAGCCTGCACACTAGCAAGTTGTTCTTTAGTTAAACGTTTACGAAGTGCTTTTTCGAGGTTCTGTAAGTCTCGTTCAAAGTTTTCAAAAGGAATGTTGTATCGATAAATTTTAAATATCGACTCATACATCTCTCGTACTGTTGTTGTCGTATCGAAACTGTTTATCACTTTGTTTCTGTCTTGCCCAGGTAAAAAGCAGCGGCTAGGCAGCACAAACATCATGTCGTTATCAATTTTTCTATGCTTGAACAGTCTACCAATAACTGAATTATAGAACGTTTCTGCCAATTCAAATTGAGGGTGGCCTTCCAACTGAACAGCAAAGTTCTTCTTTAAATTTTGCCAAAAACTATCACTTTTCTGATGCACATCAGTTATCTGATACATTTCAGCTACGGCATCTGACAAGCTTTGCTCGTAAATGGTAATACGTTCTTTTGAAGCTTGCTGTGTTTCTCGCCAGTCGCCTTTTTCAAATCGCTGCTGTGCTCCACGAGTTATGCGTGAAAACCACCGATAACTTTTATCAAAATGCGACAGGATGAGGTATGCGACCTTTTTTATTTCGGCTTTATCCTGAGATGTTGGCGACTTTTGCATTTTTCACTCCTTTTCTATTGCCCTTATATCTACCACAAAACCAGAAGATAAGAAGAGAAAAAATGTCGTATTACACTTTCGCTGTATTTATGAACGTTTCGATGCAGACTTTAGGGTAATTCAGTTAGTTATTAAGGCTTTTAGATATTTTCTTAAATATTTGTTTGGGTTATGCTGGGTTTCAAATAACAATAAATAATAAAAGTTCTTTTACATGAGTTTTAATGTTCTTATTTGCGATGATTCTACGCTAGCGCGTAAGATGGCGAAAAGAAGTCTACCTGAAGGGTTTGCGCAAAATATCTACGAAGTCAGTAACGGTATGGATGCCCTTGAAGTATTGGCTCACCATAATATTGATTTACTTTTGCTCGATTTAACTATGCCAGTTTTAGACGGTGTTGGCGTGTTAGAAGAGATAAAGAAACGAAATCTCAAAACCTTCGTTATTGTTATATCCGGCGACATTCAGCCACTGATGCAAGAAAAAGTAATGTCGTTAGGTGCTCTCGATTTTATTCAAAAACCAGTTCAACAAGACGTTTTGAAAGGTGTGCTTAACCGCTTTGGTTTTCTCGTACCAGACGTTGAAGTAGAAGCTATGCCCATTTAGTAAAGGCAGCCAATGCTGCCTTTACCTTATGATTTAGGACGTTACTCAAACCAATGTCGAGTTTGATTGGCAAACCATACCAGTGAAAGCATTACTGGTACTTCAACCAGCACGCCAACCACAGTCGCTAATGCTGCTCCACTGTGCAGCCCAAACAGCGAAATAGCTACGGCAACAGCAAGTTCAAAGAAGTTTGATGTTCCAATCATACATGCCGGCGCTGCAACGTTATGCGGAAGCTTAAGCTTTTTCGCAGCAAAATAAGCAATGGCAAAAATACCGTAAGTTTGTATTAAAAGCGGTATTGCAATGAGCACAATATCTTGTGGCTGCGAAAGAATGGTATTGGCTTGTAGTCCAAACAAAATGACAATGGTAAGCAGAAGCCCCATAACAGAGAGAGGCTTACACTTCGTCACTAAAGCGTTTACTGCATCCGGCCCTTTTTTATCTAGCTGCTTGCGTGTTACGTTGCCTGCAAGTAAAGGTAAAACCACGTAAAGTACAACAGAAATAAGTAACGTATCCCACGGTACGGTAATGTTTGTCACCCCCAATAATAAGGCTGTAAGCGGCGCGAAGGCGAATACCATGATGAGGTCGTTAATTGATACCTGTACCAAAGTGTAGTTAGCGTCGCCCTTTGTTAGGTGGCTCCATACAAATACCATAGCAGTGCAGGGGGCAACACCCAGTAAAATCATACCTGCAATGTATTCAGTGGCAGTTTGTGGGTCTACCCAATCTGCAAAGATGCCTTTGAAAAATAACCACCCTAGTATTGCCATGGTAAACGGTTTAATTAACCAATTAACCACCAGAGTAAGTAATAAGCCTTTAGGTTTTTTACCCACATCTTTTATCGAGCTAAAGTCAATTTGCACCATCATTGGATAAATCATTAACCAAATAAGTACCGCCACGACGAGATTCACATGTGCGTATTCAAGGTTGGCCACTACTTCAAAGGCGCTTGGTGCTGCATAACCTAAGCCAACACCTACTGCTATGCATAGTGCTACCCAAACCGATAAATAACGCTCAAAAAAGCCCATTTTCTTTCCCTTTTAAATTGATTTTTGATTAACGCGCTTGCTGACTTCTTCTGCGCTTTCAACACGCTCAGAGTAGCGATTTACAAGGTAGTCTTTATTGTCGCGAGTAAGTAGCGTGAATTTCACTAGCTCTTCTACAACATCTACAATGCGATTGTAATAGGGTGACGGCTTCATTCGCCCGTTCTCTTCGAACTCCAAAAATGCTTTGGCCACAGACGATTGATTTGGAATGGTGAGCATGCGCATCCAGCGGCCTAAAATACGCATTTGATTTACGGCATTGAACGACTGGCTGCCACCACATACCTGCATAATGGCGAGTGTTTTACCTTGAGTTGGACGAATGCCGCCGATACTTAACGGCACCCAATCAATCATACTTTTCATAATGCCAGTTATGCTGCCGTGTCGTTCAGGGGAGCACCAAATTTGGCCTTCCGACCACATCATAAGCTCTCTAAGCTCTTTCACCTTCGGGTGATGCTCATCTTCGGTATCGGGCTGAGGTAGCCCCTTTGGATCGAATATTTTTGCCTCGGCGCCGAAATGCTCAAGCAGACGTGCTGATTCTTCAATAACTAAACGGCTGTATGAACGTTCCCGAAGTGAACCGTATAGCAGTAAAATTCGCGGTTTATGCTGAGAAAACGATGACGCAAAGTCAGTTACAAGTGGCGTATGCAAATTCTCTGGTGATATGTTGTCCGAAGGCATGTTTGTGTCTGTCATTATTGGGCTCCTAATGTAGCAAGCGCCTGTTTGAGGGCTTCTTTATCCAGGTTTTGTTCAGCCAACTCGGTAAGCGAGGCAACGCGCTTTTCAATGATGTTCATCGTGTGATTAAACGCGGCCGCTTTCGCTGTATCGTCACCTTCTACTTTTGATGGGTCTTCTAGACCCCAATGCACTTTCAACGATTGCCCAAAATAAACAGGGCAGCTTTCACCTGCTGCTGAGTCGCAGACTGTAACAACAAGGTCGGCGGCGTAATCTTCAAAGTCATCCCAAGACTGGCTTTTTAAATCCTGAATGTTGTAGCCTCGCTCCGCTAGATACTTCAAAGATAGCGGGTGAACCTCTCCCTCAGGCTGGCTACCTGCGCTGCGAGCCTCAACGTTCCCTTGAGAGGCATTAGTAATGGCTTCGCAAAGAATGCTGCGACAGCGGTTATGGGTGCAAATATACAAAACTTTCATGGTGATACCTCTAAAATTATCGCTAAGGGCGATAGGTAAAACGGATGTATTAACTAGCAACTCGAGCAGCTAAGGTTACTTAGCGCATTTTCAATGTAGTTAGCATTATTGAGGGCTGTTTGAGATATTACGGCTTGTGCCCATTCGGGTAGATTGGGGTGCAGTCGATAATAAACCCACTTTCCTCTGCGCGTATCTTGCACGAGCTCACACTTTCGAAGATCGGCTAAATGGCGAGATATCTTGGGCTGGCTAATCTGCAGTGCATCTGTGAAATCACACACACAAAGCTCCTCTTTTACGCTTAACATAAGCAGGGTCTTCAGCCTTGTTTCTTCAGACAAGCACTTGAAAAATGCGAGAGGGTTAAGCTGGCACGTCGACATTTTAAAACCTCATATATGAAATTTCAGATGTGTCAATCATATATGTTTAACCATATGTGTCAATGTGGTATATGAAAATTCATATATGTTGTGATCTGGGAATACCCCACAAAACATTAGAAAAAACAAAAAAGGAACACTTAAAGTGTTCCTTTTACTACAGCAAAATTAGTGTGTTATGAAAAGTTAGGTTTCAACTGGTGCAGCTTGAAACGACATAGCAACGCTGGTTTTATTAATCGTATTGTAATGTGTAATGACATCGCTCATAAATGCGTACCAAGTCGGGTTAGGGTGCCAAATTGCCATCAAGTCACTTTTGGCGTCGGCTTCGTTTTCGCCTAATACGGCTACACGATACAAGTAGGTAAAAGCTGCACCGCGCCAATTCAGCTTGCAGTGTGTGAGTACTTTCTCGTTTTCGGTATCAATGCGCTGCATAAATGCTGCGTAGTTTAAAAAATTGGTCAGCGATGGCGCTTCCCAATCTACTGGAACATTGAAGTACGTTAATGCTACATCTGCTGTGCTGTTAATTTCACCTGAGCGGTTGCCTGGAATTAGGTCGATAACATGGGTAACACCTTCATCTTTCAATAACGCAAAGTGCGCAGGCTCAGGTAATCCCGAAGAAAGCATAAAGGCATTATTTTGCTGGTAGTTAGTCAGTGTAGAAAGCGACGGTTGCATTACCTGTTCAACCGATTCTTCGTGACTGGTGGCCTTTGAGTTTGTGGAGACCAGCCATAGTAAAGACAGCACCGCAATGAAATTGAAGAGATTACGAGTGTAGTTTTGCATAGCGCCGTACTCCGAATGACGGTTTGTAATAAAGCTAAACTATTATGCTCGTGCGCAGTGTGTCAAGCTTATAGACGGGGTAGCAAGTGACTACATGTGTAAGGCAAGCTGTAACGTCAGCGAGTTTATATAAGTATTAAAGTAACTCATGGCGTAAAAATATTTACTAACTCGAAAGAAATGAGCACCTTTAGTGAGCGTCTCGCTATATACTGCAGCCCATTATTCAACTAGCGCTAATTAATTGCTGTGAAAAATCGATTTCTATTTGCCGTTTTAGCGGTGTTATTGGCTATGGTCGCTATTCAGTCCGGTGCATCATTCGCCAAGCAACTTTTTCCTATTGCGGGTCCCGAAGGAACAAGCGCACTGCGTGTTTTCTTTGCGGCAGCTATTTTGACAATAATCTTCAAGCCTTGGAAAGCGCGACTTTCACCAAAAGGATGGCGTAACGTTATTTTCTACGGTATCTGCCTCGGTGCTATGAATATCATTTTTTACTTTGCCATAGCTCGCATTCCGTTGGGCATTGGGGTGGCATTAGAATTTACTGGGCCGCTTGCCGTTGCGTGCTTTACTGCAAAGAAAAAACGCGAGTTCATCTGGGTTATGCTTGCTGTAGCCGGTATTTGTTTGCTGCTTCCTGATATAGGGACATCAGCAGAAAGTTTAGACCCAATCGGTGTTGCGTTGGCGCTAACCGCAGGTGCGTTCTGGGCAGGCTATATCGTTTTTGGCAATAAAACCGGTAATGAAGGCTCGGGTGGTGTTACCGTAACGCTAGGCATGTTAGTGGCTGCAGCTGGCATTATTCCCATAGGTGCATTAAGCCAAGGTGAAGTATTACTTACCCCCTATGCATTGTTAATGGGGCTTGCGGTGGGAGTTTTTTCTTCTGCCATTCCCTATACATTGGAAATGCAGGCCATGCGAAATATGCCTAAGCAAACTTTTAGTATAATGATGAGCATGGAGCCTGCTATCGCGGCAATTGCTGCATTTATCATAATTGACGAGACGTTGACGATTTCCCAATGGGCAGCCGTAGCGTTAGTGGTAATTGCGACTGCAGGTAGTTCGATGTCTCAAAGGCAAAAACAAGTGGAGACGCTGTCTTAAACAGTGTTGTTGTTTGACTAATTATGAAAAAAGCCGCCAGAAAAATCAGGCGGCTTTGGTTTTTATTAACTATATGTTGTAGCTGCACACGACGGTTTAGTTAAAACTACGAGATATATTGATAGGCCTTTTTACGGCACGATGGCGATTCATAATTTCATTGACCAAAATCTTCACTTGCCCCGCTATTCTTCGATATTTAAATCGCAACATCGCAATGCCTTTCACGCGCTTTTTTCCCTTTGAGCTAATGTACGACGTAGTGTGTAAAGGGCAGGGCAAACCGTAATGTTGACACCTATCTAACTGGATAAGAGGTGCAGGCTCGGCCTGGTAAGCGTCTAGTGAATACTCTGCGTTGATGAATTTGTCTACAATACCGATTTTGCCTGATTGAACTGCTTTAAGCAGCTTTTTGGCACCTGAAGGCCATAAAATATAGCCCGCTAAACCCGAACGTCCTTGATAAAGGCGTGTGATATTTACATTGTTAACTTTGGTGGTGGGTTGTCTTGCGACCAGCTTTCGTTGATTTTTCCCTCTTGCCTCCAAACTCAAAAAATCGATGTGGTTTAGGCGGCTTACGTTATCCAATAATGTTAAAACGTCAGTAGATAAATACGCATCATCCTCAAGGATCATCATAGGCTCATCTCGGGCTTCAACCATTTCCCACGCTTTTTTATGATTGAAAAACACAGCAATCTCACAGAAGCTCATTGGTCTTTCCCAATTGTCTTTAAAGCGTTCGTAATTTTCTTGATGGGAAGGGCAGTCTGCGGAGAGTTTCTCGAACTCCAAGCCTAATTTGCTGAACTGTTCTTTTTGAAAAGCCAATCTATCCTTTGCTTTATCCAGATTGATAATGACAGTTTTAATACTCAAGACAACCTCACAGCTTGTTGTTGAAGCGCTCTGAAATAATTAATTAGCTTTATCAGGCTAATGTTTAATACTACATAGACTATTCAAAAGAGAAAAACTTTTTTCACCTCATCTAGACGTTCTCTTATTGTTAGCAGATCAAGGCGTTTTTTATTCGCTTTCTTTGATTACAACTATTATTTTAACGACTACGCTGTTTAGTCAAGCTCTCAAAAATAGAATAGGACAAATATGAAAGGGATAATTCATAAGAAATCTTTGATTTCTTCCGCACTTGTCGCAGTTATGTTTTTTGCGGTTTTCATCGCGCAGCCAGCAATGGCGAATACTGCAAACCCAATGCATGTAACGCTCGATAATTACTTAACCTCGTTAAGTGAAAACCACAAAATGATGACTGCTGTTTACATTACTTCAAATGGTACACCGATATACGAACATTATGCGGGGTTTACTTCAATTGAGGACAATGTACCTCTATCGGCACAAACGCGGTTTCGTATTGGTTCAATAACAAAGACTTTTACTGCGGTGCTGGTAATGCAGCTAATTGAAAGTGATAAGTTAACTTTAGATACGCGATTATCAACATTCTTCCCTGAAGTGCCCAATGCTGCTGATATAACCATTCAACATCTATTAAGTCATCGCTCGGGTATATTTAACTACACCAACGACCCTGAATACATGGGGTACATGACAACAGCGCAATCACAACAACAGCTAGTGTCGCGTATTCAAGCTTACGACCCACAGTTTAAACCTGGCAGTAAACATAGTTACTCTAATTCAAACTATGCGCTGTTAGGGTTTATTGTTGAATCGCTTTACGAAAAACCGTTGGCGCATGTGATTGATGAAAAAATTGCAAAGCCGTTAAAGCTGAATAACACCTATTTTGGTAAAAGCATTGAGATTGCTGAAAATGAAGCATCGTCTTATCGCTACAACAGCAAGTGGGTAAAGCAACCGGAAACAGATATGAGTGTGCCGCATGGTGCTGGTGCCATTGTATCTACTGCCCAAGATACTAATCACTTTTTTAATGCGTTGTTTGCAGGAAAGTTGATATCTAAAAATTCATTAAAAGCCATGATGACATTAAAAGATGGTTACGGGTTAGGCATGATGGCTGCACCATTTAATGAAAAACAGCTGTATGGCCATTTTGGCTCAATTGACGGGTTTGTGTCTGCAGCAGGCTACAACACGGAAGATGGTTTAAACATAACGGTATTCAGTAACGCTGTTAACTATAACTTTAATAACGTGCTTATTGCGGTGCTTAGCAGTATGTATGGCTTACCCGTTGACGTACCCGACTTTTCCGCAAAATCCATTAAGGTTGATGAAACTAGGTTAAGTGCATTTGAAGGCAAATTTGCAAGTAAACAACTGCCGATAAAAATTTCGTTTTGGGTGGAGGATGGCAAGCTAATGAGTCAAGGAGAAGGGCAGAACCCATTTCCACTTGAGGCGTATTCGGAAACCGAGTTTCGCTTTGAATTAGCCGGTATCGTTATCAAGTTTGAAAAGCCTGATGAAACATCGGGGCAATCAAGCGCGTTTACACTTCGCCAAGGCGGCGGAACATTCGTATTTAGCCGAGTAGAATAACCGCACTGGGCACAAAAGCAGCTGTCAGAATGCTCAGCTGCTTTTGTGAGGCAATTAGTTTAATTCTGCAGCGTTCGTTTTTACGCGCGCTTTTGCGCTACCGGGTTTTCGCTGTTTCGATTTCGGTTTATATTTATTGCTAAGCCAAATGGTAAACGGAACACCTATTAAGCTTGGCAACACCCAGCTGGCAATTTGAAGCGATGGGATCCCTTCGAATAATGTGCGCCCACCGAAAGCGAAAAATGCAGTATAAGCACCAATTCCAGAACCAATAATATGCCCAATATGTTGTGTAACCCACGTGCCAGGTACTACTTCTTTTTGAAGTGCGTAGCGTACTATACCAATGGCATTGAATAGTGCGATGGGAGCAAAAATACAGGTTAGCGTTATGCCATAGCTTACCCCTTGATAAAGTGCGACTACTGCCACGACAAATAATAGGGCGGGAAGCCATAAGTATTTAACAGTGCGCAGCTTTGCCACATCTCGCTTCACTTTGAGTACAGTTACAGCGTGTCTAATGTTGTTCCAAACCAATAAACTCAGCATTAATAAGAAAGTATATTGCCCCCGAAGATGTGCCGTGAAATGTGCGGCAGATTCAAAATGTTCTGGCACCGTAGGATAAATAGTAAGTGGAGCAACGAGCGCAATGGTAGAGCTAATAACACCACTTATTGAAGTAAATAGCATTGCTTTTACGTAGTAGTCACCAAATTGTGAATGCACTCTACCGCCTTTTTTGGTGAGGGTAGGCACCCAGAAAAGAATAAGTGAAAGTGCGCCTGCCACTATGTGTGCGGCTACAATAAAACCGTGAACTGATTGCATCTTGTGTTCCTTATTGCAACGTCTGCAATTGAGTAAGTAATGCACTCATAGTGGTACTTTTTAGAAAAGCGGATAAGTGCCAAAGGTCACGATTAAAAAAATGACTTTTGGCCTATGCATTAATTTACGTTTTTTGGCACAGTACGAAATCACATCATAAAAAATGATACTGTTGTTGGTTTTATGTTTTAAGATACTGTTTTACTGATGCTTTTATACATAAGGCCGAAACAAATACGCTTCTTAGGGAAACAAAAAACGAATGAATATATCTAAGCCGGCTCATTGGCTGGCACAGTTAGATGTAGAGCGTGCATCTGCATGTATTACATGGATGGTTATTAGCGGTTCAGCACTTTATTTCTTAGAGAAGCATTTCTCGCTTTTGCATTGGCGAACATTATCGGCCGGTGTGCTCTTTCTGTCACTGGCAGTATGTTTCGTTCGTTTAAGTAGCGAAAGACGAAGTAACTCTTCTAACTCATCAGAGCGCTTTATTTTGTTGGGGGGGATGTACGCACTTGCAGTCGGTAGTCAGCTTGTAGTGCCGTATTCCTATTTAGCCATTTTTATTGTTATTTGGTCGGCCATACTTCCTTACTATGTGGCGTGGAAACGCTGCTTAGTATTGTCGGTTCCTATTGCTATTCCTACGGCGCTTATTCAAGCAAACCTTTGGCATGAGCAGCAGGCTGTGTTAACTGGCGCGCTGTTTTGGACGTTTAATTTGTTTGCCATGATCATGTCTAACACCGCTATTAAAGAGGCAAGAGCCCGACAAGATGCCGATGCGTTAAATCGCCAACTATCCAGTACGCAACAGTTAATGAAACAGGCGCTTACGCAAGATGAGCGCTTGCGAATAGCGCGCAATATTCACGATGTGCTTGGTCACCACCTTACTGCACTTACGATTAATTTGCAGGTGGCGTCTAGAAAGGTAAGCATACTTGAGGGTAGCGAGTCGAAAGATATTAAAAAGCATGTTGAGCAGTCGCACAGCATTGCAAAGCTGTTGTTAAGCGATGTTAGAGAAGCCGTGTCGGATATTCGAGAAAATGCAGCGATTAACTTTTCTGAAGCTGTGCATGCGCTAATTAAAGAATTACCAAGACCAAAGGTAGCGCTTCACATAGATGACAACCTGTCGCTAACCAATGTGAGCATTGCCGATTGCTTGTTACGCTGTATGCAAGAAGCGCTTACCAACGTTATTAAACACAGTTCAGCGCCGTTCTTTGTTATATCGCTTCAACAACAAGAAGGTAGCTATTATCTGTGTATGCAAGATAGCTTTGTACCTACAGAACACGGTGACTCGCGGGGAGCGAATAACAGCCCAGAAGCACATCTTTCCAATCTTGAAGAGGCAAAAAATATTCACAATGCTCATGTTACCCCAGGCAATGGCTTAAAGGGTATGCAAGAGCGCGTGTCGGCGCTAGGCGGCCATATTGCTTGGCAGCAACGTGAACATGGCTTTCAAATAGACATTCAAATACCGGAGGTGGAATGAAAACGCGCCTTGTATTAGTGGAAGATCAAATGTTAGTGCGAGAGGGGATTAAATCGCTTCTTGGCCTAGACGATAGCGTTGAAGTTATTGGCGAGTATGAAAACGGTGAGCAGTTTATTGAAAGCGGAATTGCAACGAACTGCGATGTCATTTTGATGGATATACGCATGCCCAAGTTATCCGGTATTGAAACACTTCATGCACTAGCCGAGCGAAACATTACCACTCCTGTATTAATGCTTACTACGTTTGACGACCATGAACTGGTTAATAATGCAATGAAAGCAGGCGCGAAAGGATATTTGTTGAAAGACGTTTCACTCGACACATTAATCGACACCATCGCGCAAATTAAAGAAGGCAAAACGCTTATTCAGCCTGCGGTAACAGAAAAGGTATTGCAGGGTTTAAAAGGGTTAAATGTCGAGTTTGAGTCGTTTTAAAGCCCTGAACCCTTATCTGAAAAAGAGACCGATATATTGCGATTAATAGCAGCCGGCTATAGCAATAAAGAAATAGCAGACGCCAAATTTAAATCTACTGGAACCATCAAAAATCAGGTTTCGTCCATCATGGCTAAGCTTGGTGTTCGAGACAGAACCAGAGCGGTGCTTAAAGCACTAGAGCAGGGGATTCTGTAAATACAAAAAAATAAAAACAAAAAAGGAGAAGCCATGCTTCTCCTTTTGTTTAGGGGGTAAAGAAAGTAATTATTTATCCATATGTACAACAGAGCGAATGCTTTCACCACTGTGCATTAAATCAAAAGCGCTATTAATTTCACTAAGACCCATGGTGTGCGTGATAAACTCTTGCAGACCAAAATCGCCGTTTAGGTATTGCTCAACAATGCCCGGCAACTGCGAACGACCCTTAACACCACCAAATGCAGTACCTCGCCACACGCGGCCAGTTACTAGCTGGAATGGTCGGGTGGAAATTTCTTGTCCTGCTCCAGCAACACCAATAATTACTGACTCGCCCCAGCCTTTGTGGCAGCACTCAAGCGCAGAGCGCATCACGTCAACATTGCCTATACATTCAAAAGAGAAATCAACGCCGCCGTCTGTCATTTCTACAATAACTTCTTGAATAGGCTTATCGAATTCTTTCGGGTTAACCACGTCGGTTGCGCCAAGCTGTTTCGCCAAGTCGAATTTACTGTCGTTAATATCAATACCGATAATACGACCTGCACCCGCCATACGTGCACCAATAATGGCAGATAAACCAATGCCGCCTAAGCCGAAAATAGCCACGCTGTCGCCAGGCTGTACTTTTGCTGTATTAAGCACTGCGCCCATACCGGTGGTAACACCGCAACCAAGTAGGCAGACTTCTTCAAGCGGCGCTGACTTATTTACTTTGGCCAACGATATTTCAGGTAAAACGGTGTATTCAGAAAATGTAGAACACCCCATATAGTGATAAATAGGTTCACCGTCCTTCGAGAAGCGGCTTGTGCCGTCAGGCATTAGGCCTTTGCCTTGGGTTTCACGCACTGCTTGGCACAAGTTAGTTTTACCCGATGTGCAGAACTTACACTCGCCACATTCTGCGGTGTAAAGTGGAATAACGTGGTCACCAACCTCTACGCTGGTTACGCCTTCACCCACCATTTCAACAATACCACCGCCTTCATGGCCCAAAATAGAAGGGAACACGCCTTCTGGATCTTCGCCAGACAAGGTGAACGCGTCTGTATGGCAAACACCAGACGCAACAATGCGAACCAACACTTCGCCTTTTTTCGGTAGCTCTACGTCTACCTCTTCCATTTTTAATGGTTCGCCTGGGCCCCATGCAACCGCAGCTTTCGACTTAATATGTGTTTGGCCGTCTTGCAGCGTATCTTTAAATGATGCCATGCAATAGCTCCTTTGTATTGTGTGTAGGTAATTTAAGAAAGCAAAGTATAGGAGACAGCAGAAGTTAGATAAATACAGTTTTAGTAATTCACTTTTTCAAATGTGTAATAATAAGTGGTAGTTGAAGATAATGTGAATGGTATTCACTTATGAGTGTGCGCTTTTTCATTGTGTTGTCGCGGAGCCTTGTCAGCTAATAAAGCGAATAAAATAGCGGTTTGTAGGTAAATTAAATGCGCATTTTCTTGAGGGTTAAAGAGTATGGCATAACCCGCTTCAAGCATAAAAATGACGCAACACACATGCGGTCCATATCGTAAAATCTTTTTCATGCCATTCCCTTATTGGGCTATTTATTGGATTGTTGGTTGGTACATATAAGAAAAACTACAGTCAATAAGATGGAACGGAAACTGTACTAAAGGCCGTTTTTTCATAACGCTAAAGTGGGCGCTGTAGACATTGTAAGCGTGTTTATACAGTTTCAAAGAAAAGGCGAAAGGTAAGGTGATTATTTGAAAGTGTTAGAAGGTATTGCAGAATTCTGTGCCGTAGCAGAGGTTGGTAATTTTACTGGCGCTGCTACCAAGTTAGATACATCAGTAGCCCAAGTAAGTCGGAAAGTGTCTGCGCTAGAGAAGCAGTTGGGCGTAAAGTTACTTCACCGTACTACGCGAAGTGTCTCGCTCACCGAAGCGGGAAAAGTATATTTTAACCAAGCGCATGTAGCATTGATGCAACTAGAAGATGCGCAGTTGTCAGTCAGTGAGCATCAATTGTCGCCGCAAGGGCTAATAAAACTTACTGCACCTGTAGCCTTCGGCGAAGCGTTTATCGCACCGCTGCTGAATTCATTTATGAAAACCTATTCAGGTATTAGTGTGCAGTGTACTTTCACAAACGACAAAATAGACATTGTGGACCAAGGTTTAGATTTAGCGATAAGAATAGGAGCCCTTGAAGATTCAACGTTAGTTGCCAAAAAGCTTGCGACCCGCCGTTTGTATGTATGTGCAAGCCCAGACTATTTTGAAGAAAATACACCGCCAAAAACGTTGGAAGCGTTGAAGGAACACGCTTTATTGGTGGGATCGCAGTCGTACTGGCGTTTCGTTGTTGAAGGCAAAGCGAAAAACTTGGCGGTCAAAGGGCGGGTTAAATATAACAGTGGAAACGCACTTCGAGCGGCTGCGCTCAGTGGGTTAGGTATCGCACAGTTACCCGGTTTTTACGTAAACAACGACCTAAGAAATGGAAATTTGATAGAGGTACTACCAGCATATAAAGACAAGCAAGAAGCGATTTGGGCAGTGTTTCCCTCTAATAGGAATGTGGCACCGAAAATTCGCTTACTCATTGATTACTTTGCAAAATACATCCTTGATGATATGTAGAAATTAAACAAAATTACGCGTTTTGTACCTCGATAAGCAATATTTTGAATTTAATGTTTCACTTTTTGCAATACTGTGTGGTGAAAACTGCGGTTGACAGATAGACGTCTATACGGCAAATTGCTCGTATGAAAAAGATTCTACGCACTGGCACCACAATGATGTTCATTACCACCTTAAATAGGGCGGTCGGTGGCTAGTGCAAGTAAGCAAAAGACAACGAAAGCCCGCCTAACACAGAGCGGGCTTTTTTTTACTCACGTTTTAGCATGCGAAAC
>Ga0213840_1001444_pt1 | contig 18861 bp, 17 predicted proteins | sample SWPATP22_FD_160132 | JGI IMG/M metagenome (GOLD analysis project Ga0213840, IMG submission 160132) | Coastal seawater microbial communities from Marineland, Florida, United States - SWPA TP2 #2 | ecosystem: Environmental > Aquatic > Marine > Coastal | place: USA: Florida | collected 2016-08-14 | reverse complement strand
TTCCGCAAAAAGCGTTGGCATGGCGTTAATATTTAGCCAGCCCATGTCACCACCCTCAAGTGCTTCATTACCCGATGAAGATGCAATCGCAATTTTCGCAAAGTCTGAACCTGACTCAAGTAAACCAATAACTTTGTCAGCGCGAACACGTGCAGCTTGGATATCTTCATCTGATGGTTCAGGTGGGAAGCCAATAAGAATGTGACCTAAGCGATATTCAGCTTGCTCGGCACCTTGTTGTTCCATTACCGAAAGCAAGGTTTCAATTTCCTGAGGCGTAATATACACACGGCGACGCACGTTGGCGCGGCGAACCTCGCCCATGATAATTTCTTCACGAATGTCTTCGCGGTAATCTTCGTAAGCAATACCATCTGCGGCAAGCTGAGCACGTAAACGCTCTACCGTTGCACCTTGATTGGTGGCAATGTTGTTAATGGTTTGCTCAAGCTGTGGGTCGCTGATACGAATACCCATACGCTCAGCCATTTGTAACTGAAGGTTTTTGGTAATCAATCGTTCAATAGCCTGTGTGCGAAGTGCACGGTCTGAAGGCAACTGTTGATTGTTTGCCTGTGCATTGCGTTTTACTTCTGCTACCAGCGCATCAATTTCGCTTTCTAGCACCACACCTTGGTCAACTATAACAGCCACGCGGTCAAGCAATACCTCTTGAGCAACGGTGTTAAACGAGAGAAGGGCACCTAACATCAATGCACGGATAATGAACTTCATAAACACTCTTATTCTATTAGTTAATTGCACTCAAGCGTACTGCGTGTACGCACAACTGCGGGTTAATTTAAACTATAAGGCTGTCGATAGCCAAACATACCGTCTTGCAGCATGCTTCTTCTTGTTCCCGATGAACCAATACCTTTGAAGATAAATTGCAGCGAAATACCCGAATCGAAATCATCAATGGTTTGCTCACCGCGCGCGTTAAAACGATTATTCAGCGTGCGCTGAGCAACTAAACGAATAGCCCAACAGCATGACTCATATTGAATACCCGTATAAGTCTCAACACTTCGGTGACGCTCTAGATCTCGATACGTTCTTCCCACCCACTGCCAATTCTGTGAAATAGGCCAACTTGCCGATATCCCTATTTGGTCGATGGTTTCACCACTTAGGTCTCTCACATAGCGATGGCTAAGTTGAACAAAGCGGTTTTCGTCTTGGCGGTATTCAACGCCAATACTGCTTAAATCTACTTTGTCTGTTTTGGTTGTTACCTGTACATCAGTATGTAAAAACCAGTTGTTGTTTACACGCCAGTCGACTTCGGCGGCCAGAGCAGAGCGGTCTTGATTTTTGGTCGCTGCAACCACCTTGTTATCTTCAAGGTAGAATATCTGACCCACGCTAAACACAAATTGTTCCCTGTTGTTTTTATCTAACAGTCGCGTGGTAGCACCTAAAGTAATCTGGTTGTTGTCATTAATACGGTCAAGCCCCGTGAATTCCTGCCCTCGGAACAAACCTTCAACATCGGTTAAAAGCGGAGTTGAGTCGTAAAAACCTATGTTCGTTTGGTCTTCAAACGACGTGTAAAGGTACTGAACTTTCGGCTCAAACGTCATCGACAGTTCATCGTCAAACCATGACTTGTCACGCTCAAAGAAAAGGGCGCCGTAAAGTCGTGCTTGACCTAGTGTACGGTCGACATCTTCCTCTAAATTGGTGCCTTCAACATTATCTTGCTGGTAAATAGTTTGAAAAATTGTAGTTTCAGCCACAAACTCACCCCACGCTGCGCGCAGCGGCATAGCTAATGTAGGGGCAAGGTGAAAACGTGTCGCTGTTGGCGCGGTGTCCAGTGTGTTGTCGAAGTGTGCAAGCTCTGAATCTAAGGTGAATTCAAATAAATCGCCAAGCGGCTTGGTATAGTTCAGTTTAATTTCTGGTACAGCTCTGTAGCTGTCTGCAATGTTGCCTAATACTTCGAAGTCTTTCACCTGCATTTGAAGCGATATATTTTCTGAGTAATAACTTAAGCCCACACTTCGATATAAATGGGTGTCTGCACGACTGTAGTAGTCGCTGCCCAGATCAAGCAGGTAGTTGTTGTCGCTCAACCCATTGAAATCGATGTTTAACAGCCAGTTATCACCAATTAATCCCTGGTGCTCTAGTCTGTAAAAATAACGGTCAGGGTTCCCTTCAATATCAGAATCGCTTGGAAGGTACTCAACGTATGCTTTAGTTTGACTGCTCTCACTGAGGTATCGAAATTCGGTGTTGAGCTGCACGCCACGACGCGTCATCAGACGTGGTGAAATCGTCATGTCGTAATTTGGTGCCATGTTCCAGTAAAAGGGCTGTGTGTAATCAACACCTGTGCGACTTGAGCTGGTTAAGTTAGGAAACAGCAGACCAGTTTGACGTTGATTGCTTACCGGGAAGGCAAAATACGGAAGATAAAAAACCGGTACATCGGCAATGTAAAAACGCGTATGTTTCGCTTGGCCCCATACTGAGCCTTTCTCTAGGCTAATTTCACTGGCACGAATTTGCCAATCTTCTTGCCCCTCAGGACACGTAGAGAAGCTTACATCGCTGAGTGTTATTCCAGTGTCAGTGGCAAGAAGTATATCTTCTGCTGCGCCTCGCCCCACAAAGCCAGTAAGCTGATAGCGCGTATTTTCCATCTCAAGTCGCTCTTCGCTAGAGCGAAGCGTTACAGAATCGCTTTCTACTTTTAGCTGTGCGTCTTGATACGTTACATCGCCCTTAGCAATAAGATCTTTTCCGCCGCCGTTGACCTGCGCTTGAGATGCACTGATTACCGCCGTGTCAGAAGTAATATCTACGTTGCCAGAAAACAGAGCGACGGTGTCTTCAATTATTTCCGTCCGGTTTGCCTCTACTTTTACATGCCCTTTGGGCATAAGCGCTTCACTGCTAAACGTAACAGGCTCAACAGAACACAGCGCGATAGGCGCAGCGTCAGTCACTGTATTTGTATTGTTTGCTAGTGTTTCCTGAGCTATCGCGACAGAAGGCAAAAGAGTCGCGGAAACGAGCATGGCGCAGGTTTTTTTCATGCGTAAGAAGACGGCCTGTATTATTGTTAGTGCTTTTTTACTCTATTTAAGAGACGCGTTCGTCAAAAGAGTTCGGCATATTTTTCATTAAGCCCTCAATTCTAAGCACTTCTGCTTCAATTACCAACCATTGAGATAAAAAAATGCGCTTTTTCTATGCATTTTGCCTCTTTATTTCGAAATGCATAGGGTGGCTGTGAGGCGTCGAGTTGTTCACATCGCACAATAAATTGTTTTGCTATTCGTTTGTAATCGGGGGCGTGGGTGCTTGAAAAGGATTTTTGTGGACTTAGATCAACACCCTAATGGTTCAAACGTCCCTGCTTTTTTGTTTTTACAATCATGAAGGTGCGTTTTATTCTACTATTTTATCCTTGTGACCATCGAGTAACGTCATAAGGGCTTATTGAGTTGCGTGCACATGCACTCTACAAGTATGTAAAAGCGTGTCGAATTGATGGTCGCGCAACGGAGAGTTTATTCATGTCTATGTGGGGAAAAATCCTCGGCGCTGTTTTTGGGTTTATGTTCTTAAAAATACCCGGCGCCATCCTTGGTCTTATCGTAGGACACTTTTTTGATAAGGCGTACAGTCAAGACTTCAATCATTTGGGGGGCTTTGGACGCTTTTTTTCAGACCAAAACAGCTTAAAACAACAGGCCATCTTTTTTCATAGTCTGTTTAGCGCGCTAGGTCATCTTGCAAAAGCCGATGGTAAGGTCACCAGTAAAGAAATTGAAGTAGCCTCCGCGCTAATGGATGAGATGCAGCTTACCGGAGATGCCAGACGTGAAGCTCAGGATGCATTTAGAGAGGGCAAAGCGCGAGACTACCCTTTAGTCGATAGCTTGAAAGGTTTTTATGACGCAACTCACGGTCGCCGCGACATTCTTCAAGTATTCTTAGAAATCCTTATTCAAGCTGCATTTGCTGACGGACAGCTTTCTCAAGAAGAATACAACGTACTAGAAAAAGTGGCGAAGCCTCTAGGTTTCAGACGTCGCGACCTCGACTACCTTATTTCGATGTATGAAGCCGAAATTCGCTTCCGTCGAGGGCGTGCCCATCAATCGAGAACGGGTGGCTATCGACAAGGTGCTCAAGGTCAACAGAGCGCTTATTCTGAACAACAAAGCATAGACGACGCCTATCGCATTCTAGGCGTGTCAGCAACCGATGACGATAAAGTCATCAAGCGTGCTTACCGTAAGCGCATGGCTGAACATCACCCTGATAAACTGGTGTCAAAGGGGCTGCCAGAGCAAGCAATGGAGATTGCCAAAAAGAAAGCTCAAGATATTCAGTCGGCCTATGAACTTATTAAACAAAAGCGTGGCTTTTGATGAACAAAACAGCGCGTGAATTAACCTATGTGCCAGCTGCCAGCCAAGCACATATCGATGGCTTCATTGATATGCTGTGGTTAGAGAAAGGGCTGTCGGAACACACTCAGCAAAGCTACCGTACTGATCTTACTAAGCTCGCCGTTTTCAGTAACAACAACGGTGTGAAAGATATTGCTGTTTTGACCACCGAGCAACTTCAAGATTATCTTGCATACCGTCACGAAAAAGGGCTGTCTACACGCAGCACGCAGCGAGCGCTCAGTGCAATACGTGCGTTTTTTGTTTATCTAATTAGTAAGCAAGTTCGCGTTGATAGTCCGGTGTCTGCGTTATCCAATCCTAAAACGCCGAAGTCGCTGCCAACGTCGTTAAGCGAACAGCAAGTTGAGGACTTGCTATCTGCGCCTTTAACAGATGACCCTATAGAATGCCGCGATAAAAGTATGCTTGAAGTACTTTATGCTACAGGTCTTAGGGTAAGTGAGCTTATAAGCTTAACAATGGACCAGATAAGTTTGCAGCAAGGAGTGGTGCGTGTTGTGGGTAAAGGTGATAAGGAACGTTTAGTACCGCTTGGAGAAGAAGCCATTGAATGGTTGCTTCACTATATAAAAACGGCGCGCCCCGTGTTGGCGACAAAGCAGTCTGATTTTGTGTATTTGAGTAAGCGAGGTCAGAAGATGACCCGCCAAACCTTTTGGCATCGAATAAAATATTACGCAGTGAAAGCGGGTATTGAGCAGCATTTGTCTCCTCACACATTACGTCATGCTTTTGCTACGCACTTACTTAATCATGGTGCTGATTTACGCGTAGTGCAAATGTTATTGGGTCACAGTGATCTTTCAACGACACAAATTTATACCCATGTAGCAACAGAGAGATTGCAAACACTTATACATAGCCACCATCCTAGAGGGTAACGCGCTATCAAGTATCGCATTGGTGCGACGAGCAGTGGCGGGCGCGTATTCTAATCGTCTTCCAATGTGTTAGCATTAATGTAAGTTTTAAGTGAATTAGACGGTCTAATACCTAAGTAAGATTACAAGACCAATGGCGGCACAAAATTATGCACAGTAGAAAGATGCATATACTGGCCGACGCAGAATAAAGCCCACTGTGGCTGACGGAGTATATTAAGTGAAAGCTGTAAAACAGATTATCCTTGCTGGCGCTATTGCTGCCACGTCGCTTTTAAGTTCAGCAGCTATGGCGGCCGATGAAGAAGCCATTAAAAACAAACTCACCACAAAACTAGGGTTAGAAGTTGACTCATTCGCCGATTCTCCTGTTGAAGGCTTGGTACAAGTATCAACAAATCGCGGCTTATTTTACATAAGCGATAACGGTGAGTTTTTGCTTCAGGCACGTGTATTTAACATCGATGAAGAAATGCGAAACGAAACAGAGGTTGCACTTTCATCACTGCGCGTTGAAGGCGTAACTAACATGGCGCCGTCTGCTATTACGTTTAAAGCGAAAGAAGAAAAGCACGTAATCAGCGTATTTACCGATATTACATGTGGATATTGCCGTAAGTTCCACAACGAAATTGACGAGCTGAACGAAAAAGGTATTACCGTACAATATTTAGCTTTCCCACGTTCTGGGTTAAACAGTCAAAACTATAACGACATGGTTTCTGTATGGTGTGCAGAAAACCCTCAGCAAGCGCTAACCGATGCGAAAGCCGGTAACGATGTAGCGTCCGCAAGCTGCAGCAACAAAGTGGCAGAGCAATATATGCTTGGGCAAAAGCTAGGTGTAAACGGTACGCCTAACATAGTACTTCCTGATGGCTCGCTAATTCCGGGATACCAACCAGCAGAGCTACTTTCACAAGCGCTTGATGCAGCCTCACAGTCTTAATCAAATAAACGTGAAACGGCGGTGTTTAAACACCGCTTTTTGCACCTGATTTCAAAAAAAGAAAAGCGCACGTTCTGTGCGTTTTTCTTTTTTATACGATATCATTTCGCGCAACGTTAAAAGTGCGAAATATTGTAGTAATACACCGAGCTGCAATAATGCGCACTCTGCTATCAAAAAAATGAGAAAAGTGGTATTTCATGATCCTGCCCATTGTACGACGAGATGTCGCGGGGGCGTCTTTAAGCAAAGACCTGCACCCTGTTATCGATAGAATTTATCGCGCTCGTAATATCACGCATATCGACGATTTAGAAGTTGGCCTAAAAGGGCTTACTCACTTCAACACCCTTAAGGGGATGAGCGATGCGGCTCGCTTGCTTGCTGATACCGTTGAACAAAATAAGCGCCTTATCATTGTGGGTGATTTCGATGCTGACGGTGCAACCAGTACATCAGTATGTATGCTTGCGCTTAAAATGATGGGCCATAGTAACGTAGACTTTTTAGTGCCAAATCGATTTGATTTTGGCTATGGCCTTAGTGTGCCTATTGTTAATATAGCAGCACAACAAGGTGCTGACATAATTGTCACGGTTGATAATGGTATTAGCTGCATTGACGGAGTAAAACACGCCAAGGAGCTAGGTATTCAGGTGCTGGTAACTGACCACCACTTGCCAGGTAATGAACTTCCGCCTGCTGATGCTATCGTTAACCCTAATCAGCCCGGTTGTACCTTTGTGTCTAAAAATCTGGCTGGTGTTGGTGTTGCTTTTTACATTATGTTGGCACTTAAAGCAGAGCTTCAACAGCGCGGCTATTTCGAAAGAGCAAATGTAGCACCGCCAAATCTTGCTTCACTGCTTGATATAGTTGCAGTGGGTACGGTTGCTGATGTGGTTGTACTTGATAAAAACAACCGTATTTTGGTGCATCAAGGTCTTCAGCGAATACGTGCCGGTAAATGTCGTCCAGGAATAAAAGCGCTGGTAGAAGTCGCTAATCGAGACTGTGCTCATTTAACCTCTACTGACTTAGGTTTTGTTGTAGGGCCGCGTTTAAACGCTGCTGGGCGACTGGACGATATGTCGCAAGGAATAGCATGTTTGTTGGAAGACGATACCATTCAAGCCCGAATGATTGCGGCAGAATTGGACGCGCTAAATAAAGAGCGCCGAGAAATTGAAACGGGCATGAAAGCTCAAGCCGAGCAAGCACTCGACGAAATGGCCTTAAATGAAGGCGATATTCCCGCAGCACTAGTCATTTACCGCGAAGACTTTCATCAAGGTGTTATTGGTATTGTTGCTGGCAGATTAAAAGAGCAATATTTGAAGCCCGTTATCGCGTTTGCACACCAAGATGATGAAGTGATCAAAGGTTCTGCGCGCTCTATACCAGGGGTACATATTCGGGATGTTCTAGACGAAGTGAATACTCGCTACCCTGGAATAATTGATAAGTTCGGTGGGCATGCAATGGCGGCAGGTTTAAGTTTGCCAGTGGCGCAACTGCAAAACTTTGAACGCGCCTTTATTACGGTGGCAGAGAAGCATCTTGCAAAGCTAGATGGCAGTCACGCACTTTTATCTGACGGCGACTTAACGGCCAGCGAGCTATGCCTGCCTTTTGCTCATATGCTGCGTCAGGCGGGGCCATTTGGACAGGGGTTTGATTCACCATTATTTGATGGAGAGTTTGATTTACTAGACCAGCGTTTAGTAGGGCAAAAACACCTTAAAATGGTATTGCGTAGCGAAGGGGCCTCTGAAGTTGACGCTATTGCCTTTAATGTCGATATAAAACTATGGCCAAATGCGATGGTGAAACGCGTACATATTGCATATCGATTAGACGTGAATGTGTTTCGCGGACAAGAGACAGTGCAGCTTATCATCGAGCAAATTGAAGCTCGATAATTGGCGATTAAGGCATATGCTGATTGCATAAACAAAAGCTGTATTTAAAGTGTAAGTACTGAAACGTTAGAAAGGTGTAGCGTGGCGAAAACAGAGCGACAAAAACTGTTAGATAAGCACGGTCAGCTTAATCAGACCGACAATGCGAAAGTTATATCTCATGTACAGCGAGAAGAAAAAGACAGTGACTGGATTCGCCATACTATTATGCTTGAGGACATAGACGTGCCTTTTATTTATCGGCGAAAACAGCACTACCAGAACTTAAAGGGGGCGCGGGTAAATGTAACCTACTATCGCCACGTTGAAGATCTTGCTGGTATTGAGTTTGAAACAATGAAAGTTGTGCGTATTAAACGCAGTTAGGCAATAGGTTACACAAACACTGGCTGCCTGTGTGCAGAAGCTTACAACACTGCTGAGTAGACAAATAGATGACAATGAATGATGAGTGGCTGAACGCTTACGTACTGCATAGACGTCCATATCGTGAGACCAGTTATATTGTCGACTTTTTTACTCTTGAAGAAGGAAGAATAAGCGCAGTAGCGAAAGGTGTTAAAAATAGTAAGTCAGATAAAAAAAGCCTGCTGCAACCTTTCCAACATTTACGTATTCAGCTTAGCGGTAAGTCGGAGCTTAAAAACTTACGCCATGTAGAAAGCGTCTCGCCATCTATCAGCCTTGTAGGCACACCGCTTTTTTGTGCCATGTACGTTAACGAGCTTTCTAATCGTATAATGCCTACTGGGCTTGCAAGCGACGGCGTGTATAGCGCCTATGAGCTTGCACTTAACGCACTTCATCGAAACGATGACATTGAAGTTACTCTTAGAGCATTTGAATTTGCTTTGCTTGATGAAATGGGGTTATTGCCTGATTTCACTATGGATGTAGAGTATGAAATGCCGATAGAAGAAAAGGGAAGTTATCACTTTCAGCCTGACGCTGGTTTCGTTCAAATGCCTAGTGATATTGCGGGGGCGAGAGGTTTTCCAGGCTCCGCTCTACTGTCGTTAGCCCAAGGTGAATTCACTCCATTAAGTAAAAAAGTGGCCAAAGTACTATGCCGCGATCTATTGAAACCGCTTATTGGGAACAAACCGCTTAAAAGTCGTGAGCTTTTTATGTCGACGAAGCGCTGAACGCACACAGCAAAAGGGGCGGGTGGTATTGCCCTTTGCTAAATTATTTTCTTTTAACACAATGAGCTGGCGGTGCATTTGTACACCTCGATGTGAAAAATTTTGCTACAATCCGCTCATTCGATATTAGGTATTTTTGAACCTAATCCACAAATTCAACTCATGAGGCTGAGGCATCAGCGTCTTCAAAGCTAGGTGATGAAATGAGTACGATACTTTTAGGCGTAAACATCGATCATATTGCAACGCTTCGCAATGCGCGTGGAACCCATTACCCTGACCCAGTGCATGCGGCGGATATAGCTGAACGTGCAGGGGCTGACGGTATAACCGTGCACTTACGTGAAGATCGTCGTCACATAAAAGATCGCGATGTACGCATTCTTGCGCAAACGATAAATACGCGGCTTAATCTAGAGATGGCGGTGACCGAAGAAATGCTCTCGATAGCAGAAGAGGTAAAGCCCGTTTTTTGCTGTTTGGTGCCAGAGAAACGCGAAGAGCTTACCACCGAAGGTGGTCTTGATGTAGCCGGAAACTTCGACAACATTAAAGCTGCTTGCGAACGTTTGGCAAAAGCCAATATTCTAGTATCGCTATTTATTGATGCTGACAAAGCACAAATTGACGCCGCTGCTAAATGCAACGCCCCGTATATTGAAATACATACCGGTCAATACGCAGAAGCAACCAGCGAGGAAGAGCAAAACAAAGAGCTAGCGCGTTTGGTTGAAGGTATCGAATATGCTGATAGCTTAGGCCTTAAAGTGAACGCAGGGCATGGCTTGCACTACCACAATGTAAAGCCTATTGCGGCCATTCCTCAACTCATCGAACTCAATATTGGCCATGCCATTATCGCCCGTGCGGCGTTTGATGGATTACATACTGCCGTTGCTGATATGCGTAAGCTTATGCTTGAAGCGCGAGCTGGCATCTAACACAAGGCAGATATGAATTATGGCAATCGCTGGCTTAGGGACAGACATTGTTGAAATTGCGCGTTTAGGTAAAAACGATGAAGTAAATGAACGTTTAGCTAAACGCGTATTAACACCTGCTGAGTGGCAACAGTTTAGCGAGCACAGCACGCCCATCCGCTTTTTGGCTAAGCGGTTTGCAGCAAAAGAAGCCGCTGTTAAAGCGCTTGGAACAGGTATTGGAAACGGCATTAGTTGGCAACACATAGAAGTACGCAATAACGCACTTGGCGCGCCTGAACTGGCATTCAATGGCGCGTTTCTAGAGCGATGCACCGCGCAAGGTATTACTCGCAGTGTAGTTAGCATTTCAGACGAGCAGCATTATGCCGTAGCCACCGTTATACTTGAATCAGATTAAACGTTGTCATACAACGCACATTTTTATTACACCTAAACGCCTATAATCAATGCACGGCAACTAACCGGAGATATTCCTTGGCAAACCTTTTTAAACAATCGCGCAGAAAAAGTGCTTCATCATCTAGCGTAAAAAAAGGGGCAAATGCCAATGCTCAGGTTGCCGGGTTACGCTTTGCAAAAAAATCATCGGTTGCTACAAAGCGCACTGACATTGCCGATGAAAAAGGTCAACAGAGTAAAACTAACGAGAAAATAGTCTCTGTTTCAATTGATGTTTTGGATTGGATGGGGCAGGGAGTTTCACGCGGTAATCCTACCTATTTTGTGCAAGGCGCGTTGCCAAAAGAGCAGTGTGACGTTGAAATATTGTCCGTCAAAAAGACGGTTGCACAAGCGACTACAGTAAAGGTTGTCGTACCATCTGAGCATCGCGTTGAACCATTTTGTCCTGTATTTGAGCAGTGCGGTGGATGTCAGCTTCAGCATATTGAGCCACAAGCTGCGCTGTTACAACGAGATACTGCGCTTTGTGAAATGATGGAGCGCCAGCTGTCGATGTCAGCATCGGCATGGCAGAAACCCTTGTCTGGTAAACGCCCACAGTATCGTCGTAAAGCAAGGCTCGCTATTGATGCGCGTAATGTTGATAACGTTAAACTGGGTTTTCGCGAAGCGGGCAGTAACAAAGTAGTTAATGTCAGCACATGTCCCATATTAACGCCCACACTCACTGCACTTCCTGGCTTGTTGCAAACCTGTATATCGGGCTTTGATAGCGCAAAATACATTGGGCATATTAGTCTGATGGAAACCGACAGTAATGAAAGCACGAATACGGCGTGGGTTACCATCAAACACACCAAGCCTCTTGAGGCTTCGCTGCTAGATACACTTATCACACTGGCTAAAGAGCAGTGCTTTTCGCTTTCATTAGAAAACAAGCGTGGTGCAATTCGCTCGTTATATGACGCCACACAATCTCAGCCTCTTCGCGATACAGCGTCAAGCGCAAAAATATACACCGTGGACGGTTTTTGGCTGTCGCCCTCAGCTAATGACTTTGTTCAAGTAAACAAGGCAGTGAACGAACAAATGATCTATCAAGCGCTTTCGTGGCTTGATGTGGGAAGCGACGAGCGGGTGGCTGATTGGTTCTGCGGGTTAGGTAATTTTACTCTGCCTCTGGCGAAAACGGGGGCGCACGTTCAAGCTGTCGAGGGCGTGGCCGAAATGGTGCAAAGAGCGAAAGTAAATGCATCAGCACAAGGCATTGAAAACGTAGAATGGTTACATTTAGATTTAGCTGATGAGACGAACGTTGAACAGTCGCTTGCACATGGCTTTGACAAAGTATTGCTCGACCCCTCGCGAGAAGGTGCATTGACGGTTTGTCATGCCCTTGTAAAAGCAATGCCAAAAGCGATAGTGTATGTTTCTTGCAACCCTAGTACTTTCGCAAGAGATGCAAAGGTGCTGCTTGATGGTGGTTATGCGATTGAGAAAGCTGGAGCAGTAGAAATGTTCCCATTTACACATCACATGGAAATGATGGCCTTATTCACAGCAAAACCGCAGTAACGAGTAACGGATATGGTATCGACAAGAAAAGTGCACGAGGCCGATAGGCCACCGTTTGAAGCTTGGTTAGACAGTCTTGATTTAGCAGAAGAAACCAAGGAAAAGTTGAGTGCCGTTTCTACTATTCCCGAGCGTTTGCTCGTGGGGCAGGAAATGGTAGAAATCTTATGCCAGCTAAATATGGACGATGCCACGCTTCAAGCCGCACTGGTTTTCCCTTATTGCGAACAACATGCACTCAATGAAGACGATATTGAAGAAGAGTTTAATGCTGAGATACGCGACCTCATTGTTGGCGTGCGACGTATGGATGCCATCAAGTCGCTGCATGCTCGCAAAGTAAATGGCGCAGGCTTTGCCGAAAAGTCTGACGAGCAACACATCGACAGTATTCGTCGTATGTTGCTTGCTATGGTGGAAGATGTACGTGCGGTAGTAATAAAAATGGCCGAACGTATTTGCGCGCTTCAACAGGTAAAAAAGGCCGACGAAGAAACCCGTGTAATGGTTGCTCGTGAGTGTGCCAGTATTTACGCGCCGCTAGCTAACCGCTTGGGCATAGGGCAGCTTAAGTGGGAGTTAGAAGACCTCGCTTTTCGTTATCTTCACCCTATTACTTACAAACAAATTGCGCAGCAGCTTGATGGTAAACGCAAGGCGCGGGCCGAGTATATCGATACCATCGTGGGCGATTTGCAAGGGCTATTAGACAGTGAGCATATTCGTGCAGAGGTGTACGGTCGCCCAAAACACATTTTTAGCATTTGGAAAAAGATGCAGAAAAAGCGCCTTACCTTCGAGCAGCTTTTTGATATTCGCGCAGTGCGGATCATTGCTGAGCGCCTGCAAGATTGTTATGCCGCATTAGGTACAGTACACGCGAGTTATAAGCATTTACCGAATGAGTTCGACGATTATATTGCCACACCCAAACCAAACGGCTATCAGTCTATTCACACTGTCATTGTAGGGCCTGAAGGTAAGTCGGTTGAAATTCAAATTAGAACACAGCAAATGCATCAAGATGCGGAGTTGGGTGTCGCCGCGCACTGGAAATATAAGGAAGGTAGTACAGGTAAACAGTCGGGTTATGACGAGCGTATCAATTGGCTGCGCCGCATTTTGGCTTGGCAAGAAGAAGTGGCAGAGTCTGGCGATTTAGTTGAAGAGCTTCGCAGCCAAGTCTTCGATGATCGCGTGTATGTATTTACACCAAAAGGTGATGTGATTGACCTACCACAAGGTGCAACACCACTAGACTTTGCCTATTACATTCACAGTAACGTGGGGCATCGCTGTATAGGCGCCAAAGTAAATGGGCGCATAGTGCCGTTTACCTATTTATTGCAAAGTGGCGATCAAATAGAAGTGCTAACCGGTAAAGAGCCTAACCCAAGCCGAGACTGGATGCACCCAGGCCTTGGTTATGTACATTCATCACGAGCACGGGCCACCATACACTCTTTCTTCAAAAAACAAGACAGAGATAAAAACCTCGCGGCAGGAAAAGAGCTGCTTGAAAGAGAGCTTCATCGCGCACATTTACCGGCAAAAGTTCCAAGCGAGGCGGTAGATAAATTCAACGTTCAAAATATAGATGATTTGTATACCGCAGTAGGTGCGGGCGATGTCAGAGTTATGCAGGTGATTAACTTTATTCACCATCTGCAGGAGCCAGTGCAAGAAGAGCCTGAAATAAGTCCCAAAGTAAGAACGCGAAAAACGGCTGCCGGTTCAGGTAAAAAAGATGCGGTAGTGGTACAGGGCGTAGGTCACCTAATGAGTCAACTTGCCAACTGCTGTAAGCCAGTTCCGGGCGAGCCCATTTTAGGCTATATCACGCAAGGGCGTGGAGTCAGTGTGCATAAAGAAAGCTGTGATCAGCTGCAACATTTACTGTCACAACATCCTGAACGCCAAATCGAAGTCAATTGGTCTGAAGCATTAAAAGTAGGCTTTGAAACGGGAATAGACATTTACTGCTATGACAGAAACGGCATATTGCGTGATATCACAACGGTGCTTGCTAACGAGAACGTGCCCCTACTTGGCGTAAACAGCTTAAGTGATAAGAACAGACAAACCGCGCTTATTACTATATCCATTGAAGTACAAGATTTAGAAACCGTGTCGAAAGTGTTGACGCGTTTAAGGCAGTTAAAAGGCGTTACCGATGCACAACGAAAGCGAAACTAAGGAAAGCAAGTTTAAGCTGACTGAAACGCAGCGACTCCTGTCGATAATGACCAAGCTGCGTGACAAAGACTCGGGCTGCCCTTGGGATGTTAAACAAACCATGGAAAGTTTAACGCGTTACACTATCGAAGAGGCTTACGAGGTAGCTGATGCTATTGCCAGTGGTGACATGGGCGATATTAAAGATGAGCTTGGCGATCTGTTATTTCAAGTGGTGTTCTATGCGCAAATTGCAGCAGAACAAAGCGCGTTCAATTTCGACGATGTGGCAAAAGGAATAAGCGATAAGCTCGTTAGACGACACCCACATGTGTTTGGCAACACTACAGATAGTGAAAACCTCAGCGATGCGTCGCTTAATGCGCAATGGGAAGCTATAAAGGCACAAGAGAGGCAGGCTAAGCAACGCACCAATGAAGGCACTAATGGGACTGTAAGTATATTGGATGCGGTACCTACTGGTATGCCTGCACTTATGTATGCCCAAAAGCTGCAAAAAGCCTGTGCGAAAGTGGGCTTTGACTGGCCCGATACGTTACCAGTACTGGATAAGGTACGTGAAGAGGTAGACGAGATTGCGCAGGAAATAGGCGTAGAAGATAATCAAGCAGCCATAGAAGAAGAAATTGGTGATGCGCTTTTTGCTATGGTGAATTTGTCGCGCCACTTAAAAGTTGACGCCGACACTGCGCTTAGAAAAGCCAGCCATAAGTTTGCCAGCCGTTTTAAAGGTGTAGAGCAATTAGCACACACTAAAGGTAATGATTTAAATTCACTTACCCTTGATGAAATGGAAGCCCTTTGGCAGCAAGTGAAAGCAATGCCCTTAGACCCTTAGTTTGTTCACCACATATTTCATTGTTTGCCTGGAACACATCAGAGCACTACCGAGTGTTATCAAATATGATCTCAAAAAGATAAAAAGTATATCGGTAGCTTTGTGCATCTAATGTAAAAATAAACTATTCTTTTCAAAAGAGAGCTCGCTACATGATTATTGCACTCGAAACGCGTATTAATGTGTTTTGTTAGTGAGTAAAACTTGCTTCGATGACTTGGTTGAGTGGCTGTTTTATGAAGAAGTTAATTTATCTTCTTGGTGGTTTTATACTAACTGCGATTGGTATTATTGGTGCTTTTTTACCTGTACTGCCAACGACGGTATTCCTCATCGGCGCTTTATTTTGTTTCGCGAAGTCATCGCCAAAACTTGAAGTATGGCTGTTAACGCATCCTCGCTTTGGTGCCAATTTAGTTACTTGGAAACGTCACGGCGCCATTTCTAAGCGAGTAAAATGCATTGCCTGTTGTAGTATGCTTATTAGTTTTATCTTGGTGTGTTTGCTTGCTTCCTTGCCTCTGCTAGCTTACGTTGGTATTGCTATTTTCATGGGGATTGGAGCGTACTTTGTAATCTCACGCCCCAATTTGACTACTCAACAGTAAACAACTGTGTTATCTATTTCGGCCGAAGCGTTCATGGCTACTCACCCATTCATCTGCGACAACGGCGGAGCCTAGCGACAGGTCACCACACAACACAGTGGCGGCAACAATTTCTGCGAATTTGTTTACGCTGCCTTTGCCACTACAGCCTAAAACACTGAGGCATTCATTTTGAGTGGCAAGGCCCGTGCCCCCACCATATGTGGCGACAATCAAAGACGGGATCGTAACTGAAAAATAGTAATCTCCTTGGGGCGTAATTTCTGCAAAGGTAAACCCTGCAGAGGACTCCGCTACGTTCGCCACATCTTGACCGCAAGCAATAAACAGCGCGGTGACACCATTTGCAAAATGAGCACCATTACTCACACTTCCCGCCATCATAGCCCCCATGTTGGAGTATTGGCGCTGCTTGTAAAGCGCTTCTGGTGTGCAATGCATTATATCGGTAACCAGTTGACGAGGCAGTGTTACTTCAGCAACTACTCGTTTCCCGCGAGTATGCAGAGAGTTAAGGTGAGAGTGCTTTTTATCTGTGTCTAAGTTAGCGGCAAGCACAAAGTGATCAATGGGGGCAGGGTAGTTCGCCATGATCCATTCACAGCCCGCTTTAGTGGCTTTACTTACCATGTTTTGGCCTGCGGCATCACCACAGGTGAAGTTAAATCGTAACCAGCGTAGTTTAGACACTGCGTGCTGTTCGATGTCGCGCAAGCGCCCAACGCTTGTTGTCGCATCACACGCTGATTTAATGCTTGAGAAATGTTGTTTTACCCAGCTACCAAAAGCGAGTGCTTCGCGAGCGTCTTTAAAGGCAAACATAGGCGCGCGCTGCATGGCGTCATCAATTACTGTGGTAGTAACACCTCCGGCTTCACGCGTAAGACGCATGCCACGGCTATAACTGGCAACCAAGGTACCCTCAGTCGTGGCCATAGGCACATAAAACTCGCCGTTAGCGTGTTCTCCATTTATGTGTATAGGACCGGCAAAGCCCACTGGTATTTGTGCAACGCCCGTGAAGTTCTCAATATTCCCTTTAAGTGTTTCTTCAGGCACAGAGTAGTGTCCGGTATGGGTCAATGCAGTACCAGTTTGAGCTTCAATAAACTCGCGACGGGTTTGACTCATTTGTGCGCTGTGATCATTGTTCTTGTCGCGTGGGATCTTTGCCATCTGCTTTTTCCGTTTACATACACTGTACTCATAGTAGAAGTGAAGCGGACAGAAGAAAAGCGAGTAACTTTTATACACATGAATAAGTGATGTGAATAAACTGTTTAAGAACAAGCAAGCTCGCAATAGCAATAATGCGAGCGCTCTGAGTTTACAATTACTATCAGCTCTTTTGAGCTAGCTTTGCTTCAAGTCGAGAAATTTCTTGTCTTCTTCCTAAATCAGCAAGTGGACGCTCTGCTCTTGCTGGGGCTTGTTTTGCTTTATTGGCATAAACGCGCGCTTGAGCATACTCACCATTGTCATAGAGAAATTCGGCATAGAAATAATTAGGGTCAATCCCATTTGGGTTTATTTCTAACGCGTGTCTTAACAACTTTTCGGCTTTTTTGTCATTGCCAAAGCTAATCGGCCAACCAGGTAATTTATGATAGAGCACACCTAAACTTGTCATTGCTGAACCTGCTAAGGCATTTTCATCTAATCGCATAGCATGCTCAAAGCTCTTACGCGCGGCTTTGGCATAATCTAATGCGCCCAGCCCGCCTTTAGCACCGGCAGTGCTTGATTGAATAATACCTTGCCATATTATCAACTCTGGATTGTTGGGATCCTCACTAACAAAAAGCTTTGCTTTTTCAATAAGCGCGGCAAATGCTTTTTCTTTCTGCTTTTCCTCTACTTCGTAGTTGATGTGTGCCCATTCATGCTGAAGCATAGTGAGAGGAGATTGTATCTCTTGTTGTACTGAAGAAGGCGACATATCACTTGCTGACGGCCTCGCGTTATCTTGCGCAAGTGCATAACTCATTGCGCCTAAAGATAATGAAATAAGCGTCATTCGGGTTACGGTGGTTAAATGTTTCATAATGTTCACTCCGGTGTTAAACCAACTTACTGGATAAGTCGTTGGTATTTGTCACAGTATCGATGTGCGTGTTCTGCTCACTTTTGCTGAATGTATGGCGTTTAATAATGGGTAGCTTTTTGGCTAATGCGTTATCAACAATATTGGGTAAAATGGCATTTAATTTGGCGAAAAAGCGTTCTGCAAAGCCAATGCTTAGTCGCGCTTTGTTTTGCTCGAGTGCTTTAACAAGTGCTCGTGCTACAACATCGGGTGTGTCAACGTGATTACCCAGTGCGTTATTGAGCGCTACAGCTCTCTCGTCATTAATTGCCGTAGACGTTGCTCTTGGTGCTACATAGTGAAATCGAATATTACTGTTGTGATATTCACGATGAAGGGCCTCAGTCCACCCTCTAAGCGCAAATTTGGTTGCGCAGTAGGTGCTATGCGCAGCAAAACCAATACTGCCGAAGGCAGAGCCAATATTGACGATATGCGCATGAGGGCGTTGCTCTAAAAGGGGAAGCAGCGCTTGAGTTAGCAGCATTGGAGAGAGTAGGTTGGTAGTCACCACTGATTCGATAGGAGCATCACTGAAACGGCCGACATGGGTTGTTCCAGCATTGTTTATCAGCATACTCACTGGTAATCGCTCACACGTATGAATCAGTTTTTCTCTGCCTTCACAATGTGAGATATCCGCCGCTACAATGGTATGTTGATGTTTGAGCGACTGTTGGAGCTGTTTGAGCTTTACTTCATTTCTGCCCGTTAAGATGAGATGTGCACCTTTCTCATCAAGTGCTTTAGCAATGGCATGTCCAATGCCACCACTAGCACCTGTTACGAGTATTACTTGTTTTTGCCATTGAATAGTCATCACGCTTTACCTTAAGTTAACCCTGTAAAAACAGTGCTACACACGTTACGCAATCT
>Ga0213840_1001439_pt1 | contig 18890 bp, 19 predicted proteins | sample SWPATP22_FD_160132 | JGI IMG/M metagenome (GOLD analysis project Ga0213840, IMG submission 160132) | Coastal seawater microbial communities from Marineland, Florida, United States - SWPA TP2 #2 | ecosystem: Environmental > Aquatic > Marine > Coastal | place: USA: Florida | collected 2016-08-14 | reverse complement strand
TCCAGTCGAGGCATCGCTACGCCACCAAGGTGCTCACAGCCCGGCGAGACGCAGTCCTCGGGGCCCGTCCGGTGGACTTCGACGGCACGGGACGGCCCCAGGTGGTCCACCTGGCTGACGAGGAGTTCCGGAAGCAGCGCCAGCCCACTGCGGCATCTGCCAAGCGGTGGGTGCGTGCTGCCGTGCTCGAGGTGCGTCCTGCAGCTCGCATCACGAAGCTCCGTGCGAACTCCCGCAAGGACTCGTCGGGCCAGCGCCACGCCGCCGTCGTCGTCGACGTCGACCGCGATGTGGACGTGATTCGCGAGGCTCTACAGGCCGACCACCCGGCCTACATCGCGGTCACCGTCCAGCAAGGCAAGGCTCCGAAGGGCCGCGCTGCGCGTGCTTCGCGGTCCACCTCGACGGGCGAGGCGCGGAAGGCGGGCGACCGCGTTGCTGCCAACCTTGAGGCGATGCGGGTGCTCGCTGACGCCCAGGATGGCCGGTCTCTGACCGCTGCCGAGCGCGATGCCCTCGCCGGCTACTCGGGGTGGGGCGGTCTGTCGCTCAAGGCGGCGAAGGGCCCGCTGCGGCAGTTCAAGGGCCGTCTGCCCATCCCCGAGGAGCGAGGGCTCATCCATGAATACTACACGCCTGCCGCGGTCTGTCGCGAGGTGGTGCGTGTGCTCCAGCCCTTCGTCTCCTCGCTGCCCCGCACTGAGGACGGGCGCCTGTTGGGCCTGGAGCCCAGCGCCGGCATCGGGCGCTTCATCGAGGCCAGCACCACCCTGGAGGCCGACTGGACCGCCGTGGAATACTCGGCGCTGTCCGCACGCCTGCTCCGGGCTCGATTCCCGGGCCTGACCGTCTTCGAGGGCCCCTTCGAGCGGTGGGTGCGGGACGCGCGGCATGGCTTCAGCCTCGTGCTGTGCAACCCGCCCTACGGCGCCCGGGGCGCGTCGGTCACCGAGGACCCCGTGCGGGCCTACCGGGAGCGCAAAGCCTACGCCTACTTCCTGCGCCGCGCTGGCGATCTGCTCGCACCGGGCGGCATCGGCGCCTTCCTCATCCCGTCGGGTCTGATGTCCGGCCAGACCGCCGAGCTGCAGCAGCTCCGCGAGACGCTGTTGCGCGGCCACCACCTGATGGGCGCCTACCGTCTGCCCAGCGGACTGTTCCCGGGCGCGATGCTCGTGACCGACCTCGTCTTCCTTCGGCGGCGCTCCGAGGCCATGTCGGAGGTGGCCGAGGACGACGCCGCCATCGCCGCCGGCAGGTACTTCGCCGAGCATCCCGAGATGGTGCTCGGGACCGAGGTGGGCAAGCCTGGAGACGACGACGACCAGACTGCGAAGCCCCGGTGGGGCTACCAAGTGCGCGGCACCTTCACTGGCTTGCCCGATCTGGTCGAGCGGCCCCACTGCGACGCCTGCACGGTGCCTGTGGCCGTCCCCATCGAGCTGCCGGACACCTCCGACGACGCGGAGGCCGGCACGGTCGACCACGCGGTGCAGCGGGCCCTGGCGCTCGGCAGTCGCGTCTCGCGCTACCTGCGCAGGCTGGCCGAGGGCGAGGACATGCGGGCAGTGTGGCCGGGCCTGCACGCCGACCTGTTGGCCTGGCGGGCGCGCCTCACCGGCGAGGTGGCGGTGTTGCTCCGCGACCAGCTTGCCCGCGACACGAGCGACAAGGCGCTGGGCTCGCTGTTGTCGGTGTTCCAAGTCGACGGTGAGCTGATCGACGGGATGGCGAAGGCGCCGACCTACACGCCGCCCTTCCCGGGTTCCCGCAACGATGTGGTGGCCCTCGCCGACTGGATCTACCGGCTGGACGGGAAGGTCAACCTCGACAGCCTCGCGCTGTGGCATGCAGGCGTGGAGACTTCTGGATTCGCCACGCGGACTGCCAACGGCAAGGCGATGGCCTGGGTCAAGAAGCAGCTCCCGAAGCTGTGGGACGCCGACTGGCACATCCACACCGACCTCACCACCCACATCCCGGGACGCGACTACCTCTCCGGCCTGCTGTGGCCGCGGGTCGACGACATCGACAGCAGGCTCGCCGGCTCGCTGTCGAAGGGAATGGAGGCGCAGCTTCGGCGCCAGCGCGCGAAGCTCATGGAGGCCATCGGTCCGGTCCAGTTCGGCGACATCGACCTCGTTGCACCGAACCTCCGCTACGTTCCTGTCAGCCTCCTAGAGGAGTGGATCAACGAGGGGCGGGACGAGTCCAGGCACCTGCGTCTTGAGCGAAAGCACGGCTTCCTTCTGCCCAGGGGCCGAACCTACGACAACTACAGCGACGTCTCGATGTCGAACCGCGCGGAGCTGTTCCTGGGGTGGGTGAACAACGACCGCCAGCTGTTCAAACCCCCGAAGCACGACTCCGACGAGAAGATCGCCCAGGTCCGGCGGCAGTGGGCCGAAGACACCACCACGGAGTTCGTGGCCTGGGTCAACATGTCGACGGACCGGCAGGACCGGTACACGGCCGCCTACAATCGAGCCTTGCGTGGATTCGTGGAGCCGGTCTACAGTGCCGAGCCCCTTGCCATCGAGCGGTGGTCGGACGCCATCACACCCCGTCCCCACCAGACGGCTGGTGCCCGCCGTGTTCTCGCCAACCGTCGGGGCATGCTGGCCTTCGGTGTGGGCGTCGGCAAGACCTTCACCGGGCTGCTGGTGCTCGCGCGGGCTCGGCAGGAAGGGTGGGCCCGCCGGCCCATCGTGCTGGTGCCCAATTCGCTCGCATGGAAGTGGTACAAGGACTTCGCGAAGGTGCTGCCTGACTACCGGGTCGCTGTCGTGGGCTCCAGCCTCACGCACCGCCACCGTCCGTTCAAGTTCGGCAAGGTGCGGGCGAACGCCGGCACCGCAGCGTGGATTGCGAACAACAGCCGCTCCAAGGTGCGAGTGCAGGTCGCTCGTGTCGTGCCCACTACGTGGACGCCAATCGAGCAGCTGGTCGAAGGCGACGCCAAGCTCGCCGGCCACCTGCGGTCGCTCATCAAAGTCGGCGCCATCGACCACGACCCTGGGGCCCTGGTGCCGCGGGCTCGCACCGACACTCCCGATGAACGTGCCGAGAAGTGGCGGCGGTTCCAGTCTGGTGAGGTGGACGCGGTCATTCTGACCTACTCGGCCCTCGGTCGGACCCGCCTCGATGCGGACAAGATTCGGGAGTACGCCAAGCGTCGCCCCTCGATTCGCCGTCAGATGGACATCGACCAGCGGAACGCCCAGGACTCGCTGAGCCGCAAGGGCGCCGGACTCGTCGAGATCACGGACGCGATGACCGACAAGCAGCGGACGGCGGCCCGGAAGAAGAACAAGCAGACCGAGCGGCAGCGGGCGGTGGCCAAGGAAGCGGCTGCAGCCTGGGTTGCTGAGCTGCTGGAGCTGCCCGAAGGCCAGGAGTACGACCCGGGCATCACCTGGGAGGACATCGGCTGCGACCTGCTCATCGTCGACGAGGCGCAGAACTTCAAGAACCTCTACACGCCGGAACGCCGGGACGGTGGTGTGCCGAAGTTCATGGGCGGCAACCAGTCCAGCACGCGGGCCTGGCAGCTCGACTTCCGGGCAGCTTCCGTGCGTTCGCGTTCCAACGGCCGGGGCATCTGTCTCCTGAGTGCGACGCCTGCCAAGAACAGCCCGCTGGAGTTCTACTCCTTGCTGTCGCTGCTCGGCGAGGACGTCTGGGGCGACGTGGGCGTGGATACCGTCGAGGCCTTCATCGCCACCTTCATCCGGATCGAGCAGCGGATGGTGGTCAACCACCGCATGGTGGCCGAGGAGCGCGATGCGGTCACCGGATTCACCAACCTCGACGTGCTGCGGGACATCCTGTTCCGCTACGCCGAGTTCAAGTCGCCGGACGACGTGGGACTCAAGCTGCCCGAGGTGAGCGCCACCCCCGTCTGGGTCGACCTCAACCCGGCCCAGGATGTCCTGTACGAGGAGAAGGCCAAGGAAATCGAGGAGTTGCTCAAGGCGACCAACGACCCCAAGAAGCAGGGCCAGATCCTCGGCTTGATGATGCGGCTGGCCATGATCACACTGCACCCCGGCCTCGACGAGACGTGGAAGTGGACCGCGGTGAAGAAGGCCAAGGTGGAGCCCAACGCGCCCAAGATTGAGGCGATGGTGGCCCGCGTGCGCCAGAATCCCGGCTGTGGGCACATCGTCTTCGCCGAGCCGGTCGCGTCCCATTGGTGGATGCTCCAGGCGCTTGTGCAGGCGGGTGTCCCCAAGGACCGCATCGCCATCCTGAACGGCTCCACGGCGAAGGACACCGCTCTCCGGCAGTCCATCGCCGAACGATTCAACGGCGACCCCGACAACGACATCGAGCCGGAGTTCGACGTCGTCATCGCCAACAGCATCGCCTACGAAGGCGTCGACCTCCAGACCCGCACCTGCGCCATCCACCACATGGACCTGCCCTGGGAGCCAGCGACCATCGAGCAGCGCAACGGGCGCGGGGTGCGGCAGGGCAACACGCTCGCGGCCATTGGCATCTACTTCTACCTCGCCCGCAATAGCATGGATGGGGCTCGCTACTCGCTCATCCAGGGCAAGCACGGGTGGATGCGGTCGCTCCTCGACGCGCAGATCAAGGAGACCAGCAACCCGCTGGCGTCCTCCGAGGTGGGCCGCGAGGAGCTGCTGCTGATGCTCAGCCGCGACCCCGAGGAGACCCGAAAGACGCTGGCCTCGATTCGGGAGCGCGAGGAGAAGAAGGCGAGGCGCCGCACGGTCACTCGTGCTGTCCGCCGTGCGCGTGCGGTTGAGGCTCGGTTCCGGCAGGCCCGCCGCCTGGCGAACACCCATCCCGAGCGAGCTCGCAAGCTCCGCGCCGAGGGCGAGGCGATGCTTCGTCGCGTGCTCGAGGTGGACCCCTCGGTGTGGCCGTGGGTCACCCAGGTGGCCCATGCTCGGTCCACCGACGTCCACTTCCCCGACTGGAAGCCCGAAGGAGGCGCTGTGGAGACGGTGCCTGTACTTCCGGTGGGCCATTGCATCGGGCTGCGGGACCCCGACGGTGACAACGCGAGTGTGGAGGTTCGCGTGGGCGTCGTCGATCCCACCAACCGTCGACGTATCGGCATGGCGCTGGTGGGCGAGTTGGTGTGGTCGCCCACAGCGTCAGGTACGGGCGTAGACCGATCGCGATGGGACCTTGCCCGCGGCACCGACCTGCCCATGTCGCACTTCTCGCACAAGCGCGTCCGTGAGCTGTGCAAGCTGCCTGAGCCCGGCACTGATGCCATCGAGCGATTCCGCGGCAAGATTCGGGAGGGTTGGGCGAAGGCTGGCTGGTATCTGGCCGACGACGTCTGGCGGGAGCGGATGTGGGGGCGGGTGGCGGATGTCGTCTACGAAGACCTGGGTTCCAGGGCCTATTCCCGGGGGAGCGTCGGTTCGTTCTCGGCGCCGGCCTTCGCTGACGGCAAGCTCCTCGTCGTCACCAGTTCCTACCGTCTGCGGCGTGACCGGCCGGCACTGATTCCTCCGACGGAGTCCGGCTGGGAGCAGCTTGTCGAAATGGCACCGGACTCGGGTCTTCGGTGGACCGACCTCAACCGGGTCGCTCAGTATTGGTGGCAGCGTTCGATGCCGCGCGACGTCCTCTCGAAGGCACGCAAGTGACCGGTTTCGGCGCACTCTTGCTAGCGCTACGCTGATGGTCGGGCCTGAGCAGAACGACCAGCGCGAAGACGTCGCCGAGGGGGCGGGGAGGGGCCAATGTCCGAAGTAGACCACCGGGAGCCGACCATTCCGGTTGGGCTCGCGCGGGACCTGATGGACCAGGCGGTCCAGGGGCTTGTCACGAGCGCGCAGGTCGCCCACGAGCTGGGCGGGATCCTGCGTGAAGCACAGCAACGCGGCGAGGAAAGCGACTCGCGGACCGCTGACCGACTCAACGAGGTCAGCGAGCAGCTCGGGGGCATTCTCGCTGAGGTGCAGGAGCAGCGGAAGTCGATGGACGCATTCACCGAGGTGCTGGGTCGATTCGTCGAGCGCCTGTCGGTACAGCAGGAGCTGGAGAAAGAGGCGCGGGATGCCGCACACAAGGCTGCCGACCGCCGCGCGACCTTCTGGTCGAACATCTTGGGTCGAAATGCCTTTGAGCACCTGACACGGCTGATACTCGCCATTCTCGCGTCTGGTGGCATAGTGAAGGTGGCGAAGGACAACGGGCTCATCGGCGGCCCCTGAGGAATCAGACCGCACGCGAGGAATGTGATGGTGGCTCAGCTCGTTCTCCCCGGAGATCGTACCCAGGAGTGTCAACGAGCGGGCTGCCGTGCAGCTCGGGCCGCGGTGACTGGCGTGGGGCTGCTCGTGCAGCTCGGCGCGGCGGAGCTGGCGAGGGACCGCGCCCGAGACGTCAGAGACGTGGTCGAGGCGAGCATCGCGGCTTGTGGGCCTTCGGAGCGGGGGAAGCTGTGTCCGCTGCGGCGCTACCTCGACGAGTTGGAGCCCGTCACCTCGGAGGAGGCGAACTGACTGTTGCTAAACCTGATTGTGCTCAAGCAAGAAATCGCGAAGCCCTTCGAATGAAGCACAACGCTGCGCGCACGCGTCGAGGTCAAGTGATTGTGCCAGTCGGGGATTGTCGTTTGTGCTGTAGTGAGACACACGGCTGCCTCGTCCGCGCCGGGACAATCGGTAGAGCGCTTCCTTCGGCTGAATGATGTTCTCAGGATGATGCGCGGCCGAGGTCGGTTTGCCAGCCACCGAGGACAACGTGGTTTCGCAGGACCAAAACCATGCTTCCAGTTCCTCTACCGGTATGCAAATGTATCGATTAATGTTTGGTGGAACGCGAATCCGTTCAAGAGTTCGTCTCAGGCTGGAATGGCAGTTAAGCGCGCCGTTGTTTGGGTTTCTGTCCAAGTCGTGAAGGATTACGACGCGCCTGATACCTTTGTTTGCCATGATCGTCAGCCACGCTCCCGCCTTCCTTCGTGCGCGAGCACAACCCCCACCTGGCTTGCCCTTCACGCCTGTATTTGGCCCTAGGATCCGTTGTATGATGACTCGCATCGTATCCAAGTCGGTGCGGTCCTCGGCGATTACCCCTATGGGTCTTTTTTGCTCAGGCAACCTTCCTCCGTTGTTCCTCTGCGCGGCTACAGAAGGGTATTCTCATAGCACGACGAAATCGCCTAGTCGTCAAGCCCACCTTCGAATACGAACTCGCCCATTGAGCCGTCTTCTTCCAGGTACAGCTTCAGGTCTGCGATTTGCGCCGGGCTCAAAGAAAATACACTCGGCCGGTTCTCAAGCGGCGCATTCCATTGAACCAATCGCAGGTCGGACGGTTCGGCCCAGGAAACCACTTGTGGTGAGTGGGTGGAAATGATGACCTGCTTCGAGTTCGCGATGGCGGCGATCTCGTTGAGCATCTTTTCGAGCAAAGCGGGATGTACGGAGGTCTCGGGTTCTTCAATTACTATGATGTTGGTGTCTCTTTCGATAATCGCGGCCAGGATTTCCATCATCCGGAGAGTCCCGTCTGACAGGAAGCCGAATTCGATTCCGTCGACCTGAAGAATACCCAGGTGCCGGACAGGTTCTTGGCCTACCTGGAAGTCCAAGAGATGGATGTTGTTTGCCACACCCATACGGCTGAGGGCTGCGAGGAACTGGTCGAACAGTGCTCGGTCCGAATCGTGCCAGTTTGCGATTTGCGCAGCGAGCAATCCCAGCCGCACTCCGTCCTCCCACTTGGGGACATTCCAGATCGCGGAGTCATCGGTTCTTTCGACGAGCACGCCCCGGCGACCCCCGCGGCGGGGGACTCCAGGGCGCACAAAAACAAACCCGTAGAAGTAGGTGCGGAGGAGGTTCATCGGCGTCGGCAAGGCGACGGTGCTTCCGAGCATCGACGTCCCTGTGTTCGCAAGCACTACACGCGCATCATCGACAGTTCCCTGCCCCTGGCGGACCTTGATACGCATCTGGCCGTCGACTCGGACCTTCTCCACGAGAGAGACGGGAGGCTGCGGTCGCCGGCTGTTGCCACGGTCCCCCGGCTTGTCCACCCGAGGTTCGGTTCCGACCAAGTAGTCGAAGCGGTGCTTCCCAACCTGAATCGCCAGCTCGAACTGGAGGAAATCCAGACTGTGCTCAACCCCGCCGCCGTTTGTCGCAAAGCTGAAGGCCCGTCGGAGCCCCTCAAGGAGCCACGACTTTCCCGCTGCGTTTCTTCCGACGAGGATGGTCCGTCGGGGCTCGATGTGGAGCGTCGTGACACCGCCCGATGGTTGGGGGGCGGGCTGGTATGTGATTGAAGAAAGCGTCCCGGCCGCTTGCGCGGTGTTCGGGCGGACATCTGCTGCTGGCGAAGTGGGATCCATGGCCCCACCATAGCGCAGCGGCCCAGTCGGGACAGCCTTGCCTGTCGATGGACGCGGCTGGCCGGGGGGATTCCTTGCGATGGCGCCAAGCGGTGTCTTCGACTTGTGCGAGGGCCCGTGAATGCGGCCTGCTGCGACTGTCGGGTAGGGCCGGACCGAAACCACCTGCTTTTGGCCCACCCTCTGGCTCGGACTTCTGAACCACGTCATGCAGCCCTGGACACCTCTGCATCGGGGAGGGGTTTTGGCCCACCCCGTTGGCCGGGTCGATGCGCGTTCAAGGGAGGAGCCTGGATCAGCGCCGTCGAGCGGCCACCAGTGCCAGGTCACCCGGCAGCAGCTCGCACGGCGCACCTGGCCATCCGCTGGATTCCACGCGAATGGCCACCGTCATCGTGTCTGTCACAACCAAGCGCGCGGAGTGCCACGCACCGGAGCGGTGAAGCTGAATCCGCGAACCCATCGGCAACATCTCGTCGCCCAGAAAAACTTCTGGGAGTCCATTGATGGGCATCACGGTGAGTTGTTCCCACCAGCCCTCTGGCAGGCGGGCCCACCGGTCGTCGACCTCTGGTGGGATGCTCATTCAAGCTCCGTGCGGTCTGGACAGGCGACCGAGGCCTGAGTCCGTAGCCCGCTGGTTCGCTTGCTGGCATGCGAAAGCCGCTGTGAACGGCCAGTTTGATGCAGACTGCCATCTACACTCGGCGCGCCCGATTTGCCCTCACGCAGCGCCTCGCTGGCTCGGAGGAACTGTGGTGGGGACATCCACTAGGAGTGTCGCGTGGTCCGGTAGTCCGTGCTTGTTGCCTGATGCTGGGCCTCCTTGGCTCAGTCTACTTGTACCCTCGCAGCAATGAGGTCGAAGTCAGATGGATCCAGCCTGCATGGAGCTCCTGGCCAGTGGGGCGACAGGACCTCGACTTTCACGTCGAGGGATGAATCCAGCGTCACTCGAGCGGGGTGCCAAGCACCTTCTCGATGTAGTTCAATCTTGGCGCCGACCGGCACATGGCGCTCACCGACGTAGATTTCCGCCAATCCTCCGGACATCACTACATGGACGTGGTCGTCATCGATTGTTGGCACAAGAGTGGTTGCATCGGATTCAGGAGTCGAGAGGGCCATCCGTTTGCTCCTGCCTCGATAGGTCACCTGGTGATGACCTGTTTGAGGTGTCTGCCGAAATCCATCGGAACGGAAAACAGGACTTCAAGTCTAATTTCGCCGGCGGCGGCGCATCGACTGTCCGTCAGGCTTTGCGGTTCGCCCGCCCCGCCCCGCCCCGCCTTGGACAGGGCAGGTGGCAACTGCTTCGTGGCCCGTCAGCTTGGCCGGGATGCCCTCCGCCTGAGCTTGGGTCCTGCGTGGCGCGGCCGACCAACTGCCTTTGTAGGCCAAGGGCGTCAGGTCTTCGGGGCCTCGTCTGAGCTGGTGTTGATGGGTTCCCTGGTGCGCCGCGCTGCCCGGGTCGCACCTCGCTCCCGACCTCTCCCTGCAGCGGGCAGACCTGGCGTGTGCGCTGCCAGCGCAAGAGTGGTTCTTCGATTGCTCTGGTGTACCTGCAGGTCGGTCGACAGGGGCTCGCGGTAGGCGAACACCTCCTGGGTGGGGACGCCCTCGAAGTGACCGGACCAGAGCGCCTTGGTGTGCCACCTGGGGTCCGCGTCCAACGAAGAGGACACCTCAGGCCCGCCCTCGCGCCACCAGCACGGGGAATATCAGCGCCAACAACAGGGCCCCGAGGCCCCGCCCTGGGTTCGCCTGGCTGCACGCGCAGCCGCCGTCGCCAGCATCCGCCTTGCTGGCGCCGTCGCCCTCTCCAGAATCCTCGTCGCCGCCCTCCCCTTCGTCTCCACAGGCGGGTCCGAGCTCACAGACCCCGAGGTAGACCGACGCGGTGCCCTGGGCGTCGTCGTCCTGTGGATTCGCAAAGCCGCTGATGACGTCGGTGGCCCCGTCTCCGTTCACATCTCCAGCCGAGGCGACGACGAGGTTTCCGGCCCCCCACTCCTGCCCGCCGGAAGCCGCCACAGTCACCACGGCCGTGGTGCCGATGCCGTCGGCGTCGCCCAGGTAGAGGTAGGTGGTGCCCGTCCAGCCCACGTCGGACTCATAGACCATCTGGCTCACCACAACGTCGTCGTAGCCGTCGCCGTTGGTGTCGCCGGCTCCCGCCGCGTCATGGCCATAGCGGAAGCCCGGGTAGTCCGGATCGTCGGGGGCCTGGAGCATGGTCTCGCTGGCGAGATCGAGGCCCCCGCTGCTGCCGAAGTACAGGTATGCCGAGCCGGGATGGGTGCTGTCTTCGTAGAAGGGCTCGGGCGTGATAGTGACATCGTCGTAGCCGTCGCCGTTCACGTCACCGGCAGGGGCCACGGTCGACCCGAAGTAGTCGGAGCCTCTCACCGCGGGTGCCTGGATTTTCTGCTCGGAGTCGAGGTCGAGGCCGTCCTCGCTGCCCAGGTACAGGTAGGCCGCGCCGTTTCCATTTTCTTCGGCTCCGATGATGACGTCGTCGTAGCCGTCGCCATTGACGTCCCCCGCCCCCGCCACCGTGCCGAAGTAGTCGTGGCCATCCGGATCAGAGGCCGCGACGCGCTGTTCGGATTCGGGATCGATGCCATCGGCGCTGCCGTAGTAGACATAGGCTGCCCCCGTCCAGGATTCTCCGGTGCCCTCGCCATCGTCTCCACGGGCCCCCACGATCACGTCGTCGTAGCCGTCGCCGTCGATGTCCCCCGCCCGCGACACCGAGCGTCCGTACTGATCCCCCTCCTCCGCTCCGTCGGCCGTGAGCTTGATCTCGCTGTCCGTCCGAATCCCGTCGGGGCCGCCGAGGTACACATAGGCCACACCGGAGAACTCGCCCGATTCGTCGGCAAAGGGCGCCCCTACGATCACGTCGGCATGGCCGTCGCCGTTGACGTCCCCCGCCCCCGAAACCGACCAGCCGAAGGTGTCACCGGGTTTGCCGTCCGAGGCAGTGAGCTTGACTTCCATGGTGGAGTCGATCCCATCCCTGGACCCGAAGTAGAGGTAGGCGGCCCCAGGATTGGCGTCGTAGGAGGACTCGCCGTCGTAGTAGTGGAATGCAGAGGCTCCGACAATCACGTCATCGTAGCCATCGCCGTCGAGGTCACCCACACCCTCGACCGAGACCCCGAAGTGGTCGCCGTCTCGGGCGTCAGAGGCGGTGAGCACCGTCTCGTCACTCAGGAGCGGGGCGGCAGCCAGGGTGGTGGCGCTCGTCACGACCCACCACACAACAGAATGGAACGTGGTCATTTGCCCGTCCTCCTTGAGACACAGGGAGCCACTCGAACTGGGAGGGAGACACGCTCCCTCCTGACCCGGAGACCTCCCCATCTTTCCACAGATCCATCCAGACGCCCGCGCCGCTACTCCGTGAGACATTCCGCCGTGACCCCGCACTCCGAGGTCAGGTCGTCGTCTTCGCCGCTCTCGTATTCCTCGACGAAGCCCTCGAATGCCCGCATGCAGCCGGCGTGTGAGAAGTCTTCCTCGCAGGCCGCCTCGCAGCCACTCTCGCTGGCACCGCAATAGTCGGCATAGGTGGGGCACATCTCGATGCACTCGGCGGTGTAGTCGTCCTGGTCCTCTTCTTTGTCCCCGCAGGCGAGGGAGAGGAGGGGAAGAGCGAGACGGAACAGAGGAGACCGGGTCATGGGGGACTTCCGAGGGTAGGAGCGAGAACCGTACAGGACCTGAAGCAGGACAGCCAGCCCCACGCGGCGTTGTCGGGCAGTAGCCGTCGGTAGGCGCATGGGCGCCAAGCGTCCCGAAGTGTCCCTGTTTGGTGGGCAATCCGCTGAACCACGCTGTCCACCCGAGGGAGGACAGGTGTCTCAGCGAATGTCCTCAAGATGCCTATCATCTGTCCGCAGTGGAAGGCACGTCGTCTGCCTGGCCCGAAACCCACCCCCTGTGCGTTGTTGAGTTCAGTGATTGCCCCCGAGGCCAGGCAGGCGACGGTCTTCCAGTTCCTCCGCCTGGGTTCGTCCAGGGCTACGGGTGGTCTGCCCTCGAAGGAGCGACAGCTTCGCTGAGCCTCCTTCGAAGAGTAGAGTAGGGGACGCCCAGTGCTCGGGCGGTCTCTCGGATACTGTGGCCTTGGGCGAGCATGGCCTCGGCGGGCCGCAGATCGAACTCCCGCCGAGGGCGTCCGCAGTGCTTGCCGGCCGCTTGAGCCCGACGGACGCCTGCCCGGACCCGCTCGACTGTGTTGGCCCGCTCCAGCTCGGCGAAGGCGGCGAGCATCGTGAGCGCGAAGCGACCCATGGGCGTGGTGGTGTCGATGGTGTCTCGTGGAGACACTGCGTCGACGCCCGACTCCCTGAACGTGTCGAACAGCTCCAGAGCGTGCCGAGCGTCTCGGGACAGTCGGTCGAGCTTCCAGAACGCCACGACTTCGACCTGGCCATCGCGGACCGCCTCGAGCATCGCGTCGAGCTGCGGTCGGCGCCGGCTGGAGCCGCTGACGCCGTCGTCGACGTACTCACCGACCACACGCCATCCCCGAGCCCGCGCAAGGTCGCGAAGCTCGTCAAGCTGCAGGCCCACGTCCTGACCCTGCCCGGTGGTGGAGACTCGGGCGTAGATGGCTGCTCGAATCATGTCCCCTCCGACGGATTCGGGCCTTTGCTCCCGGGACCGACGGCCGGGATGCTGTCGCCGTCGTAGAGCGCGCTGACGGTGCGGTTCCATGCGTAGGCGGGTGTTGGGGTCCAGCCGCAGTCTCCACACCAGTTTCGCTGCTCGCTGTGGGTCATGGCGAAGGACCGTCGGCGAGGACCGCCGCAGTGGGGACACAGGAGGTAGCCTTGGCCGTCTCGGATTCGGAGCCCCCCCGAGCGGGTGAGCCACGGGATCTCGGTTGCCTCGCGTTCCACGGCATTGGCGAGGTGGGTCCAAGCCGCCTTCGCAAGCCGAGGGCCACGGGCTGTCGGACCAGCGAAGCGGCACGTCCCGCACTTGAACTGATGTTCCCACTGGCCCCACCGCACAAGGTCACCGTTGTGTTCACCGCACCAGGGGCAGAGCAGGAGTTTGCTACCCACGGTGACCCTCAGTTCGTAGGGTGCGGTGGAGGACCTCGACGACCGGGTCAGTGGGCGACGTCATCGGCGGTCCTCCCAAGTTCGGTGTGTGGCGGCAGGTTGGGAAAGGCGAGGTGGGCCTGGCCATCCAGCGTGCGGTCCTTTGCTTCGACCTTCGTGCGCTGCACCATCACGCGGTCGCCGACAACAGGGTCGAACCGCTCGGTCATCTTCAGCCGGCGTCCGTCGAAGGCGACGTGAATGGCGAGCTTCTTGCCGCGGACGCCGCGTTCATCGCGAGTGGCCTCTCGCCACGCGCCGGGCTGCTTGTTGAAGAAGGGCACGCCAGCCGCGGCGGCCTGGTCGCGAAGGTGCCGCATCCATGAAGTGAGGCAAGGACGCGCCCGCCGGCCGGATTCACCGCTGGCAACCACCCAGTCCAGTCGGTTCCGCCACCGCGACAGGTCGACCGGACCGAGAAGGGGGCCAGCCGACACCCAGCGCACAACGGGCTGGTCGAGGGCGGTGAGCAGCTCGACCCGCTCGTCTGCGGTGGCCTGATTCTCGATGGAGACGCCGGCCCACAGTCCCGGTGGCCAGCCGTGGTCCTGTGCCCAACGGAGCATGATCTCGGGCCGCTTGGTGAGAACCATCACAGACAGGGGGCCCTGTTCATCAGGGAGGAGCTGCTGCAGGCATCGCCAAAGGTGAAGCCGGGGCTCGACAAGGTCTGCACGGTCCTCGAAGACGTCGCACATCGAGCCCAGGAACACCCGGAGTGGGCCTCGCCGAGCAGCTCGGCGACTTGCGGCGTTCAGCTCCTCGACGGCGCGCTCCACCCGGATGCGTCGAGGGGCGGTCAGTCCCCAGGTGGGGTCGCCATGCAGGCCCCGGCGGTCCCACCGCTCGGCGTAGCAGTTCGCGCAGCCGGCGGACTTCTTGGTGCAGCCGTGCCATGGGTTGATGGTGACGTCGGCGAACTCGATTCGGGTGGAGCTACCCACGACGACCCCCAAGAAGCGAGACCTGCGTGGAGCCGAGCCGTTCTGCCTCGACCTGCGACAGCTTGCGGTAGCCATCGAGTCGGCGTCCGAGGGCTCCCAGGAGCCCCCCGGCGAGGACATCCCACAGCCCGCGACGTTCGGGTCGATGGCCGCCGACGTGCGACTTCCGCCAGACATCGGATGCCTTCGGAGCGCGAGCAGCCACGGGAAGGTCGGCCTCGTCGGGGCCACCGAACTTCGCCGCCTTGAGCATCACCAGCCGATAGAGGCGAGTGTTCTGGGGAAGGCCGGTGAACTCGTCGTCCTCGAAGGTCCGTCCGAGGCAGGTGAGGGTAGCAGCGGAGAGAAACCGCTCCTGGGACGGGTCGCCGCCCGGCCACATGTATGCCTTGATCACGACCATGCCGTGCTCCTGGGTTGGGGAAGCCGCAGTCAGGCGGCGCGTCGATGTCCAAGCCAGCCCGCGACCGCGGGAGACCAGGGGTCATCGAGAAAGGTGGCGGTGGCCTTGCCGCGGAGTCCTGGCAGGAACGGCACGATCATGGACGCGCCGCGGTTCCCTGCGGTGGGGACCCCGGTGTCGGGGTGCAGGAACGCCAGCCGCCGACGGGAGCAGCGCTCCTCTGCGGCTTCGACGCGCACGAGCTGGTGATACCGAGTGGATGGGTCTGGAGGGATGAGCATCACGACGGGGAGGCCGACGTCGCGCTCCTCGATGGCCTTCTCGACCCAGGCCAACAGTCCCCCTCCGAGCCGGGAGTAGGGGGGATTCACGAAGGCGGCGGCGCCATCGGGGCAGCGGTCGCGCCAGCTCACCGACAGCGCGTCGTCCTCGGGAGTGATCCAGCGTCCGCAGAGGGCGTCGTCGCCCGCGGACGCACAGTCGAGCCCGAAGTGGAAGTCGGCGTGCAGCCTTGCAAACAGCTCTGGAGGCGTCCGCCACAGGTCCCTGGGACGGATGCCCCACGCTGCAGCGAGCAGCTCGGCACGCGGCCACAGCCCGGAGCGGCGCCAGCGGTGAACACGCTTGCGGCATCGACTGGAGCAGCACCGGGTGCCGAACCGGACCCCCACCAGCCGCTGCGCACACCCGAGGCATCGCTCGGTGTCGCGGAGTACGGCCTCGACGTTACATGTTGGGGTGCGTGGCGTTGACGTTCCGGTGTGGTCGTCCGCGTGACAGGGGAATGCAACGGAACGGGGGCCGCGGACTCGGCTTCGGTGGGCGGCACTGCGGCAAGTGGCACCGCAATACCGGGCTCGGCGCGTCCGGTCAGGCATGGGCGTGGCGCAGTGGCCACACAGGGCCACGGTGGGCTGTGCATTCATCGGGGGGCTCCTCCCTGCAGTTCGTCGAGGGCACGGCGCATCTCGGCGATGGCCTCGCGGTGGTCCGAGGGGCGCCCGCGCTGCAGTTCGCGGATCTCGCCTTCGAGGTCGTCGACCAGCTCACGGAGGTGGTCATGGAGGTAGGTGCGGCGCTGGTCGGTCGGTGGGAGACGTCGAAGAAGCTCCCAGGCACCATGCGGAGAGAGGTGTTTGCGGTGCCGCCAGCGGGCGAGTCGGACGCCGACATTGACGACATGGACGAACACGACCGCCGACACCGCGATTTCGGGCCACAAGCCGCCGCAGCCGGCGAACAACTCCAGCGCCCGCATCAGTCGTCGTCCCCGTCGATCATCGCCTCGTGCGCGGCTCGGGCGTCCGTGAACAAGCGGGCTCGGAGTTTGAGGTCATCCAGCTCGTACAGGACATCTTCGAGGCCGGAAGCCGTTTCGGGAATTGGCCAGTACCGGTCGAGGAGCCATCGAAGTGGAGACGGCAGACTCTCCGTCCATTGACGATGACGTTCGAGCACCCCTTGGACCTGGGCGGTCGCTCGCCCGCTGCCGTCGAGGGTGCCGTTGATGAGGTCGCGCTCAGCCTTGGCTCGAATCGAGTAGGCGTAGAGCTGCTGGTCGAGCCCCGTCATCGCTGGCTGTCCTGCAGCCGCGACAGGTGCTGCTTGTGCTTGCCGAGCGTGCGGGGGTCGCAGAGCTTGCCCACCGCCGCCTTGCAAGTGCGGCAGGGCACGCTGACGACCGGGCCATTCTTGGGGTGCCGCATGTAGCCGGTGCGGTAGCCGTACCGGCGCCAGTGAGATCGCCGGCCGCCGGCTTCAGGTGGCGACGGCACTCCCCCAGCCAAGCCCACCAGGGCCGCCATGAGCCCGAACCTACCGCGCATCGGGCACCTCCGCGTCGGTCTCGGCAGCTTCGGCCCGGATTTCTGCGCGCTCGGCGAAATCACCGTAAATGCGGGCGACAACGGCAACGCACTGGAAGAAGATGGCGGCGACGACGATCACGGTCATCAGCCGATTCCGCTGTCGAAACGTCTCCTCGACGCCCACCTCGCGCATCGGCTTGGCGCGTTTGTCCTGTCCGTTGGTGTTGCTCATTGCCAACCTCCATCCAGAGAGAGTGCGGCGGCAGTGGGTTGGACCCACACCGGCATCGCAGAGAGGGAGAACGACTGCCCAAGGTGCTGACGGAGCAGCGCGTCGAGAAACACCCCGCCGATGGCCTCGAAGGTGGGCGGGGGCACTGCGTTGCCGACGCGCATCCGGTGGTCGCTGTCGCTGCGTCCATCGAGGGCAAGCGGCGAGCCATCAAGCAAGTGGGCCGGGAAGCCCTGAATGACTGCGAGCTCGTAGGTAGTGAACGGGCGGTGCCATGTCCCGTCGAGCGCCACGATGAGAGGGCTACATTGCTCGGTGGCTTTGGGGACTCCGGGCGCCACCACAGTCCACGGTCCCATGTTCCGCTTTGCTTGGCCGATGACGGCGAGCCTTGAGTCGGCGGGTCGAGGGTCCGCGACATTGGGGCGAGCGTTGCCCGCCGCTCCGGTCACTGTAGTGGCGGCTTCGTCCCAGCGGACCACTCGGTACACATTGCAGTGCCGGCGGCCCTTCCGGTCATTGACGTCGCAGTCGAGCCGAGGATCCGCGACTGAGAAATGGCCCGAGCCGGGCGCGGCCTGGCTCGTGACCGTGCCACTGGGCTCGTCCCAGCGAGTCACGCCGTATGGCTCGTATCTGCCGAGGTCCCGTGGGGCGCGGGGGTCTGCGATTGCCGTGGCGCCTTGGCCGGTGGTCGACCCGGCGATGACAGTGCCCGTCGGCTCGTCCCAATTGGTGACGCGGTGCTTTCCGGCGCCAGCGCGGGACGTCGTGCATCGAGGGTCGGCAACCGTGAATCGACCTGTAGTCGGCGACGAGCGCCCGGTGACGGTGCCGAGCGGTTCATTCCAAGGAACCACCCCCATGACACCCCGGTGCCAGTCGACCCTGGTTGCGATGCGCAGCCCCGTGACCATGCCGTCTTGGACGGGCAACTTCGTGAGAGACCGCCAGTCTTTGCCCGCCTCGATGAGCGCGAGTCGCACCCAGGTTCGCCACTGGAGGCGGGGAAGGCGGTGCATCGCGCCGCCTGCGACGTCGTCAGGCATGGGCAGGTCGGCCAGCACTTCGCCAACGCCGCGCACTCGACGCTTCGGGGGCTCGTAGACGAATGGTTGGACTTTCGCCCGATGGCGGCCCACGAGGAGAAACCGCTTCCGGTGCTGGGCGAGCCCACCGACCTCTCCGCAGTCATGGGTCGACTCGGAGACGAGGTATCCGTAGTGCCGAAGGATGCCGCAGATGGCGTCAAGAAGTTGCCGCCCGCGGGTCGCTATACGTGGCACGTTCTCCATGACGACAAGGCTGGGCGGGTCGTCTGCGAACGCCTCCATGGCCAGGACCAAGGCGCGGACCGTCAGATTATTGAGGGCTTGGTAGCGAGCAGAGGCGGCGCTTCGCTTGTTGAGCAACCCCGAGAATCCTTTGCATGGGGGGCTCCACGCGAGGATGTCGGGGCACTCACCGTTTGCCGCGGTCCGGATGTCGGCTGGGGTGGCTTCATGCCAGCCGTCGGGCGGCTCTCCAGTTCCGAGGCAGACTCGGCACCGACGCTTTGCCGTCCTGCAGGGCCCATGGAACGCCCGGAAGTCCGCGAGGTCGAACAGGTCGAGGCAGGTGGCCTGGGTGCCCGTGAGGCGTTCCAGATCCCTGCAGGCTGCTGGGTCGACGTCCACTGCGCCGATGCAGCGGAGGGACGCCGTGAACTTGCCCACCGAAGCGGTGGCTCGGTTGAGGCCGAGCGAGATTCCACCGGCACCAGCGCAGAGCGTGAAGTGGGTGTAGGTGCGGTGGTGGAGGCGAGGCACGGGAGCGGTCATGCCGCCACCTCGGAGGCGGCCTGGCGCACGTACTTGAAAGGCTTGTCGGCGAAGACGTAGAGGTTGAAGAACTCGTCGAGCGCGGACAGGTCGCCGCGTTCGGTGCGGTCTCGAAGCTGCTTGAGGTGGACGAGCAGCCCGTCCATCAGGGTGTTGCGGTGGTAGTCCGCGGGCTGCACTCCGCAGGTGTGGTCCGTGGCGTCGGGCAGTTCG
>Ga0213840_1001426_pt1 | contig 19064 bp, 18 predicted proteins | sample SWPATP22_FD_160132 | JGI IMG/M metagenome (GOLD analysis project Ga0213840, IMG submission 160132) | Coastal seawater microbial communities from Marineland, Florida, United States - SWPA TP2 #2 | ecosystem: Environmental > Aquatic > Marine > Coastal | place: USA: Florida | collected 2016-08-14 | reverse complement strand
TGCTCGTGCAAAGAACAAATGGGCTGACATAACGTCCATGGTCAATGCTGGTAAAAAAGTGTTCTCTATTACCGTTGCCGACATGGTTAAGCTTTACCTAGAGCATAGGCAACGGCATGTTGAACTAGGACTGTTAAGCGCTGGCAGACATTACATTATCAGTTGCCACCTAAAACATTTAACCAGAATGTTAGGGTCATCTACTCGTGTAACCGACTTAGATCGCCGTAGCTTGCAAGACTATGCTTTTGCTAGGCGCAGTGAAAAGGCTGGCATTAAAAATGCCACTATCAACAACGAACAAGCGACTATAAACGCTTGCTTTCGATACTGCTATGATGAGGGTTTAACCAATATTCAAAAATTGAAGTTTGATGTTTTACCCGTCGAAGATCAGCTAGACCGTAGACAAAGAGCTACATTTACGCCTGAGCAATTTGCAAAACTGAAAGATGTCATGCAGCAATACGTTCTGGAACAGAACATTTCTCATGAAGTTCGTTTACTACGCCAGATGGTGAGACTTTTTATCTTGGTAAGCGCTGAGACAATGATGCGTTTTGGTGAGCTGCGTCAATTACAATGGCGTTCCGTTAGCGAACCATTTGTTAAAGAAGACAGCAGTGGTCATGCTCACAAATTGATAAAGTTAACTGTCTTAGCTGATACTTCTAAAGTTAGAAAATCGCGAATTGTAATAGCAAAAGCCGGTGAACTTTTTAGTGAAATAAGTTCTGTTACGGAACATTTTCAACCTGACGACTATGTATTTGCTATAGAACCCCGCAAAATGCTTACCCAACGCCAAATGTATGCCTACTGGCGCGAGTTGATGTTTCTCATGGGTATTCCTGACTATAAAACTTTTAATCTCACATTTTATTCATTACGTCACTTTGCCATTACTGAAAAAGTAAGAGCTGGTGCTCTCTATCAAGATGTTGCTCGATTAGCTGGTACATCTGTTTCACACGTTGAATCCACTTACTTGCACGCGGATGAAGATATGGAAGTAGTGGCTCTGGGGATAAAATAATGGTGGTCCCAGCCACCATTATTTTATTGATAGTATTAATTTTTAACTATCAAATAAATCGGCTTGTTTTTTTTCTCGAACTGATTCGCACGTCCATAAACCTCGCTTGGAACGTTCTTTGTGGATTTTATCTGGAAACAGAGCATTAATACCGGCTCTGTAACTATTCAGAATTTCTCTTTCTTCGTTGATCAGTTCAAATCGATCTTTGATTATGTCCGATGGTCCCATTTCGGCACCTAACCATCGGCGTCTTTTTAGTTCTGCAGCCATGTAAGTTGTGCCAGAACCTCCAAACGGGTCAAAAACAAGATCGCCTTCATTAGTTGCCATCTCAATAATTCGATCTAGTAATTTCAGTGACAGTTCATTCGAACCTTTTCGGCGTTTATATTTCGCGTGTCTAACAGGGGGGATATCAGTCCATATATCTGTCAAGTTTATACCTGACGGATTCATCTTGCTCTTATAGCCACCATAATCTTTTATTTCAGAAAAGCACTTTGGACATACCTCCATAGGCATCCTATCTGGATGAAAAGTATTTGGTTTCTCACCCTTAATATAATAGAGAAGTGAATAGTGTGACGGGTACAATCTACTTTGGATAGGTAAACTATATTTGATATCTACACCAATCCAATGCCTGAAGGTCATCATACCTTCAATATACGTTGTTAGTGCAGCATTCCATTTGGGCAAGTTCCACAAAAACATCGCCCCACCAGGTTTTAGGACGCGGACACATTCCTTGATCCATTCTTGACACCAATGGAGATATTTCTCTGTCCGTAAACTATCGTTAATTTCAGATGGATAGAGCTTGTCTAGATTAAAAGGAGGATCAGCAAAAACTAAATCTACAGTATCACTAGGTGTTGCCTTTAATAAGTCGTAACAATCCCCACGGTAAAGCTTGCCTAGTTCCGTTTGAAATTCCAGACTACACTTAGTTAAAGGCGATTCAATTTTAGGCACGTGATTCTCAATGATCGGTATTATCTCATTTGAATATTTTTGAATAGCCTCGATTATGTCCTTATCCAGCCGTCCCATCTTCAGTCTCAGTGCCATTTCTGAAATGCCAGAAGTTAGAAGGATACGATCAAGATCTAGACCCGAAGGGACAACATTATTTTCGTTATAATACTTTAACCGTTTAGCTGATACGCCGGACTTTTTAGCAAACTGTGCCAAATTTCCTTGCTTTGTATTTTCGATTTCTAACGCATTAAAAAGCTGGTTAGAGTAACCCATGTTTTAGCCTCACATTTCCAATGAAGTTACTTTAACAGATTTCAGTTACATTTTGTAGACTATAGTCCGTCGACTATAGTCTACAAAGCCTTCAGACTTCTCCTAATATCAAGGAGATATGATGAAACCTGAAAAAGCATTTGGTTTAGTTTTAAAAAAAGCTCGGCTAGAAAAAAATGTTTCACAAGAACAACTTGCATTGGACTGTGAACTTGACAGAACTTTTATCTCAATGCTGGAGCGTGGGCAAAGACAACCATCGCTCACCTCAATCTTAGCTATTTCTTCATCCCTTGATATCCAAGCACACAAGCTAATCAAACTGACAACGGATTTAATGGATGAAGATAGTAAAAACAGAAGTACTGATTAAGCAAGGGGCATATTTTGAAAGTTCAGAGTTTAATGAACTGCTGACCGAAATAGAAACGGCTATTTCCAAAGTAGTTTGGCCAGTAGGCGCTGATCATTTCGCTATTAATCCTAAAAGGAAAGGAAACGGCGTTAAACCGATTAAGAATGGTTGTATGGATCATTTACAGCAATCAGGTTGGGAGCTAGAGCGTCGTCTAAGAATATCAACTGATATGCGCCCAGGTCCGCTTGATGCTGTAAAAGAGCTTCCAAATAAATCTAATTTTGCACTGGAGTGGGAAACTGGAAATATCTCATCGTCGCATCGAGCATTAAACAAAATGGTATTAGGTATGCTTAAGAACGCCCTTACTGGCGGGATCTTAATTCTACCTTCCAGAAAAATGTATAACTTCTTGACAGATAGAATAGGAAACTATCAAGAAATCTCGCCCTATTTTCCAGTGTGGGAAAACATGAAAATTGATGAAGGTTATCTTGCCGTTATTGAAATTGAGCATGACATTGAGGATGCAAGCAGTCCACTTATACCAAAAGGCACTGATGGTTGGGCTGAATTTCAAAAGTAATGTCTGCCAGCGCTTAACAGTCCTAGTTCAACATGCCGTTGCCTATGCTCAAGGTAAAGCTTAACCATGTCGGCAACGGTAATAGAGAACACTTTTTTACCAGCATTGACCATGGACGTTATGTCAGCCCATTTGTTCTTTGCACGAGCAATAGCAGTTTGTAGATGCTTAGTGCGCAAGCTTTCACGATAGTAAGCACCTTCGCCACGTATACGCATACGAAACTGCCACACTTCTTTGCTTTGCTTGGTTCTGAGTACTAATGCTTCACCATCTAGGATGTCGTGACGTTCTGTTATATAGGTAGGATTGGATTTACGAGATTTAGCCATGTACTGCCTTTGGTTGCTTATGATGTGCAATAGTCACCATAATTTGTAAATTTGCAGTACAGTAAAAAGCCGAAAGCCTTGCGATGCAAGGCTTTAAAGGTTTGATAGCTATGATTTAAGAAATAAAAAGCACTTATAAATCAATAGCTTATTGGATGGTGGTTTATTCCCACTCAATCGTTGCCGGCGGCTTACCAGAAATATCGTAAACCACGCGGCTAATGCCGTCTATTTCATTGATGATACGGTTCGACACCTTACCTAAGAAATCGTAAGGTAAGTGCGCCCAATGCGCTGTCATAAAGTCGATGGTTTCAACTGCTCGCAAGCTAACTACCCAGTCGTATTTGCGCGCATCACCCATAACACCTACAGAGCGAACTGGCAGGAATACGGTGAATGCTTGACTTACTTTTTGGTATAAATCAGCTGCATACAGCTCTTCAATGAAAATAGCATCTGCACGGCGAAGTAGGTCGCAATACTCTTTCTTAATCTCACCTAATACCCGCACACCAAGACCTGGTCCAGGGAACGGGTGACGGTAAAGCATGTCATATGGCAAACCTAGTTCAAGACCAATTTTGCGTACTTCATCTTTAAATAGTTCGCGCAGTGGCTCAACAAGACCAAGTTCCATGTCTTCTGGCAGACCGCCCACGTTGTGGTGCGATTTAATTACATGCGCTTTACCCGTTGCAGAACCCGCAGATTCAATTACGTCTGGATAAATAGTGCCTTGCGCTAGCCATTTCGCGTTCTCACGTTTGCTGGCTTCTTCGTCGAATACACGAACAAACTCGTTACCAATCGCTTTGCGCTTAAGCTCAGGATCTTCAATGCCTTTTAGACGGTCTAGGAATCGGCCTTCAGCGTCAACACGAATAATGTTAAGCCCAAAATGATCGCCGAACATTTCCATTACTTGGTCAGCTTCATTTAAACGCAGTAGACCATTGTCTACGAACACACAGGTAAGTTTGTCACCAATCGCACGGTGAAGAAGCATAGCCGTAACTGAAGAGTCAACACCACCAGAAAGGCCTAGGATAACTTCTTCATCCCCCACTTTTTCCTTAATACGCTCAATAGCATCGTCAATAATAGCACCAGCAGTCCAAAGCTTTTCACACTTACAAATATCCATAATGAAATGGGTAAGTAAGCGCATGCCTTGACGTGTGTGAGTTACTTCAGGGTGGAATTGTACGCCATAGAACTGTTTTTCTTCGTTGTACATTGCCGCGTGCGGGCACGATGGCGTTTGTGCAATTGTTTCAAACCCAGCTGGAATAGACGCGACCTTATCGCCATGACTCATCCATACATCAAGTAATGCCGAGCCGTTGTCGCTAATGGCATCTTCAATTTTGTCTAAAAGCGGGCTTGGCTTGATAACTTCAACTTGCGCGTAACCAAACTCGCGTTTGTCAGAACCTTGTACTGCGCCGCCTAGTTGCTCAGCCATAGTTTGCATGCCGTAGCACACACCTAGCACGGGCACGCCTGCTTCAAAAACGTACTGAGGAGCACGCGGAGAGCCCGCTTCGGTTACCGATTCTGGACCACCTGATAAAATTATGCCTTGAGGATTAAATTCGCGAATTTGCTCTTCGGTCACATCCCAAGCCCAAAGCTCACAGTAAACGCCAATTTCGCGAACACGACGCGCTATTAACTGCGTGTATTGCGAGCCAAAATCCAAAATAAGTATGCGTTGGTCGTGGATATTTGTGGTCATGTTTTATTTTTACCCGTTAAATAAAAGAACAAAGGCTGGTGTATTACCAGCCTCGCAGTCGTCGGTCGCCTTAACCTAAACGGTAGTTTGGCGCTTCTTTGGTAATGCTTACATCGTGCACGTGACTCTCGCCCATGCCGGCTGCGGTTACACGTACAAACTGAGCTTTATTGTTAAGCTCTTCAATTGTTGCGCAACCCGTTAAGCCCATCGCCGAGCGCAAGCCGCCCATTTGTTGATGGATGATGTTCGCAATTGGGCCTTTGTATGCAACGCGTCCTTCAATACCTTCAGGTACTAATTTCTCCGCGTTATCAGATTCTTGGAAATAACGGTCAGATGAACCATGGCTTTGATCCATTGCACCTAGTGAGCCCATACCTCGGTAAGACTTGTAGTAACGACCTTGGAAAAGCTCCACTTCCCCAGGCGCCTCTTCTGTTCCGGCTAGCATGCTGCCTACCATTACGCAGCTTGCACCAGCGGCAAGTGCTTTCGCAATATCGCCAGAGAAACGAATACCGCCATCTGCAATAACAGGAATATCAGTATCTTTTAGCGCTTCAACCGCATCAGATACTGCTGTAATTTGTGGCACACCACAACCGGTTACAATACGTGTGGTACAAATTGAACCTGGACCAATACCTACTTTAACCGCGTCAACGCCAGCTTCTGCCAACGCTTTTGCTCCGTCGCCTGTTGCCACGTTACCCGCAATAATTTGTACATCTGGATAGTCAGCACGCACTTTCTTAACACGGTCGATAACACCTTGTGAGTGACCATGAGATGTGTCGATAAGCAACACATCAACACCTGCTTCAATAAGTAATGCGATACGCTCATCAGTACCTGCACCAACACTTACCGCTGCGCCTACGCGAAGACGACCTAGCGAGTCTTTGCATGCATTAGGTTTGTTTTCAGCTTTCTGGAAATCTTTAACGGTGATAAGACCTGTAAGCTTGAATGCATCGTCTACAACAAGAATTTTTTCAATACGGTGCTCATGCATAAGGTCTAGTACAACATCAGAGCTTGCGCCTTCTTTAACAGTAACCAAATCATCCTTACCGGTCATTACGTTACTAATAGGAAGGTTTAAGCGCTTTTCAAAACGAAGATCACGAACTGTCACAATACCGATAAGGTTGTTGTTTTCATCTGTTACAGGGAAACCTGAGTAACCAAGGCGCTTTGAAAGTGCAATGACTTCGCCAATAGTTGCGTTTTTAGAGACCGTTACAGGATCAGACACTACACCACTTTCGTACTTTTTAACTTCACGTACGTGTTTAGCTTGCTCTTCTGGCTTCATGTTTTTGTGGATGAAACCAATACCACCCTCTTGCGCTAGCGCAATAGCTAGGCGGGCTTCAGAAACCGTGTCCATGGCTGCAGACACCATTGGAATATTTAACGTTACGCCACGCGTAAGGCGTGTTTGTAAGTTGGCTGTGTGGGGGAGGACGGTCGAGTGGCCGGGAACCAGCAACACATCGTCGAACGTCAGGGCTTCTTGGATGATACGTAGCATGCAACAACACCTATTCAGTTGAGGGTTAATTGCGGCGCAATTGTAGTGTTTTTTAGTTTTCAGGTAAACTCTAAATGTATTAAACCAAGTGATTTTTTTTATGTTTACAAATTCGCCATCTACGTCTCGACAAATTTTAACAGTTACCAAGCTAAATCGCTTAGCCAGAACCGTGCTAGAAGGTGAAATTGGCCTTATCTGGCTGTCGGCAGAAATATCCAACTTTGTTGCTGCAGCATCTGGGCATTGGTACTTCACGCTCAAAGATAATAAAGCACAAGTTCGCGCAGCCATGTTTAAAGGTGCGAATCGCAATGTACGCATTCGACCTAAAGAAGGTGACAAAATATTAGTGCGCGCTTCTGTGGGTTTATATGAAGCCCGCGGTGATTATCAGCTTGTGGTTGAGCACATGGAAAGCGATGGCGAAGGTGCGCTTAAACAAGCTTTTGAAGCATTGAAGTTTAAATTGAATAGCGAAGGGTTATTTGATGCAGCAAACAAGCGCCCGCTACCACAGCATGTAAATCGTATTGGTGTTATCACGTCTTCAAGTGGAGCTGCGCTTCACGATGTATTAAGCGTACTAAAACGTCGCAGCCCGCAAACAGAGGTAGTGTTATACCCTTCCATGGTTCAAGGAGACACAGCATCGCTTCAACTTATTGACGCATTGCGCACTGCAAACCGTCGAAACGAAGTTGATGTAATATTGCTTACGCGCGGTGGTGGTTCCCTTGAAGACTTATGGTGTTTTAACGATGAAGTACTAGCGCGTGAAATTGCCGCGAGTGCTCTACCTATAGTAAGTGCAGTTGGTCACGAGGTAGATTTTACCATAGCTGATTTTGTTGCCGATGTTAGAGCACCTACCCCTTCAGCAGCAGCGGAGATTTTAAGCCAAGACTCAACAGCGCTTCAACAAACGCTACATCAGTATGCGCAACGTCTTACACGCGTGATGACGCATTACCTTCAAGCAAGTAAGCAACAGTTAGCCCTCAAAAAACAGCGTTTGAACACGCTACACCCAGAGAGCAAAATTCAATATCAATGGCAGACGTTAGACCGGCTAAACCTGCGTTTACAACATCAGATGCAGCGCGTATTCACTCATACAGAAAAGCGACATCAGCAGTTAAGTGCTCGCCTTGCCCAGCAAAGCCCTGTTTCTCAATTGGCGTTAGCTAAAGACAAGCTAGGCAACACTACTTCCCGTCTCTCTGGCGCAATGAATGCCATTTTGCGGAACAAAAAAAACACGTTAGGCACAAAGGTGGCCTTGTTACAGTCGGTTAGCCCTTTGTCTACATTGGCCAGAGGCTATTCTATAACGCTACTAGATGATGAGCCGGTGAGCCGTGTTTCAGATGTTAAAAAAGGTAAAAATATAACGACAAGAGTATCAGATGGTGAGATAGTCAGCACCGTAACGCACGTTAAAGAAAACTCAAATTAAAATAGGCTATGGAGCAGCTATACAATGATGAGAAGTGAAGCCTATTTGGTATTACGCATGGAAAGTGTAAATGCGTAAATTGGCGCCCATTTCCATGCTATTTTTATCATCTTTATTAGCACTGTTAATAACCTTGCTAGTAAGCGCTGGTCACGCACGGGCAAGTGCGTCGTATCATCATTCTTTATCAGTTTATTCAACATACCCCAGCAATGCGTTATTACGTCAATGCGAAGCGCTAAAGAAAAGCAAAGGGCTAGAGAAAAAGAATAGCGAACAGTGCGTAGAGGATGCTATCCCTGTTGAACACTTTTTAGTTGCGCTGAAAAATTCGAATGCGTTTGCTAGGTTAATGCCTTTTGAAGACGGTGGTGATTATGAATTGTTAATTGCAAACATGGGGCACACCGATGGCCAGTATGCAGAATTCATTTTGCAATGGCGTGGTCTTGAAATAAGCAGTTTGCAATTCTCTTATACCAACCAACAAGTTTCTACTAACCAAGCAGCGTCAGTCTTAGTAGACATGTGGCTTGAAAAAGTAAGAAAAGATAACGTTTTTTCAAATGTATTTCTTTTTTCAGCACTGCAAGCCAGTAACTACACCCAAGAATTATTCGTGCCCGATAAAATTGGCGATTTCACGAAATTAGAAACACAGCTTTACGACGACCCATTTAACGGTGCTATAACTCGTTATACGCATTCGCAGTTCGAAGATGCACTAATTGACGTTACGGTATACCCATTTATGGAAGCACTGTCAGTAGAAGACGGTGAGCTGCTGTATGCGCAATTACAAGAAGACGTGGCAAGAGCAGAGAAAACGGCGCAGTCTCAAGCATTGACACTAAGCCAACCTTCTCCTGCATCGCCCTACGCTGCTAGTAGTGATGTTGTGGGATGGCGCGTTGGCCTTAAAGCAGAGTCTGAAACAGCTCCTACCCTTTATGCATCAACCTACGTGTTCAGACGAGGCGATAAAATTGTAAAGGTGTCGACAACGTTTCCAGTGCAGTTCTCAGACCCTATTGCCGATGAACTTATCGCGTCTATTAGCGTGCCAACAGAGTCGGTACTTATGAAAAATATTAGGCAGTTGTTGCAACAAAGTGCGCAGGGCGACTAGCGCGATGCTACGCTAGCTTTACCTTAGCTCTAACTGCAACTTTTTTTAGCTTACGTTTCATTCGATTAAGCTTAGCTGCAGCGGGTAAACTTGGGTTTCCTATTTGCTTCACAGTATTCCCGGGTTGCTTCGCAATGTTTTGATTCATCACATAATTACCACTTGAGGGTTTTGTCTCGTATTTATCAAACCAGTTATATACTTGATCTTTTTTTAGTGCCTTAGTAAGGCGAAGATGTTCACTTGTAGACATAGTTAATCCTTTATCTTCAATAGTTACTTCACAGCTTTTATCTCAAAGCCTCTACCGCTAAACTTTTATGTCTTCGCTTCCATCATTGAAAGCGAGGTAATTAAGCCAATACAACGTTGGCTTGCCGTTCATCTAATTTGCCTTCCATTAGTTTCAATGCAAATTGAAAGCCACTGTTTATTTAATAACTCAATCGGTCTATAACCGTCGAATCAAGAGGGCTGCAGTGAAAGCATGAAATTCGTGGTAGCGAATGAAAACAAAAAGGGAGTGGGTAACCATTACATGAATCAGTAATAAATTTCAGGAAGTGAATTATTATTTAAAGCTATTTAGTCTACATATTAGAAACGCTTTTCCACTCCCGGCATTAAGTTTGAAGTTAGTAACTAACTCTTAAAAGCATGGTTTAATTTATGTTTTAACTGCATAAGTTTCTGATACTTTTTAGGCAAGGCGTATCCATCACCTTTCTTTAATTCTTGATTTAGAAGATAAGTCTCTTTATTTGGAATGCTTTCGTATTTATCAAACCAATTAAAAACTTCGTCTTTTTTAAGCGCTTTGTTTTTTAACTTAAAGTCACTTGAGGTCATAACAATTCCTAAAAACAACCAAGTATCCATTGCTTTATAAGGTTCACAGCTTAGCGAAACCAATAAAAAAGGTTGTTCGACTTCCACTCTAGGTAAGAAGTTCACGAAACTTCCCCTTGTCCGAGTGCGAGAACACACAGCATTACATATCAAAGATACGCAGCTGTTTTTTGAATTAACGATTAAGTGTAAAGAATGGATGCAAGTTTTTGAGCCCTGAGAAGAAAGCTCAGGGCGAGGACAGCGTCGCGTTACTTCTTCTCCTTGTAATAAGACATCATGCGGCGACGTTTACGCTGTTGTGCAAGCGTAAGATTATTCTTTTTGCCTTCAAATGGGTTATTACCTTCACGGAATTCAATTTTTATTGGCGTTCCCATAATTTCTAGGGCTTTTCTAAAATAGTTCATCAAAAAGCGCTTGTAAGAGCTTGGTAAATCGTCCACTTGGTTACCGTGAATAACGATTACTGGTGGATTATATCCTCCGGCATGAGCGTACTTCATCTTCACGCGACGTCCACGCACCAGTGGCGGCTGATGATCGTCTTGGGCCATTTCCATGATCTGCGTAAGCAATGCGGTATTAATACGCTTAGTAGCACTCATATAGGCTTCTTGAACCGATTCAAACAGATTACCGACACCAGAGCCATGCAATGCTGAAATGAAGTGGATACGGGCAAAATCAATAAAGCCTAGGCGTCGGTCCATTTCGCGCTTGATCTCATCTTTAATATCGTTACTTAATCCATCCCATTTGTTCACCGCCACCACAAGCGAACGGCCAGAATTAAGTACAAAGCCTAAAAGGCTAAGATCTTGGTCGGTAATCCCCTCTCGCGCATCAATTACCAAAAGCACTACGTTTGCTTCTTCTATGGCTTGCAAGGTTTTTACTATTGAGAACTTTTCAACTGCTTCGCTAATTTTCTTGCGTTTTCTAACGCCCGCAGTATCAATAAGTATGTATTCGCGCTCGTCACGTTCCATAGGAATGTATACGCTGTCGCGTGTGGTGCCAGGCATGTCATAAACAACAACGCGCTCTTCACCTAATATTCTGTTAGTAAGCGTAGATTTACCTACGTTTGGCTTACCCACAATAGCAAGCTTAATAGGTAACTCTTGAAGACGCTGTCGTTGCGACTCGGCATCTTCGTCTTCCTGTGGCTCTTCGTCCACAATTTCCATATCAGGAAATTCAGATTCAAGTGGCGCTAGGGCATCTTGTAATAGCTGCGCTACACCGCGGCCATGCGCAGCGGCTATTTGCTTAATGTCGCCAAGACCTAAAGAGTAAAACTCAGCACTTTCACTGTCGCCGTCGATACCATCGACTTTGTTAGCAACAACAAATACCTTCTTGTTTATACGACGAAGGTGATCGGCAATACCCTGGTCGGCAGGTAACAAACCAGCACGAGCATCAACAAGAAACATCACCACATCGGCTTCTTCAATAGCCAAGAGTGATTGTTGCGCCATTTCCGCATCAATGCCTTCTTCATCACCCGTTATACCGCCCGTATCCACAACAATAAACTGGCGTCTATCAAATTTCGCTTGGCCATATTTACGGTCACGCGTAAGGCCGGGGTAATCAGCAACAAGCGCATCACGTGTATTAGTAAGACGGTTAAACAAGGTCGACTTGCCAACATTAGGGCGGCCAACCAAAGCAACAACGGGTAACATTTATCAGATCCTAAGGGTCATGAAAGCTAAAAAGCACAAACCGCAAGACTTAACACCCCATGCAACAGTTATTGAAGCAATTACAGAGCAGGTAAAAACGCTTGCGGCTTTGAAGAATGGCGCATTATACCTTGTTCAATGGTTAATACCAATGACGTTCAGTTTTTGATTTTAAGTTTGAAGAATGTGAACATTCTTTAGGAGTAGTCAGCAAAAACAAAAAAGCGAGCCTTTATTATGGCTCGCTTTTTTAATTGAACAAATATGTATTGAATAACGCAGCGTGTTAGTTACCGCCTAGCTCTTTAGGTATAGCTCTTTAGGTATAGCTACTTAGATATCGCTACTGAGGCATACTTACTGATGCAATAACGCCGCTTCGAGTAACAGCCACGATACGACCATCAACCTTAATTGGCTCTACATAAATGGAGTCGTCCTCATCATCACCACCAACATCTAAGCGAGCAACAACTTGTCCTGTCTCTTGTTCAATCCAATGCAAGAAGCCCCAGTTATCGCCTACAACAACGTAGTCACCTATTGGTGTAGCTGCTGTTAAAGAACGTTGTTTAAGAGAGCTCTGCGACCATAGCTCAACACCGTTCCTTCTGTCTAACGCATACACGTTTGAGTTGTTATCTACAACAAAAATACGGTTACCGTCGATATTCAGGTTTCTAAAAGAAGCATATTCACGCTTCCAAATTACACGACCAGAACGCAGCTCAACTGCAGCCAATGTGCCATTAAACGATACCGTGTATATGGTGCCACCGAATAAAACTGGCGTTGTATCAATATCGACAATACGCTCTAACTCGGTCGCGCCCGTTGGCTTAGCAATGGCAGTTTCCCAAGCGAGCACACCAGAATCGATAAGGTTTACTTGAATTTTGCCCGTAGGTGTTCCAATTATGGCACCACCATTAGAGGCCACTGGACCAGAGATACCGCGAAGTGTAAGCGGTGGCGTGTCGCCCTCATGGCGCCACACTTGCTCACCTGTTCTGGTATTAAAACCAAACAGGCTTCCAGCTCCCGTGTTTACCACTAAAATGCCTTCGTCAGCTGCTGGTGCTGCCAATATCTCGCCAGGAATACTCGCTTCCCACACAAGCTCACCGCTTTCAGCATCTAGTGCAGCAATGTAACCATTCTCTGTTCCAATGAACACATGCTTGTCAGCAACGGCAATACCACCAATACGTGCAGTTTCACCGTCTTGCCATAAACGCGTTACCGAGCTCAACATACCTTCGTTACTAAAGGTTGCAAAGTTCTTTTCCCACAAAACTTTACCTGTTTCAGGCTCCATTGCAACGACATTACCATGTCGCTCTGCAGCGTACAGTTTGTTGTAGGCATATACAGGGCGCAAACGAGAGAAATAGCGGTCTACGCCATTACCTATTTCACGCTCCCAGCTAATGGTTGGCTGAAATTTAGCATCAATGGGCTTTAATCGACGAATCTCTAGCTTTTCGTCGTCAGTAAACCAGTCTTCAATAGTAGAGCAGCCTGAAAGCGTTACAGAAACAGCCATGGCCATTCCTATTACGCGAGCGAATCGACCTTTTCGGCCACACGTCTTGTGAAACAAATTGCGTACCTCTTTATTATGAATGCCAGTTATTTGGCTCGCGATTACTGACCAGCGGCAACAGACAAGTTGTCCAGCTTCATTTGTAATAGCGGGTTATTGGCATTTTTTTCTAACGCACTTGAGTAAGCTAGGCGAGCGTCGTCAAACTTTGACTGCTTTGCATACACATCGCCTTTCAATTCTGAAACTTCAGCTGAGAATGCGTCGTTTGTTACGTTGCCTAGCGTAGACAACGCCGCATCAAGCTGGTTCATTTCAATTTGCACTCTTGATAGACGAAGTGATGCAACAGCTTTCATTTCTTCGCTTTCGGCAAACGTTACAACGCGATTTAGGTGCGACGCAGCAGCGTCTAAATCACCAGAATCAACGGCTTGCTTTGCCGCAAGCAAACTTGCAATACTTGCATAGCCACTGTCTTTATTCGCTTCAATAAACGCATCAACCTTCGCTTCGCCACCTTCAGCAGCTAGAGACTCAACGGCTTCTTGATAAGCAACAGACGCAGCCTCTTTGCTAGCAAGCTGAGTTTCTGAAAAGTAGCGCCAGCCCCATAGACCGCCAAGACCTAATGCAGCACCCACAATAATTGCAGTACCGTGCTCTTTCCAAAAACGCTTTATGGCTTCTACTTGTTGTTCTTCTGTTTCGAAACGTTCCATGATGTCCTCTTATTATTTTGCGCTAAGCATCTCTTGTACCTTATCGGCTAAGGTATCGAAGCTTACTGTAACTTGTTCTTGTCCATCGCGAAGTGGTTTAACACCTACCTCACGTGCTTGCATTTCATCAGAGCCCAAAAGCAACGCCAGGCGAGCGCCTGTTTTGTCTGCGCGTTTAAGCTGTTTTTTAAAGTTTCCGCCACCACAGTGCATCATTACACGAGCATCCACCAGAGTGTTACGCAAGTGCTCTGCAACTTCCAGCGCGTAAGATTGAGCATCATCGCCCATAGCAGTGACATAAACGTCAGCAAAACTAGTATCTTTGCCTTCATCAGTGAGAGTAGTGAGCAACAGTACCAAACGTTCGATGCCCATGGCAAAACCAACTGCAGGCGTTGCTTTACCGCCTAGCTGTTCGACAAGTCCATCATAACGACCACCCGCACATACCGTACCTTGTGCGCCTAGGCTGTCGGTTACCCATTCGAACACCGTGCGATTGTAGTAATCAAGGCCGCGAACCAAGCGTGGGTTTATCTCAAATTCAATACCCGCTTGCGTTAGGCGAGAGCACAATGTTTCAAAATGAACTTTAGATTCTTCGTCAAGGTGGTCGATAAGCGCTGGGGCATCTTCTATCGCCGCCTGAACGTCTGGATTTTTGCTGTCTAGAACGCGCAGTGGATTGGTTTCGAGGCGACGCAACGAGTCTTCATCAAGCTTATCAGCGCGCGCTTTCAAAAACTCAACTAGCGTGTCACGATACGCGGCGCGCGCTTCGTTAGAACCTAGAGTGTTGATTTGAAGCTTTACATGTTTTTCAATGCCAAATGCTTTCCAAAAGCGCGCACTTAACATAATGACTTCTAGGTCGATATCTGGCCCGTCCATACCGTAAGTTTCAACACCAAACTGGTGAAACTGACGATAGCGACCTTTTTGCGGACGTTCATGGCGGAACATAGGACCCATGTACCACAAACGTTGCTGTTGGTTATACAACAGACCGTGCTCATTACCCGCGCGTACACAGCTTGCTGTACCTTCTGGGCGAAGCGTTAAGCTGTCACCATTGCGGTCTTCAAATGTGTACATTTCTTTTTCAACGATATCGGTAACTTCACCGATAGAACGCTTAAATAAATCTGTGCTTTCAACAATGGGCGTGCGTATTTCTTGGTAGCCGTAGCTCGCCACAACCTGACGAAGTACAGATTCTACCTTTTGCCATGTGCCGGAAATCTCCGGTAGGCAGTCATTCATGCCTCGAATTGCCTGAATAGTCTTAGCCACGTGAAATTCTCATACTGCTAAATAGTGAAAAGCCCCGCATTATAGGGGCTTTGGAAGTAAACAACAATGAACAAAAAGCGGCTTAGTCTTTAACAGAAACCTGAATTTTATTTTCTTCGCTCATGCGAGCGGCTTTAGCGCGGATTTTTGCTTCAAGCTTATCTACTAGGTCATCATTCGGAAGGCGCTCTTTCACACGCTTACCATCTTCATAAAGACCGCTCATGTTGCGTGCACCGGTTAAGCCTAAGTCCGACACTTCAGCTTCGCCAGGCCCATTTACTACACAACCGATGATAGACACGTCCATAGGTGTCAGAATATCTTCTAAACGTTGTTCTAGCGCGTTTACTGTGCCAATAACATCAAACTCTTGTCGTGAACAGCTTGGGCACGCAATAAAGTTAATACCGCGCGAGCGAATACGTAGCGACTTAAGAATATCAAAACCCACTTTGATTTCTTCAACAGGGTCTGCGGCAAGTGAAACGCGCAGCGTATCACCGATACCCTCTGCTAGAAGCATGCCCAAACCTACGGCACTTTTTACTGCTCCAGCACGCTGACCGCCAGCTTCGGTAATACCTAAATGTAGAGGCTGATCAATTTCCTTTGCCAGTAATCGATATGCGCCAACGGCAAGAAAAACATCAGATGCTTTAACGCTTACTTTAAACTGGTCAAAGTTGAGCTTATCTAGAATGTCAACATGGCGCATGGCCGATTCTACAAGCGCCTCAGGTGTTGGTTCGCCGTACTTTTCTTGTAGATCTTTTTCTAAAGACCCGCCATTTACACCTATACGGATAGGAATATTTTTATCCTTTGCACAATCCACAACAGAGCGAACGCGCTCCATATTGCCAATGTTTCCCGGGTTAATTCTAAGGCAGTCTACACCGTATTCAGCCACTTTAAGCGCAATGCGATAATCGAAGTGAATGTCAGCCACCAAAGGCACACTCACTTGCTTTTTAATTTCTTTAAATGCTTCTGCCGCTTCCATGGTAGGCACTGAAACACGCACAATTTCACCACCCACAGCCACGATACGGTTTATTTGATCAACCGTAGCCGCCACATCTGTGGTGCGTGTATTAGTCATTGACTGGACAGCAATGGGAGCTCCATCGCCTATTGGAACATTACCTACATTGATACGCGTCGACTTTCTGCGCTTGATAGGACTTTCTGCAAACATCTAATTAACCTACATAGGAAGTGTAAAGCGCGCTGTTCTACCATTTTGGTAAGAAGAAATATCAACAGCATCGCCATTTACTGATATGCGCACATTATCCGGTGCGCCGAGCGTAACTTCAACCGGTGGTACGCCCTGAATTTCCATAATTCGCCCTTTTTGCTTAACACCATATGCAATAGCTTCACCCGTAGCATCAGTAATATTTACCCAACAATCATCATCAAAGGTAAATGTCATCGATACAGGTGCTGCATTGCTCGTTAAATCAATATCAGATGAGTTGGCAGTTGACGCAACAAGTTCGGTTAAATTGTTACTGTCGTTAACAGCCGTATCTGGTGCTGAGATGGCGCCATCATCAAGATCACCCTCTTGAGTAAAACCACTTTGTGAAAGCGCGTCTTCTTCTGGTGTCACGTTGTCTTGCTGCGCAGACTGACTTATCTGCTGTGGCTGCGTCGTAGATGGAAGTGTTAACTCATCGTTAGATGTGCTCTCAGAATCAGTCAACGTTGATGCACTTTCTTGCAAGGTAGCGGTACCAGTAGCTTTTTCTGGAATAGGAGTATTCGCAGCTTCTTCCATCACCGCATCGGGAAGCGACACATCACTCACAGCATCATCACCAGGCTGTTGATACCACCAGGCCACTACCCCCGCAATGATTAACAGGAGGATCACGTAAGTCACCATCATCCATCTGTCGTCATGTGTCTGTTTTGCGACACGTTTCGAAAAACTTTGTAGTTTATCCGACGACGGTACTGACTTTTGATTATGGAAGCGTTCGAAGGCTTCAATAACGTCTTGCGAGTTCATATTTACCTGCTTTGCGTAGTTTCTTACGTAGCCCTTGGTAAACGTTATCGAGGCGTTATTATCCAATTTATCGCTTTCTAAATCGTTGATTTGCCGAACTTTTAAAAACAACTTATCCGCAATTTCTTGTTGCGAGAGGCCCAATGCCTCGCGGCGTGCCTTTAGCATGGCACCTGGACTTGGCGTGCTTTCGTTTTGTTGCGAATCTACGTCTTGTTTCGCTTGTTCTTCTGACACCATTAAACCTTATTCCTCCTGCATACTAGGTGGTACTAACCAAAGCGACTGACCAGCAATAATAGCGCCAGTATTTCCTAGGTTATTCCACTCTTGCAGTGTTGCCATCTTAATATTGTGCAATAACGAAATACGATATAAGTTTTCGCCCGGTTTTACTACATGGATTTTTGGTGTTTCAGCTGATAATTCATTACTTTGCGCTTTAGCATTATTACTTTCACTCGCTTCTGCGTTAACGCTAGCGGTGTTTTCGGTACTCGTATTAGCCTGACGAACAGTACGCTCAATACCAGTGTCATTTGCCTTGGGCTGAGCACTTTTTACTTCAGGTACTGATTTATCCATGGCTGTCGTTTTTGAGGGGGCTGCGTTGTCGCTATTTTTAACCACTTTAACAATGCGGTTAGGAGAAGACGCGCTCTCCTTTTCAAAGCGTGCGGTTAATGGATTATCGGGAAACAATGACTGCATCATTTCACCGTAGCCTTTTGCAGTTTCTAAATCGCCCTGCCCTTTCGCAATTTCGTAGGCAAGCCATAAAGAGTCGGGAGACACTCGCGCTACTTTCTCATATTGCTTTAACGTTTGCTTCGCCAAATCCCATTGCTCGGAAACCGTATAAAGCTGAGTAAGAAGGTATAAGCTTTTTGCTCTGGCAGGCTGATGCTTTAACGCTTCCTTGAAGTAATTCGTTGCTTCATCAAGATTACCTTGGCTTTGTGCGCAAAGTGCTAAGTTTTCGTAAGTCTGCGCAGCGTTAGCATACAGTCGGTTATTTATAGCATCGAAGAAGTAAGCTTTTGCGTCTTCATACTGTCCGTTTTGACACTTAAAAGCGCCATAACTGTTTGCTATATCGCCATTATTAGGCGCTAAGTCTATGGCCGCCTCGTAAAACTCTTCAGCTCGCTGGTTGTCGCCCACTAACTGATAGTAATACGCCATAGCGTATTGAACGTCAGCAGAACGCGGGTCGAAAGCGAGTGCTTTGTCGAGGTTCTTTTTGGCTTGAGAATAATTGTTGTTTTGAAGGTAGGTAAGCCCAAGCGACATTCGCGTTTTAGCAGCTTCTTCGCGGTCGAAGTTACTGCCATAGCTGCCGGCTTGGTTGTTGCTAACACAACCTGACGCCACTAGCGCAGCGCCAAGTAAACAAATCCTTAGTGAAGAACGCAATCCTGTTCGCATAGACTTACCCTAATATCTTGATGATTATTGGGCCATTTTTACTGAAATTGCTTCGCCCTTCATCT
>Ga0213840_1001425_pt1 | contig 19068 bp, 29 predicted proteins | sample SWPATP22_FD_160132 | JGI IMG/M metagenome (GOLD analysis project Ga0213840, IMG submission 160132) | Coastal seawater microbial communities from Marineland, Florida, United States - SWPA TP2 #2 | ecosystem: Environmental > Aquatic > Marine > Coastal | place: USA: Florida | collected 2016-08-14 | reverse complement strand
GACCAAAGAAGTCCATCATGTAGCCGTCGGGGCGCGGAGCGGCCGATTTCTCGAGCAGTTCGACGTCCCATCCGGCCAAGCCGAGCTGGCGTGCCGCGACAAGGCCTGCAATGCCTGCCCCGACAACGACGGCTTTCATGTCCTGCCTCCAACGATCGGATCCGCCGGGGCTCAAGGAGCCGGCCGAGCACAGGAGTCCCGCCGACACCCGCTGGCTAATTCTTGACTCATTGCCGGCGGACTGTCCAACCGCGCGTTGTCGCGGGCACACAGTCAACCGCCGGCTGCGAACCGTCTCCAAGGGCGGGTTCCGCCACCTCGATTCTTGACGGCGCGTTTCGCAAAGTTTTCTGACGGGACCGGGAGTGTTCGCAGTCTGGACCCTGCCCTGCCGTTGCCCTATCGTTGGGGAACCGATCAAAGTTGACCGGCGGAGCTCCGCATCGGAGGTACAGGATGGGAATCATCTCGTCTGGATTTCATGGAAAAAGGCGGACCGTCAATCCAGCGCTACCCCCCGGGCAATACGAGACGGGAAGCTTTCCCGTGCTGACAGCGGGCCCGGCACCGTATGTCTCCCCGGCGGACTGGGAATTCTTCATAGCAACCGAGACGGGGCAGCGCCGCACCTGGTCCTGGGACGATCTTATGGCGCTGCCGCAGGTTGATATCCGCTCGGACATTCACTGCGTGACCAGTTGGTCTAAGCTGGGCACATCGTGGCGCGGGGTTTCGCTGGACACCTTGTTCGAGGATGTGGAGACAACGTCGGAGTTCACGACGGCCCACTCCTACGGCGGCTACACGACCAACGTCCCGCTGCAGGACCTGCTGGGCGGCCACGCATGGGTGGTTTGGGAATTCGACGGCGAACCTCTGGAACGGGCCCACGGCGGACCTGCTCGCCTGCTGATACCCCACTTGTACTTCTGGAAGAGTGCCAAGTGGATCAACGGGATTGAGCTGATGCCGCGGGATGTTCCGGGTTTCTGGGAATCCAACGGGTACCACATCTACGGCGACCCGTGGCGCGAGGAGCGCTACTCATGAGGCCGGCACCATGAGCACCCTGTGGCGCGTCGCCGAGGTGGTCAGTGGCGTTCCCGAAACGGAATCGTCCAGAACCATCGGGTTGCGCGTGGACGGCCTGAACGGCAATCTTGCCGGCCAGCACATCGATATCCGGCTCACGGCGGACGACGGTTACACGGCCGTGCGGTCCTACTCCGTGGCCACAGCCGGCATGGATGAGATCCTGGAGATTACGGTCGATGAATTGCCCGACGGTGAGGTCTCGCCCTATCTGGTCAAGGACCTGTTGGTGGGAGACCAATTGGAGATCCGGGGCCCCGTCGGCGGCTGGTTCGTCTGGCGGCCCACGGACCCGAACCCCGTCCAGCTGATCGCCGGAGGATCCGGCATCGTCCCGCTCATGTCCATGATCCGTGCCCATGAAGCCTCCGAGAACTCGTCGCCGTTCCGTCTGCTGTACTCGCTCAAGTCCCCGGAGACGGGGTTTTATCGGGAGGAACTCCTCACGTTGGGCCAGGAATCCCCCAAGCTCTCCGTCGACTATTTCTACACACGCAAAGTGCCCGAGGGCTGGCCCACCACTCCGAAACGGCTCACCGCTGAAACGCTGCTGGCAAGCATCCTGCCAGCGGACACTGCCCCCGACATCTTCATCTGTGGTCAGACAGTATTTGTCGAAACGGTCACCGAATGGCTGGTGGAGGCGGGCTATCCGGCCGCGTCCATCAAAACCGAACGCTTCGGCGGAACAGGAGGAATCCGGTGACTGGCAACAACGGCTCGGCTTCCCCTGGTCCTGAGGACCCGCGCCTCGAGGACCAGGACATCGCCGGAACGGCAGGCAATCCAATACCCCATCTTGACGGAAATGCGGCGGCAGGGCCGCTGTGGGAAGTGTTCCGAATCGACATCATCGCAGCGATCGGTCGATGCAAGAACTGTGGCGCCGTCAGGGTCTTCGGGGAGGCTGCGGTTTATGCCGACGCCCCGGGCATTGTTGTGCGCTGCAGTTCCTGCGAGGGCGTCCTGCTGCGACTCGTAGAGACCCCCACCAAATTCTGGCTCGATGTCAGCGGACTGAGTTATCTGCAGATCGATCGGGAGCGCTAGCGCGTACCTCTTGGAAGGCTTCCCTGGAGTCGTCCTGAGATAGCGGGGCAGCAGGGGCTTCTGCTGATGATTCCCATCGGGGCCCCTCGCCCCGCGTCTTCCAGGAGGTGCCCGGCCCGGGCGCGGCCGGGGACGCCTGGAGCGGAGGGTGCACACCCTTGGCTCGTCGCACCCGCAGCAGCCGGCCCAGAGGAACTGCCAGGAGCAGCCGTGGCCCAGGTCCGACGGGGCGGCCGTAAGAGGAGGGCCAGGACCGCCGACGACACTACAACGGCCGCGAAGACGGCTGTCAGTTGGATTCAGAGCGCGGTGCCGTCGTATATGGTCACACGGACGTTCAGCAGCGCCGCGGCCAGGAGCGCTGTGATTGCAGCCTTTTGTCGCCGATGGCCCGTCAAGAAGCAGCAGTGACGGAACGGCGTACCAGGCCGCGCTGGCCGGGCCCATCGCGTTGACCTGGGTGATCACGGCTGTGCTCCCCGGAATGACGCTGACGAGCGGTTCGGCCACCATCGAAGCGCAATGAAGGATCAAGCCGGCGAGGCCGGCCGCTGTCAGGCCGAGGTCCCCGCGGTGAGTCGGGTTGCCAGACATTTCGGGGGCAGCCCCGGCCGCGCCCGATGGGATGGAAATTCTTCGATCGCGCGTCCAAGGATGCGCGATGGCCACGGCGCTTGTTTCCGGTCAGATGGGGCCGCCGTCCGCGGGGATATCCTCCCGCGAGGGCACTCCCGCTGCTTGTGGCGCTGCGTTGAGGCACGCCACGACGGGCGTGCTTCATGTAACGGAATGGCCTCATTCCCTGAAATACCCATCCGCAGGGGTGCCTGATGTCGACGTACTCCTGACAGACAACCTCCGGCCCCCCGCAAGAATCCATTTCCCAATCCACGGTCGGGAGGGCTGGCCCACATCGATCCGCAAGTTATAGGAGTAATCCCATGCGTTCATCAATCGAGACTTTTCTGGGCGTCGCGGCTGCTGGTTCGCTCATGTTCTCCCTCGCCGCGTGCGGCCCGGCCAGCAATGCCTCCACCGCGCCATCCTCCTCATCCGCCTCGGCGGCGGCCGAGATGCCCAAGCCGCTGGCCTCCATCCCGGCGCTGACCGGGACGTCCACCGCGGTGAAGGTGGACGCCTCCTTCGCCGAGGCTTTGAAGACCCTGAGGCTCACCCCCGGCGTGATCGGCACCGCGCAGCTGACCGACGGGTCGCACGCGTTCCCGATCACCGGCGGCAAGGTCGATTACTACGCCCCCCAAGGACTACCGCCCCTACGTCCAGGGCCTGATCAACCACGCCGGCTCCGGCTTCTCCCTGACCTCCGGGGACACCAAGGTTGATCTGACCAACTTCACGATCGACTCTGGCACCTCCAAGCTCTACGGCGACGTCGCGGTCAACGGCACAGTTGCCGCAGTGCAGGCCTACATCTTCAACCTGGACGGCTCCACCCTGAAGCCGCTGGCAAAGGCCGGGGACACCGCCACCCTTGATGGCACCCGCGTTCTGGTCTCTGACACCGCTGCTGGCCTGCTGAACAAGACCTTCAAGACCGACGCCGTGAAGGCCGACATGCTGGTCGGCATCGCCAAGATCACCGTCAACACCAAGTAACCCCACCCGGACAACCTGCCGGATAGTTTGTTCTGCACCGGCGGGAAGTGCCGGGGCTCCTCCCGTGGCGATCCGCGGCACTTTTCCGTCCGCATACCGTAAGGATTTCAGGGTGCCGCGGCGCTGCCGGATCCGTAGCCTTGAAGCATGTTTGAAAGGACCGACTCCAGGGTTGATGTCGTGCTGCCATGCCTGAACGAACGGGGCGCCCTGCCGTGGGTCTTGTCCCGTCTGCCGCACCGGTACCGGGCCATTGTCGTGGACAACTGTTCCACGGACGGCTCCGCCGAACTTGCCGAGAGCCTGGGGGCGACCGTGGTCCGAGAGGACCGGCGGGGATTCGGGGCAGCCGCCCACGCCGGACTGCTCGCGGCAACGGCGGAATTCGTCGCTTTCTGTGACTGCGACGGTTCACTGGATCCGGCGCAGCTCCCGGCGCTCCTCGCCCCCGTCATGGACGGACGCGCGGATCTGGTACTGGGCAGCCGGCAGCCGCAGCGAGGGTCCTGGCCCCTGCACGCCCGTATCGCCAATGGTGTCCTGGCCTGGCGGCTCCGCCGCCTGACCGGAGAACACGTTAAGGACCTGGGACCGATGCGGGCCGCACGCCGCGACGGGCTGTTGTCTCTGGGGCTGGAGGACCGTCGAAGCGGCTACCCCCTGGAAATGTTCCTCAAGGCGAGCCTGGATAACTGGCGGATCGTGGAATTCCCCGTACCGTATGCCCCGCGCACCGGCAAATCCAAGGTCACCGGTACGGTGCGCGGAACGATTACAGCCGTCCTGGACATGTCCGCCCAGCTCAGGGCGGCCAAAACTTTACTGCCATCGGGACCGGTCCGAATGAACGGCCGCCGCGAAGAACGTACGCGAGGATAAGCATGGACCTGACGGTGGCGGTCATCGCCAAAGAGTGCGCTCCGGGACGGGTAAAGACCCGGCTCAGTCCCCCGCTGACGCCCGAAGAGGCTGCAGCCCTGGCCCAGCTAAGCCTCAGCCGCACCCTGGATACGGTGCGGAACCTCCCGGCCCGGCACCGGCTCCTCGTGATGGACGGGACACCCACCGAACGGGACGCTGCCCATTTCGCTCTTCTGCCGCAGGCATCGGGGGGCCTGGATGAGCGGCTGGCCGCCATCTGCGACGCCGTAAGCGGTCCACTGCTCATTATCGGCATGGACACCCCGCAGTTCTCCGCGGACGATTTGGTGCCGCTGCTCGATGACTGGTCCGCCGCGCTCGCCCGGCATGAGGTCTGGATGGGCCCGGCAACAGACGGCGGTTTTTGGGCACTGGCGCTGCGCCGGCCGGACGGAACCCTGATCCGGGGCGTGCCCATGTCCACGACGACAACCGGGGGCCGGCAGCTCGCCCGGCTCACCGCGGCCGGGCTCAACGTCGGAATGCTCCCCGAACTGCGGGACATGGACCACTTCAGTGACGCCCTGCAGATCGCGGCCGAGATTCCGGACAGCGCGTTCGCCGGCGCTGTGGCCCAAACCGCCGGCTTGGTGCAGCGCCGCCCGCAGGAAGCAGAGGCACTCCTGTGATGTCCTCCGCCGTGGCATCCGCCGCTTGCTTCGGTCAGGGCGAACGCGAGCCGTACGCCCGTGCCCTGCTGACCGGGACCGGAACCCTGACCCTGCGTCCTGAGAGGGATTACCCTCCTGCCGAGCCGGTGAACTTCGATGTCAGCACCTGGTGCGAGGACGCCAGCACGATTGAGACGTCGCTCCTGCAGAGCCTTCAGGGCCCCGTCCTCGACGTCGGCTGCGGCCCGGGACGGCTCCTGGCTGCCGCCGGGCCGCTCGGCCTGGCCGCCCTGGGCATCGACACCAGTGCCGAAGCGGTACGTCTGGCGCGTGGCCGCGGTGCCCGCGCCCTCGAACAGTCAATTTTTGCCCCGGTGCCGCAGTCCGGGCAGTGGCAGTCTGTCCTCCTGCTCGATGGCAACATCGGAATCGGAGGAAGCGTCACGGCGCTGCTGGGCCGGTGCCGGCAGCTCATTGCCCCGACGGGCACGCTGCTGGTCGAAGTGGAAGCCGACGAATACATCGACGCCGCCTACTCGGCCGTGCTCGAAGACGAGCGGGGAAACCGCAGCGAGGCGTTCGCCTGGGCGCGGACCGGGACGGCCGGCCTGGTATCCCGGGCGCAGGCCGGCGGCTGGGCTGTCACCGCCATCCGGCGGCTTCAGGGCCGCGTTTTTTGCTCCCTCTCGCCCCTGCCGGGTCCGGCCCGTTCGATCCCGTAAACAAGGACGGCAGCCAGGCCGGCCAGAACCACCCAGAACCAAAGCAGGCGGGCGGCGTAGTCCCCTTCCAGGGCGCTGGTATTTCGGGCCACGGACTGGGCCTTCAGCAAAATCCCTGCGATCGCGGTCACCACAGCCCCCGTCATCAGGGCGCCGCGCAGCACCGCGGCAGACGCCGGACGCAGCCCCGACCCCAACCGGGTCAGGCCCCCGCCGGCCGCGGTGGAAACCGGCACGATGACGCCGTCGTGCAAAAGGACGGCCACTGCCATCCACACCAGAAGCCCGAGCAGTTGCGGGGGTCCGAGCTGGGTCGGCAGGCCCAGGAGCCCGTACCCGGCCAACGCCGCTCCCGCGGCGCCCAGGACGATCCTCCAGATCTTCACAGCATTTCCGGCCCCGGCGGGTTTTGCGGCTTTCGCCGGCATCTCGGGTTTCACAGGACCTCCATGGTGTGCAGCCACTTTGTTTGCAGGACGCCGGGGCGTCCGGGGGCGATGATGCGGGCCGGATACCCATGGTCCAGATCGAGCGTCTGGCCGTTCAGCTCCAGGGCCACCAGGGTTCGTTCGTCCTGCGCATACGCGGCGGGCATGACCATCGTGCGGTACGCGCCTTCAGGTTCGAGGCTGGTGACCCGCAGCGCGGAGGACGACGGCGCACCCACAGCCGCCACCAGGTCCCGGATCCGCACGCCCCGCCACCTGGCTGTCTGGCTCCAGCCCTCCACGCAGGCGATGGGAAGTTCGTGCTCATACTGGGGCAGCGCCTGGAGCTCCGAGAGGCTCAGGCTGCGGCGGGTGTCCTGATGGCTCACGGTAAGAGTCCAGTCCTTTGCCCCTGCCAGTTCGGCGACCTTGGCGTCGGCGGCGGTGCGGTTCACCGGGACGGACTGCGGGCCGGTTCCCATCTTCCGCGGCGCAAAAAGGTTCAGGGGGTCCAGCCAGGGAAAGGACTGCCCGGCCGTCGTAAGTACGACGGCGCCCGTGGTAACGCCGACGGCTGCCAGGAAAGCCCGCCTGGACCAGCGACCAGCCTCCGGAGGTGCCCCGCCGTCGTCGGTCACCGGTGCCGGGGAACCGGCGCCGGCCCCGGTCCCCGACCGGGCACGCCAATGCTCGATGATCAAAGGAAGTTTCACGGCGATATGGAGCAGCAGCGACCCCCAGATCACCCAGGCCAGCCAGTAGTGGGTTTGACGGAAGGGAAAAGGCCACGGATACCACTTATAGGTGTTAATCAGGCCCGTCGTCAGCTGCAGCAGCGAAGAGGCCACGAACAACGCAATGGATGCCCGCTCCAAGCCGTGCGCCACTGACTTGACCGGCGGCCATTTCAGCAGCTCCGGATAGACCGACCACAATTTGGCCAGCAGCAACGGAATGGCAGCGATGCCCGTGGTCACATGGATCCCCTGCGTCAGCTGATAGATCCAGACGGGGCTGGTGGGGAAGAACATCCATGACGGCGGCTCCTGCAGCCCGTGGCTGAAAAGGCCGGTGAGAAAGCAGATGGTGAAGCTGAGCCCCAGCCACCGCCCCAAAACCACCGAGAGCCGGGTGCTTCGCGTCGGCGAAGCAAACCTCGCGGCCAGGGCGTTTGTGAGCTTTTCCATAGCTCGATCACACCACCGATTCAGCCCCCGGGAGAGCCCCCAGACCTTACGATTCGCTGAAAACCATCGCCCGCAGGCAGCACCGGCACCCGACATGCGGCAGGATCGGAGAGTGAGCCTCAGTGCAACAGAATCGATCCGGACAAACGGCACCAGGATTAGAGTCTTCGTGCTCCTTCCGCTCGTGTTCCTCACCAGTGCGGGCCTGCTGTGGTGGATGGTGGTTCCCGGAAACCCGCTCGAAACGGCGCAGATTATCGCCACCTGCCTTTCCTGGCTGGCCCTCATCGCGGCAGTCGTCCTGCTCCGGCACGTACCGCGGCGCCAGGTGGGCGCCGTCATCATCGCCGGAACGGTCGTGCTCGGTCTCGTTGCCGTGAGCGCCCCGCCGCGGACCAGCAACGATTCGGCCCGGTACGCGTGGGACGGCATCGTCCAAAAAGCAGGAATCTCCCCCTACTTGTACGTGCCCATCGATGAAACGCTCAGCAGCCTTCGTCCCGGTTGGCTGTTCGCTCCCGGTTCCACCAGCCCCGACGGCAATCCCATATGCGCCAAAGACCTCTTCGGAACGGAATCCGTCGCCACATCCGGGTATCCTTCCGGTACCCCGCTGTGCACGGCAATCAACCGTCCCCACGTGCCCACGATCTACCCGCCCACGGCCGAACTGTTCTTTCTGGGCGTCCGCGCCACGGTCACGGACACCGTCGGCTACCTCCCGATGCAACTGGCCGGCTTGCTGATCAGTGTCGCGGTTGCCCTGATGCTGCTCCGCGCGCTGGCCAGCCGCGGATCACCGCCGTACCTGGCCGCCGTGTGGGCGTGGAGCCCGTTCGTGCAGCTCGAAGCGGTCAACAACGCGCACGTCGATGTGCTGGGCGGAGCGTTGATCCTTGCCGCGGGGATGCTGCTTGTCGGCGTCAAACCGATACGCTCCGGGGCCGCGTTCGGGGCCGCCGTCGCAACGAAACTCATTCCGGTCATTGCCGCTCCTGCGCTGTTGTGGCGGCGCCCGGCCAGATTCATCACCGCGGCACTGGTGACGTTCGTGCTGTTATACGTGCCCTATCTGGCGGTCGCCGGGGCCGGTGTCCTGGGCTTCCTGCCCGGCTACCTCAAGGAGGAGAACTACAGCCAGAGCGGCGGCATCCGCTTCGGCCTGGCCCAGCTAGTCTCCGCCGGCCCCTGGCCGCCTGTGCTCAGCGCCGCGGCCCTTGCCGTCGTCGCCCTCGGAGTCCTGCGGCGCACCAATGCCCGGAATGTCTGGGAACAGCAGACCGTCATGATCGGACTGACGTTGCTCATTGTCAGCCCAAATTACCCCTGGTACGGGCTCTTGCTCCTGCCGTTCATCGTTCTGAGCCAACGGTGGGAGTACGTGGGGGTGATCCTCGCCCTGGACGTCATCTACATGGTCCCTTCCGGCCCCTGGAGCGAGCCACTCAACCAGTCCGCCCTGCTCCTGGCCGCCTCTGCCATCTGCGCAGGTATCTGGCTGCGGCGACGGGACGGGCTGCGGCTCGCTGCCCTCTCCGGGCTCAAGACCGGCGCGCCGGACCCCGTCCCGTGACCGGCGCAGGAACATCACATACCCACATCGACGATAGGCAGGTTTACATCATGGAGACCCCACTTCCCGGGACGGCCCAGGCACGCATCGGCGTCATCGGCGGTACGGGCACCTATCGGCTCCCCGGGTCAACCGTGCGCGCAACCCTGGAGGTCCGGACCCCCTACGGGTCGCCGTCGGCTCCAGTGACACTGGCCGACGTCGGCGGCCGCACCGTGGCCTTCCTCCCCCGTCATGGCGACAAGCACTCGCTGCCGCCCCAGAAAATCAACTACCGCGCCAACCTCTGGGCGCTCAAGAGCCTCGGTGTCCAGGCCGTGCTCTCATCCTCGGCGGTCGGCGGGTTGCGGCAAGGCTTCAGTCCTGAGACCTTCGTCGTGACCGACCAGCTGATCGACCGCACCTGGGGACGCGCAGATACCTTTTTCGACGGCACCGCAGCCGACGGCGTCCCCCCGGCCGGGGTCCAGCATCTGCCCGCCTCGGAACCGTTCTGCCCGACACTGCGTTCGCACCTGGAGGCAGCGCTTGCCGCGCGGGGCCTCCCCTACGCCCCGCGCGGCACGGTGGTGGTGATCAACGGACCGCGCTTTTCAACGAAGGCCGAATCGCAGTGGTACGTCGCCTGCGGTGCCGACATCATCAGCATGACCCAGTACCCCGAACCCGTGCTGGCCGCTGAGTTAAACATGGGCTTCGCCAACCTGGCCTTCATCACAGATTCGGACACCGGCCACGACGGCTCCGAACCGGTGACCGCCGATGCCGTCTTTGCGAGGCTCAAGAACGCACAGCACAACATCGTGGCGGTGCTCGAGGACACCATCGCCGCGACTCCCGAAAGATACACCCCCCGCTCGCTGATGGATCAAACCGCCGTCGCCCGAATCATGGCCCTTCCGGCTGCACGTGAGTCCGTGACCGAACGGTGAGGCTCCTTGTCACCGGCGGCGCCGGATTCATCGGTTCACACATCGTCGACGCCGCCCTCGCCAAGGGATGGACCGTCCGGGTCCTGGATTCCCTAAACCCGGACCTGCACCCGGGGCCGCCGGCCCTGGATCCGCGGGTGGAACTACTCACCGGCGATCTCACGGACCCCCACACTGCGGACCGCGGTCTCGAGGGAATCGACACCGTCTGCCACCAGGCCGCGAAAGTGGGACTCGGAGTCAGCTTCGCCGACGCCCCGGACTACATCCGCAACAACGACTACGCCACCGCCGTCCTGCTCGCCGCCATGGAACGCCACGGGATCCCCCGGCTGGTTTTGGCCTCCTCGATGGTGGTCTACGGGGAGGGCGCCTACACCGACTCCGAAACCGGCCGGGTGGTCAGGCCGGGACCGCGCGCCGAAGCCGACCTGCGGGCCGGGATTTACGACCCCCGCGACCCGTCGTCCGGCGCGATCCTTATTCCGGCCATGGTCACCGAGGACGCGCCCCTGGATCCGCGGAACGTCTACGCGGCATCAAAAGTCAGCCAGGAGCATCTCGCCGCCGCGTGGGCACGCAGCACCGGCGGTGCGGCCATCGCTCTGCGCTACCACAACGTCTACGGTCCCCGGATGCCCCGCGACACACCCTACGCCGGCGTCGCGTCGCTGTTCCGCTCCGCATTGGCCCGCGGTAGGGCGCCCCGGGTCTTCGAAGACGGCGCCCAGCGGCGCAGCTTCATACACGTCAGGGACGTGGCCGCTGCGAACATCGCTGCCGCCGAGGCACTGTCCACAGCCGGCGCCGCCGGATTCAGGGCCTACAACGTCGGCGCCGCCGGATTCCGGGCCTACAACGTCGGCGCCGCCGAGGTGCACACCATCGGCGATGTTGCCACCGCGCTGAGTATTTTCAGTGCCGGACCGGCACCGATCGTGACCGGCGAATACAGGCTGGGGGACGTTCGCCACATCACCGCGTCCTCGGAGCGGATCAAGGCCGAACTCGGCTGGGAACCGACCATTGGCTTTGAATCAGGCATGCGTGAATTTGCCACCGCTCCCCTGCGCGGCGAACCCGGCTGAGACGTGCCTGTGTTGCGATACGCCGCCTCAGGGGCCCAGCCTCGAGTGGCGAGGCACTTTCAGACTCTGTGAGGCTGTAGGTGCGTCGCCATTAGAGATGGATCCACCCAGCCGCAATTGAGTGGTCCGAGCCGGGATCCAGCGTGGGGCTTGCCCTGATCGCCGTCGGGGACGGCGGTTCCCGCAGTCGTCCCGGACGTCGCGGCAGGTCGGCTGTGAGACGCCCAACATCCGCCAGATCAGGGCCTACATCTCGCCGAGCTCGAAGATCTCCAGGGTGAATTTTCCAGTCCCGTCGGACAGGAACGGGTGGCCGTCGGCCAGTGCCTTGGCCCCCGCGAGGCTTTCTGCTTCCACGATCGAGTAGCCGTTCAGGTCCGAGGCTTCCACCACGGTGCCGTCGTCCATCAGAGCGGTGCGGGACGGCGCGAACGGTGCACCCGCCTCCAGCAGGGCCGGGCCGATCTTCTCCATCCAGGCGCCCCAGGCGGCCATCTGGGCCGCAGACTGTTCCTTGGTGAACTGGTCCATCGGTGTGGCCGGACCCTTGTAGAGATAGATGAACTTGCTCATGACATGTCCTTTCATCGTTTTTCGCTGTTCGTAAGGCCTGGCGCTGGGCTTCGGCCTGCCTTGCCGGCGCGAATCAAACCCGGCAGGGATTCCTCGGGCGGGCCGTGCGTGCGCGCACGCACGGTGGTCAGGCAGCCTCCAGGATCTGTTTCAGCTTGGCGAGGTCTTTCTGCATCGCGCGGCGCATCATCGGTGCCATGACGTGGTTCACGACGGCGGAGAATCCCGCCGGCTTGCCGGTGTTGCGCAGCGCCATGCGGGTGGAGGAGCTGTCCGCGTCCGCCCAGGTGTAGGTGGTCTGCATGGGGAACGGGCCCTGGGCTGTCTGCATGACCAGCCTCGTGCCCGGGTCCAGCTCGGTGAATTCGTACACGTAGTCCAGGTCCCGGCCCAGGAAATGAGCCCGGAAAGCCACCCGGGATCCGACGGCCAGGGGCGGCGCGGTTTCCCAGGTGACCGCCTTGATGTTGGCGTACCACTCGGGGGCGTTCTCAGGGTCCGATGCATAGCTGGCGACAGCTTCGCGCGGTCGGTGGATGACTATCTCTGTCAGGACGTCAACCATTGTCTTTTCCTTCTGCCGGGGAAGACGGAGCATCAGATGCCGGCGACCTCGCGGCCGGTGAACGCGATGAGACGCTCCATGCTCGCCGCCGACTCATCGACCAGCGTCTCCTCCGCGAAACTGGCCCCGCGCATCTGGGGAGTGATGGTGTTCCGGGCCAGGCCGAGCACATAGTCCGAGAGTACTGGCGAGACCGCGAGTTCCTGCCCGGTCGCCGTGGCAAGATCCCAGGCGTGCACCAGCAGTTCCAGGTTCAGGATGTTTGCGACCAGCGCAGCGGGGAGCTCCGCGAAGCCCATGTCCAGGCTTCCTTCCAGGCCGCGGGCGCGGAAGGCTTCCAGGGTGATCTGAGAGGCCTCGGCGATCCGGACTTCCGGCGACGCCGTCGGCCGGGCAGGAACGGTAACGCCAAGGGCCTTGCCGATCGATCCAATCGATCCGAAGAGATGGTCCAGCAGGCCGTCAACGGTGAAGTCCTCACAGGGCGTGCGGGCGTCCATGTCCGAGTCTCTGAGTCCCTGCAGGACGCGCTGGGCCACGGCGAGGGAGGCTTCGGCGCTGGCGAGTTCGTCGATGGGGTCCGGGGCCGCCGACCACTCGTCGGGGCCGGCATCGCCGGTCGTGGCCAGAAGTACCAGGCGCTCCAGGAAGTGGTTCCAGCCCTCGGCATGGCCGACTTCCTGCTCCGCCGTCAGCCCTTCGTGGATCAGCTGGACGGTCGTTCCGCCGTCGACCGCTTCCAGGTTCACGGTCACGGTGGAGGCACCCGGCGGCAACTGACCGTCGCCTTCCCAGCCCCATGTGTAGACGACACGTTTGCCGGGCTCGATTTCCGTGAAGGTCCCCCTCGCCGCATGGCCCGGGGTGATGGTCCAGCGGTAGTCTCCGCCGACGCGAAGGTCGACCCGGGCCGCGACGGTTTTCCAGCGGCGGAGCCTCTCGGGCTCTGTGATGAGCGCGAAGGCCGCGTCCGGATCGACCGGAAGGAAGACAGTTTTATTAAATGACATCAGATTTCCCTTGCGATGTTGGTGGGTGGAGCCGGCCGGCGTCAGCCACCAGCAGATCCAGTTCGTTGGTCCAGAAGGAGTCAAATTCTTCACGCAGCCGGACCATTCCTGCCGCGTCCAGGCTGTAGTACCTGTTCCTGCCGTCCTTCCGGGCCGATACCAGCCCCACTTCGGACAGCAGCAGCAGATGCTGGGAAATTGCCGACCGGCTGACCGGAAAATGCCCGGACAGCTCCGTCACGGTCCGCTCCCCCTCAGCCAAGAGCCGAAGCAGTGCCCGCCTGTTTGGCTCCGCGGCAACTTCCAGAAGATCAGGCACAACTAATACGTTAGTTACAACTAACGTATTGCGCAAGCGGCCTCCCCCGACTCTCTCCGCTCCAGGAGTCTGCTTAATTGGGCGTATGGGCCAGGGACGGTCCCGTCCCGGGCGTCAGCGCCGTACGGCGCCGGGAGTTGTCGGCGCAAGTGGTTGCCCGACGTACCGTGTAGACATCAGCAACCCGCCGAAATCGGCGGGCACAGGGAACCATTGAAGGGGAGCCATGGCTCACGCCGAGAACGAGATGACCATCAGCCGTTCACCGGACGACGTCTACGCGTTCCTCGCGGACGGACTGAATAACCCCAAATGGCGTTCAGGAATTCAAGACATCACCCTGAAGATCGGAACACCCGGGGCCTTGGGCGCCGTCTATAGCCAGACACTGACCGGTCCCGGCGGCCGGCCTATCGCCGGTGACTTCGAAATTACCGCCGCGGACACGGGACGGCGCCTGAGCTTCCAGGTGGTGGCGGGCCCGGCCCGGCTGTCCGGCGAGTATCAACTCAGCGCGGCGCCCGGTGGGACGAAGGTCCGGTTCACCCTGGACCTGCAACCCAAAGGACTTATGAAGATCGCGGGGCCGATGATTGCCCGCACGATGCAGGCCGAGGTCGCTCAACTGACCAGCCTCAAGAGCGTTCTCGAAGCGGCATAGCCAAGACAACCGCTTCTCGCCGTCGAACTCGCGGGGGCCGTGGATCCCGGGCTAATGCGACCGGGCCGGTTCGTTAGCGGAAGCGGTTTGCAGCGTTTCTATTGCCGGCGATTGACAGGTAGGTGACCACTGCTACGACGCACGCGGCGAGGCCCAGACTGACGGGGCCGGTCCCCAAGCCGAGTCGTCCCCGATCGAAGGAAACGGCCGTCCAGTCGGCGAAGGATGCCCCGAGCGGCCGGGTAAGGATGTACACGAACCAGAACGACGGAACCGCCGCAAGCCAGCCACGCCAGTACCCCAAAGCGCCCACCCCCATCGCAGCGGCGACACGACACCCGACGCAAGATAGCCCAGGTCCAGGATGTACGCGGTCATGTCGCCCCACGCCGTGCCAAGAGCGAACGTGACCAGCACGGCGATCCAACAGAACCCTTCGCGGCGCCGCGTGTCCAGGCTGTGGATCGACAGGGTCGGCGACGGTCTTGGACGTCATGGAGGTCACGCGGTCCCATTCCGACCCCGGGTGAGCAGTGATAATCCCTATTCGGAATCGCTTTTCAAGACCATGAAATACGGGCCGATGTTCCCGGAGCGCTTCGCTTCGTTGGGTAATGCCGGGACATTCATCAGCGGCTTTGTGGACTGGTACAACCATCACCACTCGGGCATCGGGTTCCACACCCTAGCGAACGTGTACCACGGTGTCCCGACGGTGTCGCTCAGAAGCGCTCACAAACCCTGGCTGTGGCCCGGACCAAGCATCCCCACCGGTTCACCACCGCGACCGACCCCAAGATCCTGGCCCTGCCCGGGCCCACATGGATCAACCATCCACAAGAAACCACCGGAAAAGCAACAGCCTAGCGGCTGTCCAACTCACCGTGGTACCGCTTGACTTGAAAAATTCCGGCCGTGCTGCCACGGGCTCGCGGGGTCACAGAAGTACACCGGAATTAGCGTCTGCCGCGTGAAATCCTGGTGGACGGTTGCTGATATGGCGGGGCTCAAACGTTGTTTCAGGTGTTCGCGCACAAACTCCCGCAGCTCCGGGTTGCCGGCGATCTTCCCGATCCGCTGACGGCTGCGTCTGCGCGCGGCACTGCGCTGGGCTGTCCGCGGCCGGTAGTTGCCAGAGGGTTCATGCAGGTACCGGCGGATCTCCCTGCTCACGGTCGACGGACGACGCCCGAGCTCCATGGCAATGGCACGGATGCTGCGCCGGGCATGCAAGAGGTCCGCGATCGTGATGCGTTCGGACTCGGAGAGAAATCGGGCGGAGATCACGGCCGGCCTCTGATCGGAGATGGGAGCGTACTTCTTGATGTCTCCGGACTTCAGAACGACCGCGTGGCCATGCCGCCATCGAGTGCCGGAATTACGGCTGATACCGACGATCCGGCACGCTTCGGAATTGCCCATTCCCTGTTTCATCAGCTGATCATAGCGAGCCCGTGCGGCGTTCTTTGGAGGGGCGCCACGGGATTTCCTTGGTCTTCTCATCTCTCCCAATTGCAACTCCTAAAAGCTCAGGTGTTGCAACGACCACTGGACGCCAAGACCACGAAATAGCTCCGTATTCGACCGTCACCGACACGATATCGGTCGGAGTCAGCGACCAGAAGGCGTCGCTCGGCGGGAGTTTCCCGGCAGGAAATGCAGGACGTATCCATGCCCGCCGCTCAGCGTTAGCCCTGAGCCATCCACTGTGGTCGTCCAGTACGGGGCCTCTTCAAACACATTAACGAGGGGCAGGGCTTTGGCGCAGGCGGCCCGCACGAGGACTCCGTTGCCGGGCCGACCGCATTTGCAGATGACACTCCACCCGTTGACAGTCGGTGTGATCACCCCGCCCACGGCATTCATCATGAGGATCGCCGTCAAGAATGCACCGGCAACTTCACGGTCCGTGAGGGTATGAACTCCACCTCAATTCCGTCGGGAGAGATTCCGCTCTCGTTCAAACGATTCGTGAGGTCTTTAGGTGACGGGGCTGGTTCTGGTCCGGTGACACTGATTTTCAGAGAGTCGGATTCCGCTGTCACGCTGAGCAGTGCCCAACCATTGTCGCTTGCCCAGTTGTCGGCTACTTGCTGCACTTGCGACGTGCGCACAGCTGTGGAGGTGCTGACCACGGTTGCAATCGTCAGAGGAACACCGATGAGCGCAACCATGGCGATGATCATGACCGTCGCGCGACGCGGACGTTGAGCGGCGGTACCTGACGGAGGTGCCGACGGGTGAGTGTTCCGTACGCCGTAGAATCCCATCACAACGATGCCAGTAACCAGAATTGCCGCAACGTTCGTGAGAAAGAGCAGGGCCGCACCGCCGGCCTGCGCGTAAGCTCCGGATTCGAGCGTTACGCCAATTACGCTGAGCGGTGGCACCAGTGAGATCGCAATGGCAACCCCGGGAAGCGTGTCCGAGATGTCCTTGCGGACGAGCGCAATTGACGCGACCAGGCCGGTACCGAGCGCTGCCAGGAGGTCGATGAGTTTCGGGTGTACACGTGCCGAGACTTGGCTGTTGGTCGCGGCGACAATGTCATTTACGGAGAGCATCCCCACGACGAAAGCGATGCCGATGGCGATCATAGAACCAGCAATGACAAGTATGAGCGAGCGTGCAAGGTTGCGTCGATCACCTAACACGGTCGCCAACATGATTCCTTGGATTGGAATGAGCATCGGAGCGACAATCATCGCGCCGATCACCGTCGCGGTCGAGTCAGCAACAATACCCGCCGCTGCGATGATTCCCGAGAGGACCAAGAGAATCCAGAATCTGCTGAGCTTCTGCGCAGAGCGCGGGCCGTCGAAGAACACCGCTTCACGGACGTGCTCGACAGTATTTCGGTTCCCGCTAGGACCCGCACCCATACGTTCCTCTCATCTCATCGTCGACCCATAGTTTGCTTTCAGGTTGCCTCCGTGCCGCGTCCTGGCCGGTGTGCAAGCATGACCTTCTCGATGTCCCCTGTGCACGCCCTTCGTTCAGTGCCGTAGTCGTTGACGACGGGATCGAGACTATCGAGGCCGACGGCGCTTCCCTCATCCAATGGGCACAGGGCAGTCACGGTCATTCGATGCGGCTTTCGGTGCAGACCGGGTAGATGTCTACGCCGACATAGTTGCGCGCGCATCAGGGTTTTCCGTCACGAGAGTAGGGCGTCCAACCGCCGAATCCACCGCCTAGTGCGACGATCACACCTTTCGCGGTTTGTCCCGCGGAGACCTCGAAATGCGCGGTGACCGAGAAACCGTAGAAGCACTCAATTTCCTCACCTGCGGGCCAACGGTCGCAGGGGCCGCATAGGCTGGCTTCCCAGGACGGTATCTGGCGGTGCTTGCCAAACATTCCCGTCGAGTAGCCGTTCATGCGCAGCACCTGGGCGAGCGTCGCAAAGTCGTCCGGACGCATTCCGTGTATTCAGAAAACGAGGTGGCCACTTCCCCCAGGGCACCCATCTTGGCGGAGTGGTAGTTGCGACCAGTCATAAGTGCTTGTCGGACGGCAAGTACGGCGCAGTCGTGTGGAAAGGCCATAAAAACGCCTTCCGCCTCCATGCGCTCGGCGGCAGTCACATCAGACGGTCCTCCGAATGCACTACGCGCACCGAGACGCATGTCGTCGACGAGGATGATGAGAACATTTGGGGCACCCTCAGGCGGACATAGAGGACTTGCCGGGTTGGGCGGTGTCGTCTGTCGAGCATCGACCGGCGTGTCTGCCTGGAGCCGGTTTCTCTCGACGGGATGATGCCCGCGCCCCGGATGATCAACCTTAGTCATCTCAATGCCCCCGTCAGGTCTCATTTGGACAGTATCAGGGCTCAGGCGCAGCGTCGACAGCTCACTTTGAATACGAGAGCTTTTGTGAGGCGTTGCGTGCGCACCGGAAGCCAATGTGCGAAGCCCCGATGTCCTTCTTTTGAGGTGATCGGGCGACCGGACGCCAGCGGAAGCAGCAGTCGACTATGCACAGAAACAGGGTTAGCGGCCAAAATGTCGGGACTGCCCCCCGGTTTTGTTGACTCATTGACCTGCCCAGGGAGTGGTTACCCGAAATGGTTTGAGTTTTTGGCTCTCGCTGAGAGGCTTTCAGACATGCCAAGACCCTATCCACCGGAATTCCGCGCACGGGCAGTCGCCCTGGTCCAGCCCAACAAACAATCATCTCTGGACTCCTCACCTCAAATGACTATCGGTGGGTGCGGTAGTGCTGGAGACCGTGAGGCGCAGAGCCGGCTTCTCCTACCGGCCCGGGTGCCCGGGTTATACAGCCAGGTTCCGCCCCTTGGTGCGCGCCTGCTGCCCGGTGCGGGCGGCCTCGGCCATGTATATTCGCCAGGTTCTGGCACGATCACGAGCAGAACGCTTAGTCACTGCTCGACGCACTTGCTACAACCGAGGATCACGTAGCGCGCGCTCGGTCATGTAGCTAACTGACTTCTGGGCCATGAACCGGTATGAACGAACAAAAGGATAACTAGCCACAGGCCCTCACTTCCCGAATCTTCTTCAGGTCATGCATACCCAGACCCGGCCAACCATGACTAGGTGAACAGCCACACCACTGAACCTCACGGAAGGAGACAGCCAGACCGCAACGGCCACCAACAAGAATGGGCCCCCGCAGGGGCCCATAAAGGAGATTTGTACACACTCAGCGGCCCACAAGCCCCTGAACAGGGAAAACACGTGCCCGAGGTGGGAC
>Ga0213840_1001414_pt1 | contig 19201 bp, 21 predicted proteins | sample SWPATP22_FD_160132 | JGI IMG/M metagenome (GOLD analysis project Ga0213840, IMG submission 160132) | Coastal seawater microbial communities from Marineland, Florida, United States - SWPA TP2 #2 | ecosystem: Environmental > Aquatic > Marine > Coastal | place: USA: Florida | collected 2016-08-14 | reverse complement strand
CGCGAAGGCCGACGTATTTGACTACATCGAGCGATTTCACAATCCTCGGATGCGACGAAGAGTCGCAAGGCAAGACCGGAAGTTCTCAGAACTTTTCAAACCGTCCGCGGAAACGGGGTAGAACCCCACAGCGTGCTTTATCGCTTGAAAGCACTTGTTGGGCAGCGACATCACGTCAGGAAATCGACGGCCTTTGAAGACCCACTCATAAGCACGCTGAAGAGTTCCGTTTTCCCGCAGTAGTTGCAGATGATCGCGTGAAACTTCTCGGTTTCGATGCCGAGCCAGGATGATGCCAGGCCTCCCGACACGCGAACCTGCTTTTCGTGGAATATTTCATGATGGCAACGAAGGCACTTCCAATTTCTTCTGGGGTCGCGCCGAGCAATCTCTGCATCTGCACGAGCGGCGAGGTCCGATTTCTGATTGGCCCAGCGCTTGTTTCTGACGCGCATGAGCTCACTAAGTGAAAGCTCCTGAAGCGCTTCATCACTCAGTTCTTTGATGTCCCAGTCGGGGTCGTGCTTACTCATGGAGCCCGGTGTCTGAGCGCAGCGGATCAAACGTCCGCTGTGGCGTTGGGTGGGGTGCCATCCCTGCCTCCTGTACTTGCGGCTAGTGATAGGTAGTAATACAGCCACAACACGCCCGGAACTGCGTACATATATGCCCCTTCGGCAGCGAAAAGCACTGCTAGCAGCGCCGTGATGCTCGCGATAAGCAATAGCCACGCATTCGATTTCGCGATTGCTTGCTGCAGGTGCGCCCCGGACTGAAACCCTCTGCCAAGAAACGCCAGATGCAAACCCGACCACGCTAGCAGAACAACGATTTGCACTGGCACTCCTGCCAACGGGATGCCGAGCGAATCCGCCCACGATGGGAACTCATGCCTGTGCATGCCTTGGACAAGGTCAAACACGAAACCACCCGAGGTAACAAATGGCAACGCCAGCCCCAGCTGCACAAGCACAGCCCGTTTTGAGGGCGCACGCCAGCCATACCGGGCCAGCGCGGCAAGTAGGGCACACAAGAGCAAAAGCGTTATCCCCAAATCTTGTAGCCGCCACTTAGGGGTTAACGATTCCTCTCGCAGCTGCCAGAACGCCTCGGTGTCACGACTGCCTGACGCCAGAGTGGCGTATTCACGATGAAACTCTTGAACGTCATGGAACGGCTCCAGCGTGAACGAATAACTGAAGACGCCCAAGCCGATCGCGAAGATTGCGAGCAACAGCTTCACGGCACCCTGCGCTGAAGTTGAGCGGTACTTTGCAGCGCGCTGCGGAGTTCAGTGTCCCACTCAAACGGCCTGTTATGTGCCATGAGCGTCCACACCATGCTTTTCGACCAATCTATGAAAACTGAAACCTGTGCAGGCCCCAGCTAGCAACCAAGGCAATACATCAAGAGGATGTATGCCGAGCAACGCGAACGCTGAGGCGCTGGCAAAGACCCCAAGCAGTGAAGCAAATACTGCGCTAGATACTCGGTATGCGCGAGCAAGCAAGTAGATGGGGCCAAAAGGAACAAAGCACAACAAACACCCTGCTAAAGTGGTTGTCGCGTAGACAAATAACGAAGCTGGAATAATGTGGCGAAAATCCACGTTCGGGACGGATATGGCGCCAACCATAATCGTTGCTGGTACCACCAAGCAGCCGATGCAAGGGGCGACAAGTCCAGCCTTAACTAGAATCCGAAATTCAGACTTCAAGAAACTTAACGCTTGAGTTCAGCGGCACCGGAGCGCAGCGCAGGGAGCCAAAGCCGCAGCAGCGCGTTTGGCGACTGCCGGAACGAACGGCTAGGTGGCACTTTCGTTCTTTCGCTTGAGCCCGAGAAGATACGTTTCCTTCGCCGCTGCCTTTCTTTCTCGCTCCCGAGCCCTGCAACTTCGACAACGCATCGCTGTTGAAAAGAAATATCCCTGGGCCTCCTCGAACCACCACTTTTGTTGCCTAGCAGTCCAAGTTTCTTCAGCACCACAATCTCTGCACTCGAATTCAATGTCCTGATAGTAGTCCGGTGGAACGGCATAGCTATTACCGATGTTCAGCTTTGATTTGTCCACGGGGAGCCATCGTCCGGTGCGAACCATATGCGCCCTGTGGTCAGCCTCCTGCTTGAGCGCGACATCCTGCCTCTTGGACTTAATCTCAGACCTTCGCTGGCGATTGGATTTCAACTTGCCACCTAAAGCTTTAGGTAGGGGGCGTCGGAGTACGCAGCACGGAGGGAGCCAAACACGCGCAGCGGGTTTGGCGTCCTCTTGACCACTTCGTTGGGTAACTCGCTACGCCTCATTGGAACAACCTACGCAATGCTCTCCCCCGAGTACCCAATAGGGCAACTCGCTTTTCGGATGGTAACGCAAGGCGGACCAAAACCACCGCCTACCGCACCGGGGACAACGAATACTGAGCGATCCAAAGAACGCTCCAAACAGCAACAACCCGATGCCGACAAAGTTTGTAAGGTGATTCAGTTCAAGCGCAAAGAGAACGCTACCAGAAAGAGCGCAGCCAACTGCAAGGAAGACTTTCCAGAGCTGGCCCGTCCTCGCTACTTCTGAGTCACCTGGGCTCATCGTGTTAACCAACGCTCGAATTATTAGCTGGGTAATACACAGGAGCACGCCTGAATGCATGCTTCGCGTAGCTCATACAGTGAACGCCAGCTTGCTCTGAAACTGCACTGAACCCGAATTTCTTGATCAGAGCGCTCGATGAATGTGCATCTCACTTCCACGGCACCAGCATCTGCTGCATGAAGAGATAGTGTTTGCTCGCCATACTCCTCTTGAAGAATGGCGGACCCGCGCTCAGCTTCCCCCAGAGAGGACAACTGCCCAATGAACTGATCAACAGCTGCGGAGTTGATCGGCAGCTCCCTATCGAAACTGACCCACTTGGACTCCAGAATCAGCGAAGGAACGGCGCTCGAACCGTCCCAGGTCAAGCCATTTATCCAAAGACTACTAGCACCGTCTATTGATCTGATTCGAATATGCACGGACTGGCCAGCTAACGCTCGCTATGAGGGGCATATTTGGAGTGGAGCGCGAAGCGCGTAGCGGAAAATATGTCCCTCTCCATGGCGTTGTTAGTTGGCATTTTTAGCACCACGACGAACAACTGAAAACCACAAAACAAAAGCCCCAACCGCCCCGATGGAACTGCACACTGCCGCTTGCTGCACTAGCGATGGAATTGCGTCACGACCAAACGGTTTAAAGAGAAAGACGAACACTGCGCTAAGTACAACCGATCCAGCGAGGTATGGCCAGAGCTTGCGGTAACGCAGCCGTTCGAGAATCAGTAGCAGCGGCAAGCCTCCAACAGCCAATGACGTTGCAACTACGATGCCGCCGATTAGCAAGTAAGGCACCAGCATGGGTAGCAATAGTTCGTTCCGTGGCCCCGCGGCAATGACCGCAAGAAGCAAAGCAGACAACGACGCGAAAAACGCAAGGCAGAAGCCGATAATTGTGCGGCGTGGGGAATCCATTGCCATCTAACGCTTGAGTTCAGCGGTCGCGAGCGGAGCGAGCGTCCGCTGGAACGATTTGTTGGGTGGCTGTTGCTCGTACACTTCAGCTTTGCAACAGATCATTGCAACGCCCCTCAGCCAATGGCATGAGTCTGTCACTAGGTACATTGTCTAGGACAAGTTGAGCCAACACGCGTAACCCAACCAGACTCTCCGTGACCTTCACTCTTCTCCCGTCTTTCATGTCGAAGCAGAACGCTCCATCTGCGCCAACCCTCCTAACGTCTGTCCATAGCACTCTCGCCGGACTCGAACGATTGGTCCAATACTCAAAACCGCCCTCGATCTGGATAAGTTTTGTAACTGTGCTGCGTCGAGCAAACCATGCCAATAGGAAAGCGACTGGAACGGTAAGAAAACACGCGATGCGCCACAGTTCGCCGGCGAGCATCGCGGTGAGCGATAGAAGGGCAAAAACGATGGCGAAAAGCCAGTATGAGGCGGCGTCAAATCTTGGAGGAACAAGCGTTGTGGGATCAGTGGGCTGCTTGGATTGAAGCGTTTTGTAGTACTCAATAACCTTTCCTGAAGCGTATGTTGCCGCGGCTGCGGAAAGTGCCGATGCCAACACACTCATCTATGCCACCCAACGCCAGCTTCAGCCGCGGCCCTGACGACGCGAAGCGGCGGCAGGGACGTCGGCTGGAAGCGACTGTTGGGCCGACTCAATTCTGAGGGATATCACTGTCAATTCGCTTCCTCGATGAAGACAGCCACTCAAGTACGCGCTCGGGGCTTTTTAAAGCAATATGATTTGATTCCAGATGCACGAGTTCCTCAGCACTGAGCGTTCGGGAAACGATGACTGGCACACCTTGGTCATCAGGCATCTTCAATAGAAGCAGTGATCCGACTTGGATACATCCTTTTTGAACATCCTTCAGGGAGTCAATAAGACAAGCGGCCGCTTGGGCTTGTAGATGATTGGCCTCCGCTTGCGGTTTGTCTAAATAGCGAACTTCTGCTGCTTTTTGAACCTTTCCGATCTTTAGCTGCACCTCATCCTGCGTTAGAAATTCTTCTGTTTTTAACCAAAATCGTTTCCACCATGAGCCTGACTCATCTGGCAGTTCATAGGACCGTATCAACCCGACATCCTTCGCCAGTGACTCGAGTGCTTTTACGACAACCTCTCGCTTCTCTACATCTGGGACCGGATCAGAAAAATATATGCGGACCGGGACGTTTCTCTGCAGTCGCACCGATGCAATATCAGAGCCGATAGAAAGAAGCCATGTGAGTTCGTGAACATCGTTTTTGGCTTTTTGAAGTTCGCTTTCTAAACGTGCGAGACCACCGTTGAAGTTTTCAGACACCGTCTCCAGTCGCCTTGTGACAAAACTTGATTGTTTATCTATAGAGGAGGACATGTGTCTTTCGAAATGGCGCATCTCCTCCCGCATTTCTTCCAAGTATCGTTCTGGTGGCCATGGCCGATGCACCAGATACTCCAAAACCTCTTCGAGATCAGCACTTGAACCACGGAAGAAGTCACGGCGACGTTCACGAATGAATCGGTAGAGTCGGTCGCGCGCATATGGGTCACCCCCTGGCGAAAGAGCTGCTCCAATCAGCAGGAACAACAGCGGGTCGTTGTTGTTTGTCGGTGCAACCATCTAAGGACCTCCTATGCCCAACGCTTATTGGGTGGACATTGGCGGCCTAATGTCTCCGCTTTAGGCCGTATAACGTGCTGCGAGATCACGTAAGTCGTTGATTTAACGTGATGCGGTTGGAGAAAGGCGGCCGCTGCGCCAGTCAATTGCGGCCATCGGGCGCCTAATCCGCCGTTACGAGTCCATCCATTATGCATAGAGGTTCCCTAAGTGGCTGGTTTCTCAAGCTCGTCTCGTTTATGGGCGGTGTCACTACGGAGCAAACGCCGCCAAGTTACTGAGCGGTAAAACTGTCGGCGCAATTCTGCGCGGCACTCCATTGAAGAAGCTATTTCTCCCTTACGGAGCAAACATACACCCTGCAGGCGGAGCGGTTCACTCGGTTTCCCGAAAAGCACGACTCGTGAGCCTCAGTGCGCTGGGTTTGTGGTGGTTAATCCGGCGGTCTGCTGCAGCGGTCCCGCTCAGGGGGCGAGTTCACGGCAAAGGCGTATGCCGTCGTTCCCGTCTTCGTAGTAGTTCGGTAGGCGCTTTTGGTCGCTGAAGCCGTGTTTGCGGTATAGCGAGATTGCGGCGGTGTTGGTCGTTGCGACTTCCAGGCAGATGCCTGTGCATCCCCCCAGCGCGGCGAGGTTGGATGCATCGTCCACGAGCAGCGATCCGAGGCCCTGGCCGCGGAAGCCGGCATTCACCATGAGTGAATAGATCCGTGCCATGCGGCTGTTGCTGCGGGTGAGCAGGATCAGCGCGGCGGCGAGCGTGGTCGGGTCGTCGTCCGAGTCGATGACGCGGATCAGGGCCGAGGGGCGTTGCAGCAGGCGTCGCATGGAGCGGCGGGCAATGCGGTCGCCGTCAAAGCCCTGTTCCAGCGCCAGCAGGGCCGTCAGGTCGCCGGGCCGGGCGGTGCGGATGACGGGTGCCGCGATGGTCACTGTTTCCGCGTCCGGGCGTCCAGCCGATCCATCATGTGCTGCATGATGATGCGGTAGAGGTCGGCGCCCAGCACGCGGTCTTCGACGCCGGCATCCAGGCTGGGGTTGTCGTTCACCTCGATCAGCGCGACGCGGTTGCCGAATTGCTTGAGGTCCACGCCGTACAGGCCGTCGCCGACGGTTTTCGCCGCCTTCATCGCTACCTCGAGCACGCGTGTCGGCACGGCGTCGATGGGCAGGGTGTCGGCTTCGCCTTCCTGCTTGCCGGAGGTGTCGCGCTTGATGATCTGCCAGTGCTCCGGCGCCATGTAATACCGGCAGGCGTACAGCGGCTGGCCGTTGAGAATGCCGATGCGCCAGTCGTACTCGGTGGGCACGAAGGACTGCACCACCAGCAGGTCGGAGCGTTCCAGCAACTCCTTGGCGGTTTGCTTGAGCGAGGCCTCGTCGTTGATCTTGACGACTCCGCGGGAGAACGCGCTGTCCGGCTGCTTGAGCACGCAGGGAAAACCGACCGCTTCGGCGACATCCTTGAGATTGCCGCGATGCAGGATCAGCGTCTTGGGGGTGGGCACGCCGGCGCGCTTCATCCGCTGGGCCAGCCACACCTTGTTGGTGCAGCGAAGAATGGACTGCGGATCGTCGATCACGATCAGGTCGTCCTGTGCGGCGCGGCGGGCGAACCGGTAGGTGTGGTGATTCACCGCCGTGGTCTCGCGGATGAACAGGGCATCGAATTCCAGCAAGCGGCCGTAGTCGCTGCGTTCCAGAAACTCGACGCCGAAACCCAGGTCTTCCGCGGCGTTGCGAAACTGCTTGAGCGCTCGTGCGTCGGACGGCGGTTCCTGCTCCTCCGGATTGTGGAGAATCGCCAGGTCGTAGCGGGCGCGCTTCACGCGCTTGCGGCTCGGGCGCTTGCCGGCGAAGTAGTCGGCGGCCGAGGCGTGCAGGAACTCACGCTGGGATGTGGGCACATCGTCCAGCGCAATGGCGGAGAGGCCCACGATTTCCCATTTGGTCTGCCGGGCGAAGCGGGCGCGCAGCAGCGGCGCCGGGAACAGATTGAACAAGGCCCGCGCCAGGCGCGCGTGGCGTTGCGCGGCGCAGCGGCCAAAATACACATGCAACTCGTAGGTGTCGGACTCCAACCGGCCGAGGCTGGTTTGCACCAGGTCGTCGGTTTCGGCGCGGATGATGCGCGGCCCGTCGCGGGACTTGAGGTCCTGCACGGTGGCGATTTCCGGCAACGGCTGGTGCCCGCGGGCCCCGGCCAGCAGCGACACGTAGTAGCCCGAGCTTTGATACCGGTAGGAGCTGCACAGGTTGTAGATGCGGCGCCGTCCGCCGCCGGCGTGGCGGTCATCGGTGAGATAGTCCGCCGCGGTGATGACCGCGATGCCCTCAGGCGGCTCCGGCCAATCGGCCAGCCGGTCGACAACAACCAGTCCCGTCATCGATGTCTCCGCGAGGAACCTGGCTCAGCTGGCCAGGTTCCCTGATGTTGAAAACGCGGATTGTAGGGCTAGGGAAGCACTAATTGATTCACGCCGCCAAGTTGCCGCCTGAAATGAGGCCAGGCAAGGCGCGAGGAGAGAGGCTCTGTCTTGGTGGTGTGAATCAATTAGTGCTTCCCTAGACGCGGCGAAATCAGGGATTGTTTTGCACGGCCTGTTTCACCACGGTCCAGGCCTGAAGTTTCTGCTCGAACCGCAGGCTTGCGTGGGCCGGACTGGTTGACGGCAACCGGGTGGCAGGCAGCTGCGCGATGCGGGTGCCGCGCGGGTGATGGCGCCGGAACAGCGTGGCCGCGGTGCCACCGTTGAGGAAGACCCGGGCGATCCGTGGGCACTCGTCCAGCAGGGCATCCAGCGGGTTGGGGCGCACGGAGGCGCCGCGGATGTCGGCGTCCAGGCTGCCCGGGCGGTCGGCCTGCGCGGCCACATCCCAGACCGCGACGCCCGCTTCACGCAGACACGCGCAGCGGTCGGGGTAGTCCAGCGTCGGCTCGAAGCCGAACAGCGCGCCCATGATCGGCCAGAACGCGTTGCGTGGATGGCCGTAGTACTGGTGCGCCTGCACGGAGGCCACGCTGGGCAGCGACCCCAGAATCAGCACGCGAGCGCGGTCGTCGGCGATGGGTGGAAAGCCCGTGACCGTGGGTGATCCGGTCATGCCGGCAGTGGCGGGTGTCCGTTGTCTTGCAGCACGCTGTCGATCAGTTCACGCCAGGGCCCACCCGGGGTCCAGATGGCCGTGAGGTCGGGCAATGCGGTTTCGGGAGCGATGCCCTTCCGGTCGATCCGATCCATGAAGATCATCGCCGATACCCGCATGTTCAGCGCGCAATGCACCAGAATCGGCTCGGATTCATGTTGTTCCAGCGCGGCGCCGAAACGGCGCAGATGCTCGCGGGAGGGCGCGGTGAACACGATGGGCTGGTGGTCGTAGCCGATGCCCTGCGCCCGCAGCAGCGCGGCTTCGTCGGCGAGGGCGCCATCCGAATCCGCCATCGCCAGATTGATCACGTGACGGATGCCGGCGGTGCCGAGCGCCCGCAACTCCTCGCGGGTCGGCTGGCCGGCGGTGTGCAGGGTTTCGTCCAGCCGTCGGTAGGCCTTGACCCGGGTGAGGTCCAGCATGGCCGGTCGTGTTACATGCCCGCGGGCGTGTGGCGATCGATGAACGGTCCGTAGAGCTCCACCGTCGCGCGCGGGTCCTCGATCATCGGGCAGTGACCCATGCTCTTCATGATCTCCAGTTCGGAGTTCGGCAGCAGGTCGTCCATGACACGGGCGGATGACACGTGGATCAGGCGATCGGTGTCGCCCCAGATGATCTGCGTCGGGGTCTCGATCTCCGGCAGCACCGGCTCCAGGCGGAACAGGTTTGTCCGGTACTCGGTGAACACCTTCTGGAGGAAGTCCGCGTTGTCGATGGCCTGTTGCGCCAGGGCCTCGACGGCGAACGGCGGGACCCAGGGCCGGTTCACGAACACCATCTCCATGAGGTGGTCGTAGTCCTCGCGTGATCGAGGGATCAGGGCGACGCGCCCGGTGGATTCAACCTCCCGCATCAGGTCGCTGGGCACCGGTGACTCGACGCCGGCCGCGTTGATCAGGCCCAGCGACAGCAGCTGTTCGGGATAGGCATGTGCGTAGGCGCCGGCCAGGTTGCCGCCCATCGAGTTGCCCGCCAGGTGAAACTGCGTGAGCCCGAGGGCTTCGACGAATGCGGCCAGGCGGTCGCGCTGGGTGGCGATGTCGTAGGACTGATCCTCGTGCCGGGCGTTGTCTCCGAAGCCGGGCAGGTCCGGCGCGATGACGCGATGATCCGGCGTGAGATGGCCGGCGAACCGTGTCCAGTTGTCCTTGTCGCCACCGAAGCCGTGCAGCAGCAGCACAACGTCGCCCTCGCCGCCTTCCAGGTACGGCCAACGGTCGCCATTCACCTCCACCGTCTTCAGGTGAAGCATGGCGCGATCGCGCTCCGCCTTGAGCGCGAGTTCCAGCGCTTCCTGCGGATGGGTCTCGATATAGGCGTATGTGCCCAGCCCCAACACGCCGATGATCACGCCTACGGCGATCAAGAACTTCGACATGGCATCCCTGCGTTGCTTTTAAAAGTTAGGCGACATAATAATGAAACGAGGCCGCGCGCTTGTCCGGCCCTTTTGTCAGGGGAACAGACAACAGCATGCGCGAGCCTGCGTTCAACCGGATCGGCCGACGCTTCTTCGGAAGCCTGCTGCTGCTGGCCGCCCTGACGAAACTGGCCAACTTCGCCGGATTCATCGGCGTGGTCGCATCCTACGGCATGATGCCGGACTGGGCACAGTTGCCGGTGAGCCTGCTCGTGGTGTCCGCCGAGGCCGGTCTGGGTGCGTGGCTCTGGAGTGGTCGTCGCGGGCCGCTGGCCTGCCTGCTGCTGGTGATGCTGCTCGTGCTGTACTGCAGCGGGCTGTTCTTCGCTTATCTGGACGGCCGTCGCCTGCTGAACTCGGGCACCTTCGGCACCGTGGTGCCGCTGCGCGTCAGCCTCGGGCTGGTCCTCGCCCAGCTTGGACTGCTTGGCGTGTCATTCTTCCTGTGGTCGTCGGTTACGGCGCATCGGCTGCGTGAGCAGTTGGCGCTGGATGCCAACCCGGCGGTGATGATGCCGCCCGGACCGCCCACCGGGGCGGCCTAGACCGCCGCCGCCAGCTCGCTCGCCTGCCGGATCGCCCGTTTCGCGTCCAGTTCCGCGGCCACGTCGGCGCCACCGATCAAATGCACCGGCTTGCCGGAGGCTTCCAGCCCCTCCAGCAGCTCGCGCAGCGGTTCCTGCCCGGCGCAGATCACCACGTGATCGACCTCCAGCACCTGTGGTTCGTCGCCGATGAAGATGTGCAGGCCGGCATCGTCCACGCGATCGTAGGTGACGTTGCCGATCATCTGCACCTGCTTGTCCATCAGGCTGGTGCGGTGCACCCAGCCGCTGGTCTTGCCCAGGCGCTTGCCGAGCTTTTCGTCCTTGCGTTGCAGCAGGTAGACCGTGCGCGCCGGCGGTTCCGGATGCTTGGGGATCAGGCCGCCGGGGCTGCTGGCCGTCAGGTCCACGCCCCACTCGGCGAACCAGGCTTCCGCGTCCAGTGTCGGTGAGGTGTCCTGGACCAGGAATTCGGAGACGTCGAAGCCGATACCGCCGGCGCCGATGACGGCGACGCTCTTGCCGACGGGCGCGTTGTTTCGCAGCACATCGGTGTAGATCAGCACCTTTTCGTGATCGATGCCGCCCAGATCCGGCACGCGCGGGCTCACGCCGGTGGCCAGGACCACCTCGTCGAACTCGTCGGCGACCAGGTCCTCGACGCTGACCTCGGTGTTCAGCTTGACGGTGACACCGGCCAGTTCGAGCTGGCGCTCGAAGTAGCGCAGCGAGAACTCGAACTCCTCCTTGCCGGGAATCCGCTTGGCCATGTTGAACTGGCCACCGATCTCGCCGGCCTTGTCGAACAGCGTGACGTTGTGACCGCGCTTGGACGCTTCCACCGAGAACGCCAGCCCGGCCGGGCCGGCACCGACCACGGCGAAGTGCTTGGGAGCGGTGGTCGGCTCGAAGTTCAGCTCGGTTTCGTAACAGGCCCGCGGGTTGACCAGACAGCTCGCCCGCTGGAGCTGGAAGGTGTGATCCAGGCAGGCCTGGTTGCAGGCGATGCAGATGTTGATCTCGTCGGCGCGGTTGTCCGCCGCCTTGTTGACGAAGGCCGCGTCGGCCAGCAGCGGCCGGGCCATGGACACCATGTCGGCCTTGCCGCTGGCGATGATGTCCTCGGCGACCGTGGGGTCGTTGATCCGGTTGGTCGTGACCAGCGGAATCGACAGCTCGGCCTTCATGCGGTGGGTGACCTCGGCGAAGGCCGCGCGCGGGACTGACGTGACGATGGTTGGAACCCGCGCCTCATGCCAGCCGATGCCGGTATTGATGATGGTCGCGCCGGCCGCCTCCACCGCCTTGCCCTGGTAGACGATGTCGTCCCAGGTGTTGCCGCCTTCGACCAGGTCGAGCATCGACAGCCGGTAGACGATGATGAAGTCCTCGCCGACCGCCTCGCGGACATGCTTGACCACTTCCACCGGCAGGCGGCAGCGGTTTTCCACCGAGCCGCCCCACTGATCGTCGCGCTTGTTCGTGCGAACGCAGGTGAACTGGTTCAGGAAATAGCCTTCGCTGGCCATGATCTCGACGCCGTCGTAACCGGCTTCCTTCGCCAGCTTCGCCGCGCGGGCATAAGCCTTGATCTGGCGCCAGATGCCCCAGTTGGACAGGCCGCGCGGGCGGAACGGGTTGATCGGCGCCTTGACCGAGGACGCGGACACCGACAACGGGTGGTAGCTGTAGCGACCGGCGTGCAGCAGCTGCAGGCAGATCTTGCCGCCCTCCTCATGCACCGCATTGGTGACCTGCCGATGACGGTCGACCTCGCGCCGCGACGAGAGCTTGGACGCCATCGGGTAGAGCCAGCCTTCCATGTTCGGCGAAAAGCCGCCGGTCACGATCAGCCCGACGCCGCCAGCGGCACGCTCGCGAAAATAGGCGGCCAGCTTGGGAAAGTCCTTGGCCTTGTCTTCCAGGCCGGTGTGCATGGAGCCCATCAGCACGCGGTTGCGCAAGGTGGTGAAGCCGAGGTCCAGGGGTTCGAGCAGCTTCGGGTACGGAGACGTGGTCACGTGAAATCCTCGGGAAGGTCGGTGCGTGGCATGGGATTTGCGGCCCATCGCGCGGTCAGCCCGGGCCGATGATCAACGGCACCCCCATGGAACCGGGGGCGGGCATGGCAACGGGAGTCGGGCGGGATGCCCGGCACTTTCTTGGACGAAACAAGGGTTAATGCATGAAAACGATGAAACAGGTTTGCGCAGCGGCTTTGCTGGTCACCGCGATGGGCACGGCTGGCGCCGCGGATGACAGCGAATCCAGCATCCAGATGTGCTTCTACCCGGCGCCGGTGTCGTCGGTGGGTGATGTCATCACGGTGACGCTGGATGCCGTTGCCTGTGTGGCCAGCCAGCTGATCAGCGCCGAGTAAGCGACACGCGCTGATTCGAGCGGCGGCGCCGAGGTCTTCGGTGCCGCCGTTTTCATATCCGCTGCAACCCGGTTTCACCACGTTTCCCAACTTGGTCGACGGTCGCCGAACTCGACGGGCGGTCAACCGAGCTTGCGTGGCTCGTAGGGTGTGGTGGCCTCGCCGGTTTCCGACTTGGCCATCTCGGTGTTGCGCTTGGCGGCGATGCGCTGATTCTTGCGCCCCATCAGCTTGCGCTGCCAGCGGCGCTCCGCGGCCAGGGTCTCTCCCTCGTCGGCCAGCCAGGCGTCGTGAATCAATGCCTTGCCGGCGGCGATGGCGTCCGGCGAGCGCACCAGCATCTCGGCGATCAGTTCGTTCGCCTTGGCTTCGGGATCGGCGGTGACGTGCGTGACCAGGCCCAGTTCGCCGGCCTGCTCACCGGAGAGCACGCGCCCGGTGAAGGTCAGTTCCTTGGCGACATCGGCCGGGAGCAGTTCACGCAGCGTGACCATGCCGCTCATGTCCGGCACCAGGCCCCATTTGGCCTCCATGATCGACAACTTGGCGTCCGGCGTGGTGATGCGGATGTCCGCCGCCAGGGCGAGCTGGATGCCGGCCCCGAAGCAGTTGCCGTGTATGCAGGCGATGACCGGCACCGGCAAAGCCCGCCACACCATGCCCCATTGCTGGAACATGTTCGTGACCGGGCTGTGCAGCGCGGCCATGCCGTGCGCCATGCGCTTGGGGTCGGCGAACATGGATTTCACGTCCAGCCCGGCGCAGAAACTCGGGCCGTTGCCGGAGAGCAGCACGGCGCGAAGGTCGCGGTCTTTCGCCAGCGACCGTCCGGCCTTGATCACGGCCTTGAGCATGGCGAAGTCCATGCCGTTGTGCTTTTCCGGACGATTCAGGCGCACGTGCGCGATCTCGCCCTGCCGGTCGATGATGACGCGTTCGCTCATGACGAAGTCCTCTGCTGGCCAGTGCGGGGCTCGACGTTATATGCACCTTGTTGCATAGTCAACCGATGTCACTGAAGCACGCCATCCTGGTTTCCCTGGCCGAGCGGCCCGCCTCCGGCTACGAACTGGTCAGTCGTTTCGACCGCTCGATCGGTTACTTCTGGCGCGCCAGTCATCAGCAGATGTATCGCGAACTGCCCAAGCTGCAAACCGCCGGCTGGGTCTCTGCGGAAGATGTGCCGCAATCCGGCAAACCCGACAAGCGGGTCTATGCGATCACCGATGCCGGGCGCGACGCGCTGGCCGAATGGCTGCGGGCACCGGTTGGCCCGGAGCCGGTGCGCGAGAGTCTGATGGTGAAGGTGCGAGGCGCCGCCGTGCTGGGCGCCGACCACGTGCTGCCGGAGATTCGCCGTCACCGGGCCTTGCACGCCGACAAGCTCGCGCTGTTTCGGCAGATCGAGCGGGAGCAGTTCGGCGACGGGGCCGGTGACGATGCCACCGGTCGGTGCCGCTACCTCGCGCTGCGCAGCGGCGTGCTCTACCACGAGAGCTGGGTGCGCTGGTGCGATGAGGCGCTGGTGCTGCTGGAGCCGGCCTGATGGCCGTGTTCAACATGTCCGGCATCTGCTCACGCTAATCTGCCATCCCCTCTTGTTGAGACTGGCCATGCTGGAGATGCGTCCGGGCTGTGAACGCTGCGACGTCGATCTGCCGCCGGATCAGACCGGTGCCTGGGTCTGCTCGTTCGAGTGCACCTTCTGCACGGATTGCGCGAACGCTGATCTCCAGCGGGTCTGTCCCAATTGCGGTGGAGAACTGGTGCACCGCCCGACACGCGTGGGCGATGCGCTGCGGAAATACCCCGGTTCCACGCTCCGGATTCACAACCCGCCGTCGTGAGCCGCCTGCCCATCGTCTTTCATCCGGTGTACTCGAAGGTCGTGCTGCCGGATCGACACCCGTTCCCGATGAGCAAGTTCGGGATGCTTCGGGAAGAACTGCTGGCCCAGGGCATCGCCGTGGCTGACCAGTTCAGCGAACCCGAGCCGGCCGATGTGGAACTGCTGTCGCTGGCGCATGACCGGGACTATCTGCGACGCTTGATCCACGGTGATCTGAGCGCCGCCGAGGTGCGTCGGCAGGGGTTTCCCTGGTCGCCGGCGCTGGTGGCGCGCTCGATGGCCGCGGTGGGTGGCACCTGCCACACGCTGGAGCTGGCCCTGGCCGCCGGGCTGGCCGCGCACTGCGCCGGTGGCACCCACCACGCGCACCGCGACTTCGGGTCCGGATACTGCGTGCTCAACGATCTCGCGGTTGCGGGGGCCTGGGCGCTGGCCAGTGGTCGCGTCGGGCGCGTGCTGATCATCGACTGCGACGTGCACCAGGGTGACGGCACCGCGCGCATCTTCGAGCGTGAGCCGCGCGTCTTCACCTTGTCGTTTCATGCGGCGACGAACTTCCCCGTGCGCAAGGCCGTCAGCGATCGCGATGTCGCGCTGGCCCGCGATACCGGCGATGCCGGGTATCTGGCGGCGCTGGCGGAGCACATTCCGGAAGTGATGGATCGATTCCGCCCCGACTGCGTGCTGTACGACGCGGGCGCGGATGTGCACGTCGCCGACCGGCTGGGCCATCTGGCGCTCACGGACGATGGCATGCGTGCCAGGGATCGCTATGTCATCGAGCAATGCCTGCGGCGCGACGTGCCGGTCGCCTGCGTGATCGGCGGCGGCTACGATCGGGATGTTCCGGCGCTGGTGCGCCGGCATGTCTTCGTCCACGAACAGGCTTCGAAATGCTTCGACCAGTGGCTGAACTAATCCCGAAAGCGCTGCGCATCGTTGGTGGCCTCGGGCTGGTGCTGAGCCTGGCGCTGGGTGCCGGGTGCAGCACCGCGACCAAGTTCGGTTACAACCACCTGGACTGGTTCGCCAAACGGGAGATCGGCAAGTACTTCGACCTCACCGATCGTCAGGAAGACTGGTTCGAGCCGCGGTTCGAGGCCCTGTGGCTGTGGCACCGGCACGAGCAGCTTCCGCTCTACGTGGCCGATCTGCGCGAACTGGCCGAGCAGGCGCGGGGGCCGATGAGCCAGGAGCAGATCGCCGACGCGCTCGCCATGGTGCAGGCGCATGTCGATCGTGTGCTGGAGCGGGCAACGCCGGAGACCGTGACCCTGCTGGCGATGCTGGACGACCAGCAGGTGAAATCGATTCTCGAGGAGGTGGACGACAGCATCGAGGATGTTGCCGAAGACCTGGAGGAGGAGACCGACGAGGATCGCCGCGAGGACGCGGTTGACCGTGTCGAGGACTGGATGAAGAAGCGCTATGGCCGGCTGTCGGATGCGCAGAAGGCGCTGATCGAGGACTGGTCGCATGCGCGCGAGTCCAGCCCGGAGGCGTGGCTGGATCACTCGCATCGATGGCGCGCGGCGTTTGCCGAGGCGCTGGCGGCACGCTCCGAAACCGGGTTCGCCGAGCGGGTTGCTCACCTGCTGTTCGACGACACGGCGCTGGTCCCGCAACCCCTGCTGGAATCCCGCGAACGCAACCAGGCGCGCTGGATGGAGCTGGCGGCGGGGATCAGCGCGATCGCCACCGAGCGCCAGCGCGATCATCTGGTCGACTACCTGACCGATTTCGCCGAGGACTTCGACAAGCTGTCGCGCCAGCGCCGGGACTAGGCCCTGCGGTCGCCACCAGGCGTTCAACCGGTCGGCGTGGCGGGTTTGATAGCGTGTGAAGGCGAGGATCGAGATCGGAGGGAGTGTCATGCCGTATCGAAGCCTGCTCGCCATCGCCGCGCTGGCCATGTCGGCCTGCGGTTCCGGCGGCGGGGGGTCATCCACCGACAGTGCGTCAACGGAGCGGGCGGGCCGCGACCTCGCGGCCATCCGGGCCTCGGGCGCGCTGCGGGTCGCCATCCGCAATGCGCCGACGATCTGGTACGTGGATCGCTTCGACCGTCACGCGGGGCTGGAATACGATCGAGTCGCCGCCCTGGCGGATGCCCTGGGCGTGTCGCTGGAACTGGTCGAGGCGCAGTCCACCGCGGGTGTGCTCGACGCCGTGGCCGATGGCCGGGCTGACCTTGGCGCGGCCGGACTCACGGTCACGGACCAGCGTGCCGAGCGCTTCGCGTTCTCCGCGCCGACCCTGCGGATCACCGAGCAGGTGATTTGCAACCGGGAAGGCCGGCGGGCGAAATCGCCGGAGGCCTTGCCGACGGTCACGTTGAAGGTGGCGGATCGGACCAGCTATGTCGGCAGCCTGCGTGACCTGGCCGCAGCCCAGCCCGGTTTGCGGGTTCAGACGGTTGATGACACCACGGAATCCCTGCTGCGTCAGGTGTGGACCGGGTCGCTGGACTGCACTGTCGCCGATTCGCATATTTTCGCCCTCAATCGCCGCTATTTCCCCACGCTGGTCGCGGAGTTTCCGCTGTCCGAGCAGCGGGACATCGCCTGGGCCATGCCCCGATCCGCCGGGAAGCTGGTGAAGGCCGTGAACCAGTGGCTGGCGCGTCCGGACACGCAGACGCTGCTGAGCGCCACCGAGACCCGTTATTTCGCGGTGTCCGAAATCTTCGATTTCGTCGACATGCGCGCCTTTACCCGTCGGATCGACGAGCGCTATCCCAAGCTGGACAACTACTTTGAGCAGGCCGCCGAGGCGCATGGCGTGGACGCGGTCCTGCTGGCCGCGCAGGGCTATCAGGAATCCCACTGGGATCCGAAGGCGAAGAGCCCCACCGGGGTGCGCGGCGTGATGATGCTGACCCGGCCGACCGCGAAGTCGCTAGGAGTGACCGATCGCCTCGACCCCGCGCAGAGCATCGACGGCGGCGGCCGGTACCTGGCCAAGATGAAGGGCCGGTTCTCCGACGAGGTGACCGAGCCCGACCGGACCTATCTGGCACTGGCCGCTTACAACATCGGGCGGGCGCACCTGCATGACGCCCAATCGCTGGCCCGGGAGCTCGGCAAAAGCCCCTACCACTGGGAAGACATGAAGACCGTGCTGCCCTTGCTGTCGGACAAGTCGGTGTATCCCAAGCTGCGATACGGGTATGCGCGCGGCCACGAGCCTGTGCGCTATGTGGAGCGCATCCAGAATTATCAGGACGTGCTGCTCGAGCATCTGGCCTCCGAGGGTTAGAGGCGATCGGCACAACCTGATGAGCGAGTTCCGTGGATCGCGGTTGCAGGGAATTTGGTGGGTGGTCCGGCGCCGTTGGCGCTGGCCGACCGACCGCTGGTCGAATTCGCGGATGTGGTTGACGGGCTGTTCACATCCCGCGGAACAAACCACGCCATCTTGAGCATGGGGCGATTCGCACTCGGTTTCGCCGACGCGGTGTCCGACGCCCCGGATCGCGACAACAGCATGGTGTGTTACGAATCGTGACAACCGACCGACCACAAAGCCTGATGCGGTGGCCCCGGCGCCTGGAGGGACAGTTGAGCCTCGTGCTCACGGCCCTGGCCGTAGGCGTCGCCACGCTGGTCACGGTCGTGATGCTGCTTGTGCTGCACAGCGCGCATGAGCGGTCACTGCGCTTTTCCCTGCAGGATGCCGGCGAAGCGGCCGCGCAGGCCATCGACAGCTTTCTGACGCATCACCGGAACGCTTTGATCGCGGCATCGTCGGTCATCTCGCTGACGGAAGACGGCCCCGCCAGGGCAGGTCGGCTCCTGGCTGGCATTCATGACGCGCACCCCGGCTTCCTCACCATGATCGTGACCGATGCGCGGGGCGATATCGTGGCGGCGTCACCGACGCACTCGTTCTCCGGTGAACCGTTGCTGGGCAACGGGTTCAATGTCTCGGATCGGGACTACTTTCGAGCGGCCATGGCCTCGCCGGGGGTTTACGTCTCCGAGGTCTTTCGCGGACGTGGGTTCGGAGACGACATCATTGTCGCCATGAGTCATCGGCTCACCGACTCAGCCGGGCGGGTCATCGGTGTCGTACAGGCGTCGCTCGACCTGTCCGAACTGGGCAGCGAACTGGGCGACACCCCCGAAGATCCCTATGACTACGTGATCATCGACAACCGCGATCGCGCCGTGTTCGCGAGCAGCGCGTCGACGATCAAGCCACTGGATTCCCTGGCCGATCGCGTGTGGCTGGCGAACGGGTTTGCCGCGGCGGCTGGCGATGTCTTCGTGCTGGATGACTCCGCGGACCGTTGGCTGGGTGTCTTCACGCCTTTGACGCTGGGCTGGACCATGGGTGTCGCCACTCGCGTCCAGACCCTGCTCGAATACGGTGTCGACTCGCTGCTCGCGGCGTTGATACTGCTGGTTGCGGTGTCGCTGATCGCCTGGAGGCTGGCTCGACAACTGGCGCGACGTGTTTCGCAGCCCGTTGCCCGGATTTCGGAGGCGATGACCCAGGCCGACCTTGAGCATCCCGAGCGCCTGCCCGACATTCCGTCCGGCGCCGCCGTCGAAGTGCATGCGCTGGCCGGCAGCCTGCAATCCCTGATCCGCCGCCTCGCGGATTCCCATGCTCAAACCCGGGAGGCGCTGGCCCGCGAATCCGGCGCGCGCGAGTTGCTGCAGCAGGAAATGGATGACCGCGA
>Ga0213840_1001407_pt1 | contig 19320 bp, 16 predicted proteins | sample SWPATP22_FD_160132 | JGI IMG/M metagenome (GOLD analysis project Ga0213840, IMG submission 160132) | Coastal seawater microbial communities from Marineland, Florida, United States - SWPA TP2 #2 | ecosystem: Environmental > Aquatic > Marine > Coastal | place: USA: Florida | collected 2016-08-14 | reverse complement strand
TTGATTATCTAGCGTTAAAAACAAAAATGCTCGGAAGGCTCCGAGCATTTAAGCAGTTGCTGACAAGTTTTGTCAATCAGACAGTAACAAATTACGCCTGTTTGTTCATAACCTCGTCAAAAGCTTTCGTTACGTCAGTAACTTTTGCTTGCTCAAGAACCCACTCAATAGCTTGTTCTTCTAGCGCAACGTTTTGCATCTGCTGCATAAGCTCTTGGTTGTTGTTGTAGTAATCTACAACTTCCTGTGGATCTTCGTACGCAGACGCTGCAGTTTCGATCATCTCGTTAACTTTCGCTTCGTCAGCTTTTAGTTCGTTGTTTTTGATCACTTCGCCAAGGATTAGACCAATTGAAACACGACGCTTAGCGTTGTCAGTGAACAGCTCAGCTGGAAGCTCAGGAAGGTTTTGACCACCGCCCTGTTGGCTGAAACGTTGCTTAGCTTGCTCGCGAAGTGCATTTACTTCTTGGTCGATAAGCGCTTGAGGGATGTCGAACTCGTTTGCAGCTACTAGCTTAGCAATAACGTCTTCTTTAACTTGCGCTTTAAGCGTTTGGTCTAGTTCACGCTGCATGTTCTTACGAACTTCTGCTTTAAGCGCGTCTACACCGCCTTCTTCAACACCAAATAATTTTGCGAACTCTTCGTCCACTTTTGGTAGAGCCTGGCCTTCAACTTTCTTAACAGTTGCTTGGAATACCGCGTCTTTACCTTTAAGGTTTTCTGCGTGGTAATCTTCAGGGAAAGTTACTTCAATAGTTACTTCTTCACCCGCTTTCGCGCCTACAAGTGGCTTCTCGAAGCCTGGGATCATGCGATCTTTACCAAGCTCTAGTGCGAAGTCTTCAGCTTTACCGCCTTCAAACTCTTCACCGTCGATAGAACCAACGAAATCGATGATTACTTTGTCATCTTTCTTCGCTTTACGCTTAACTTCTTTCCAAGTAGCGTGTTGCTTCTGAAGCGTTTCCATCATGTTATCAAGGTCTGCATCAGTAATTTCTACTACTGGCTTTTCGATCTCGATATCGCTAACACCTTTCACTTCTACTTCTGGGTAAACTTCGAAAGATGCTGTGAATTCTAGGTCTTGACCATCTTCGTCTTTAGTCAGCTCAAACTTTGGCATACCAGCAGGTTGAATTTTCTCTTGAATAACCGCTTGGTAGAAGTTTTGCTGCATTACGTCACCAGCAACTTCTTGGCGAACTGCCTGGCCGAAACGCTTCTTGATTACGCTTACAGGAACTTTACCTGGGCGGAAGCCGTTAATGCGCTGTGTTTTTGCCAACTGCTGTAGGCGTGACTTAACTGCTGAATCAACCGTGTCTGATGGAACGGTGATAGTAAGACGGCGTTCTAAACCCTGGGTCGTCTCGACTGAAACTTGCATTATGTTACCTCAACTATACGCCTTTGCAGGCGTTTTGTTCTCAATCCCCTCTCCCGTCATGCAATGTTGCATATCACTTGCGGGGAAGAGGTCGTTATCTGACGTTATTATCATCATGGTTAGGACACAAAATGCGTCAAAAAACTAACCTGAAGCAAACGTACTGGTTAAAAAAAGACGCGGTAGTATACAGCTGCACACCACAAGAGTCGAGAGGGAAACACAAGTTTGTAACATCCATTTGAGCATTAACAGCACAAACGTATAAAAAAGCATCGCAACAGATTAGAAAATAGTGTTGATATGGGTTCAGAGAATGTATCACGCAGAAGATAAGTGGTCGGTGAGACAGGATTTGAACCTGCGACCCCTTGTACCCAAAACAAGTGCGCTACCAAGCTGCGCCACTCACCGACAATGATATCTTTGTAGAAAAGCTTTTAATAAAGCTTGAAAATATGGTGCGGAAGGAGAGACTTGAACTCTCACGCCGTGAAGCACTGGAACCTAAATCCAGCGTGTCTACCAATTCCACCACTTCCGCAAAAAGTGGGGTGGACGATGGGACTTGAACCCACGACAACCGGAATCACAATCCGGGGCTCTACCAACTGAGCTACGCCCACCATAGAGGTGCTTGCATAGTTTACATGTGAATTGTAAAACATGTAAACTTGAAAATTCTGCCATCCTAGTCAGGACCTACCTGACCCGCATGGCGCGCCCGGCAGGATTCGAACCTGCGACCCACGGCTTAGAAGGCCGTTGCTCTATCCAGCTGAGCTACGGGCGCTCGGCGAATCTTCGCTGCAAAAAGTGGTCGGTGAGACAGGATTTGAACCTGCGACCCCTTGTACCCAAAACAAGTGCGCTACCAAGCTGCGCCACTCACCGACTGATGTAACTGCTTTCTGAGATGTTTTGTCTCTGTGCCGTTACGGGGTGCGAATATTACTGACATGACCCCACCTCGTCAAACACTTTTTTAAATAAATTTATCAACCGCTCACAAAGCGTGCATAATCGAGTTTTTTTGTACAATTCGCGCGTATTTCATCCAAAAACCGCCTTATTACTCCGTTATAACTCACCATAAACACACACGGTGTTAGTAAGATGAGTTACATGGTAAAGATGTTGTAGAATGAACTGCTGCTATTTTTTATTTTGTTTTTATCAGCCAATACGCTTTTCATTTTCCATTTCACCAAAGATTTCAACTCACAGTGCGCTTTTTTGTGCAGGCTTGATCTACTTTTGTTGTTTATCACTATTCAAAAGACTAGTTCCGCAACCTTGTTTTATGAAACAATATAGAGCATTTGTTGTTCACCTTTATATAACTAAGACTGCACACGCTTATGACTGCTCATTTAATTGATGGCAAATTAATTGCCAAACAAGTTCGCCAACACGTTACTTCTTATGTAGACACTCTCATTCAAGCCAAGAAACGCCAGCCGGGTTTAGCGGTTGTATTAGTAGGAAGTGACGCCGCGTCGCAGGTTTATGTTTCGAATAAACGAAAAGCGTGTGAAGAAGTAGGTTTTGTATCACGCTCTTTTGACTTACCAGCAGATACTTCAGAAGAGACTTTGTTGTCGTTAGTTGATGAGCTAAATAACGACAAAGAGATTGATGGTATTTTAGTTCAGCTACCTCTTCCGGCAGGTCTTAACGCGGAGAAAGTGCTTGAACGTATTCACCCCCATAAAGACGTAGACGGTTTTCACCCTTATAACATTGGACGTTTAGCGCAACGTATTCCGGCGCTTCGCCCTTGTACGCCTAAGGGCATTATGACGATGATTGAATCTACAAAACGTCCTGTTAAAGGGCTCGATGCAGTGATTGTTGGCGCGTCGAATATTGTAGGTCGTCCAATGAGCCTTGAGCTTTTACTAGCAGGATGCACCGTTACTACGTGTCACAAGTTTACTCAAGACTTAAAGAGCCATGTTCAGCGAGCTGACTTGTTGGTGGTAGCTGTTGGTAAGCCCAACTTCATTCCCGGTGACTGGGTTAAGCCTGGTGCAATTGTGATAGATGTGGGTATTAACCGCTTAAATGACGGCTCGCTTGTTGGTGACGTAGATTTTGAAAAAGCGCAGGAGCGTGCGGGTTGGATTACACCCGTACCAGGCGGCGTAGGGCCCATGACAGTAGCAAGCCTTATTGAGAACACATTAGAAGCTTACGTTAAGTTTCACTCGTAACATATCAAAGTGACTAGCGTGCAAACCACTCATCTTATTGAGGCCACTATGCAATGGGTGGACGATATTGTGATAACACACAATTTCTGCCCATTCGCTCGTCATGTTCGTACGCCTAACAAAATTAGGTGTACTGTTGAATATGGCGAAGCTGGCGACATAGTTGAAACGCTTTTTAATGAAGCGAAGCTGCTTAGCGATTCTGAAGAAGTAGCCACAACGCTGCTTATTCTGGGCTCACCTGCCCTAGTTAATTTCGAAGAGTACCTAGACGTACTTGCCATTGCTGAACGCATGCTTCAAGAATGGGGCTATGCGGGTATTTACCAGCTTGCCAGCTTTCATCCGCACTATGTATTCGATGGCAATTCAGATGCCGACGCCGATAATTATACCAACAGGTCGCCCTACCCCATCTTTCATTTAATAAGAGAAGACGACATTTCTCGATATATGAAAAACGAAGATGATGCCGAAAAAATATTTCAGCAAAATATAGAGCGTGCTGAGGCCCTTGGTTGTCCCTATTTTGAAGCGAAGTTGTTGGAGATGAAAAAAGAAAAGCCCAAAAGCGAAATAAACTAACGTCTGGGCTCTGAGAGGTGAAGATCCAGGGGGACCAACTATTCATTTATGTTTAGTATAATAGGCGCCGTTTATGTGATTTTTATGACATTTGAGTGCAAACTTTAAACTTTTACATTGTGCGTCCACAAAATAGCGCCCCCGAATTGATACGCATACAACGAAAACGATAACCAATATGTCATCAAATTATCCAATATCGCCTATTGCCAGCATTGCAACACCTTTTAAGCAAAAATTTGCCATTCCAAGACAACCTGGACTTGCCAATGCTCAGGGTATCATTACCTTCAATGAAGGGTTTGATGATGAAAACATGTTGAAGGGCATTGAAGGGTACAGCCACCTTTGGGTGTTATTCATTTTCCACCAGAATATTGATAAAGGCTGGAAAAGCACCGTAAAAGCGCCCCGACTGGGTGGGAACGCAACAATGGGCGTTTTGGCAACCAGAAGTACTCACCGCCCTAACGGCATTGGCATGTCGGTAGTAAAGAATAAAGGGCTTAAAAAGCATAATGGAAAAACTTGTCTCATCGTTGAAGGTGTCGATATTGTTGATGGCACTCCTCTTGTTGATATTAAACCTTACATTGCTTACGCCGATAGCATTTCACACGCAACTGATAAGCTTAACGACTACAACCCCATTCCCAACCGCGAAGTAGTCTTTCACGACACTATTTCAGTGAAAGTCACTAACGTTGAACAAGACCATCCTGGATTTACGGCTCTTGTTACTCATGTTTTATCACAAGACCCGCGCCCAGCGTATAAACAACACCTTAATGACGATATTAAAACCTACAAAGTATCGCTTTACGATGTTGACGTGGGCTTTCAAGTAAAGAGCGGCAATGTAGTCGTTACAGAGATAAATCTACTATAAAGTTACACGTTTGTAGCGAAATCGTTCGCAGTTAATTAGAATACGCCACATCAAAGAAAAATTTTTACAGGAAACCTGCTTTACATGCGCACTAGTCAATATTTGCTTGCCACGCAGAAAGAAACACCTGCTGATGCAGAAGTTATCAGCCACCAGCTTATGCTGCGCGCTGGTATGATTCGAAAGCTAGCCTCTGGCCTATACACATGGTTACCGTCTGGCCTTCGAGTGCTAAACAAAGTTGCCAATATTGTTCGTGAGGAAATGAACAAAGCAGGCGCAATCGAAGTGCTTATGCCTGTGGTTCAGCCTGCTGATTTGTGGGAGGAGTCTGGCCGCTGGGAAGAGTATGGCCCAGAACTACTGCGCATAAAAGATCGCCACCAGCGCGACTTTGTATTGGGTCCAACGCATGAAGAAGTTATTACGGCATTAGTGCGCAACGAAATAAGCAGCTACAAGCAGCTTCCGTTGAACTTATATCAAGTTCAAACCAAGTTTCGTGATGAAGTACGTCCTCGCTTCGGTATTATGCGCGGTCGTGAGTTCACTATGAAAGATGCGTACAGCTTTCACCTTGAAGACAGCTGTTTGGAAGAGACGTATCAGAAAATGTATGACGCATACTGCAACATTTTCTCTCGTATGGGCTTAGACTTTAGAGCCGTTATTGCTGACTCAGGCTCTATTGGTGGTAACCATTCACATGAGTTCCACGTATTGGCCGACTCTGGTGAGGATGCCATTGCCTTCTCTACAGGCAGTGATTATGCCGCTAACGTTGAAATGGCTGCCGCTGTTGCGCCACAAAAAGCACAGGCGTCAGGTGCAGCTGTAGAAACGAAGGATGCAAAAGGTAAAGACTTCGAGAAGATCCTTAAGAGCATTGACGCAGATGTAACCAATGCTGTGAAAGTGGTTGTGGTTAAAGCGGCAAATGCGACTGATGATAACGGCGAGGAAGTTCAAGCAGACAATTGGGTTGCACTAGTGCTTCGCGCTGACCACGAACTAAACGACGTTAAAGCCGAAAAAATTGAAGGCGTTGCGGCGCCTTTAGTTGAAGCGTCGTTCGATAAAGCCAAAGAAGTGCTTGGCGTAGTGCCATATTTTGCAGATGCTTCAAACCTTTCAATCCCTACGTTTGTGGACGCTAGCGCTGCTGCACTGGCCGACTTCACAACTGGTTCAGGCGTGGGTGGTAAACTAAACACCAACGTCAACTGGGCAGACGATGTTACAGCGGTAGATATCAGAAACGTAGTGGCTGGTGATGCATCTCCAGACGGTAACGGTACGCTAGATATTAAACGCGGCATTGAAGTTGGCCATATATTCCAGCTTGGCAGCAAATACTCTGAAGCAATGAACTGCGGTGTATTAAGCGAAACAGGTAAACACCAAACACTTACCATGGGCTGCTATGGTATCGGTGTGTCGCGCATTGTTGCTGCTGCAATTGAACAGAATCACGATAAGTTCGGCATAAAGTGGCCAGATCCTATTGCGCCGTTTAAAATTGCAGTAATACCTATGAATATGCACAAGTCACATCGCATTAAAGAAGTGGCTGAGAAGCTTTACCAAGATCTTCTAGACTTAGGTGTTGAAGTACTGTTTGACGACCGTAAAGAGCGCCCTGGTGTGATGTTCAATGACATGGAGCTAATCGGTATCCCTCACAGTATTGTCATTGGTGAAAGAAACTTGGATAATCAACAAGTTGAATATAAGAACAGACGTACTGGCGAGAAGCAGTTATTAGACATTAGTGCCGCGAAAGACTTCGTAGCCGCACTCTAACATCTGAACTTGCCCTGCAAAGGTAAGGAAAAGGGCGTATGCGGTTAACATTTTATGGCGTTAGAGGGTCTATCCCCACTCCGGGAGAAGATTTTATACGTTATGGTGGTAACACCGCATGCGTTCATATTGAGCTAGAGGATGGTACTGATATCATCCTCGACTCAGGTACAGGTATTCGCAAACTCGGCGAACAACTTGCAAGAAAGCAAACTCCCATCTACCTGCTGTTAAGCCACAACCATTGGGACCACATTCAAGGCTTTCCCTTCTTTGTGCCTATTTACCAAGAAAATCGCGATATTAATATCTACCCTGGCCTAACCGCGCTAAAAGAGCCTGATCAAATTCTTAAGCAGATGGAAGGTTCACTATTCCCTGTGCCTCGTGAAGCATTAAAAGCCAATATTCAAATTATTGAGCTGAATGACGAGCAAAACAGATTTGAGATCGGCAGCGCGATAATTCACCGGTTACCAATGAACCACCCAGGGAAAGGCAGCGCTTATTGCATTGAAGCCGATGGCGTGAAAGTAGCCTACATCACTGATAATGAGCTTTACCCCCCTTATAAAAAAGAAACTGATTTTCTGGATTTTGTAAAATTTGCCAGCGATGCTGATGTGCTTATCCACGATGCGCAGTACATGTTATCAGATATGCCGGCAAAAACCGGTTGGGGTCATAGCGTTGCTGAAGAAGCAGTGAAATTAGCAATGGCCTGCAACGCTAAGCAATTGGCGTTGTATAGTCATGATCCAGAACGTACCGACGACGATATAGATGACGTGGTTACCCACTGTAATAGTTATGTCACTATTGCAGAGTCTACTTTACAAGTATTTGCATCTCGCGAAGGCCAAACACTGGACTTCAGTTAAGCACAAAAAAAACCTATCATGGAGATATAAAAGGTGTCAGTGTTAAAGCCTTTATTCGTTATTATTACACTCGTATTCTGCTGTATTGCACATGCACAAACGCGCCCAGCTGATTACGACGAGAAAAACCTTTCGGCGCCCAAGCAAGGGAACACAACAGAAGAGCAAGATACCGCTAGTGAAAAGTCGGGTATCGAAATTATCGATATCATAAAGCGAGATACCACAACAGAAAGCGCACTAGATGCTCGGCTGGAGGGCGATAAAGAAGCCCTGGATAATGTTTTTGCAATTACACAGCACCGACAAAACTACCTTCTGCCCTACACTTACGTGTCGTCGCCAAACGCGCTAGGTAATGAAGACCTCACCGATGATAACGTAGACAACACTGAAGCAAAGTTTCAAGTTAGCGCTAAGCTACCGCTTTATTTAGAAGAGACCGGCTTTGATGGGCTGTACTTTGGTTTTACGCTGACTTCGTTTTGGCAACTGTATAACAGTGAAGTATCAAAACCATTTAGAGAAACCAATTACGAACCAGAGATTTTTTGGCAAGAAACTGCGGACTATTCTGTTCTAGGGTATAAATTTAATACCTTTCAAGTAGGTTTTAATCATATGTCGAATGGCCAAAGTGGCATTCGCTCGCGCAGCTGGAATAGAATTTTTGCGTCAATCGTGTTTAGCGACGACGACGATATTTACTATCTAAAAACCTGGTATCGCATACCAGAAGACGAGAAAGAAGACCCTACGGATCCAACCGGCGATGACAATCCTGACATCCAGGATTTCTATGGCAGAATGGAATTCGGGTATGGAAGAAAAATAGGCGCATTTAAAATGATGGCGCTACTGCGTAATAACCTTGATTTTAGCGATAACCGCGGCAGCATTCAGCTTGACCTAACCTATCCTATTTCAGACAGATATGATGTATTAATTCAGTATTTTAACGGCTATGGCGACTCATTAATTGACTATAACCGCTCGCAAGAAAGAATTGGTATTGGTTTTCAGCTACAGTTTTTATAAAAAGGCGAACTGACAGGTGCAGCAAACTATGCGCACCTGCATAAACGTTCTAGGGTATTAAGCTACCACACCCGCCGCGCGATACAGCTGCAGATGCACATCAACTAGGGCATCAATATCGCGCTGATACCCTCCCCCAATCACAGCTGCAATTGGCACGCCCAGTCGTTCAGCCATGTTAAAGACTAAGCAATCACGTTGATAAACACCCTCTGTCGTAATGTGTAAATGCCCTAAGTCATCATTAATGTGCACATCAACACCTGCGTCGTAGATAATGGCGTCGGGTTGAAACTGTCGTAACGCAATCGTTAATGCCTGTTCAAGTACCGTGAGATATTCATCATCCTCCGTACCTTTTGCTAACCCAATATCAATATCTGAATGCTGTTTTCTGTAGGGAAAGTTTTTTTCACCGTGGATAGAAAGCGTAAAGATGTCGCTATCATTTTCAGCAAGTTTTGCCGTGCCATCACCTTGGTGAACATCTAAATCGACAATTAGCACATTGTCGATGTTCTTGTCTTGCTGCATGGTTTTAGCGGCGATGTACAAATCGTTAAATAAGCAAAATCCCGAACCAAAATCGGAGAACGCGTGATGATAACCACCGGTGAGGTTGAGCGCTTTACCGGCTTCAAGCGCAAGCTGTGCAGTTAGTCGCGTTCCAGCTACCGCCGTGCGCGTTCTTTCAATAAGCTGCTGTGACCATGGAAACCCAATACGTCGCATTGCCTTGGGGTCAAGAGTGCCGGTTGTTAATGCACCAACATAGTCACTTGAGTAATAGCGAATAAGCTCACTATCGCTGATGGGTTCTGGCGTGATAAAACGAGACGTTTCTATACCTCTCGCAGTTAATGCATCGCGAATACCAACATATTTTTCTATTGGAAACCGATGACGCTCGGGTAAATCGAGCTGGCTATAAATAGGATGGAAAACGAGTGGGATCATGAAACACTATGTACCTCAAGCGCATAAAAAAAGGGAGCCACCTGCTCCCTTTTCTTATACTGTCAAACCGACGCTAGCGGGTCAAACTATTCACCACTTTTTCAACGTTAAGTGACATACTTTTCATTGAACGTGACATGTCGTCTTTTTGAGAAAGTTCATGATAACGTTCAGATGACGTCACAACATTATTGATAATCGCTTCTACCTGATGAAGTACAGCTTCCTGTTCGTCTGCTGCTTCATTGAGCGCCACTACAACACTCGCTGTTTCTTTAATGTCGCTAACAACATTATTGAGTGTCTCAAGTGCTGTAGCAGCCTCTTCTGCATTATTGTCTGAAAGCTGTTTACCCGACGCCATCGCAGCAACAGCACCTTTTGCCTCAGCCTCAAAACTACTAAGAATATCGTTAATCTCTTTGGTAGATTGCTGCGTTTTGGCAGCGAGTGCTCGTACTTCATCTGCAACAACGGCAAAACCACGGCCATGCTCACCAGCACGAGCAGCTTCAATGGCTGCATTAAGCGCTAGTAGGTTGGTTTGATCTGCAATTTCGTTAATTACGTTCACCACTTTTAGTATATTGGTACTTCTACTTTGCAGCTCAGCCACGATATTGCTCGACTCTGTTACCGTTTTGGCAAGCTGTTTAAAGCCCAAATTGGCTTTCTCAAACGTGGTATAGCAGCTGGCAACATTCATCTCTGAATTATTAGTAGCAACAGCCACTTGGTCAGTAATAGCGACTAAGCTTTGTACTATCTCGCGAAGTTTATCTGTACTGCTGTCTAGCGAACGAGAGGCGTCCCGCTGCTCTACAGCGCCGTCCATAATGGATTTACTTACGTGGCCAAGCGTACCAAAAGCACGCTCCATTTCAGTTTCTGCCTCACGCAGCTGTTCCACCGACTCTTTCAGTTTACTCTGAAGCGCACGTGCTGAATTTGCCAGCACGCCCAGCTCGTGTTTACTTGTGTACGTTAATGCGTAGTCGTAATTGCTGTTGGCTAAATTGGAAATGCATGAAGCTATTTGCTTGGTTGGCTTTATAACCTGAGTTCGAAGGCGAGAGACAACGTAAACAACGGATGCCAATGACAGAGCAATAGCTGCAAGCAAAATAACCCATAGCATAAAGCGAGTATTCGCTTTCAAACCTGCTATTGCATCTTCGCTTTGCTTGGCAATATCATCTGCAATGCTCGCAAGCAGCTTTGCAGGCTCACGATCTATGCCTCTCACATAGCCATCGCCTACTTTAGGATCGAAGTTCGACGTAACGAATGCCTCGTAGCCCTCTCGATATTTCGTCGCCATCACAGTATGTGCTTTAAGAAACTGCCTAATTTCTGACTTTGCCTTATCGCTTATGGCCTCATTACTTAACATAGCGTTGAACTGGCTTTTTATCTCAGCTTCTCTCTGCTTAAATCGCCCCCAGTACTTATCTAGATCATCTTTTTTGTGGCCACGTATAAGTACGTTTTTCCATTCCTGCACCTGTGTTTTAAACGTGCTTAGCACCATGTTCACATCGCGCTCAGATTGAACTAACGTATTTTCAAGCTCATCAAAAGAATTGAGCACCGAAAACGATTTAAAAATTGATGCGCTGTTAAGCAAAACAAGTAAAAAAAGGCTGGCAAGAACAGGGGTCATAACCAAGCGGCTGATGCTAGTGTAATTGAACACAAAAAAGACCTTAGGCAGAAAATATCCAACGATGTAACACCATTAGATGATCTTTTTGTGACAGCCCTGTTACACGTAAGGTATAAAATTAAATACCAATATATGTAAATTTATACGAATACTATCGCTTGGCAAGCATTCCATCGTCATAGACGTTGGCACGAACCTTACGCCAGTTAAACCAAACCCGGTGCAACAGTAAAACCAGCGACAGAACAACCCAATACACTACAGCGCTTTCTCCTATTTTTTCCTCTAACGCATAGTGCAATAGAATAAGTAGCGTTAGCGGATAGATACTTCGGTGTAGTACGCGCCAATTTTTTTTCAGCTTTTTCTGAACGATATCAGGACTTGTTAACGCCAAAAGCGTAAGCACTAGGAAGCTTAACCATCCAATTGCAACAACAGGCCTTTGCTGCGCATCCCAAACTATTTCACCGAAAGACCAGTCCAATTCGAGCCACAGGTAAATAAGCATGTGTATCAATGCGAAGTGAGTACTAACAACACCTAAACTTCGACGCAATTTTATAAGCCAATTCCAGTCACTTAATCGCTTTCCGAAACGCGCCTTTAAATATTGACATAAAATAACGCACCAGCGCCTTAAAGGCGTTATTGCCAGCACAATAAAAAAATATATCAACGAATATTGACCAGAGAGCGACATCATCGTTTGGTAGGTGTTTGGTAAATCGGCATAAAAACAATAGATCAGGTATAGCGTTAGAAAAAAAGCTGAAAGGTAAATAATAATTCGAATTGCACTGACATGCGGTGCAGCGTTGTACCAAACACGTTTAACTTCATTATCAGGCGTATAGGGCCGCGACATCACTTTCAAAGCCATTGTACATGAGTGTTTTTCTTTTTCTCTTTTCACCTAGCAGTAACTCTCTACGCTGACTCCACCTCGGGTGTGGTCGATTAGGGTTTACGTTGGCAAGAAAGTCATACTCTGACGGTACTGCTTGCTGCCACGACCCCACTGGCTGATTTTGTGTCAGCTCAATTCGGGTAATGGCTTTAATGCTTTTGTAACCATATTTCCATGGCACAACAAGACGAATGGGCGCGCCGTTTTGCTTAGTAAGTGGTTTCTCGTACATTTTTGTGGCGAGCATTGTGAGCGGATGCATTGCTTCATCGAGTCTTAATCCCTCGACATAAGGCCACGGAAAATTACCCGTTCGCTGCATTGGCATCTCATCTGGTCGAAAAACGCTGTGAAACTTAACGTATTTTGCATTTTCATTAGGTTCAACCATCGACAATATATCTCGAAGCATTACGCCTTGCCAAGGAATAACTGCTGTCCACCCCTCAACACATCGCATGGGATAAGTACGCGACACATCATCAGGCAAAACAGAGAGTTCCACTTGAATTGGCTTCTTTACTTCGCCATCTATGGTTAACGTCCAAGGTGACACCGAAAACGCTTTCGCTAAATGATGAATCATCTGTTTATTGCTGGAAAATTCATAATAATTACAGTACGTGGTTGCCCGCTTCTCGGGCGTAACAGTAATTTTAGAAGCGCCCCTTGCAGGCGTAACTAGTCCACCCGCAACAAGACCACATGCAATAGCTTGTTTTAGTAACAGGCGGCGAGATTTGTAAATAGCCTCCTCAGTTACAGGTAAACGCGTAAACCGTTTCATTACTTTCTCAGCGTCACGATATAATCTACAACATGGCCAATCTCTTCTTGAGTAAGTTGATCGCCCCAAGGAGGCATTTGACCAGAGCGTTTCATCGCCTCACCGCCTTTCGTTACGATATCAGTAAGATACTCTTTCGGCAGACGCGATAATGTTAAATTGAATGGCGGTGGTGATTTTATAATTTTGCTCATTCGACCATCACCCTGGCCTGTAGCGCCATGGCAAAGTACACAGCGTGTTTCATAAATATCACGCCCGGCAAATATAGACTGTTCAGACGACGATGCGTTAACCGACGCTAACAAACTCAAGCCTTTATCAGTGTCTTCTTTTAACAGCATAAGAAAGTCGACTACGCTCTCAAGCTCAGTCCATGAAAGCTCTGCACCCATTGGAGGCATATAGTCAGAAATATTATCGAGAGACGCACCGTGCGTGACGATATTCTGTATTTCTTGCTCATTGCGCTGTCTAATACGTTGAAGCAAATTGGTGTTGGGGTATCCCTTTAGCTTCATGGGCAGTATACCTTCCCCCATTGCTTGTGAGCCATGACACAACACACAGCGCTGTTGATAAACCTTTGCACCAATCTGAGCTGATGGGGTTGTATCCTCGGCACGCACCGTACTTAACAAACCTAGGAATAATATGAGCAATACAACAACAGCATGCTTGAGAGAGCTGGAGTTCATGAGCATAGTCCTTTTTATTCTTTCACATGTATGACCATCTTCATGGACGGATGAATCGCACATTCAACCTCAACTTCACCTGCGGTATCGAATTGAATGTCGCGGTGCTCTCCTTTCGGGAACGAACCTAAGTCAAACAAGGCCGCATCAGAAAGCGAAAAGACGTTGTGAAAAAAGTCATCTTCGTTTAAAAAACGAACCGTATCACCAACCGAAATTTCAACGTTTTTAACGGTAAAAGCCTTATCCTTTTGTCCAACAACAACCGGTTCGTTTGCAAATAGCGTAGTGCTTGTAAAGAACAACATTAAAGAGAATATCAGTTTCATAAATACCGCCTTATAGTGGAAGAATTGGTAAAACAAATTCTTTTCGTGGTGTAGTTAGCGACTCCATAAATGCAACAAGATCTAACTTTTCTTGCTCTGTCAGGTTCAGTGCTTTCATGTTGGGTGATAGATTGTCTTTAACGACCCCGCCTTTTGCGTAGTGCTCTACAACTTCATCAAGCGTATTGGCGCTTCCATCATGAAAATAAGGGGCAGAAAGCGTGATATCGCGAATTGTTGGTGTTTTAAATGCGCCCTTCATAAGCTTTAGCGGCCGCTGTGTATACCTTCCTAAGTCTGGATTTTCTTTTCCATAAGACGCTAAACCTAAGTTATGAAAACCATTATCTGTGAAATTAGGCGCACTGTGGCACACCGCGCAATTTCCTTTCTGAGGATCAACAAACACCTTAAACCCGCGTATTTGTTGTTCGGTTAGCGCATTCTTGTCGCCCCTTACCCATGCATCAAATGGCGAATTCCTGCTAACTACCGTGCGCTCAAACGAGGCAAGGGCTTTCGCTATTTGCTCCACACCAATTTCATCACTGCCAAATGCGTTTTTGAAATGTTGTTGATAGTCAGAGCTTTTCAAGAACTGCACAAGCTTAGGTATATCCATATTCATTTCGGCAGAGTTACGCATTGGCCCTATGGATTGATCTTCAAGGGTTTGCTCGCGTCCGTCCCACATTTGAATGTCGTTATATGCGGTATTGGTAATGACAGGTGATGCACGCCCTAGCACCATGCTTTTGTGACCTCTAGCCGTTGCTTGCCCATCGGACCATCCAAACAACGGAGAATGGCATGTGCCACACGACATGTTTCCATCACCGCTCAAACGAGGGTCGAAAAAGAGCATTTTTCCCAACTCAATTTTTTCTTTGGTTAACGGATTATCATCCGGTGTCGGAACTTCAGCAGGAAGTAACCATTCTTTAAGTGATGGATGACCTGCTTCAAAAACGTATTCTTTGGCTAGAAGGTTGGTGGATATCAACACGCATAATGCACACAAAAGGGTTTTCACGTTGCATCTCCCGTTATCTTGAAATAAGAAACAAGCGACTGCAGCCTGCTTGACGATTGTGCCAAACTATCTGAAAGGCCTTCCATATCGGCTACAGACAGTGTAGTGGAATCTATGACTTCCTTGAGCTTTTCCATCGCTTCAATGATGGCGCGCGTCTCGTTGAGTTGTTGATCGCCTATGTTTGATGCTTCTTCAATGCGCCCTTCGCTACTTCGAATAAGCGATTCAGCATTTAAAATATTCTCAAGCGTCGACTCAAATTCCTGCTCTTGCTCGGAAACTTTTGTACTGGTCTCATTCATTTGAGACACCATTTCTGACACGCTCGTGGTAAGTTGCTGTGCCAATGCTGCAATTTCGTCAACCGAGTCGTTAGAGCGTGATGCAAGGCTTCTTACTTCATCCGCTACAACAGCGAAACCTCTGCCACTTTCTCCCGCTCGAGCAGCTTCGATAGCAGCATTGAGCGCAAGTAAATTAGTTTGCTCAGAAATAGCCGCAATATTTTCAGAAATTGATGTAATATTTTGTACTGCGAGCCCCATTTGCTCTGCGCATTGATTTGATACGTTGATAGATGTAATCACTTCGGCGATATTGCTTTTTGTCACTTGGGCTTGCTGAAGGGCTTCGAGAGCCTTTTTACTCGCATCAGCACTCATGGTTTTTACTGTGTGTAATTCGTCCGCTGTTTTCTCACTCAACGATATATTGGTTTGTGCACTTTCATCTATCCGTTGGTAAGTTGATGTGAGCGCTGTTACCCGTGCGATAGAATTCTCAGTTGCCTGTTTTACTACTTCAGCGTCACTATTTAGCCCTTTGGCTCGCTTCGATATTTGTTGTACGGTCTTTTCAATTTTCGACAATGTTACGGCAATCGAGTCATTAACCTCACCAATTTCACATTTACTGCGCTTTTCAACGCGACTAGTTAAATCTCCCTCACTGAATTTAGCCAGCACTGTACGCACATAATTAAGCCTATCCTTCAATGTTTTGCCGAAGTAAAGTGCAATTCCGAGTGATGCCAAAGCGCCTATCAATGAAAAAGTAACAAGAGAGTACATAAGTTTTGTATTCTGGGATGCATTTGCATTTTTTAACTCAGTCAGTTTTTCAGACTCTCTTTTTACTAGCGACAAACTTATTTTTTCAAGCTCAGAGATAAGAGGCTTCATTTCCTTTGCTATGTCCATTGCTTCCGCATCTGAATTGCGCTTCGCTTTTCCTATAACTTTCATTTGTCGAGGTTTGATCTCATCAAATAGCGCTCGCATACGCTGCAAAGTACTATCATTGCCAAGCGCCTCTTTTAAATTTGTTAATTCTTCTTCTACTGTAGATGTAGCCTTAATGGTTGCAATAGCGCTAGCGCGTATGTCGCTAGGTGTGGATGCAGCTATTAAAGATTTCACTTCAGCATTAAGCGCTAAGTTGGCGACCATAAAAGACAGTGACATATCCTGACGACTCTTCAGGTCGTCAATGGCTTGCTGTAATGATTCGCTTTGGGAGAGGAGTGTATTTGATGCTAAACCAACAATAGAAAGGCAAACCAAGATTGGCACTGCACCAACGAGGTATAACTTAAATTGCCAACTTGCCATGTTTTGGTTTTCAAACATCCTGTCAATTCTTCTTAAGTTTAAATATTAAATGCTCTTAACAGAAGAATAGTAGAGTTCAGAAAACGCGCAAATTTACAGCAGAGAAAATTTCCAATGAACAGAGAGAGTTAAAGAAACAATAGAGCAATAAAGGAGTATCAGCATTTGTTACTGCTGAGTTTCAGTAGTGAAGTAAACTACATTAAAAACTTTTAATCATAATAGCCAAGCCAAATCTCAAACCAGTTTCAAAAAGTAAAAGTCGTAAATTCACCTATATCACCGAACGTCGCGAAGGTTTAGATAGTTAAGCCATGGTGCTGCACATCAAGCAAAATAAAAAGGTCTGGTATTACATTATTTCTTGCCATTTAAAGCACTTAACTCGTTTACTTGGTTCCGGTACTAGCGTCAATGAACTGGACCGAAGCAGTTTGCAAGACGAAGCGTTCGTACGCCGTAGTGAAAAAGCAGATATCAAAAACGCCACTATCAATAACTAGCAAACGACCATCAACGCTTGCTTCAGTATTTTTGTGATGAGGGACTGGTTCACATTCAAAAATTGAAGGTCGATGTGTTACCACCAGTAGAAGGTTCAGTTGAACGCTGCTACAGAGCTACGTTTACACCTGAACAGTTTCAAAAATCGAAAGGCGTCATGGATAGATATGTTCTGGGTCAAAATATAACCAGAAGGTTAGCTGTTACGGTAAATGGTCAGACTTTTTATTCTAGTAAGCGACTAGTTTACTCGTACTTATAGTAACGGAGTGAGAGATTCATTAGTAAATTTCACGGTGCGAGCAGATACGGTCTAGGGTTCGAAAAACACGTAATGTAATTGCAAAGGCAGTTCTATTGTTTGACGAAATACATTCCGTGATGGAAGATTCCTCCTCCGATGATTACGTTTTTTCAATTGACTGACGTATGTTAACTTTACGGCAAATTTATAACTGTTGATGTAATTTCATGTTGTGATGGACTTGCCAGTTTACATGGACGACTTAGCATACTACTCATTGCAGCATTTTAAGATAATGAGCGAGCCACGACTATTTATAAGTATCAGGGCATAACTAGAATAAGGGGAACTTAAGTTGTGCACTTTGAGAAAACATATCTACATACAAATAATAAAATCGATATTCCAGCTACAATTTTGAGAAGAAAGCGGTGCGCATGTATCTACGCACCATAATCATAAGGACTTACTTCTTGATTCGACGACGAAAAGCCAGACCAGCAAGACCTAAGCCTAAAATTGCTACAGACGATGGTTCAGGAACATCTGCACTGGTAACACATTCCGGTAATGAAGAATCTTGAGCACAAGAGACAATATCTATTTGACTAGTTATTAAGTTATCAATTCCAAAACCAGCAATAGTCCCTCCGGCTTCCGTCTGATAAAAACTTACATCGCTGAAAGAGGTATCTGAGATTATTCCAAAAAAGCCGCGGGGAACATCACTTGATGTATTTGGAAAGGTTGCAGGAGAGAAAGGAGGACCTTCAAATACCTGTCCTAATAACGTCATGGCATAGGAATCAGTAACATCACCATCTAACCAATCAAAACCAAATACAAATCGTTCAGTAGAAAACCCGACATTAAATGACGGACCGCCGGAAGAACCGTTTATACCGAAAAAACGGGACCCATCTACGCTTTGGTTGGTTGAAAAAGATGGAGTAAAATAACTCCCATTAGTGGTCACGCTATCAACTATTCCTATTTGGTCGCCTGCAACATCGCTTGAAGAGACTATAAAGTCTCCCAAATCTAATGAAAAAGCTGATGTAAATAGGTTTGTCGACTGACCATTAAAATCTTCTTCAATTGTTGCTAAGCCACCTAGTGCGGCTATAAAAGAGGAACGATCTGTGTAAGTAGTGATTATCGCAGCATTAGCAAAGGAAGTGCTAAATAAAAGCGCAATCATTAGCACTGTTTTTATTTTTATGAATTTCATTTTCCATCTCTTCTATCTAAGTAATTCGATAGAATTTTGCATATTTAATGCCAGAAAAAAAGCACAATTAAATCATAATGATAGATTCAACTTGGTATTCAAATGCAAAAAATATTGACACTTTCTATTCGTAGTCAGGATTTATCTCACTTATCTTCGCTACAGTAATTAAGAACACTTTTTACCCACCGTTGACCATTGCAGTGATGTCAGCCCACTAATTCTTGGCTTTAGTTATTAAGCTATTGCCGTGCCTAGATGCATGGAATGCAATAACTCAGGGTAGCAAACTCGTTCACCTTATATAGTGCAAGATATCCTTACCTTGCTTGATGCGTAATACAATGGCTTCATCGTATAAAACGTCGTAACTTTCGGTGATGTAATATGGGTTGGAATTAGGGCTTTTACTTTTTGAACTGGTTTTGGATGTGTACATGGCTTTTATGGTCTCTAATAACAACAATTGTTTGTAAGCTTGCAGCGCAGTTAAAAGTCAGTAGCCTTGTGGATAGAGGTCTTGCATATATGCATAAAGAA
>Ga0213840_1001390_pt1 | contig 19554 bp, 15 predicted proteins | sample SWPATP22_FD_160132 | JGI IMG/M metagenome (GOLD analysis project Ga0213840, IMG submission 160132) | Coastal seawater microbial communities from Marineland, Florida, United States - SWPA TP2 #2 | ecosystem: Environmental > Aquatic > Marine > Coastal | place: USA: Florida | collected 2016-08-14 | reverse complement strand
CGCCGCCTGACGAAGGCGCGACGGCCGCGCCAGTTCGTCAACCGTCACACGTCCACAGGTTGACGAACGGTCCGCCAGGCGTGACCTTGGCCTCCCACGCTGGAGCGCCGACATGCCTGCCCCGTCCGCCACTCCCCTTCATCGCCGCTTGTGGTCCAGGCTCTCGCAAGCCGGGTCCTCCCGCCCCACCTCGGCACTCGACTGGGGGGACATCGCTCGCCGCGCAGAACAGGGCATCGGCATCAGCGAGCTCGAGGCTCTGGCCATCGGGGCGCTCACCGAGTCCGCCGACATCGAGGCGCTTCTCGACACCGCCGAGCGGGTCCGGCAGCACCACAAGGGCAACCAGGTCAACACCTGCGGCATCACCAACGCCAAGAGTGGCCGCTGCCCCGAGAAGTGCAACTTCTGCTCCCAGTCGGCCCACTTCGACACCGCGGCACCCGCCTACACCACGAAGACGGCCGACGAGATCGTCCATGAGGCCGAGCATGCCTTCGAAAAGGGCGTGCGCGAATTCAGCATCGTCATGGCGGGGCGCGCCATCACGTCCGAACGGGACCTCTCCACGCTCGAAGACGCCTTCACCCGCATCCGGGACACCACCGGCCTGCAGACCTGCGCAAGCCTGGGCCTGATGGACCGCGACGGGCTGCGCCGGCTCAAGGCGGCGGGCATGCAGGCGATGCACCACAACCTCGAGACCAGCCGGTCCCACCACGACAACATCGTGGAGTCGCACACCTACGACGAGGAGCGGGACACCATCCGCGCCGCCAAGGCCGAGGGCATGTATGTGTGCTCAGGCGGCATCTTCGGGATGGGGGAGGACTGGGGCCAGCGCGTGGAGATGGCCCTCGACCTGCGCTCCCTGGATGTGGACAGCGTGCCGGTGAACTTCCTCAACCCGCGTCCGGGCACCCCCATGGAAGGCCGCAAGGACCTCTCGCCCGTGGACTGTCTGAAGATCATCGCCATGCTGCGCCTCGTGATGCCCACCAAGGACATCGTGGTGTGCGGCGGCCGCGAGATGAACCTGCTCGACGAGCAGCAGCACATGTTCCGCGCGGGCGCCAACGGCCTGATGCTGGGCGACTACCTCACCACCAAGGGCGGCCGCCTCGCCGACGACTTCGGCCTCATGGAGTCGCTGGGCATGGTGATTCGGGCGCCGCCGCACACCCCCCATCCGCCTTCCGTGCCCCCGGCCCTGCGCAGCCCCGGCACCGACCTCGGCGACCTGGCGGGCAAGCAGACCGCGCCCCAGAGCTGAAGTGGGCCACTACGACCGACTGCACGGCATTCTCGACAGCATCACCTCCCGCGGTCTGAAGCGGACCGTGCGCGCCATCGAGCCGCTGGGCCCGACGCGAGGACGACTCGAAGACGGCCGCGTGGTCGATGTCTTCTGCAGCAACGACTACCTCGGCCTCGCGCAGCATCCCAAGGTGCTGGCGGCCTGGACCGGCGGCGGCACCGGCTCGGCACGCCTCATCGCCGGAGACCGCCCCGCCCACCACGCCCTCGAAGAGGCCCTCACCGCGTGGACCGGCCGTCCCACAACCGTGTTGAGCACGGGCTGGCACGCCAACCTCGCCGTGCTCGGGGCCGTGCTCCAACGGGGCGACGCCACCTCCAGCGACCGCCTCGTTCACGCCAGCCTCATCGACGGGCTGCGCCTGAGCCGCGCCGACCGCACGGTGCTCGACCACGGCTCGACCGACATTCCCGATGGCACGCGGCTCCACGTCACCGAGGGCCTGTTCTCCATGGACGGCGACCGGGTGGACCTTCGCCTGACCCGCGCCGCCTGCGACCGCGTCGGCGCCTGGATGCTGGTCGACGAGGCCCACGCCGTCGGCTGCCTCGGCCCTCGGGGGCGCGGCGCGGCGGCAGACGCAGGCGTGGAGGCCGACTTCGTGGTGGGCACCCTCGGCAAGGCCTTTGGTGCGTTCGGCGCATTCGTCAGCGGTCCACCGGTGTTGCGGGAGCTGCTGCTGAGTCGGGGCCGTGCCTTCATCTTCACCACAGGCCTGCCCGAGCCGGCTTGCCGCGCAGCCCTCCAGGCACTCGCGCTCGCCACCGACGACCGGCAGCGCGCGCTCGCCCGACAGACCGACCGTCTGCGGCGCGGCCTGCGCCGACTTGGCCTGCGACCCGGCGGTGAAGCCCACATCGTGCCCGTGGTGCTGGGTGCGGGCACCATGGCCATCGCCCGCGCTCTGCTGGACCGCGGGGTGTATGTGGCCGGCATCCGTCCCCCCACGGTTGCACCTGGGACCGAGCGCCTGCGCATCTCGGTGTCGGCTGCGCACACCAACGAGCAGATCGACCGCCTGGTCGATATCGTCGGCGACGTGCTCTCCTCATCCCGTCGCCAGCCCGACCGGAGTCCGCATGGCCTTCTGGAACAAGAGCGCCTCTGAGCCCAAGGCCGAAGCCCCCCTCGCCTGTTCGTTTTGCGGAAAGACGCAACAACAGGTCCAGCAGCTCATCGCAGGACCGGCCTGCTACATCTGCGACGGGTGCGTGCGCCTCAGCATGGACCTCGTGGAGCCCGCGGTCGAGGTGCCTGCACCCCAGCCCTCCGAGGCCGCCCTGCGCACCGCCATGGCCACGCGGGTGTGTGGTCTGCGGCCCCAGATCTCCCTCCTGGCACGCATCACGGCCGCCAACGCTCAGGGGGACGGCCGCCCCCCCACCGTGCTGCTGGTCGGCGCCCCCGGAGTGGGCAAGACCGCACTGTGCGAGGCCCTGGTCGAGGGCTGCGGACTGCCGGCGGCCCACGCCCACGTCCACCGCATCACCGCCACGGGCTACATCGGAGCGGACCTCGAGAACATCGTCCAGCAAGTCGTGCTGGCAGCCGGAGACCACCGTCACCACGCCGACCGGGGCCTGCTTGTCCTCGAAGACCTCCACCACCTGGGCCTCCGCAGCCCTGTCGCCACGCTCGCCCGCGACGTCGGTGGTCGCGATGTCCAGCCCCACCTGGTGCGTCTGCTCGACCGCCGGGTGCTCTACCTGCCCGACGACCCCGCCCAGCGCCTGCATCCGATGCAATCGGCCGCCCAATACGACCCCGCCGGGCTGTTGGTGCTGCTCACCTGTCGGCTCGACGCCCTTCCCGACGATCCCTCCCAGGCCGCCCTGAGGGCTGCACTCATCGACATCGGTCTCACCCAGGAGCTGCTCGACCGGGTCGACCTGGTGGTGCCCATGGCCCTGCCCGCCGCCGAGGTGCTCGAGGAGGTGGTCACCGAACACCTGCTGCCCGAGGTCTCCCGCACGATGGGACCCCAGGCCCCTATGGAGCACGGTGAGCTGGCTTCACTGGTGGCGGCGGCGCAGGTGCCGGGCGCCGGGGGGGCATGGCGGCTGCGGCAGGGAGTGGTGCAGCGGGCTCTGGGAGCGGCGTCGGGACTGCTCGACACCCTGCCCCAGTCCTCCACGAAGGCCTGACCGGGGCTGTTTCGATCCGTCGACCTGACGTGGCTGCCCCCCGGACGTCTCCGATCCAGCGAAACGGTGGCGCCTGTCGCATCGAAGCCCTAGGGGGGGCGCGATTGCGGCATCACTCCCGGGGGAACCGACGGCATGACCACAACACGCCCATCCGCGGCCCAACGGGCCGCTGCCCTGCTCCTGCTGACATACAGCGTCGCGGTGACCATCTTGGCGATGCCCAAGGAGGTGTTGCCCGACGCGGTCCACAAGAAGACCCAGGCCACCCGCGACAAGCTCGACAAGCTGGGCATCAATCCGTGGCACTTCGTCTTCCCAGGGCGAAGGGACCACCAGAAGCGCCGTCACATCGCCACCCGCTACGTCGGGGTCACGACGAGCGGACAGAAGGTGGTGCTGCACGAAGGCCCCGAGGGCCTCACCAACCCGCCCGTGCGCCTGTTCGACAGCATCAAGGACACCGCCTCGCACAAGATCCTCACGATGGCCCACGGCGGCCCGCTCATGCGCTTTCGCGACGATGAGGTCTGGGCGAAGCGATACGACGCATTCCTCGAGAGCCGGCGCCCCCACAAGCTGATGCAGGCCTTCTGCGAGAGTGCCGTGCTCAACGGCGGCCGTGAGATGGACAGCGTGGTGATGGAGCTGTTCACCGCCGGCATCGACTACAACACCGGCGAGCAGTACGGCCGGGCCCTGCGGGTCGGTCGCTTGCACTGCAAGTCGTCCACCTACTCGCGCGCCCACGGCACGCCCGACACCCTGCCGGACTGGCCCGGGGTGGTGTGGCAGGTGATGCAATGAGCGCCCCCGGACTCCTGCAGCGGGTCGAGCTCGCCGTCGTCGACTGGTTTCTCAAGCCAGCCCCCGTCGCGACCCTCGCCCTCATTCGCATCATGCTCGGCCTCGTGATGGTGGCCTGCATGGTGCAGTACATCCCCGACGTGGAGTGGCTGTTCGGCTACGATGGCCTGCTGGCCAACGTTCTCAAACGCTACCCCGACCATCCACTCCGCCACCACACCTGGCTGGTGTTCGGGCTTCTCACGGTCTCGTCGGTCAGCTTCACCCTCGGATTCGCCACGCGCATCTCCGGGCTCACGGCCGCGGTCATGCAGGCCACGGTGGCATCGAGCGGCTACTTCCACTCCTGGGGATGGTCCACCGTGATGCCAGTGGTGCTGGCCATTGTCGCCCTGTCCCCCGGGCGCAATGCCTGGTCGGTCGACGCCTGGATCGCGGAACGGCGTGGCCGCCCGCTGCCGCGTGTCGCCCCGCGCTGGAGCCTGCGCCTGCTCCAGGTCCACGTCATGGCCATCTACATCGCGGCTGGCTGGCACCGAATCAACGATGTGGGCTGGATCAACGGCGAGATGGTGTACGCCGCGGTGGCCAACAGCATGTACACCCGGCTGCCCTACATCGACCCGCAGCCCCTCAAGCCGGTCTTCTCGGTGATGACCTGGGCGACCGAGATCATCGAGCTGGTGGCCCCCTTCTTCCTGTGGGTCCGCAAGGCCCGGGTGCCGGTGGCCCTGGGCCTCGTGTTGCTGCACCTCGGCCTCGAGCTGTCGGCGACCATCGGCTACTGGCAGTTCATGATGATGACGCTGCTGTGGGTGTTCCTGCCGGTCTCCTGGGCGGAGGGCGCGCTGCGTCGTCTGCGGATTCCCGGGGCTCCCGGCCCGACGGCGGGCTGAGCCGACCCACATCCGCGAGCGTCCGGTCGACCGCCCACTGTCCCACCGCCTCGTTCAGCTCGCTGTACAGAGGGTGCAGAGGGCACGGTCGCTCCGCATCACAGCGGTCCCAACCGAAGGCGCAGGGCCGACCCGACAGGTCGTGGCCAGCCGCAAGAATGACGTCGCCGACGGCAATCTCAGCCGGGGAGCGCGCCAGTACATAGCCGCCGTTGCGTCCGCGCTGGGACCGCACGAGGCCGGCCTGCACCTGCGCCCGCATCACGGCCGACAAGTAGCGTTCGGGCACCTGGCAGCGCTCCGCCAGGTCGGTGTTTCGGAGCGCCACACCCGGGCTCTGGGCCAGCACAGCCATGGCCCTCAGCGCATACTCCGCGGTCCTGGGCAGCAAGCCGTCTCCGAAGGAAGAAGAGAGGGGGCGCGCTCAGCCCGCCGAGAACCGCCGCTCTCGAGCGATGTTCGCGTCGCCGCCGCTCTCCACATAGCCGCCGTCGACGGACAGTTCCCCCTTTCCACAGAAGGCCGACACGTCGGCATCCCAGTTCTCGGGGTCGCAGGCGGTGATGAAGCCCACCAACAACATCTTTCGGGGGACATGGGCGAGGTTCATGCCCGAGCGGAGCAGGTCGTTGAGCTTCACGAGGTCCGAGGCCACACGCAGGGACCTGGGATGCAGGCCGGAGGCGGCCAGTGCAGCCAACAAACGGGGACGGGCCAGAAGGTCACCCCGACGCACCCGCGCTCGGTAGCGGTCGCAAGCCGCCTCGATGCGCTCCAGATCGACCAGATCGCCGATGGGACGAGGGCCCTGCGCAGTTCGGACCACCAGGTGGTGCTGGATGTACAGGCACTTGCGCACCCGAAGGGCGCTCAACAGGGCGAAGTAGGCCTTGTTGAACCGCCGGATGTCGTCGCGGTCTACGCCGTCGACCTGCTCGCAGAAGCTGGAGATGAGGTCGTCGGGCATGAGGGCACGGGCCGCGAAGGACCCGTCGCCGGCCACATCTGCAGCGCGCGCACTGCCGAGCATTCGCAGGCCGAGGAAGAGCAGCTCCTTGATGTGGTCGTTTTCCGGGCGCAGCGCGAAGCGGTACACCTCGCCGATCTGGGCCTCATTGAGACCGCCGGCCACCACCACGACGAGGCTGGTGGAAATACCCTCCTCACGCAGGTTTTCGACAGCCCTCAGGCGACGCTTGAGCAGCCGCGCCCCGCGGAGTGCCCGGTTGGCGTCGTCGTCGAAGCCGTCGAACTGGAGGAACACCTCCTCCACGCCTGCCTTCTTCAGCCGGCGCACGTAGTCGCGGTCCGCCAGGCGGATGCCGTTGGTGTGCAGCGAGGCGATGTGCCCCGCCGCCCGCACCTTGCGCACCCACTCTTCGAGGTCTTCGCGGAGCGTGGGCTCGGCCGCCATCAGGTCGATCTTCATCCCCATGCGCTCGCTCAGCAGGCGCTCAAGGCCCTCCAGCGGCAGGTCGGGCGTGTCCTCGGTGTTGGCCTTCGCAAGGCAGATGGGACAGTCGAGGTTGCACTTCTCGGTCATGCGCACGATGAAGTCGCGCTGGGCCGGCGGTGGACGGTCGCTGTGTACGTCGAAGAAGTAGCCGTCGAGCTCCGCCCAGTGCTCGCCATGCTCGGACAACAGCTGGGCGGCGACCCCATGCTCGGGACAGGTGCGCTCCAGCACAGCCCCCCGCCCGTCGACGACCACCTCTGCGTCGAGCTCCACCAGGCAGGTGGGACACACGGCCCGCGTGCGGCGAACGGTGCGGCGTTGGACATCGGGGGCGGGGCGGGGCTGCGGCGCATTCATGCCGGTCTCCGGGCGTTGTCGTATTATCCATCTATTCATGGATTTATGCTGTGAAGCAAGAGGTCTGAAGTGACAGCTGCACCCCGCTCGCTCCGCCGCAAGCTCTCTGGGTGGGTCCCCCTCGTGCGCATGGGACTCGGCGCCGTCCGCCATCGGCTGACCGGTCACGATGCCCCGCTCAACGTAATGATCGCCCTCACCGACGACTGCACGAGCGACTGCGGCTACTGCGACATTCCCGCCCGCGCGCACCCCTCCTTGTCGACCGAGCGGCTCCGCAGAGTGCTCGACGAGCTGGCCGCCCGCGGCACCTGTCGCGTGGGCTTCTGGGGGGGAGAGCCACTGCTCCGAGCGGATCTGGCCGAGCTCATCGCCCACGCACGCCAACTCGGCATGTGGGTGAGCCTCGTCAGCAATGGCGACCTTGTGCCCCGCCACATCGATCGAATCGCCGATCTCGACCACCTGCTGTTGAGCCTCGACGGCGCAGAGGAAGCCCACGACCGCCAGCGCACCAAGGGCAGCCACGCCCGGGTGCTCGACGCCCTCGACGCCGCCCGCTCCGCCGGCATCCCCGCCTGGACACTGACAGTGCTCACCCGCCACAACCTCGACGACGTGGCCTGGCTGGTGGACCTCGCCCAAGCCCGGGGCCACCGGGCGGCCTTCCAGGTGCTCCACCATGCCGAGGCCCTCGACGGCGGCCGTGGGTCGGCACTTCATCCCGACAACAGCGACCTGCGGGCCATCTTGGAGTGGCTGAAGACCGCGAAGAAGGCCGGTCGCCCGGTCGCCAACTCCCTCTGGCAGCTCGACCAGCTCCTTCGATGGCCCGACCTGCAGCGCCCCGCGCCCGTCCGCGACGCCTCTGCACCCACCTGCCTGGGCGGACGCCTGTTCTTCAACATCGACACTGCCGGCGAGGTCTACCCCTGCTCCCTGCTCATCGGGGGTGCCGAGGACACCCCCCCATCCATGCCTCCCCCTTCAGTGGCCACCGGCGACGTGGCCGAGGCCCTGGCCGCAGTGCCCGAGCCGCCCTGCAACCGGTGCGCTGCGACGGCCTTCACGGAATACAACGGGCTGTTGGCCCTGCGTCCCGAAGTGGTGGGGGGCTGGGTGCGGGGGTTGTGGGGCTAGCTAGTCCCGAGACCGGTCCCCGCGCAAGAGCACCGCTCCGGAGCGGCTTCATCGCAGAAGAGGCAGGCCGAACGCTGGCTCGAAGCCCTGGCGAGGGTCGGGACCGCTCACCTCCACCGGCGCACGGGGCAGCAGTGGGGTGTCGGAGGACCGCTCGAACACGAAGCCCCGGTTGCGGGCCCATCGGCTGGGTCCGTCGGGGACGGCGACATCCTCGATGAAGGTGAGGTCGTAGGCCGTGCCCTCGATGCGCAGGATGTAGACGCCGGGGAGGTAGGGCTCGAGCTCGGGCGAATAGCTGTAGCCCCAGTGGTCGAGGTCGGGCAGCTCCACGGTGACCGTGTCGCCCTCGAGGCTCACGGACATGTTGCCGACGATGCCGAGCGGGTCGTGCCAGTGCCCCACGGTGTCGGCGTGGTCGGCGGGGTCGATGGTGAGGTCGGGCGCGGTGTCGGGCCCATCGTCGAACACCCCGGTGGCTGCCATCGCCGCGATGACCGACGGGCCGAAGTCGTCGCCGAGGCCACTGGACAAGATGCTGATGACCACGTCGTGTTCGGGCAGCATGAAGAAGGTGCTTGTGTGGCTGAGCGTGTTGCCGCCGTGCGTGTAGATGGGCGTCTGGTGCCACTCGGTGCGGCTGGTGAACAGGCCGTCGAGCACCATCATTCCGTAGCCATACCGCTGGTGGTCGAGCAGGGAGTCCATGCTCACCTGGCCCGTGACGACCTCCTGCCGGAGCTCATCGGCAAGAACAGTGTCGTCGCCGTGCATCAGGAAGTGTCCGAGCCAGGCCATGTCGACCGGTCGGCACCACACGAAGCCCGCCGGGCGCGAAAAGGCGGGGTCGAAGTCGGTGGGGAGGATGTGGTCGTTGGCGGCACCGGTGATGTCGATGCCATTGCCGACCGCGTAGTCGCCGCCCTCCTCCACATCGCGGCCCCGCGTGACGCAGCCCTCCATGCCGATGGGAAGCAGCACATCGTCGCGGATGGCATCGGCCCAGAAGCGCCGCTCCAGCTCCTCGTGGACGAGGCCGGCGAGGGAGAAGTTGGGATTGCTGTAGTTCCAGATCTGGCCCGGCGGGGTGTGGAAGCGGGCCTGGTCGCCGAAGGAGCCGTAGGCCAACCGGGCGAGCGAGTCGTCAGCGGAGTCGAAGGAATCGGGCAGGGAGTCCTGGATGCCGGTCTGGTGGGACAACAGCTGGTGGACCGTGAGGTCGCCAGTGATGTCGGGGTAGTAGAGGAACTGCAGCTCGGGAAGCAGGAGGTCGAGCGGGTCGTGCAGCCCGAGGCGCTCCTCGTCGACCAGCTTCATCACGCCCAGCGCGGTGAGGACCTTGGTGGACGAGCCGATGGCAAAGAGGGTGTCCATGCCCGGCTCGGCGCCAGTGGTGGGGTCGCTCTCGCCCAGCTGCAGGGCGTGCACCACCTCTCCGCCCACCATCACGACCGCGGAGACGGCGTGGGCCCGGTTGGAGGACAGATCTGCGGCGAGCTGGGCGTCGAAGGCGTCGAAGGGCGCGGGCTCGGCCGTGTCGGCGGTGTCGGCGGTGTCGGCGGTGTCGGCGGTGTCGGCGGTGTCGGCGGTGTCATCGGTGTCGCCCGGCTCACCGGAATCGGGCAGGCCATCCGTGCCGGCCTTGTCGGTGGACCCGGGACTGCCGCAAGCAACGGAGAGCAGGAGGAGCGGGAGGAGGACACGGGACATGGAGGTCTCCAGGCGTGGACCGGCCGCGGCAACGTAGCCCCCAGCTCACCGACCTGCGTGAGCGTGAAAGCCCGTGGAGGGGACCTGTCCCCGGATGAGGCCCGCACGGTGGACGGGACCGGGATACGCGCCCGGCCCAAACCCACAGCCGCCGTCCTCGATGGGCGCGCTGGCATGCCCGGAGGCCACCGTGACCCCAAGCGGAATCGCGCCCTCATCCGACAACGCCCCCAACGCTTCTGCGGAAGACGGCGGGCTCGACATCCCCACCATCAGCCACCTCCGGGCGCTCGAAGCCGAGAGCATCCACATCATGCGCGAGGTGGCCGCCGAGTTCGACAACCCTGTGATGCTCTACAGCATCGGCAAGGACTCCAGCGTGATGGCCCGGCTGGCGATGAAGGCCTTCCACCCCGCCAAGCCGCCCTTCCCCTTCCTGCACGTCGACACCACCTGGAAGTTCCAGGAGATGTACACCTTCCGCAAGCAGTTCGCGGAAGAGCACGGCATCAAGCTCATCGTGCACGTCAACCCCGATGGGGTCGAGCGCGACGTCAACCCCTTCACCTCGGGGTCCCAGGTCCACACCAACGTCATGAAGACGCAGGGCCTGCTCCAGGCGCTCAACAAGTACAAGTACGACGCGGCATTCGGTGGGGCGCGGCGGGAAGAGGAGAAGTCGCGGGCCAAGGAGCGCATCTACTCCTTCCGCGACAAGTTCCACCAGTGGGACCCCAAGAACCAGCGTCCCGAGCTGTGGAACCTCTACAACGGCAAGATCTGGAACGGTGAGAGCATCCGGGTGTTCCCCCTGTCCAACTGGACCGAGCTCGACATCTGGCAGTACGTCCACCTCGAGCAGATTCCGATTGTGCCGCTCTACCTGGCCAAGGAGCGGCCCTGCATCGACATGGACGGCACCCTCATCATGGTCGACGACGAGCGGATGCTGAAGTACCGCCCCGACCTCGCCGACCGCGTGCAGCACAAGGTGATTCGCTTCCGCACGCTCGGCTGCTACCCGCTGTCGGGAGCTGTCGAGAGCAGCGCCGACACGGTGCCCGGCATCATCCAGGAGATGATGCTCACCCGCATGTCGGAACGTCAGGGCCGCCTCATCGACTTCGACGAAGACGGCTCCATGGAACAGAAGAAGCGCGAGGGGTACTTCTAAGATGTCCACTGCAAGCACTGACATGACCGAACAGTCCAGCCGCGCCATCGACACCGCGCGGGCTGCCGAAGAAGACCTCATCCGCGAAGACATCCACGCCTTCCTCGACCAGAACGAGGCCAAGGAGCTGATGCGCTTCGTGACGGTGGGCTCGGTCGACGACGGCAAGTCCACCCTCATCGGCCGCCTGCTGCACGACAGCAAGGGCGTCTACGACGACCAGCTCGCCGACGCCACGCGCACGAGCGAGACGGGCGAGACCGCCATCGACTTCGCCCGCATCACCGACGGCCTGCGCGCCGAGCGGGAGCAGGGCATCACCATCGACGTGGCCTACCGCTACTTCTCCACGCCCAAGCGCAAGTTCATCATCGCCGACACCCCCGGGCATGTGCAGTACACGCGCAACATGGCCACGGGCGCGTCGACGGCCAACGTGGCCATCATCCTGATCGACGCCCGGCTCGGTGTTCTCACCCAGTCGCGCCGCCATGGCTTCATCGCCGACCTGCTGGGCATCCCCCACCTGCTGGTGTGCGTCAACAAGATGGACCTCTGCGACTACGCCGAGGAACGCTACGACGAGATCAAGGCCGACTTCACCACCTTCACCGACACGCTCGGCTTCAAGTCGGTCACCTATGTGCCCATCAGCGCGCTGTTCGGCATCAACGTGGTGGACAAGTCCGAGAGCCGCACCCCCTGGTACGGCGGCGAGACGGTGCTGGAGTTCCTGCAGAACGTCGAGATTCGCAACGACGTGAACACGCGCGACTTCCGCTACCCCGTTCAGTACGTCATCCGGCCACACCTCAACTACCGCGGCTTCGCGGGACAGGTGGTGTCGGGCGTCATCGAGAAGGGCGACGAGATCGTGGCTCTGCCCTCGGGCAAGACCTCCACGGTCGTGGGCATCGACACCTACACGGGCGAGCTCGACCGGGCCTTCCCGCCGCTGTCGGTGGTGCTTCGCCTGGCCGACGAGATCGACATCAGCCGCGGCGACATGATCTGCAAGGTCGACAACCAGCCTCGCGTCGACCGCGACTTCGAGGCCGACGTGGTCTGGATGTCGGAGACGCCGCTCGACCCCGACAAGTCCTACCTGATCAAGCAGGGCACCCGGTACGTGCGCACGAGCATCCAGTCCATCGAGTACCGGATGGACCTCGACAAGATCGAGCGCATCGAAGGCGTCGAGGAGCTGCAGCTCAACGACATCGGCCGCGTGCGCTTCACCGCCCACCGGCCCATCTGCTACGACTCCTACCGCGACAACCGGGCCACCGGCGCGCTGGTCATCATCGACTCGCTCACGAACAACACCGTGGGCGCGGCCATGATCACCGACGGCAAGGACTGGCGCCGCGACGAGGAGAGCAACGGCGGTCACCGCAGCCAGGTGAGTCGCCGGGAGCGCGCCCGTCGGGTCGGCCATCCGGGCACCGTCGTGTGGATCGAAGGCGCCTCCGCCGACGAGCGCACCAACATCGCCTTCGACCTGGAGCGCCAGCTGTTCGACGGCGGCACCCTCGCCGCGGTGCTCGACGCCCAGGATGCCCTCTACGAAGGCGATCTCGACATGCACGAGGCAGGCCGAAACGCTGTGCGCATGGCCCACGCCGGCCTGCTCACCATCGTGAGTGCCGACACCCACGAGGCCTGGGCCGCCACCCGCCAGGACGTCGGCGCGGATGCCTTCATCCTCGTGCGCGTGGGCCGCACCGGCGCCGGCGATGCCGACCTGTCGGTGGATGGCGAAGATGCCGTCGAGGCCATCGTGAAGCACCTGAGCGACGCCGGACGCCTCGCCGAGCGGTGAGGCCGACCAGAGCAGGAGCGCCCGGACGACCCATGCGGTCCTCCGGGCGCTGTCGTTCTCGATGCCTGGCTATTGCGCGGGGCCCAGGTAGATGGGGTCCCCCACACCGGCGCCTGTGCTGAGACTGGACAGGGTCTCGGCGCCCATGAGCGCGCCCGCATCCGTGCCGGAGTCGGTCGCGAAGCCGCCGAGGTCGAGCACCTGGCCGATCTCCGTGCCACCGAGCAGCGTGCCGGCTCCGCTCATCGTGTCGGGGATGGCGATGCTGCCGTCGATGTCGGCACCGCTGAGGTCGGCGCCGCCATCTCCAGGCTGCAGCAGGTCACCGCCATGGAAGCCGAGGGGGCTGGTGGCGAGACCGGTGCCGTCGATGGTGAGCACGGTGGAGGAGGTGCCGTCGGGGAACTCGAAGTCGAGGGTGGCCGCGGGGATGAAGCCGAGGGGGCTGGTGGCGAGACCGGTGCCGTCGAGGTCGAGGTCGGTGGGGCTGAAGTCGACGCTGGTGAAGCCGAGCGGCGAGGTCGCCAGGCCCGTCCCATCGAGGTCGGCGATGTCGTCGAGGTCGATGGTGAGGAAGCCGAGCGGCGAGGTCGCCAGGCCGGTGCCGGAGGACAGGGCGGTGGTGAGGTCGAGGGTGGCGAAGCCCAGGGGGCTCGTGGCAAGGCCGGTGCCCGAGGTGCTGTCCGACAGCGCGCCGGGAAGGACCGCGGCAGGCGTGGCGATGATGCCCAGCGGGCTGGTGGCGAGGCCGGTGCCGCCGCTCGTGAACGTGAAGGAGGCCGCCACGTTGCCGAGGGTGGGGTCGGCACCCTCGTCCCAGAAGACCCCCAGCGAGAAGTGCTGGGGCAGCTCCCCCTGGTCGGCTGCCGCGGTGAAGATGGCCTCCAAGGCATCGGTGGCGTAGACCACGCCGGTGGGCCGCGCGATGACGTCCTGGGCGTAGTGGAAGCCGTCGACCTGCACGGTCCAGACCTCGCCGGTGGGGCTGTCGAGGGTCACCCAGTCGCCGGTCGCGGTGCAGGTGCCCGTGGTGCCGTCGGTGGTGCAGGCGATGCTGCTGGCGTTGTCGCCGTTGGCCAGGGTGGCGTACACCTTGACCGTCTCGCCAGCCCAGTTGGTGGCTCCCACCGCGGTGAAGCGAACCGCCGGACGCACGCGCCCGTCATCGCCACGCTCCAGGTAGGGAAGCACGGCCACCTCGGTGTCTCGGGACAGGCCGAGGAAGTCCGGGCCGTCGTTCACCACGTTCTCGGTCTGCGAGACGTTGAGGTAGCCGCTGCCCACGCCCTTGAGGGGACCCTCCGCGCGAAGCGGACGGGCGGGACGCTGCAGGGCCCACACGGTCTCGTCGGCGGTGGCGCCGAGGGCCATGGCGCGGGCGGCCGCCCCGGTGGCGATGGCCGCGGCCTGGCTGGTGCCCTCGAAGTACCAGTAGCCCGTGGCGCTGGGGTCCCCCTGCATGATGGTCTCGGCGAGGATGCCGTCGGGGTAGCCGTCGCCGGTGAGGTCGGCGTCGAGGTCACCGCCCGGTGCCACGAAGTCGATGGCGGAGGAGGTGTTGGAGTAGGGCGCCACATGGGCGATGCCGTTGTAGTTCCACCAGGTCGACATGCCCGCGTAGTCGGAGCGGGGTGCCGAGGCGGCCACGGCCACCACCTTGGGGGCGACGGCAGGCCAGGCGGTCACGTCGGTGCCGTCATTGCCGCTGGCGGCCACCACAAGCACGCCGGCCTCATCCGCCGCGGCGATGGCTTCGAGCAGGTAGGGGGAGGGCACGAAGCCCTGCTGGAAGGCGAGGCTCAGGTTGATGATGTCGGCGCCGTTGTCGATGGCGTGCCAGATGCCCTGGATGAGGGCGAACTCGCTGCCTTCGTTGTTCTCGTCGAGCACACGCACCGGCATCAAGGTGGCCCCGGGTGCCACGCCTTCGATGGCCCCATCGCCCAGGATGGTGGTGGCGATGTGGGTGCCGTGCTGGTGCTCGTCAAAGGGCAGAGCGTCGCCGTCCACGAAGTCCTGAGGCGCCACCACCACGGTGTTCGCGAGGGACTTCGCCTGGGCGTGGGTCTGGCTGCTGGTGCCGAGCTCGTTGCGCTTGCAGGCCTCATCGCCACACCAGTCGGCGTAGGCCACGCCCGAGTCGACGACGGCCACGACGATGTCGGCAAGGCCGGACGGCGCGGAGCCCACGTTGGCGGTGTCGAGGTGCCACTGCAGCGAGCGCGGGTTGTCGGCCGAAGGGGCCTCGGTGCCCCCCGAAGAGGACCCCTTGTTCTTCCACTTGCCCGCCCCCCGGGCGATGCCGTTGGTGTGGGTGCCATAGACGTCGGGGTGGTCGGCGAGGCGGGCGAGCTTGCGCTTGGAGCCACTGAAGACCGCCACGTCGATGCGGGCGTCGTAGGCCACGAGCTCCAGCCCTGCGCTCGAGGCGATGGAGTCGGCAGACACACCTTGCGCGAGGCGGGCCATGCGCTGCCGCGGGATGCTGCGTGCATCGGCCGGCAGGCCGCTCGCGGAGGACTCGCTCCGAGAGAGAATCGATCGGTCGGTCCGGGTCGCCAGCGACCGGGCATCATCGGCGGACCGGGCCTGTCGACGCTCGACAGCACGCCGTTCGCGCGTCTTGTCGACCGTGTCCGTGGTCCACAGGGCCAGCGCCGACACGCCCACAGTTGCCAGCAAGAGGCTCTTTTTCGTCATCGAACTCTCGGGTCTCCGACCCACCGCATCCCAGGAGACGGATCCACCCCAATCGACCGACACCCGCCCAAACGGGTCAGTTTGCGATGGCCTGGGTCAGTCCCCCCCGCAGGCTACTTCAGCTCCACCCGCTGCGCGCGTTCCTCGATGGTGAGCGGAACACGCACCAACACGATGTCCTCGCCTGCCGACGGCCAGTCCTCCGTGCCCAGCGTCGCGCCGAGGCAGCCGAGAAACGGCTGGGGCAGTCCCTTCAGATCCAGCACATCCGCCCGAGCGATTCCGGCACGGTCGAGCTGAACCTCGATCACAGTCGCGATGCCGGCCCAGGGCTGCAAGGCATCCGCGAAGCCGTCGAGACACACGAAGATACCCGGCCCGACGGCCTTCACGGCTCTCTGCACCGACGCGGCGTCGACCTCCTGGGTGGCGGCGGGACGTCCCATCGGAAGCGGAATCTCGGAGCGCCTCCGGGTGCGGGTGGAGGCGTCCTTGGGCACCGGCGGCGCGGCAGCATCGTCCTTGTCGTACATCAAGCTCAGCATCAGCGCGGCGGCCGACATCGACACCAGCCCGAGCACCATGCGGTGTTGGGGCTTGAGCAGGCCGCCGGTGGGCTTGCGACGACGCTGACCTGGGAGCTGACCGCGCATGGGGGTCCTTCGGCAGGCGGAGGGCTGGGGTTCAGCGAACCTCGAACACGCCGTCGATCTCCACAGCCACCCCGAACGGGAGCTGTGCCACACCCACTGCCGAGCGCGCGTGCCGGCCGGCGTCGCCGAAGACCTCGATCATCAGCTCGCTCGCCCCGTTGATGACGTGCGGCTGCTTGATGAAGTCCTCGGTGCAATTCACGAAGCCGTTGAGCTTGACGGCCCGCACCACACGGTCGAGGTCGCCGTCGAGCGCGGTCTTGAGCTGGGACAGCACGTTGAGGGCCACCTCTCGGGCGGCGGCCTGCCCCTGTTCGAGGGTCCAGTCGCGGCCCACCTTGCCCACCCAGCGGAACTCGCCGTTGGCCATGGGCACCTGACCGGCGATGTAGACGAGGTTTCCGGTGCGCACCCACGGGATGTAGTTCGCGGCGGGTGTGGGGGCGATGGGGACGGACAGCCCCAGCTCGGCGAGGCGGGCTTCGATGCGCGACATGGGACTCTCCAGCACGGTCGGGTTGCGGCCCGGAGCCTACCGCGCGGACCCGCCGGGGTAGGCTGCCGTCCGCCAAGGAGCGCCCAGGTCATGAACTTCTCTGCATCCGACAAGGCCCTGAAGACCGCCGCAAAGGCCCGGTCGTTCATTCGCGAGCACGTCCACCCCGTCGAAGAGGACGTGCTCAAGGAGCTCCGCCGGCGCGACAACCCCTGGGTGGTGCTGCCGGTGGTGGCCGAGCTCAAGGAAAAGGCCCGCGCCGAGGGGCTGTGGAACCTGTTCCTGCCCAAGCTGTCGGGCCTGAGCGTCACCGAGTACGCGATCGTGGCGGAGGAGACCGGCCGCAGCTTCCTGGCCCCCGAGCTGTTCAACTGCAATGCGCCCGACACCGGCAACATGGAAGTGCTGGAGATGTTCGGCTCGAAGGCCCAGCAGGAACGCTGGCTGGCGCCCTTGCTCCGGGGTGAGATCAGGTCGGCCTTCTGCATGACCGAGCCCGGCGTGGCCTCCTCCGATGCCACCAACATGGAGGCCACGGCCATCGTCGACGGCGACGAGGTGGTTCTCAACGGCCGCAAGTGGTGGAGCACGGGCGTGGGCCACCCCGACTGCAAGGTGCTCATCTTCATGGGCCTCACCGACCCCGAGGCGCCCAGGTACGCGCGCCACTCGATGGTGCTGGTCCCGATGGACACTCCCGGGGTGAAGGTGGAGCGCATGCTGTCGGTCTTCGGCGACGAGGACCCACCCTACGGCCACGGCGAGGTGAGCTTCACCGATGTGCGCCTTCCCCTGGATGCCTTCATCAGCGGTCCCGGCATGGGCTTCGCGATTGCCCAGGGCCGGCTGGGACCGGGCCGCATCCACCACTGCATGCGGCTCATCGGCGCGGCAGAGCGCGCGCTGGAGATGCTGTGTACGCGCTCGGTTCAGCGGGTGGCCTTCGGAAAGCCGCTGGCCAACCTGGGCGGCAACAGAGACATCATCGCCAACGCCCGCATCGACATCGAGATGGCCCGCCTCCTCACCCTCAAGGCCGCCTGGACCATCGACAACAAGGGCGTGCGCGAGGCCATGACCGAGATTGCGGCCATCAAGGTGGTGGCCCCGCAGCTCGCGTGCCGGGTCATCGACCAGGCCATGCAGGTGTACGGCGGCGCCGGACTGTCCGAGGACTTCCCCCTCGCCGCGATGTACGCGGGCGCCCGCATCCTGCGCCTGGCCGACGGTCCCGACGAGGTCCACCGCGCCTTCATCGGTCGCCGCGAGCTGAAGAAGTATCGTCACCTCTTCGCCGAGGCCTGAGCCATGTCCGACCTCACCGACCAGCCCCGCACGGTCCGCGAAGAAGACCGACTCGACCTCGACGCCATCTGCCGCTGGCTCGAAGGCGTCCGCCCAGAGTTGTCGGAAACGCCCTCCCAGAGGCAATTCTCTGGTGGCGCCTCCAACCTCACCTACCTGCTGTCCTGGCCAGGCAGCGAGCTCGTCCTCCGCACCGCCCCCAAGGGCACAAAGGCGCGGTCGGCCCACGACATGGGTCGCGAAGTGCGCGTGCTGCGGGCGCTCCAGGGCCGCTTTCCCGTGCCCGAGGTGGTCGCCTTTTGCGACGACGACGCCGTCATCGGCCGCGACTTCTACCTGATGCAGCGGCTGCGCGGCCTCATCCTCCGCCAGGACCTTCCCGCCGGACTGTCGCTGTCCACCGAACAGACCCGCGACCTGTGCGACGCCGCCCTCGACGCGCTGGTGCAGCTGCACGCCCTCGACCCCGCAGAACTCGGCCTGTCCGACCTCGGCAGAGGCCAGGGCTACGTGCGCCGGCAGGTCGACGGCTGGTCGCGGCGCTACCGCAAGGCCCGCACGCCCGATGCCGCCTCCTTCGAAGGTGTGATGGCCTGGCTCGACGCCAACCAGCCGGAGGATGTGGCCACGGTGCTCATCCACAACGACTGGCGCTTCGACAACCTCGTGCTCGATCCTGCCGACCCCACGCACATTCTTGGCGTGCTCGACTGGGAGATGTGCACCCTGGGCGACCCCCTGATGGACCTCGGCGGCTCCCTCGCCTACTGGGTCCAGGCCGACGACGACGCGCCCATGCAGATGATGCGCCTGCAGCCCACCCACCTGCCCGGGATGCGCACCCGCGACGAGGTGGTGGCGCGCTACCTGGAGCAGTCGGGGCTCGGCGACAAGGTCGTCTCCTTCGACTTCTACCTGGTGTTCGGCGTCTTCCGGCTCGCTGGCATCGTGCAACAGATCTACTACCGCTACTTCCACAAGCAGACGACGAACAAGCGTTTCGCCAGCTTCGTTCACATCGCCGCCTACCTGGAGACCCGCTGCGAACAGCTCATCGCGGCCGCCTCCGCCAAGGCCTGAGGGGTGGCTGAGCCCGGGAACCTGCGTCGAGAAGTGCTGCGTCTGGCCGGCCCGGCCATCGTCGCGGGCCTCGTGAGCACGCTCGTCTTCTTCACCGACCGCCTCATGCTCGGACGCTACGACGCCGAGGCGCTGGGCTCGATGCAGGTGTCGGGACCACTGCTGTGGTCGGTGTTCTCCGTGGGGCGGGCAGCTCTGTCGGGCGCACTTGCGGTCGTGGGCCACGCCATCGGACGGCAGGACCGCGTCCAGGCCCGGCTCGCCACCGTGGTGAGTGTGGGCAGTGCCACCATCCTCGGTGCCCTCATCGGCCTGTGGGGCTTCTTCGAGGTCGACGCCATCGCGCTGGCGTTGGCCGGTGACGCGCCCGACACGGCCATCATGCGAGAGCTGTCCACCATCTACATGGCGGCCGTCTTCCCCTGCGCGCCGCTCGTGTTCTTCGCCGAGACAGGCTTTGTGGCCCTGCAAGCCAGCGGGGACACCACCACCCCCA